>Ga0247808_10000270_pt1 | contig 28030 bp, 46 predicted proteins | sample UWRJL089202R1_FD_179914 | JGI IMG/M metagenome (GOLD analysis project Ga0247808, IMG submission 179914) | Plant litter microbial communities from Arlington Agricultural Research Station in Wisconsin, United States - UWRJ-L089-202R-1 | ecosystem: Environmental > Terrestrial > Plant litter >... | reverse complement strand
AACATACTGGCAGCGGCATGGGTGTTGGCGCTGAATTGGGTGAAGGTACGGGCGTATTTCAACGCTTTGAGGCTGGACGACAGATCGTTGGTTACGAGCGGGTCCAACACGTTGGTGTTGGTCACTGTAACACCGAACATGCGGTCCAGCGCCAAACCTTCAACCAATCCGGCAACGGCAGTGTTCTGCGCATCAGTCGGCAGCACGGACGATGCAAAGGTCAGACCGAACCAGAGGCCAGAAGCGATGGATGCGCGCAGCACTGCATCGACCGGGGCTTCGGCAGCCACACCTTGAGCAGGCGGGGAAGCAAACGCCTGAGTGCCTTTCAGCTTGGCCGAGATATCCACGCCTGCGCCGGTAGGCTCAAGGTAGGAAATGGTGGCAGCCGCGCCGACTGCAGTGGTGGTGAAAATGAAACGGCTGCCATCCCAAGTGCAAGTCACACCGGCAGTAGCAGTGGTCAGGCCGGCAGTGATTTGCGTGGCCACACCGTTCAGGTTGACTTGCGCCGCCAGAGTCGGCACGGTAACGTTTTTGACGACGCCGCCGACAGTGATGCGGAAAGTGCTGGAAGTCAAGGCGATCCACGACGCCATAACCTGTTCAGCAGCAGTCAGGATGCCTGCGCGGAGTTGAGCCGGGGCATCGGTGCGCGCCCAACGACCGGCCATGAAGTACAGCGGTTTTGGGGATTGGCTGTAATACGCCTGCGCTTCCAGATATTCTGGAGCAGACAGACCGAAATCGGCCGCTACAGCTTCAAGGCTGGTGTACAGGCGTGGGATTTCGCCCGCAGCCACTACGCTGGAATCGCCGAGGGTCAGCAGGGTGCCAAAACCGCGACGTTGCGCGGCAATCGGCGACAAATTGACGGTCGTGCGGATCAGACGGTTGACGGAAAGACCTTGCGTTGCCATGTTAAACCTCCGGGCCTGCTGCCCAATCGATGGTCTGCGTTTCTGTTATGATCTGCCCGTAGGCCGATAGGAAGGACAGTACACTGTAGTTGCGGTTTATCTCCCTTCGGAAAGACAGGGTTATGTCAGATCGTTTGTACCATTGCTCTTCTACGAGTTCACCGAAAGTCGGCGTGGGATTTGCGCCTACAAACCCGATGCCCGCCAAGAACAATTGGTCGCGGTTTTGGCCGATCTGCAAATTATCCCGTACATTACCCGCATTGCTAGCGCTATTCGGCCCGTAGAATGAACAGCGCATATCAAATGTTTCATGGCGTTGGGATTTCGACCCTAGGCCGTTGTCGTCAACTACCACATAAGCGTTGCCTGCTTCCGGCATCTGATTGCTGATGAAGAACGCACACCAATCAACGGTGATGCCGGGCCGCTTAGGTGGGTTAGGCTGGAACGCCGGGCGGACCATATCGCCTGCCAAACCAGTCAGGCCGATAATTACGGCCTGCATGAAGTCGAGCAGGCCATCATCGTTAAGCACCGGCCCAGCTGTTAGGTATCCGCCAGTAGCGCTGGTGTTAGCCATTGGAATTCTCCGCCACACAAAACGCCTTCATGAACCCACCGCCGAAGTTGCTGAAATCTTCGTCGATCTTATGTACTTGATACCGCTTGCTGTTCCAAACAATGATGTCCGAATAATCGGTCGTCGCATCCGGGATCAGAATGCCGTTGTACCACACAGCAATCACGTTGTCGAAATTGGCGAGGTCCGGCAGGCGGATGAAATCGCCGGCCTTCAACCCCTGTACCGACATCAGTACCGTCAGCGGCAAAGCCTCCACCAGAATGTTGCGCCCGTTCGATCCGATGGTTGCGGTACGGCGGATCAAACCGACAGTGTCGCAAAAGTCGGGATCGGACAGCAACTCTGATGTGTCGATGAGGGCCATTATTTTTTCCGGATTACGTATGTTATCGAATTCATATACTGACCAGTGTGGATCAGACGTTTGGTGCCCTTAAACCCTATTTTCTGCCGCTGCTCCAAAGTCACCTCGGACAGTATCTCGAAACCTTCTTGCGACCGGATCTGGTTCTTGACGCTTGCCTGCGCTACCAGCCCCGCTTGATTGTAAGCCTTGGTCAGGGCGGCAAAATCGCCAGTCATCGCGGCGGCTGCCCCCTTGGCAATCAGGTCAGCACATCTTTCTGCAACCTTCTCAACTCCCGGCACCAAATGCGGCGACGGTGGAATATGAGCGGCCTCACTGCCGTTTTCGTTGATGTATCCGATCTGTGCGTTGCCTATCGGGTCATCATCACGGGCGTTCTCGTCCATTGGAACGCCTATCAACACTTCCTCGGTCGTCATGGTGCGGAGGGCTTTCATCACCTCATCCACGCGATCCACGACGACCTTGACGCCTTTCATACTTGCAGCGCACCAGCGCCAATCATCCGGGAAATGCGATAGAAACGCTGACCATAGGTGGTCAGGTTCCAGAAACCAGCATTGGCCTCGGTGGTATTTTGGGTGTCGTACTGTATGCTCGTGCTGCCTACAGTCTTGCCAGATTTGATGCCAGTCCCTTGGCCCGGAACGCCCCCGCCCGTATTAGCTCCTTCTAATGCGACGTTATGGGCAACGTAAAGCTCTAACCCTGCGGTATAGGCGTTGCCCCAACGACATTCGATAAGCATGACCATTCCGAGGTCAGCCCAAAATTGGATCATGGCGTCCGGGTACTTAACAGCATCCGTGAACGCCGGGAAGTGTTCACGGAACAGTGGTATATCGAACACGTACGCCATGATGGTGTTACTCCTCGTCGGCAGGCACGAAAATCGGGTTGCCGGTTTCTTCGTCGAACATCAACTCGCCATCGTCGCCGATTGCCTGAATCGGGTTGCCGGTTTCAGGGTCGAGTTTGTACGGCGATTTCAACGGGGGAATATCGCCGTCATCGTCGTCGTCATACGACACCCGTTCCACGACAAGGATGACGCCAGCTTTAGCCAAACCCTCGGCGTACTTCAATTCGGCGATCCAATCCGGTACTTCCTCGTTGATGCCATGAACCAAAGTGGTTTTCCGCCCATCATCATGGGACAGAGTGATGTCGCCTCGGTTGTTATTCTGCACTTTAAGCATGTTCAATTCCTCTGAGTTGCTGGCGCCCCGGAAGGCGCCAGCTCTCGGTTAGATCCCGTCGCGATAAATGACGGTTTCAGGGTAGACGAACTCGACAGCGCCGAATGCCCAGATGTAAGGGGAAATGAAGCGGATCCCCTGATAGTAGGCGGTTTCGCGACGGATCGGCACCATTGGGAAGCGCAGACGATCTTCCTCGTTGGTGTAGGCCATCATGCGGTCAGTCGGGCCAACGCCACGGCCGGTCAGCCATTTCAGCGGCTGGATGTTCACCGGTTTGCCGTTGAGGTTGTTGGCGATGCTATTCTGTTTGATGTATTCCAGAATAGACATGTTCGCCTGACCAGACACCTTGATGGTGGTGATCAAACCGAACTGCACAGGCGGCACGCGGATTTCAGCCGGGCAGATGGTGAACGCCGATGCGGTCCAAGCGGTCATCAACATTTCGTTGATTTGGGCGAGGATCACGTCCGGGGTCGCCACGTTGGCCGCCCAAGTACCGCCAGTCACGTTGCCAAAGGCGATTTGGCTGGAGTTAACCAGACCTTGGTCGCCAGTGAAGGTGTCGCCGATGTAAACCTGCTCATCGGTGTTCATCTGATACAGCGTGTTCAACGCGTTCAGTTTGGCGGTGTCGATCGGCTGGCCGAGCAGTTGGCTGCGTTCCAGCTCAACGCTGGTGTAGCTTACTTCACGACCGAGCAGGCGCAGTGGGGATACAATGCGCTCGCCGTTAACCGAAACGCCCGGAATGGTGGTGGTTTCAGGGCTGATCCAAGGCTTACCTTGGGCTTCCTGAGTACCGCCGCCAGCAAAGCTGGAACGGGTGAACGAGGTGGACTCGTTGGCCATGGTCAAGCCAGTACGCAGCTTGATGTCGCGGCCCCAAGACACCGACACCAAAGGCTCGTGCAGGCGTTGGTCGAAGTTGTCCAGCTGGTTGACGTAATACGCAAGGTTACTGTCTTGCGTACGTGCGTTTGCAACCCCTTGGTCAAGGGTGCGGGCGAATCGTTTATCGCCGGGGAGGATGATGCGGCCCATGTTTTGTCTCTCCTAAAAGTTCAGGGATCGATCAGCTTCAATTAGAAGCCGATGCGGACCTCGGCGATGTTACCGTTGGCGGTGTCGCGGCCATTGGCGGCCCACGTCAGTTTTGGTACTGGAACACTGTTCACGCCATCGGCAACGGCTTCGAACTGGCCGACAGGCTTGCCGACGCCGCCATCAACAACGCGGACATATACTGCCAAGCCGCGAGTTGGGGTGCCTTGGCCGCAGACTACGTTGACGTAGCCTTTGACAGCAATGCCATGAGCCGAAACAATGTTCGGGCCGCCGTCGTTGAAACCCTGCAGGGTAGCAGAGTTGCTGATGGATGGGACCTCACGGATCAGGATGCCGTAGAAATCGGCGGCAACCGAGGTCAGGCCCATGAGCAGGAATTTGCCGGTAGCGACGTCGACTTTGACCGGCTGGCCAAAAAGAGTCGGGCCGTTGGCGGCAGCAATGAAACCGGGTTCGACGGTGGTATCGTCAACCCGAGTAATGGCGCCAGCAATGCCAGCGGGTGCCTTGTACAAGTAAGCAGTCATGATTGACACTCCAACTATTGTGTGATTGCTGGTTAAATTACTGGCCGTAACGCTTGGCGTTGGCGGCGTTGATTGCTTCCGGGGTCATCGGGCCTTTGCCGTCAGCAGTACCGGCTCGCAGCGTGGCGAAATCGGCAGCTTTTGGCGGGGCCAACTGGACGGACCGGGTGGCTCTCATCACTTCGGCCGCTGCAGTGAACAGCACCGATTCATCCTTGATGGAGTCGAAAGTTTTCAGCACGGCAGCGCCATCAGTGGTTTTGCCGAACTGGTCGAGTGCATCCTTAACGAGAGTGGCGCTGTTGGCAATGCCGGGCACCAAAATCTCGGCGAGACTGATGGTGGCAGCATCGGTGCACATAACGACGCCGTTCTCGTCAGTGGTCTTAGGCGCAGGCGGGGCTGCGTCTTCCACATCGGTGGACTGCATTTCCATGAGCTTGGCAATGGCAGCTTCGATTGCGTCGATGCGGGCAGCCATCGGATCCTTTGGCGCTTCTTCTTGGGGCGGCGCTGCTGGAGGAGCGTCGTCTTTGGTGGCGCCAGCATCGGTCAGCTTGGTCAGCAAGTCTTCGATTTTTGCCATACGGGCATCCATCGAAGTAGCTTCATCGCCCTCGTTGGTTTTTGGTTCTTCGGGCATCGCCTCATCGATAGCGCGCCCGAGCAGTTTCATGAGCTTGTCTTTAGCCGACATGATAGTACCCTTTGGTTTAAATTCGGGCGCAGAGTCCCGTACAGCTACTTCGGAACCATTACGACCTTTCCGAACTAGCGCCACGTGGTTGCCCACGATTCCTGTTTGAATCCCGTATCCGGGTTTCGTTTGTTCATAGGCTGCGTCATACCCCAAGGAGACTTCACGCAGACCTGCCTTAACCATGTCAATTGCCTGCTGCCCTTTAATGAGCAGGTCCGCAATCAGCTTATCAGCATCTTCGCCAGTACCCCGGCGAACGTTTTGCATGTGGCCAACCGATACCTGCATCCAGTTCAGCGGGCTGACGAAATCCTGCGGGTGGCCGATAGTGATCGACTTACCCTCGAAACTGGCCATGGTGGACGGGGCGAACAGTGCGTCACCGTCACGCATCACATTGACGCGGCCATCAACCGGCTCGATGACTTCTTTGCCATCCTCGGTCAGCAACTCGCCTTCTGCATAAAGCAGTTCGCCAGTACGGGCGATCGGTACGCCGATGCAAAGGAGAAACCCCTCTGGCGTCGTAACGATGTTCTCACTGATGCGCGCCGTGGCGTAAAAGTGGGCGTCTTTGGTGATTGTCATGTCAGCCCTCGATTATCGGTTCTGCGTAGCAGCGGCAGTTGTAAATTTGGCCTGCGTGAGTGACGGTGCCATCGCTCAGCTCAGGAGGATCATCCCAAGCAACAATCACACCTTCCATTTCCGCGTGCGATTCCCGGACTGCTTCATCCTCCGCAGTCCGCCATATGTAGTGCGTTGACCCAACTTCTGCAGACCGGGCCTGTGTAATGGTGCTATTCGCTTTCGCGACCTCGGTCCTTGCTATCAGGGTGGCGCGACTGGCAGCTACCTCCCCACTGCGTGCAATTTCTGCAGCTACCGTATCGGCCCTGCGGCCACCAGTCGCAGCCTGAAAAGCCAACTCCTGAGCACGTGTCGCGGCCTCTAGCGGCAACGACTGAATCAGGATGACTTGTTCTTGTTGGAGCAGGCGACCTAATGCCACATTGTTGTCGTCGCGCAACTCCCTGCCGATCTTTTGCGATTCTGCCTTCCAATGGCGATAGTTGGTCTTGGACACTGCCAACAACATCTTGGCGGCCACGTTAGCGGCCCACGGTGCCAAAGTCTCAGCGTATGCCTTCATGGCATTATCAAAGCCGGGCATCAAAGTAGCGCCGACTTGGTACAGCTTGACCAGATGTCCTACCTGCTTAGCCACCGAGCGCAATTGACGGTTATATTCAGCCTCGGCTGATTTTGGCGTCTTGAACTTCGGCTGCTTAGCATCAAACGTCTTCATTGCCCTTTGACCCACGCCATGATGCGTTGGCTCAAACTTGGGGCGGCATCAACAACAGGCTCGCCAGTCGGGTCGTCCGGGTTTAGTGTCGCAGGCGGCACCACAGCGGCGGGTGCCATCGGCGCAGCTTCAAGATCTGCCGCCTCAATGTCCTCATCGCTGATGTTGCCGAATACGCCAGTGTCCTCGGACATTTGACGCAATTCTTTCATCGCCACGGACTGGGACACCAAACCAGCGTCATACGCAGTGACCACAGTTTCAGTGATGGTCTTGGCGTTGTTCGCGTTTTCAGTGTCTGAGGTCTGCCACAGTGGGGCGAACTTCATTTTCAGTGTAGGCGGTACATCCTCACCAAACAAGGACCGGTACGTTACTGCGATCAGGGTCTGAACACCCGTGCGCAGGTTCGATTCCTGTTTGGTGTTGATGCCATCGTAGTACGTACGCAGATCGCTCTCGCCAGTAGCGTTAAGGCCGGCTGGGGACATACCAAAGAGGCGAACCAACGGAATCTGTGTGGCGCCTGCCAGCTGCTGGCCAAACTGCAGCATCATGTCGGCCAGCCCGGCAAAAGTGTAAGTGCCGGTTTCCCATACGTCTTCTTTGTCGAGCAGGGTGATGCCTTCGTTCGTTTGCATTTGGCGAACGTAGGTGAACATCTTGATCAAGTTTTCTTCGGCCGGGCCGCCTGCGGACAGGATATCACGCAGGCCATCGATGCCGATACGACGCAAATGCGCCTTGTCGATAAGGTTGGCCGCGCCCATGGTCGCAGTGTCAAACGAAATAAGACGGTCCTCCAAACGCTCAAGGACCGATTCCCCCCAGTATTCCTCAGTCATCGCCTGATATGGCGGCAACTTGATGCCTACCTGACGGATGATGCGGCTGTAATGGATCGACTGGCCGTATGCGTAGGTTTGGCTCGTGCCGTCATAGCTGCTGACCACACGGTAGTATTCTGGCAGGCCGATGCAAGGGCCTGATGTCACCATACGCTGCAGGTCAGGCTGGATCATCCAACGGTCATAAACGGTGAGGCCCAAGAACTGGCCTTGGCCGATTGTCTCGATGCGCAGTGGGGAGGTCAGATCCTGACCGTCGATTTGCATGATGGCAACAGCACCGCCATACAACCGCGCCCACTTGATAGTATCAAGGAGGGCATCCCAGATCTGCAGGTTGTTGAACGCTTCCTGAATCTCTTCAATGCGGCCCGGATCGACATCACCGGAAAGGTCCATGCCAGCACGGGTCATATCTTCCGCGACGCTGTCCACCATAGAACCGGTGATCCAGTTCTGGCGGTACATGGCCTCAAGTTTGATGCGGTTGCGGGACAGCATATTCGTCAGGGTGTAATTGCCTGCCGAAATAGAGTTCTGGCCGAGGCCGATACCCGAACGCTGCACGAGGTTGCTAAACCCGTCGCTAGTCCCGGCGTTCGCCTTGGTTTTGATTTCTTCGACCTTCGCAAGCCAACTCATGTCATGTTCTCCCACAGGTTGGCTATTTGGCGACCGCCAAGCATGTCCATGATTGCGTCACACATCGGGTCGATTTGGTCATCATAAGCGTGGGTGTCATCCGAAGTGAAGGATTCACACTCCGACACGAAATCAGACACCCACGGCAGACCTAGTTCAGGATCCGGGATGAACACGAATCCTGCCTCGATGTACGGCGAGGCATCGCCTACGCGTGTTACTTTGTCGATGTTCCGCTGCTGAGCGAAAATCGGAATAGGGCTTGCCTTGTCACGCTTCAACGACTGAATAAGGTCGGTGCCGCTGGCCTTATCTTCCACGCGCATTTGGCGCAGGTGGCCATGGGTCTCGGAGGGCACGCCGCGATGCTTGTTCCAGAAATCCTTCGCGTTCTTGCGCAGATCCGGTGATTCCCACTTGTCACGTTTCAAGTCCAGCAGGTAGATGTTGCCATCCTCGCCGTGTCCCCAAACCTCGAATACGCTGTAGTCGTGGCGTTCTTTCGTTTTCTGCGCCGTGTCCACATAGATCTTGCGGTATTTCTGGCGCGGCAGCACTTTATAGCGACCGAACCAAGCGCCTTTGATGAGGCCGCCGCCAAGTGGGCTAGGCTTCTGATCGTATTGGCCGGAAAAGGTGTAGGGCGATTTGGCCTTCATCTTTTTCAGGGTTTCGAGGTCGTGCTTGGCTGGCCACAGTGCGCGTTCTTTAGGGCCGCCCTCATCAACGATGGCGGACATCTTGCGGTGGAACCATTTGACCGAGGTGTCTTTCAGCAGCTCGGTTGTGAAATCTTCTTCGTGCAACCTTTGCATAACCAGAACAACCGGCGTTTTCGGGCTGTTGCGGCGAGATTTAATCGTTTCATCCCAGCGCTTGTTAGAAGCGGCGAGCATGGTCGGGTGGCGTGCATCATCAGGCTTGAGCGGGTCATCAATGAGAATGGCGCCGGAGAACTTAAACTCGCCAGTATCCTCATTCCACTCATCCATGCGGCCAGCGCCAAACCCTGTGATAGGACCGCCAGCAGGTGTGGCCAAGAACATACCATTGGCCGAGGTAGCCCATGCGCCTTTGGCGTCCTTGTTATCCTTGGTTTTGATGTGCGGCCACAACTGGATGAACTCGGCCGACTTGATAACAGTGCGAATGGCATCGGAGTTTTCCAATACCAAAGGCTGTGCATACGACAGGTGGATGAACTCGCATTTCGGATTCTTGACATAGCACCAAACCGTGAACAGGATGACGACCACTTCGGTTTTGGAATAGCGCGGCGGAATATTCAGGATGTAGCCCTGATGGGTGCCGTTGTACACGTCCATCAGGTCTTGGCAGATTACATGGTGGTGGTCGTTGAAAACGAACTTAACGCCTTTGCGGTGCTTGAAGAAATAGCGGACGAAGAACTCAAAGTCCTCCTCGCAACGCTCACGGATGCGGGCAATCATCTGCTCGTCGCTAATATGCTGAACAATCGAAAGCCGAGGTCTGGAAACAGCCTCGGCTAACGGGTTCAGGTTCATATTAGAAGCGTTCATCTAGTGCCTTATCCAAAATCATCCGTTGTTCTTCGGTCAGCTGGGTCTGCACGTTAAGGATGATGCTAGGATCGTCCTTATAGTGGCCGCTGATTTTGGCCATATCTCTCAGCAGGGCGACAGCCTCGGAGGAGTGGAAAACCTTCCTCAACATCGCGGTGCCTTCCCGGTCTATCATCGGGACTTCTTCCTCGCCCATCAGTTTCGACAGCAAGGTCAGATAGGTGACCTCAATGAAACTGGCGTCGATCAGCGAGTAATGCTCTTTCTGCTGATTCAGGTAGTTGATGAAGCACGCCACCAAAGGATCGCGCAGAGTACGTGCCGCTTGAGACTTGTGGATCCCGGCAGTTTCTGCTGCCTCAAGATAGGTGGCGCCTTTTGTAAATTCGAGGCCGAAAACCCGCTGAGCTTGAGTGAGGGACAGAAAGCCGTTTTCGCGGTTATCGACTAAGAACTGCTTTAAGTCGGACGGCGTCAGATCTGACGGCTTCGTGTCGTTGCTCATAGTGGAATCTCTGTGCTCTGGCGTTTAAAATCGCCTCTCTTAGATAGAGGGTGTTTGGATCAAGAGCAGCCCGGACCGTCAGCCGTGGAAGTGGCCGATCATAAAAGGGGTCATAGCCATCTTCGCCGTAGGGGATCCGGAATGGGTCACAATCGTCGAACAGGCGCGGGTCATATTTATATTTTCTCATGGTCCAAATCTCCCGGCGTTTTCCGGGTCATCGTAGGTCGAAGTTTACCACGCCCGAAACCGCGCGTCAAGATTTTGACAATGGGTGGGGTGTTTGCGTCAAGCCTTTGACGCATGTCGGAGGTCAGCTTTTGTGGAGCGCACGCGCCCGTGAGATTGCACATCTTGCCCGACGAGCGGTAATTTTCAAAACAACCCCCCTTTGGTATAATAACTACATCGGGGCTTTCGCCGCCCCACTCTACCGAGGAATTCATCATGGCACTGCGCATCGACACCTTCAACAAAAAACTGGCCGCCCTGAACGTGCAATTGGTTCGTGGCGAAGATGAAGGCCAAACCTACTTCTATGTGATCGACACCAACACCGAAGACCAGTTGGGTGAAATGATCGAAGTGGCCAAAATCAACGACCTGACCGAAGCGCAGTGGATGGAAGAAATCGAAGAATGCATCGCCCAGCGCGAAGTAGAGGACGAGGATGAAGAATCCGAGGAAGACGAAAACACCATGGCGGGCACCCTGAACAAATATCGCCCAACCTATGTCAAAACCGTCAACTGGTCCGGCTCGGCCTCGGTCGACAATGGTGATGAAGTGGCTGAAATGCTGCGCGGCCTGAACCCAGATGAAACCTGCGCCATTGCAGACCATCTGTTCGGTGAAATCCCCGGCACCCACTTCGCCAAATACCAATACCTGAACCGTGGCCAACGCCGGATGAACGCAGGCAACCGCATCCGGGCCTTGATCAAACGCGGCGAGAAAACCGCTGCCGACCTCCAAGCAGCAATCAAAGGCGACGACCTCACCAACGACGATATTGCAAGCAATGAAATCGACGCCTACCTGTCGGAAGAATAAACCCAAATCCGGGGCCGAAAGGCCCCTAGGAGTTTCACGTGGAACACAAACCTGAAATTACGCAAGTTGGCTTGATAAGCATGAAAGTGTGCGTGCCGCAAGAGTGGTCGGACCGCCTGATCGAAAAATGGGCCAACGAGCAAAGCCCCACCGGCATATCGTCCGAGTGGCGTATTGACCGTAATCAAACCCACGTCCGCTGCAAGTGCGATGAGCGCGAAGGCTGCGAACACCTTATCCTGAATTGCTGAGGTTTCACATGGAACATCATCTTAAATGCCCCGGCACTACGACCTACACTGTCATCGACCTGCTCAATGGCGAACAAAGCCGACAATGCGACAATTGCGGGGCGTATGTCGTCGAGCCAGTGCCCGTCGAACGCGAATGTGAAGTGACAGCGGCCAAGATCGAACAGGACATATGCAACGGCGGACGACCATAGGGCACGGTGCCCGTGGAACGTACCTCCCCGCCCGTGGAACGTTCGACCCCCCACCGACGCCCGGACCTCGCCGGGCGTCGTCGTCTCTGGCCTCCGGGAAGCTCGTCGGGCAAGGATTGACGGCCCCAAGAAGGCGTGGTCTAATGGTGGCAACGACCCCCGCACCTAAGAGGATTTAGCATGAAAGACAATGGCGTACACTGCGAAAATGGCAACGACTGGGAGTTTTGGTTTGGCGGCAAGCTGATTTCGACCCACCCCAGCCGGCGCGAGGCGAATTTGGCCCTCTCGGTTTTCGACTCGACCCCCAAACCCGCTGCCCAAGATCGGCCGGTTTCTAGCCGAATTGAGTTTAATCCCGTCTCCGGCAAGTGGAATTTGTACCTTGACGGATTTTACAGGGCCGGGTTTGGCACTGAGGCGGCAGCCAAAGTCAAGCTGCAAAAGCTGCTCGGCACGTACCGGGAGCCAGAAGTTAGCAGGGAGGATGGCGTACGGCAAAGCCCCCGCACTAAAAGATGGCACGTGTGGTACAAAGGGACCTTCTACGGGGTTTATGAGTTCGAACTGTCCGCACGCCAGAAATACAGCCGCATCCGGAACAACTAACCTCCTCACCATGGACCGGCGTGGACCGGCCAGATGGCGGAGATAGGATATCGGCCTGACCCCCGGACGACGGGCACTGGCCGGGTGTCTCGGGTGTCCTGACCTTCCGGCGAATAGCCGGGGAGACGGAACCTCCCCCTCCTTCCCCTTGCGGGGTACCAAGACGTCTCTCCCGGCCTACGGCAAGGGGAGGAGGGGGGAGGGTCTCTCTCCTTCTTATTCTTTTCTAGTTGGACGATTCTCGATACCCGGCCCACCCCCGGTCCTCCGGGGTCTCTCCGAGGTTCTATGTCGACGGCAGACCCGGTCCAGACCCGGTCCATTCCCAATAATTTCCCCCATTCCAGACCCCATTCCAGACCCCAAATCCGACCTCCTCCGGCATATTAAATCCGCCCAATAGCTTCCTTGCGTCCTGCCTGCGCCCCACAATAACTTCCCCCAGTGCCGCCCGGTCCACCCTCCGCGATCCGATGGACGGTAGTATTCAGCCGGGGTCCTCCATGATACAATGAAGCTTCCTACACCAACGCTTCTTAGGAGAGTGACCAATGGCCACTGACACATACCAAGCCGCTTTCAAGGCTTTCGCCGCCCACAACACCCTTTCGAACGCCCCCTACACCTACGGCATCGCTGACATCGAGCATGCCTTCTACATGGGCATGGCCAGCGGTGTGAATGAAGGCTTGACCCAAGCCGCCTACACGATCACCAGCCTGTCGCAAAACAACGAAAAGCTGCTTAAGCGCATCGCCGACTTGGAGTCTTTCGGCCTGCAGGGCGAGTCAGATGTCGTTAAGACCCTCCTCCTGCGCATCAGCAAACTCGAAGCTAAAGTCGGAGGCCAGTGATGGGCAATTTCACCCCGTGGAACCAACACCCCCGCTCCTGCGTTTTGGAAGTCGGCCGGGACTACGATCAGACTTTGGAGGGCGACCGGCACAAAGCCTCAATGGCCGCGATCCTCGCCAATGTTTGGATTTTCAACGCCCGCGCCAAAGCTCGCAAGAATGTGCCCATGGGCGTGTTCGTTGATGAAGGCATCGAGGTCATCAAGAAATCGCTTGAGGGCGGCCCCGGCATACAGGATTTCAAGAAAGCTGCCCCAATGTTTGGTGTAGTCGGCACCTGCATCATTTGCGAGCAAAAAGGCCGGGGCAGTCTGGTTCAATTCGTCGACAAAATCCGGCACATCGAGACTGAGCCAGTTTTTTACTGCGCGCAATGTTTCACGAAGAAGATGATCCAGTGAACGCCCGGATGCTGTTCTGGCTTGTACTTGGGGCTGTCATCTGGCACTCCCTAATCTCAATCGCTGTCTGCGTATCAACTAGTGTGGAGAATCGTTATGAACCTGCAAGCTCTGCAATACCGCAAAACGTCGCACCTCCTTCATTTCATCCTGTTCCTGTTGACAGCAGGTTTCTGGATCGTACCTTGGATCTGTTTTGTGCTGTATAACCGCAGCTACAACCAACGGATCGATCTGGCCGTCATGGCCAACGATTCCCGCACCAAATCGACTCAACCGTAATGGCCGGGCACCGGCTCAAAGCCATTGGCATGCGCGGTCCGTCGTGCTGCCTCGTATGCGGCGGGTTTATAGGAGTTGACATGCCTGCCGATTGCCCTAACCGCCTCATGACTCCGATGGAGTCGACCAACATCTACGAGGGCAAGCTTAATTTCATCAATGGCCAGTTCATGTGGGCGCCGAATGTAGTTGAAGTGGCTGCCCATCCTGAGCAAGTTTCGGTTTCATGGCCTATTTTGAACTAGGAGGCAACATGGCGAAGAAAGCAGAGTTAAAAGCAGAAATCATACGCCTCCAAAGCAACATCGAAGTCTTGGAGGCTATGCGCCCGCATTGGGCTAAAGGCTATTCATCTGACAGCATGGCTGCTCAGGCCCAAACCTGCGCCTTGTCCCAAGTGTGGACGGCTTTGGGTGTGGACAATCAAACCGATTGCATGGAGAAGCTCAGGAGGCTGCTATGACTCCATTTGAAGAAGGTTACGCCGCTTACCTGCGCCGCGACCTGCGCCAGATGAACAAGTTTGATAAAGAAAAGTCGCCGCGTTCGCATGTACGTTGGGATGCGGGTTGGGTTCGGGCGTACAACGACCACGTGCCAAAATGAAACCGCGCTGGACGTATGAAATCGTTCCGTGTCGCAGGCGAACCAAAAGGTCCGGCGTCTGCCAATTTTATGCGGTCGTGCGCAATGACGGCAAAGAAATGACCGCCGTGCGCTGCCCGTACCAATCAATCGACATCAAGAAACGTTTTGAACGTTGGGCTATGCAGCCTTGGAGGTAGAATGGCAAAAATGGATACGAACGTGACACGCCTAGTTAACGGCGTGCCCATGCGGTTCCAACAAACTCTGAACACGGGCACCCGCTTTAACCAGCCCGTGTTCTGGGTCACGTGGCTTTCGGGCCGCGACACACTCGATCATTTCGTTGACATCGGTTTCGGCGTCTCGCCTTTTGATGCCTACATCGACTTTTGCGGTAAAATTGGAGCGTACTGATATGAAACAATTACGGTTTGTATGTGACAAAACTCCCGGCCCTACTGGCTGCACATTCATTGAATGCGAAGACGAAACCGGCGCCTCGGTTTGTGCCGGTGAATGGCAGTTGCGCCCGGATGGCCTCGTCCAATTGGTCGTTGAACTGCCCGGCGACGAGCAGCAACGGGTCGACCTCGGCACCACTGCCCGCTCCAGCTATGACGGCTTGATGGATCGCGTGAAACCTGTCCTCGATGAGCTTGATGAATTGCTCAAGGTCATCGGCAACACCAACGGCCCACGTGTTGTGGCCATGCGAGCAGCCCTTGCCGAGTTCCGGGAGCCGAAATGAACCCCAAATTTAAAGGATACGCCCCGTTCCATGCTGATGGGCGCTTGACTTTGGGGGCTGATGATATTGGCCTGTTCGGCCCGGCACTTTATGGTAGTAAGCCGCTGGACGTGCGAGTCTATCAAGCTCGCCGTTTAATTGACGAGTTGCGGCGTTTTGGCTGCACTCATCATTCGGCACTGGGTAGCATGCTGTGGGTGGCATTGGCTTGGATGTCAGCCAATCAGCGTCAGTTCCAGCTCGAAATCCACAAAGAAATGCGCAACGGCAAGGACGCTATTATTGGCTACACTGTTTGGCTTGATCGCAAGCCTTTGGGGGTCGTATGAGCCTGTTTATGGCCAACCTCCGCATGCGCCGGGTGGAGAGGATCGAGAAGGATCCTAACCGCTTTGACCCCGGCCGGCGCTCCAACATTTACATCGGCTCGCGCCGTTGGGTGCTCCTCGACACCCAAGTGTTCACCACCTATGAGGACGCATTGGCGGCGCTGCTGGCTGATATGAAGGCCATTTGGTCCAGCCGGGACGCCAAACAAACCAAACTGCTGGATGCTATCAATGCAGCCAAGGCTAAGCATGAGTCCTTGCTGCATGAGGAGCTGATATGCTGTTCATAGGAGGCCCTTGGGCCGGAAAAGTCTATGCAGTCGAACCCCGCATGCGGAGTTTTGCAGTGTGCGAGCCTAGTGAGGGTTCGATGTCGCACAGTGAGTTCGGTTTCCTCCCGCCAGAACCTGAAAATGTCGGGTACCACATTTATGAGCGAACCACTATGATCGGTGGCGGCGGTCCGGTGGAGGTTATGGTTTCACGTGAAACAAAGTGCGTGATCCAAGAACTGATGGAAGGGTATGCGAGGAACAAAGCATGAGCCTTTTAGCTGCAACAATGCAATCTCTCCGGTTCAATGAACGCCAGAACAAGATGATTTTGGAGCATAAACTCTCCAATGAAGTCTTGGCCCAACGTTTCATGACAACCGCCCGCGCCATCCAGCGCCAACGTAAATTGCTGAAAGAACTGTTAGAGGCCGAGAATGGACCAAATTAACGAGCTGTACCGCCAACGTAACAACCTCGCCATCGCCTTCTGCAAAGCGGCCTTGGCTGCAGGGTGGAAGGCTGGCCGGGGCATCGACACTTCCAAGCCTGATGGCGATCCATGGGCGAACGTGGTCTACGTAGTGCTGCCCGGCGACACCCAAGTGTCGTGGCACATCGCCCCCTCCGAGGTCCACTTGCTCGATGGCATCCCGGAGTTTGAAGGCAACTGGGATGGGTCGTTCACGGCCCGCGACAAAAACTGGCCCGACAAAATTCCAACCGAAGTGATGTTCCCTGAACCGAAATTCGTTGCTGTATACTCACTCGGAAGCGGTCTTGTTGTGCAAGGCCCTGATGAGTCTAAAGAAGACTTTAACGAGAGACTCCAAGCCGCAATCCGGGGCGGCGTCAAGTCCAACGAATCCTCGGCAGACCCGTGCACCAACTGTCTGCGCCCGAAATCCGAGCATAACGGCAAGCACTGCCCTTCGCCGTTCACGACAGTATGGCATGCATGGGATTATCCGTTCGCGGCGGGCGACGAGCGGTAGTATGCACGCCATTGCATGTATGGTATAATACAGGTTCTGGTTCCGTCAATAACGAAGGGGAAACAAAATGAGCTACAAAGACCAACGCGCAGCCTTGGGCATCGCCCCCGCAGGCTCGCTGGCTGACCCGCACTCCACCCAAGATGGTAGCAAGTGGTATCACGGCGTGGACGGCGCGGGCATCGCCAAGCTGACCAAAATCAGCGCAGGCATCAATGAAATCGTTGAGGCCACCGCCAAAGACGTGGCCAAGGCCCAAATCAAAGTCGGCCGCCTGCTGAATGAAGCACGTGCCCTGATCCCCGGCGACTTGCAGTTTGGCAAATGGCGCGAAGCCAACACCCAAATCAACAACAAGTCCACCGCCAACAAACTGATGAACCTCGCCACCATGGTCGGTGAAGGCCGCATCACGCAGGAAATGGTCGATGCCCTGCCGGTCAGCACCCTGAAAGAGCTGATTTCGGCCCCGGACAGCGTCCTGATCCACATCCGCGACAAACTGGCCGAGAATGAGCCAATCACCCGCACCACAGTGCGTGACGCCATCAAGGAAACCCGCGACCCTACCCCCACGACCGTTGAAGGTGAGTACGAAACCATCAACTGCGACGCAATGGCCCCGGATGCCGGCGCGGACACTGCCCCGCCGAAACCAGCCCCAACCATCAAACCGCCAACTGCCCCGGCTCAGCCCGCAGGCCCGAACGTCCGCGTGGTGATCGGCCAGATCATGATGATGGACTGCGTAGAGCGCCTCAAGAAGCTCGACCCCACCAAAACCGAACCGTGGAAGGGCATCAAGCCAGTCGAGTGGGCATGGTTGGTTTTCGGCCTCGACATCGATCCGGCCGAACTGCCAAACCGCCAATCCCTCCTGTTCATCGAGCGCGGCATGGACAATGAGGTCACCGGGCAGGCCGATGAAGAACGCCTGCTGAAAACCATCACCCGCGCCTACGACATCATCAAGAAGGAGTACTGAAATGGGCTTCGAGGCGTGTACAAACCCCAAATGTGGGTGGTGGGGGCATTGGACACTGCGAGTAGTTGATAAATGCCCAAAATGCGGTTGCCCATGCGAAAGCTTGGATTAGCGGGGCGCGAGCCTACGACATCATCAAGAAGGAGTACTGAAATGACACGGCAAGATCTTCAAGATATGTTCGAACGGATCTATGCCGACTTGCACGCCATGCTGCCTGAGGTGGTGCGTCAGCACCGCTTCACCTCACACACAGGCTATAACAAGCCGGAAATTTCAACCGCCTATCGCCTGTTCTTGGCGACCTGTGATGCTCTCGGCATCAAAGAGGACAATCAAAATGGCTAATGTTTCGCTCGTGGTGTATGGTCCGCGAGGGTGCGGCAAAACTTCGCAGGCCGCCATCCTCATGGAACGGCACGGCCTCGATAATGTCATTGAGTTGGATGAATTAAAGGAAATGCCGGTCAATTTGAAACACGGCTATCTGTTCCTGACCAACAACCAAGATATGGCGTATTCCCTCGCCCGGCGCTTTGCTTTGCGGCTGGCCGAATACGAATACGCCATCAAAACCAGAACTGCTTAACCTGAGCGGGCGCCTAAGTGGCGCCTCTCCTCGTCGCCGGGAGAAATAAATGAACCAGATTTCACGTACTATAGAATTGCCGCTGTCTCGCCAATACGTCCGCCAATGGGGCGTGGCCGAGGCAGTGCGAGAACTGTTGCAAAATGCCATCGACAGCGACTCGCCCTTGGAGTATTCCTTCATGGGTGATACTTTGACAATCGCCAGTCGCGATGTTACTCTGGATGCCCGGACCCTGATTCTGGGCAACACCTCCAAGGCCGACGATGATTCAGCAATCGGCAGTTTCGGTGAGGGCTACAAGCTGGCCCTTTTGGTGTTGGCCCGCGAAGAATACAAGGTGAAAGTACGCAACGGGTACGTTGATTGGTACCCGGAATTTCGCCACAGTGACACATACGGCGATGAGGTGCTATGCATCGATGAATGCCCCGCCGAGGTCGCGAATTTTGGCCTTGAATTTGTGGTGTCCGGCCTCAGTCACACGGATACTACAGCCATCTACGATAGCTGCCTGCTGATGCAACCCCTGATGGAAGATGCCATCAAGACGCCAAAAGGCGACATTCTGCCGAGTCGCCCCGGAAAGTTGTACGTGGGTGGCCTGTACGTGTGTGACACCGACCTCGCCTACGGGTACAACGTGATGCCTGAATTCATCACCCTAGAGCGGGACCGGCAGACAGTGTCGGATTGGGACATCAAGAACCAAACCAAGGAAATGTGGTTCAGCACACAGCGTTGGGATGAAATCGCCGAAAAAATGGACAGCGGGTTAGCAGATCTGCAGTACGCCGAGTATGGCTGCCCTGAGCTGGTAAAAGAGGCGTGCTACAGACGCTTCACCGAGAAGAACCCCGGCGCGATCATAGTCAATAGCCAAAAAGAAATGGAAGCTATGGTGGCCAAGGGCATGACGCACACGGTGTACGCTGGCAGTAGCGGCTATTACCACGCCGTCAGCACTTCGGCTAATTACAAAACCCAAGTTGGGCACACTATCAGGGTGGCCACTCCTAAGGAGTTCCTTGAGCAGTGGGCCGAGCAGAATCAGCGCATCATGAGCCACCCACTGCGTATAGCCTTCAAATCCGTCATCGCCAAATCAGCTAAGTGGAAGGAGACGTGATGGACTCGACCGAGGCTTTTATTCGCGACTGCGCCAAGAAGCAGTGGTCTAAAAAGGCCACGTATGACACCTTGGGCGTAACTGCCGCCAAATTCGCTGATATGTGCGAGCTTATCCCCGGTTTGGTGTGGCCGCCGCAAAATGCCTCGATCCATCGTCAACAATACTACGAGCGCCGTAAAGGAACTTTGACCGGGGCTGGCCGTGTCGCATTGTTGGCGGCCAGTGAGAAAGCCCGCATAAAACGCCTGCTGTGGGTCGAAATCTGCGGCATGTGTATGCCGGCCCGTGACGTATATGAAACTTACAAGGATTTCATCCAGATATCCTACAGTTCCGTCCGGCGCCGGCTACATAAAGGAATGAGCGTGTACGACTCATTCTTCGGCAACCCCCAATCCACCATTGGCCATCACAAAAGCCATTGGCACACCACATCTTTCAAGGTAGACAGACATGAACAAATGCGAGCTGCATCCGCACTGCTACAAGAGCGAACTGACCCCGTGTCCTGCCTGTGTGTCGCAGGCGGCACTGGACAAAGTGAAAAATGAGTCGTTCTGCGACAGGGCTTTGCGCCTGCTGCCGCCATGTGCGGACACCGCACGAGGAGCGTGGGCCGAAATCGCTAAACAACTCCGTGCTGACTACGGCGACCGCGTAGGTTTCCAAATCTGGATGGCGTGGTGTGAGTCGGACGATGCCCGCTTCAATGATAACGTGGCGCAGGCGGCATGGACCAAAACCGCCCGGCCGGTCATCACGGTAGCGCCCCGCAAAATGACGATGGCCGAGGAGCGCCTGACCCGCCTGCTGTCGATACGTGTCGATAAGCAGGCCGAACTCCAAGAAAAACTCTATTGGTCGTATTGGTGGCGCAATGCCTACGCCGTTGTGGCTATCGCCGGTTGGTTCTGCCTGATCATCTATTCCGCTTTCGGAGGCCCTGAGGTATGAACATACCAGACCTGCAACACCAAATCGAAGTCCGGCGAGGCTGGATTAAGTCCCTACAGGAGGCCCTGCCATACGCGGAGGGCCAAGCCTACCGGAATGACAAACGCGCCATTGCAGGCTACAATCAAGAAATCATCGACCTGCAGCGCAAAATTCGTGACTTGGGAGGTGGCGATGTATCGAATCCTGTATAAGTGCCCGGACTGCCGCAAGCGACCTAAAATCGCACACAACGCTGTACTGTTGAATTGGTCTGTTTGGTGCTGCTCAACAGTAGTCACCAACGCAGGCAAACGGGTGGCATTGGCGAACTGGAACGAAATGGCCGCTGCCAAGTTTGCCCGACGAGCGGTAATTCCCACGAAATGATGGCCGTGGTACAATGAAGATCTTGGAAGCACGATTCCAGTAATTTTCCTGCCCCCCGCCCTGAGGTAATACCTATGAAACGCATCTTGCTCGGTCTGTCCGTAATTTCCGCTATGTCTCACTGCCTGATGTCCGAGGCCGGTGAAGGTGGCGAAGGTGCTGCCGGTGTCGACGCCCCGAAAGGCGCAGCCATCCGCCCTGACCTGACCAACTACCAAACCGCCAAATCGGCATCCGGTTCCAGCACCAAAATCTGCGGCGATGCCGTGTCGCTCGCCCTCGCCGGTGCCACCCTCGACGAAACCTATGCGTTCGTGGCGGATGTGGTCGGCATCACCGAAGACGTCCTGCGCGGCAAGTACAGCGCCAGCAACGTCGGCCAGCAACGCATGTTCCTCGGCAACCTGATTCGCGGCGGCATGGCCTCGAAAGAAGCCGAAAAAGCGGCCCGCATTGAATCGGCTTTCAGCGAGAAAGTTACCGATTTCCGCGTAGCGCTGGATGCCCGCCAAGTCGAAGCTGCCAAACTGGCCGACGCTGAAAAGCAACGCAAAGCCGATGAAAAGGCCAAGGTCCAAGCTGGCCTGAAAGCTGAACGCGAGAAGAAAGCTGCCGATGCCAAGGCCGAGCGCGAGAAGAAAGCGGCCGACGCTAAAGCAGCCAAACCAGCCCCAGCACCGAAGGCCCCTAAAGAGCCTGCACAGCCAAAATAACGGCGCACCAACAGCCGTGAATGAGCGGGTCACCCCTTCGCCTGCTCAATTTCGGTGACATCTGACGGCGAACACCGAGAGGTGGTTTGATGTCACCCCTTTGAGGCCGACCCCGTAGAGTGGGTCGGCCTCATCCTTATTCGGAGTATGATAAATATGGCCGACAAGAAGATGGCGACCGCTGTCAAAGATTACTATGTGGTCATTGCCAGTGACCACCCCGGATTCCGGGTGGCTAAAGATATAGCCAAATACGGCCGCATCTGCAAGCGCCTGTCCTCCTGCACCTGCAATCGCCCCGAGCAGGCCGATGATCGCGAAAAGTGCTTCGATTGGGTGAAGGTATGACCTCATACGAAAACGTCCTGATGCAGGTGCCATGGGTCGGCAAGCCCGGCAAGCACCAAGAACGCGGGATTGCCAAGGCTTTGGAGCTGAATGAATTCGCCTTCTTTTGGGAACCGGGCGCTGGCAAGACCTACGCCACAATTCACGTTGCCAAGACACGTTTCACGTGGAACGAAATCGACCTCGTGGTCATCATCTGCCCGAACTCGATCAAGCAAGTTTGGGATCGCGAAGTAAAGCTGTGGGCATCGGATATTCCGACTCACGTCCAGACCCTGAGCCAAGGCGTTAGCCCTACCAGACCCCGCGTCACCGTCCGCACTCTTGAATTTTTGGTGCTGGCCGTCGAGTCCCTATCACAAGGCAAGACCTATGAGAAGGTACTGGCCTATATGCAAGGCCGCAAGGCCATGGTGGTCGAAGATGAATCAAGCCGCATTAAAAACCCGTCCTCCATTCGAACCAAGAAAGCTACCAACCTCGCTTGGACTGGTCAATACCGCCTTATTCTCACGGGCACCCCTGTCACGCAGGGTCCTCACGACTTGTTTGCGCAATTTCGGTTTCTCAACCCTAATATCATTGGCATTACGAAATGGGCGCAATTCCGAGCTAGATATTGCATTATGGGAGGCTTTGAGAACAAAAAAATTGTCAAGTACCAGAATCTCGATGAGCTTACTGGACGGATCAACAAATACGCAGACCTCGTCGCGCTTAAGGATTGTGCCGATATCCCAGACAAAATCTATCAGGTCATTAATGTTCCTCTTTCCCCTGAGCAACGCAAGGCCATTCGACAGCTGAAAGATGAAGGCATGCTGGTCATGCCGGAACAAGAGGCCGAGCTGTATGTAGAAATGGCCCTTGAGCGCATGACGCGCATCCAGCAAATTGTTGGTGGTAGCCTGCCAATGATCGACCAAGAAAACGGTGGTTACCGCACAGTCACCATGCCGGGCGATAACCCAAAAATGGACGCCATGTTCGAATACATCGAGGATCTACCTCATGGAACCAAATGTCTCGTATGGGCACGTTTCGAGCCTGAACGCGAGCGAATCGTTGAAAGACTACGAGATAAGTATGGCGATTCGAGCGTCGTTAGATTCGATGGGTCGGTTGGGGATCATGATCGCCGGGTGGCCGTCGACCGCATTCAGGATGACCCCACTTGCCAATTTTTTGTGGGAAACCAGACAGTTGCGGGGATTGGTCTCACCCTCACAGCAGCAAAGTACGCCCTCAATTTTTCCAACACGTTTTCTTCCGAAGACCGAGTCCAGATGGAGAACCGCAATCACCGAACAGGACAGACTGACCACTGCATTTACGTTGACTTCGAGGCCATGGTGAAGGAAGATCGTATGATTCGCCGCGCACTGACCCTCAAAAAAGACTTGGCCGAACTCGTCAAGGATTCGCTGGCGCAGAAATCCAAGATGTTCGACTCTAACCCTGATATGGACGGCTACCTATGATCCCTAGATCCGAAGTTAAGCAACCGAACCGCGAATTGGAGTTGTGGATAGACAACAAATTCGTGCAATCGTTCCTGACGTTCCGGGAACTGGTCGAATTCCTAGCGCAGTATTACCCCAAATGTGCGTAGAGGCGCAGGTCTTCATCAACCTCGTGGCCAAGGGCGCATACACAGTGTGCCCGACCAAAGGATGTTGGCTATGGCAGGGCGAGATTAACCGGAACGGCTACGGCACCTTTCTGGTTCGCCCGCGCCCCGGAATCCGCAACCGCAAAATGGCCCACATCGAAATGTACGTCCTATTCAAGGGAGAGTATGACCGCGAGCTGCTGCTCGACCATCTGCCGCACTGCCGCACCCGCAATTGCTGTAACCCGGACCATTTGGAGCCGGTGACAGCCCAAGTAAACACAATGCGCGGCAACGCCGTGCTGTATCGGAGAATAGGCAATGACTACTGATGCAGCCGACGAACGGTAGTTAAATCTCGCTTGACACCGCCGTTTCGTGCATGATATAATACAGATTCTGGTCGCGGCCCCGTGACCTCTCACCCTCAGTCGCCGAGGACACACAATGTCTGAACCCCAAGAATTCGATGATCTAGATGACGCCCCCGAGGCGCCTGATCTTTCGCTCGCGTGGTACAACGAGTACAAAGAGCAGCCTTACCCAAAACTAGCTGCTCGCATGTTGGTGCTTGCGACAGCGGCTAAAGCGGCGGATGACAATAAAATCCGCCTGAGCAAGGAACTCGACGTCATCCGCCTGCGTGTCGTGCCTGAGCGCTTCCTCAAGGATGAAGTGACGTCGATGAACATTGCAGGCATCGGGCGCCTCGGCATTTCCAAAGATGCCTACTGCACCCAACCAAAAGAATGCCAAGAGGATCTGTTCAAGTTCCTCAAGGAAAACGGCTACCCTGACATCGTCAAGGAAACCGTCAACTCGTCTTCCCTCAAATCCATCGTCAAGGATTTGGAGAAGGCCGCATCGGAAGAAACTGTGGAATTTGACCCCTCTGCAGAAGTAGAAGATGACGAAACTCTCTTCGACAAGATCTGCAAGCTCGTCAAGTACACACCTTTCATGCGTGCAAGCGTAACCAAAAAGTAAACGCAACCGAACGGTTAACCTAATCTAGGATCTAAGATAATGGCTAAGAAGAACGAAGTGGCTACGCAGAACGCCGAAACCGAACTCGCCCTGTTTGGCGGCAACGAGCGCCCCGATTACGTGACCGACACCGGTCGCGGCAGTGAGGGTGTAACTTCCGATGATATGTCGCTTCCCCGACTGTCGATCATCCAAGATCTTTCGCCTCAGCGCAAAAAGAACGAGGATGCGTATATCGATGGTGCCGAAGAAGGCATGATCTTCAATACCTCCAGCAATGCGCTTTATGCTGATGGTAACGTCATCGTCATCCCCTGCTTTTTCCGGGGTGAATACGTGGCGTGGAAGGATCGCAAGCAGGGCGGGGGCTTCGGTGTCGCAACCGACACCGAAGAACAGGCCGAGGAGTGGATTCAGGCGCAAGAGAATCCTTCGGCTTGGGATGTGTCCTACACCCACCAACATTTCTGCATCATGGTCCACTCGGACCACACCGAGGCCAAACCTCACTGCGAAGATGTTGTGATTTCCATGTCCCGCTCGCAGCTGAAACCTAGCCGCAAGTGGAACACCATGGTTCAGAATGGTGGCGGCGATCGTTTCGGTCGTGCGTACCGTCTGAGTGTGATTCAGGACACCGGGCCGAAGGGCGACTACTTCAACTGGTCCGTCAAGCAGTTGGGGTTCGTTCCTGAGTCCCTGTTCAAGCGCGCCGAAGCGGTGTATGAAGCAGTGAAGACCGGCAAGCGCGACGTGTCGCGTAAATCCGAGCCGGCTGCCGATTACGTCGATCCAAACGACATGTAACACCCGACGCGCCGGGAGGGCCAACCCCCGGCGCGTTCCCTTTTCCTACTCCTGTCGCCGGAGAGCATCATGGCTGAATATGACAACAGCAATCGCGGGGCATTGTTTGTAAATGACCGCAAAGAAACAGACAAACACCCCGACTATCGCGGCACCGCTGAAGTTGAAGGCGTAGAGTGCTGGGTATCCTGCTGGATCAAGACTTCGAGTGGCGGCAAGAAATACCTGTCCCTCGCCTTCACCCCCAAGGAGGAGCAAGCATCCTCCACACCCCGCCGCACAGCCACCAACAACGACGCAGCCGATTTTTTGGCGCAGAATCAGGCCAAGGCCAACTCCCACAAGCCAAAGCCTAATAACCTGTCCGGCCCATCACGCCCGAATCAGCCTGCGGATTTCGACTCCTTCGATGACGACATTCCATTCTAAGGGGTTGATATGTCAGTCTTCGATTTGCCTGTTGTCGGCGGCGATACCGAGACCACTGGTCTTGTGTACCCGCGTGACAAGGCGTTCTCAGTTTCATTCGCACCCGCACAGGGTGCCTCGCTGTTCATTGACTTTCGCACTGAACAGCACCTTATTCCTCAATTGCAGCGGGACATCGATAACTCCCGCTGCTTGTTCGTGTTCCACAACGCGCAGTTCGATGTTAAAATGCTGGCTGCTGCCGGGATCCGCATGCCATTGGAGCGTGTGGATTGCACTGTGGTGCGGGCCTGCCAAATCAACGAACACGAAGGCACGGTTTTCCCGTGGGGCAACCGCCCCGGCAGCTACCAACTTGAAGACCTCGCCCAAAAGTATCTCGGCGAAGGCAAGGAGGAGCCTTGGGAAGAACTGGCCGCGATATTCGGCGGGCGGCCTACGAAAAACGGCCAAATTGAAAACCTGCAATTCGCGCCGCGTGAATTGGTGCGCCGCTACCAAGACAAAGATGCTCAATTAGCGCTGCGCCTGTGGTTGTGGCAGCAGAAAGAGATTGAACGCCAAGACTTGCACAGCATCATCGCCTTCGAACGCAAAGTGTTCCCTACATTGGCCCGCACCGCAATGCGTGGGATACGCGTCGATGAGTCAGCTGCTGAACAGGCGATCGACAGTCTAGATGTCGTGATTGATGAACAACAGGATCAATTCGAAAAGACTGTTGGGATCAGGGGCATCAATGTCAACAGTGCCCCCCAAGTAAAGGCACTGTTTAAGCCTGTCCAGTTACCATCCGGAATTTGGGTGTCTGAGCTTACCGGCTCCACCCTCGGCACTGCCAAAAGCGGCGGCCCGTCTCTAACAGCTGATGTCCTAACAGGAATGGGTGACCCAATTGCCAATGCAATCGTTGAATTACGCTCTACGATCAAGACCCGAGACACATTTCTTAAAGGGCACATACTTGGGCACATGGTTGGCGATAGGGTGTATCCCACGATTAACCAAAGCAAGGGTGAAGATGGTGGTACGAGTAGTGGGCGACTCTCGTATCAAGATCCGGCGATGCAACAGATACCCAATCGCAACAAAAAGATCGCCGCAATTATAAAACCGTCATTCCTCCCTGAACACGGCCAGAAATGGCTGTCGACTGACATGAACTCCTTTGAGGTCCGGGTGTTCGCGCATTTGGTGGCGCTGTACAACGACGCATTGCAGCGGATCTACGCAGCCAACCCAAAGATGGACTTCCATCAATACGTGGCGGATCTGATGGGCGTGCCCCGGAACGCAACGCGGCAGGGTGAGGCGAACGCCAAACAGTTGAACCTGTCCATGATTTTTAACAGCGGCAATGGGGCGATCGCCCACAAACTCGGTCTACCTTGGGAATGGAACGAATTCGAATCGAAAGAGATTGATCCCAAGACCAAGAAGCGCAAGATAGTCCGCTATCGCAAGGCCGGCGTGGAAATGATGTCTATCATTGACATGTACCATCGGCAAGTGCCGGGCGTGAAAAAACTGGCCGAGTTGGCCAAGAAGATTTCAGAGGATCGCGGCTACATTAAGAGTTTCACTGGCCGCAGATTCCGTTGCATCAAGGGATACAAGTCCTACAAGCAATCCGGCCTGCTGATCCAAGGCACGTCGGCGGACTTCAACAAGATGATGTGGACCGGCGTCGAGGAAGCAATCGACGGCAACGGTACGATCATCCTTAACATCCATGACAGCTGGGACACCAGCGTAGACGACCCAATCGCAGCATACAAGTCAATGCAGGACGCGGCATCATCACTACCATCTAGGGTGCCGCTCCTACTTGACCTGAACGGCGTGGGTTCCAATTGGTGGGAAGCCATCAAAAAGCCTGACAAGAAATAAACGGGGACGCCAGATGAGAATCGACTTGGCCGAAGTGAAGGCCATTGAGGATGTAGAGGATCACAAGACCAAGGTATTCCGGGCGGCGCTGATGTATATCTCTCAAGGCATCCCGGTCATTCCGATCCCTTATGGTGAGAAGCATGTCAACAACACATCAATCTACACGTCACGTTGTTCTGCTCGTAGGGACAAGATTACCGAGTGGTTTCATCCAGATACTGGCAGATACGCTGGATGGAACATTGCCATCGGTTGCGGTGATTATTATGGCAAGGGCGGAGTGTTCGCCATTGATGTTGACAACAAGTATCACCCCAAATACGGAAAAGATATATGGGGAACCGCCGCGTGGGATAGCTTGTTGGAAGCGCATGGCGGGTTACAGGCTGTCCCGGTTCAATCTACGCCGAGCGGCGGT
>Ga0247808_10000268_pt1 | contig 28074 bp, 46 predicted proteins | sample UWRJL089202R1_FD_179914 | JGI IMG/M metagenome (GOLD analysis project Ga0247808, IMG submission 179914) | Plant litter microbial communities from Arlington Agricultural Research Station in Wisconsin, United States - UWRJ-L089-202R-1 | ecosystem: Environmental > Terrestrial > Plant litter >... | reverse complement strand
GGCGGACTTAGCCGCTTGCTGTTCACGCTTCTGCTTGGAGTTCATATTTCTATTATCCTACGAAAAAGACCCCGACGCAAGTTGAGCGCCGGGGTCTTTTCTTAGTTGGTATTACTCTTCATCACCGATAAGAGGCTCGACAGTTCCGCCGTCATAGGCATCGATTGCATCCTGAACGAGGATGACTCGGTTGATTGCGTCGAGGGCAGCATCACCCTTCACGACCTCACCTTCGAACGTCACCTTGAAGTTGTCGGAGTAGCCGATTGCATCGATGATGAGGTGGTCGATAAGTCCAGACTCGCGCCACGTCAGGTAGTTGTTCACCATGTCCATGAGCTTGTTCTGCTGGTTCTTGTACTTGTCACGACCCTCGACAACGATCTTCTGAACCTGTGAGTACAGGTCGGCGTTCGCAGTCAGGTCGGGATAAGCCTCAGCGATGGCGGAGAACATGGTGCCACCCGTGGGGTCAACACCGTTCGCATCATCACCGTAGCGACCCTTGACTGCTTCGAGAAGAATCTCTTCGAGCTTGTCATTCGCCTCGACCGCGACACCGAGAGTCTCCTTGAAGGTGAGGATGTAGGTGGAAAGCTCGTTCTGGTTCGTCTTGTACTGCGCGACCAGCGAGTTCTCCTTCTCGATACGAGTGTTACGGAGGCTGTCGATGGTTCCGACAAAGGAGAGGATGATGCCGAGGATAACCACGGCGATACCTCCGGTGACTGCCCACTTGACCCACTTCGGCTTACTGCTGGTGGTGATGTTCTCGCTCATTTTTAGTCCTTCCGATTGATGCTGTTTGGGGATTGAGTAACGGATGCTACTTGTAAGGATTGCTGATTTGAAGATTTAGTATTTGGCTAGATTCGGGAAGATAGATTCCGTCAGCGTTCGTACCGGGTCAGGAATGTCCCTAAAGCTAGCGTTACTGAGTGCGATGAAGAATCCAACTACACTCAACAAGATAAATACTAGCGCAGAAAAGACGAAATACCAAATCCAGTTTTCTGCTGAAGGCTCCCATGCGTCAGAGAGATACTTGAATCCAGAACCCTCGTCGTCTGCATCCTTGGACTCCATGCTTACGCGAACGAACTTGTTCTCTCCAAAGAGGATTCCCTCTACTGCGCCGTCAGCGTGAATCGTGGTGCGTGAAGGAATGTCCATAGTCGGGTTACCGATGAAGTCATCATCGATGGCGAGTCCCGTCAGGTCATTTTCAAGCTGGTTCAGAAGCCCCTCATTGCCGAGTGGCATACCGGTGTAAGCCTTGACCCAAGAAACCACTGGGGTTCCATTGGGGAAGTCAGGCGCATCGACCTCTACGGGAGCCTCTGTAGGCTCAGGAGAGGGAGTTTCGGTAGGAGCGGGGGTGGGAGTAGGAGCCTCTACCGTAGGCTGCACAACGGGCTTGACATACTTGTAACCCTCCACTCCAACGATGATGACGATGGAGTTCTTGGCAATGGCATCACGACCGAACTGCTCGGACTGCCAGTAAGCCATAAGCGCGTTACCGTAATCCTCGGTAGAGCCGACAGCATCGCCATCAACAAATACCATGCGAACGTCACCTCGGAGGTCGGAGCCAACCGCACCATTCAGATAACCCAAGTCCTCATTGAGCGCCGACTGGTCGATGCTGAGAACGTCTCCGGCGAACGAAGCCTTGTTAGCCTGATAGATGTTGACTACACCAGATGCAGGATTGGGAAGAAGACCATCCGCAACCAGAGCATCGATGCGGTCTGAGTAAGCCTTGAGAACGGTGTTGTCCGAAGACAGGATGAAGTTCTTGTAGTCGCTCACCTTGGTTACTCCACCGGGAGTACCGGCATCGATACGGCTCTTGGCGGCAGACCAGAGCGCGGGAGGCTCGGTGATTCGACCACCGGGGATGCCAGAGCCAGCGCGCCACTCACCACCAGTCATCAGGTGGGATGCGATGGTGTAGGTGTCGAGGGTGCTATCAACGATGTAGCTGGTTTCCTCTGTTGAATAGGGGCAGTCGTGGTAGACAGTACGACTGCGCATTTCCTGATGCGTTCCCTCTCCGTCTGCATCGTTGACGGTGACCCAGTACGTCTCGGTGTAGGGGTCACAGTCGTACTCGTTGTGACACTGACCATCACGCTCACATACGGTTACGTCAGTGTAGGCAGCAGTCTCATAACCATTCCAGTATTCGTGGTATGTCTGCTTCTGATCCTTGGCAATGCCCATCGAAATAGCGTAGACGGGGATGGGTGAAAGAAGCGCCACGATTACGGTGACAGCCCAGATAGTCAGGTTTCCGCGAAGGCGCACCATGAAGAACGTAGCCACCGCTAGCGCGATAAGCAGGATGAAGTAGTACAGCAACATTTGTTCGCTCTTCCTCTGAATGGATGATTACAGAAGAACTCTACTCTAAAATAGAGTTGAGCGCAAGTTCTCGCTTAGAAACCGAAGCTGTACGAACCCTTGCGGAAATACTTCACAAGTTCAAGCTGGAACTCTATCTCGGCATACTTCATTTGATTGCTCACTGTTGATGTTGAGTTAGCACCAGAGAAAGACTCCACCCTGTCTTGTAGGTGGGTTGCAACAGTGTCGAGAATCTCTTCGTCAGAAAGCTCGCCTTCTTCTTGAAGCCTATCGATGATATTGGCTGTGGAATAGACAACGCTTTCTCGCGCAGCGGTCTTCAGAAGTGCGTCAATCTTGAAATGGTCAAGACGGTATCCCGCCTCGCGGGTCTTCACTATTTCTGCAAGAGCATTCTCGACATCTTCCTTGTGGGCATTAAGCTGATTGATACCAGCCTGAAGCTTCTCGGTAGCCTTCTCAGCATCGGTCTTCGGCGCTGCGGCAACAGGAGCACCAAGGTTCTTGGTGCGGTCATTAGTGACCTTGGTTCCGGTCTTCTTGTGAACTGTGGTGTTCTTACCATTCTTGTCTACTACCGGAGTGGCAACCGTGGGATTGGACATGTGATTCCTCCTGCTTGTTGAGACAATATTACCGCTTGGGTGAGACATCATTCCAAAGAAAGTTCGCTCACAGCGAAATCGAGGTGTAGCATAAGAAAGTTCTGCCTACACCAAGGATATTAAATAACGACCCAAGGAATCCTGATTACTATGAAGCGCAACATTTTTGACGAAAACCCCAATCGAAGCCTACTGACCACGTTCGCGCGTTACGGCATCATTGCGATACTTGGGTGGATAACCCTGTCAACGATCATGGCTTCACCGAACATGCTCAACACGACACTCGCCTTGGCTATATTCTGGGTTATCGGTATCTGGATCTACCGTCGTCGGGACTTCATTAGCGGGTGGGCTAAATCAGACAAACCGTTCACGGAGTATGTGAAGGAGAGCAAGGCGACAGTACCCCCGAATGCTCGCGGTACGATTACAGCATCAGTAGGAAAGCTCCCCGCTGTCAGGCAAAAGACCTATGACTATTCAGCGGCAGACAACGAGTTCCTCGCTCCCCTATCCGTATCGGAGCGAAGAGCTTTCCAGAACATTGCGGAGTCATTCCACAATACAGAGGGCTGAATCAGCCGGTGAGGTAGTTGTAGTTGTGCTTGATTTCAACATGCTGCTGTCTGCGCTCTAGAACAGCGCTCTCGCTTGCTCGCTGCATAAGGCATTCGTTGCATAGGTTGATTACTACTGCCGTTCCATCCATAGGGTCATAGGCTGAACCATAATGACCATAGCTAAAGAACTCGGTTCCGCCAATAGGCTGATTCTCGGCACCCGCGATAGCAGGTTGTAACGGCTTGTCACACCGAATACACGGTAAGGTCGGCACACGATCTACCATGAAAGCATCCTTATCTCTGGGTTCCGTAGAGGATACACCTATTCTAAATGCTGATTGCCTGAATGCCAGACTTCTCCAACATCTCGTCGCGCGACGAGTGTGTCAAAGCCCAGCGAGCCATAAGGAAGGAGTCAACATAATCGGTCGCCGCCTTCTTAAGCTGTTCTCTCATCTTTGTACGCTCCTTGCCCTTAGCCGGTATCTCATCTGCGTGGATGGCAAGCATGTCTGGTGGGTTGTAGCCAAGTAGCTGCGCGGCAGCAAGGGCACCAGCAGCCTTCTTTCCGTACACCCCCTCGAACGTCCTCTGCCATGTGGCGGGGTTAAGGAACACGGTTTTCTCGATAAGATCCGCGAGTCCCAATGCGTGAATGAACACACCTTGCAAGCGCAGAACAGGCTTGATCATAAACTGCTTTGAAAGACCGTAAGGTACATCTTCGAAAACGATGATGTCCACTCTGTGTTTCACGGCGGCGTTGATAACGGCATTTACGAAATCGAATGAACTCTTGCCCCACGAGTCGAACTCTTCGAGGATCTTGAAAGATGAGTTCATCACCGTCGCGGCAGAGAATCTTGCGGCAAGGTCAACGGTAAGAACTTTCATACATGAAGGGTAACAAACGCGATTGGTCTATATACCTTTTCCGAGATACCCGAAGCTCGTTACTGAGTCAGAGAAGCCATAAGCTCTATATCTACGCCGTTCTCTTCTGACATCACAATTGCTTGAAGAGGAACACCCGCCCTGAACCGAGCTATGAAGTCAATGGGCTTGATGGATGAGCTAATGACACCCGAAATGTATTGCGCGAGGTCAAGCCCCTGAGAATCAACCTTCTCGCGGATGATGGTTGATGCAAACATCCATGCTGCGAAGTCATCCCTCGGGAGATAGTTTCCAGCAGAACGCTCTGCACTGGAAAGCATGTTGACGATATTGATCATTGACTCGGAGTAGATGCCGGTCACAACTGATGACTTTTCCACGCCATCCATGATGTCGAAAGGGGATAGTTTTGCCCTCGTGACACATTTCAGCCATTCGTCAAATCCACCCGACCTTCCTATACCGGTGAACGTGAAGCGCATAGCGTCTTCCACCTCAACGGGCAGACGGTTACCATCGCTGTTCTTCCAGAGCCGAACTGAGTTGTACAAGTAAGAATCCTCTGAGTCATCACGCGGCGTAAAGCGCAAGAAGATTTTACGGCGAGGCGCGCCATAGGCGCTGGCAAACCCAGCCTCCCAGAAGCTCGGGTTTGCCAGCCACCCTCGGACTACGGAGTCCGCACCAAGTATGACAGTATCGCTGTTGCTGTGCTTGACCCCATAGATATGATTACCGCGTAGGGTTGTTCCCAGACCAATAGGCGACATGGAGTAACGATCGTAATCATCAAGGCGACCCATCTTAGCGAGAGCCTTCTTTATCCCTTCGTGAGAAGGGAAGCCCACACTGGTATCGCCATTGATGAGGATGGCATTGCTATGGTATCTATGACTGGCAGGATTCAGAATGAACTGCCAAGACTTAGCTACCGAAGACATCACTCACCGTCATTGGACGCAGCGCGCTTGACCTTACGGTCGAATGCCGCAAGAGCGGGTGCAGGAAGACCGGCAACTACCTTCTTGGCATCGTTGACTGCTGTACGGCGCGAAAGTGAGGAAACGTGACGAGCCTCGGCTCCGAATCGGTCAGCGTCATTGAGCGCATCCTCTGCATTGGAGTATCCCAGAAGAGGAAGAATCGTCTCGATGTCTGTCTTTGCCGTCAATACGGTACGGATGACGTTCTCGGCGCGCTCTAGCGCCTTGGTGTCGTGGTCGAACTTATCCATTAGGCTCACCGCCCTTTCGTGTTGCAACCATTGTGTCACACAATAAGGGTTATTTGCAAATCGGCTTTAGTCATCCCCGAATATACGAAGACCTAGTAGTCGAGCTTCATCACGCGCCTCTGGCAGTGAATCATCTGTCTCCTTGGGAGTGTTCATAGGTAGTTTGTGGTACAGAGGAACGGTACACCATCCTGAACTGTGGACATTGACGTGAGAGGCACAGTAGACGAAATCGCTTCCGAAGCTCTTGTCATCATTGGAGTATGGGTCTAGACCTTCTGAGGTTAGTAGATCAATGTTCTTCGATCTCAGAATTTTCCCGTTGTCGATAATGTTGGTTCTGGAATCCTGAGATGGTGCCTCTGCGGTAGATGTCGGCTGGGGTACGGCGCGTGACATCTTGCCGGAATCTGCGTTCTTATGAACGGTGGTTGAACGTCCGTTTTTGTCCACTACCGGAGTTGGAACCTTGGGAGAAGACATAAACAACCTTTCGTTCTGACCATTCTACCCGCTACCGCAGACCAATCCGATCAGAACAAAGGCTCCATACCCTTGTTCTCTTCTGGCGGAGCCGTGACGGTGATGTTGATACCAGAAACGCTCGCCCTCACATCATCCGGTGCGTCCACAATGGCGTTCATAAGAACCACCACTCCATCACTCGAAGCTAGATACTCACTGAGAAGTGTTTCGTCTGGCGCTAGGTATTCGCCATGCTCTTTCACAACCCATGCGCCATACCTAGCCAAGTCCAACTCGAAGAGGTCGTTGAAATTGCTACGGTAGTGCCCATAGCCCTGAAACTTGATGAGTCCATTTGGAATAACAATGGTGTTGCTCAGGGACTCTTCGGTTACATATTGACCATTCACGAAAGGCATATCTTCTCCAGACTAGACAGGAATCATAGCCCACTCGCAATGCTAGGACAAGCGATGGGTGCGGCTTTGATCAATCAGCTTCTTCATCTTCACCATAAGAGGCGTTTCGAGAACCCATTCATTGACATCGCCTTCTGTAGCGTTGCGAATAAGGCTGAGATCAAAATCAGGAGATTCACCGGGAGTGGTAATCCCATCCAAGAAGCTCTCAACCGCAGAGTAGACCCTTGCATCGGTGTAGAAGAAGGGGTTGTTCCGAATCATCTTGTAGACATTGTGGATATGCTTTCTGCCCATCTTGTCTATGATGTGCGGTACGTGTTCTTTATCTATCCACCAGACATCCTGCAAAAGAACGCGATGATCGAACTGCTTCTTGCCCAAAGAATCATGCAGCGCAGACTTCTCCGTTACAACCCAATTGGGTTGTACAGCGGTCGCCAATGATGAATTCATGCAGGAACGATATCACGCACGCCGCGCTAGCGCCAGTACGTGATTCTTAGGCTCCGAAGCCGCCAAGTATCTTCTTGTTGTTGGCATCATCGATAGAGTTTCGTACCGACTCGTGCTGCGTGGAAGACCTGAGAGTGGCGAGGGCATTGTCGGGGAGCTTGCCAGTTTCGACAGCCATCAACTGAACAGACTCGTCGTTTGTGTTCCTAGCGATTTCGTTGATGGCATCCCACGGAGCATTGCGGCTGCTGACAAGTGCGCGCTGGGCAACGATCTGAACACCAGAGTCGCCCTTGATCCTGTCGTCTGAAGCCAACGCGCGGAGAAGGTACTCGTCCGGTGAATACTTGCTCGGCTCTAGCTCTTGGAAGAACTCTTCGTCAGTAAGCTCCTTGACATCCTGACCGGCACGTATCTCACGAGCCATATCCGCCCACATATTGCGTGAACCGAAAGTTCCGGGGTCAGACTCGTTGTACACCTTCGTAGAGTCTGAGGCATCCCAGTAGTCAATAGCCTCGTCGGTGGAAACCGGCTCGTTCTTTTCGAATACCCACTTCGGTACGAACTCGCCATCGTCATTCCATTCAAGCTCGGTTAGGTCGTACTCCCTGCCCATGAAGCGGTCGATTGCATCGGAATTGTCGCGGATGAAGTCAGCCTGTGCGTCTGTGTCACTCTCGGAGATATCAAACTGGTAGTGAGCAAGCCATACCTTCGGGTCTTGCCATTGACCGTACCCGGTGACCTCATAAACCGGAGTGCCATCCTCGTTGTCCTCACGACGATAGATGTCAGCGCGCGTGATATCGAAGTCCCTATCAATACCATCCTCGACAGTGAAGTCATACTGCCCGTCAACCTGTAGCTCGATGGGCGGACTTTGCTGGATCTCATAACCGGAATACTTGGTAGCAGCCTTCGCAATAGGAACAATGGCGGAGCGAACTGCGTTCTCGGTTCCTTCGGGGTTCTTCCAAACGCTCGTCTGCTTGCCGTTCTTGTCTACAACCGAGGTCTTGACCTTGCCTGATGTACCAGCCATGAAAATCTCCTTATTGGGTATCTCAATTCTACGCCACTGCAACGACACCTCAGATGCACACAATTGACTTTGAGGCGCATGTTGATTACCATTAGAGTTCTATTTTGATCAAGAGAAGGGTGGGTGTTCACTAGTGCCGAAGAAGCGACTTGACCTACCCGGAATTCTCGGTATCTCTCATGGCGGCATCAGAGTGTCCCGCGTTGATCAGGTATTCAACCAGCCACAGTTCAAAGTATGGGAAATAACTGTCAAGGCGAAACGTGTTGACATCAGATATATCCTTGGTGAGTTCTACGAAATCTGGCTTTCTGACTACGATTACACCATGTATGCGGATGGCAAGCGAAGCGGCACACCCACCATTCTCTATCTGGATGTCAACCCGAATGTGTACTGGAATATCCTCGTCACTGGCTCTAAAAACGACTACACAGTGGTCGCCTACACCCAGCCGAATAAATAGGTTGCAAATCCAGCCTTCGGTGTTAGTATTCGCTGTAGAAGGGAATTGACTTGGCTATACCATTTTACTTTTCGTGGCAGCTAACAACGCCCGACAGGTTCGGTAATATGGCGCTCTTTAACGCCGGTAGCGCAGATGCATACAATGTGCGCATAGAACCGGACAACAGCGCTCGAATCGAGCCGCGTTCCTTTCACCAGCCCCACATCTCTCCATCGGGAACCAGCGACCGCTTCAAAGCCCTACGAGCCGGTGGAGCCAAGTACCCGAGCATCAGGATAATCTGGAACGACCGCGACCGTATCACCCATTCGATAGTTTTGGAAGTCAAGCTGTAGTATTCTTCTACCTGTTCCAATGACGCAACCAGAAGACTAGGAGCGTCAAATGAAATCCACAGAAGATCAGCCCGAGCCTACTTTGGGTAGGTGCGTACTCGCCATCGTTCACCCATTTGCTGCCGCAGCCTTTCTCATTGCTTTTGCATCTGTCATCCCGCTACTGGTGAAATCTTAGGCACTTCCAAAATGCCGGGTTTTAGGTTATGATCCAGCAATGAACGCGCTCACTGAGACTATTTCTACCCTAGACGGAGTAACATCCGGGGTCTACATCATCGCCACCGCCTCCGGCTCAGAGCACCTAGTCGATCTCAATTCTATGACTTACACCAGATTGGGACAGGAGGGCGACCCCACGCCTCTTGACCTCGGCAGCCACACCTTCGGCGGTTTCTATGAGCAGGGCGAAAACTTCGATAGAACTCGCCTTCGGGGTGACGGGAAGAGCTTCACCTTGCTCAGCATTCGCTGTACGGTGGATGCCTCCGCCGTTATAGTCATCAATGGGGTAAACACCGATGAGGGAATTCCGACCATAAGACAGACAACAGCGGTCACTTCAATCGACCAAATCGCACTATAACCCGAGAGGTAAAAATGACCGACGTAACATTTGACCAGCCCGTGAAGGCTAAGCTCGTTATTGAGTTGGAGAACGGCGTAAAGCTGGAACCTACTCCTGAAAATATCAGGAAGTTCGGCTACGTTAATGCCAGCGAAACATATGGCATCTTCAGAAAGCACGTCAGCAAGGTTCTGTGGGATGCAGGGGTGCTGGAAGAGGGTGAAGACCTTACTGATAATCCCATCACTTCCCTCCGTTACATCTTCGAGCTTGCCTGTATGTACCCCAGTCTTCTTGAAGACAACGGTATCGAAGAGGTCAACGAGCGAATTGTCGCGCTGGCGAAGCTGGCAAAAGAGCACCTTTCGGATGACTGATGCCGGAGAAGAATAAATACGCTAATCACACCCTCTATATCGAAGAAGATCCGGACGCACCCAACGGGGTTAGAATCGGCTTCGCTTGCATCTACTCGTATTGCTACGGCTTGGATTGCATCGGAGTAGAAGCCGCTCTGGGTATAGACGAGGACTACAAGAACAACCCGGACGACTACCACGAAGGCGATGTCTATATCGGCGCATACGGCGACCGGTATGAGTATGACCTCTACTGGCGGTATGCAGAGCGCGATCCCGATTTCGATGAAGCGAAAGAGTCTCAATCGTGGGCTGACGCTCATTCAGCAGCAAGCACCAGTTACATCACATTCAGTCAGAGGACAGTATAGTGACCGAGATATACGCCAACCATCACATGACTGTGAGCTATGACGATGGCGACACCAGCCTCCGATGGGTATGCCTGCATGATTTGGATGAGAATGGATTCTGTAGCGAGGTCGAGGGTATTAACGCTGTTGGATCTAACTGGTTCCTCGACAGAGATATTGACTACTTCGATGGCACCGAATTCGCATCCGGGTATGTCTATCTATGGTGGGAGACAGATACAGACTGGGAAACCGGTCTGGTAGACGGCGAGGTTCTCTTTGACTATGCAGAAACAGATCCCAAGCTCGTCATTCTTCGAGACTCTGATATCGAAGACGCAAACATCGATGGCTTGCCGTTGGTGATGCTCACATCTGCGCGGATCTCGGCATGGAGCGGGTATCGAGTTGTAACCGACAATTACACACAAGACATTGACTCAGGAAAGCGCACGCCTCAGATTGAGAATGGCAGAAAGGTTCATCGTGTCACCCGTCGCAAGGATGGGATCAACACCATCAAGTTCTCTATCAATGGAAAGTCGCTACCGAGCAGCTACATCTTAGAGCCGGGTTCCGTAGTTATTTTAGGTCGTGAATAAAGGCGACACGCCCGAAAAACAAGAAAACTTGCGTTGATACTATTACTGATGTAACGTTGTAATTGTTCGGAAGCAACCGCACTGAACCACACAATTTAGAACCACAGAAAGGCGGACAAATTAATGTCTACCGCAACTGCAACTGTCACCGAGAACGTCACCACCGAGGGTGCGAAGATCACGTTCGAGTCCTACGCCAGCGCGAACGGCAAGGACTACCACGAGATCCTCTCCAACAACATCCCGACGCAGAAGTTCGTGGAGGTGACCACCGGCTCGAAGCACAGCGACATCCTCGCAGCTTACGAGGCAGGTAACATCGTCGGCTAGTAGCAACAACAGAAGTGTCTAAAAGGAAAAGGCTGGGGATTATGTTCCCCAGCCTTTCCTATTTTAATCTCAGTCTCGATAGCGCCTGTCGTCATCCATCGCATCTCTATACCCATCTTCGTAGTCATCGTCATAGCGATCACCCCGATGACCCCCACCACTTCCGCCGAGCCAACTACCCGTGACATAGTAGATAACCGCGATGACCCCGATGACTACAATAAGAAGAATCGTAACCGGCTCAGTGAGTGGATGAAGAAATGGAAACCTCTCCGCAAAGGGTATGAACCATTTGGCTATGCTTTCGAAGAACTCCATGATGAACCGGCTCCTTGTGGGTCGGTATCAGTTTACAGTGCCTCTGCCTGTAAAGCAGACCTAATCGTCATCAGGATGAGTCCAAGCTGGTTCTTACCGGGAGCAGACGTAGTGGTGGAATCACCCCACGTGTCGTCGCCCCAGTGGTTAGTCTCAACCAGAACAGCATCGCCTGTAGCGAGAAGAAGTTCACGGTACTTGGGAACACGATACTTCTGGGCATTGATGTAGCTCATAACCTGAACAGCTACGCCAGCGTCCCACCCATCGCGCATAGGAAAGTCACGAGAGCGACCAAGAGCCTTGGCATCGCCCGGAGACTTTGCATTCTTGATAACATCACGCCAGTCGAGGTCGTTAAACTTCGCGGCTTGGAATGCATGTTCATTGGTCGGATATACAACACCGTCATATTCAACATCGCAGTAGATGAAGTTGGATAGAAAACGGTAGTCGTCCTTGAAGCCTCTGATGAACTCAGTCATTGTGATTCCTTTATTTGTTGGCGACATCTTACCAGCGCCGACTCGTCTTGTATAGAGCGGGTTAGGGAGTATCCAGAATTATGCGCGCTATCTTGCGCCACATCTCAGGAGTCCCCGGAAGCCTGCTGAAATAGCCCTCAGCGTCCTCGGGGTCTATTCTGAGGTAGAGAGTGTGATCGTCATCTGCGAACGCCAGACCCCGCGCTACAGCCCCTCTGATGGCATTACGCGCCACCGGAGCATCTTGGTGTATCTCGTGAAGGCTTATTCGGAATCTCAGGTTGAGATTGAGTTCCTCCGTCTGTGATTCCAGCCATTCGAATGCGGCGGTCATCTTGGCATCAAGACGACGGACGGAGAGAGTGCGCTGCTTCTCTGCCGCTAGTCCAGCCAGCACGCCCGTACCGAAGTCGGCATCCGTGATTCTCACTCTGTCGTCTGTCTTATCCATAGCAAGAATCTATCACCGTCACAATCCTACTGCGCCCTTTCCTAGGATTTCTTTCTCGGGAATCGTATTACCGCCGAAGGGTTGTTGAGAAGAGGCTCTAGCGAATCTATCCTTGCGGCGAATAGCTCGCCCTCACCGGCAACCATGAGGCTAGATGAAGCGAGTGAAATCATTCGTATGGTGGAGAACTGATCAACTAGCTCACTGCTGACATCATCGGTGTATAGGACATCACGAGCAGAAGTCCACGCCGCTGCGTTTCCGCCAACGTGGAGAAGGTCTATCATCAACGTTGCAATATCCAACTCTCGCGGGGCAACCTTGGCTCCCTCGAAGTCTATCCACTTCATCTCTTCCGCACCTTGGACTCTGACAACGTTTCCGATGTGCGTGTCGCCATGAATCAAAACGGGCTGGGCTTCGCTATTGAACGTCTGAGGGGCTATATACCTATCGGAAAGAGCCGCAAGGGTATCCATGTGCGTAGAAGATGCGTCATTGTCCTTACCGAATGCGATCCTACGCTCGATGTTGTAGACAAATTTGTCGAAGTCGATGATGCGACCGAGGTGGGTTTTCGGCAGATGAGATGCGTGAATTCGAGCGAGTGCCTTCGCAGCCATCCTCGAATCATCTGCGCTGATTCTTTCGGAGGCGAAAGTCTCCATCCGTTCCCACTTCCAGACACTCATCAACGAGTCACCGACAGGAACCAAATCGTCCGCAAGCGGAGTGAGCATGAGTTCAGATCCGTACTCCATCGCAAGCGCCAATTCCGTCTTGGCTAGCCGAGCGCTGGATGTGGGACGGAGCACCTTGCAAAATACGGTTGAGTCGTCAGAGAATGCTAGGTTGCGATAGCTACCCCGAGCGAATATATGGTCATGCGACAATCCACGCGCGTCGAGCGCTTTGGACACATCATGTGAACTAACCATACAACGAGACTATCAGCAAAGCTAAAGCAGCGCCAGTTACCAGATTTCGGATCTAGGGTCGCCGGTAATCTCATCCCAGTTAGGAAGCATCGGAATGTTCCCTTCTTCATCAACGTGCTTCATCAAATCGAGGAATGTCTCGTCTTCTGGTTCATCTTCATGCCCGACCTCATAGCTATATCTGGTGTCACACCCGCAGATAACTACTATCTTCACCTTACCGGTGGGCGTGCCGTCTGGGTTTTCAATCTTCACGAGTAGCTCGACGGGGAAGTGCGCAAGAGGCGACTCGCTCAGCAAACCTTCAACCGAAATAGGATCAATCATGGTTATTCCTTGTCTTTGGTGCCTGTTGAATCATTATGTATCAAGCGGATGATATTAGCCAGTGGATTGAGATATTACCACTCTTCGGGTTCTGGACGTTCCAAGGTGAATCGCTCTACTACCTCAAATGATTCAGGGTTGGCTATCAGGCTGATTGTGCCTTGCGCCTCGAACTTGTTCACGTATCTGGTAAGACCCTGCATCTCATACTCTCCGGCATCAGAGTCAGTGAAGTACGGTGCCTCATCGTTCTCGTCAGTAAGAAGTCGCGGAGAAACCAACGCGCCTCCCTTGACCCTAACCGCGTACATGTATACCTGTGGAGCGCCGTCATCGATAAAGAAGTTGCCCGTGAAGTTAGCCCTAACGCTCGCCGCCTCGACCGTTCCAAGATGAACCATCGGAATCCTGCCCGTGCTCTTCAGACCGCCCTCCCAATCTGCCACAACAGTTGAGTGGTACCAAATCTCATCCCGAACATTCTGCGTATCCAGAAAGCGTTGCGAGTCGTATTCAATACCAACCGGCATACTCTCCGCAAAGCTACCCTCTCCACAGTTCGCGCAGTTGTAGATTCCGTGCCAGTTGGTCTTATACAGGTACTCTTTTGTGAAGAATGAACCACAGTGTTCGCAGTACCCGCCTGAGAAACCCTCTGGCGCTATATCCCATACCTTATTGTCGAACCTTATCCACTCGTGCTGAACCTTACCCGACCAAATGGGTGTGTTCGGCTTCGGGAGCGGCATCTTGTTTCCTGCTACCCGAAATCCAGCGGGGTGAGTGGTATGACTAGTTTCAAAAGGATTGACGTGGACGGTGGTGAGCTTGCCGTTCTTGTCGGTTATCAGCTTCGGAACTCTTATGTTCGCGCGCATGAAGATCCCTAGTAGTTTGAGCCGTAGCCGTCATCGGGGTAGAGGGATTCCCGCATCTTGTCAGGGTAAGTGAAGGGAATAGTCTTGGCAATCCATTCCACAACCTCTTTGAGCGGCTTGTCCTTATCCCCGAACTTGTAGAAGTAGGAACCGTTGCTGCTAGCTACACGCCCTTCGCCCTTGTCAACAGAGATGATAAGCTCGTAGCCGTACTCATCGCCACCGGTAAGAATGTTGACCTCTACCTCATCACGACCATCTGCGGTCGCTCGCGCTAGCTTTAGCAGTCCGTCTGCCAGACCTTCAGAGTCCTCGAAGCCGTAGTCCAGAGCTATCTGACCAATGGGAACATTGTGCTCCATGTTGTAAGACATGGTTCGTATTGAAGGGTGGATGGCGTTGACCCACCTGTCCTCATCCTTGCTTGCCGCAGTGCTAGTGGTGGCTGCACGGTTAAGCTCTTGGATTTCCTCGATGGTCGATTCGTGACTAATCCGACCAGACTGCAACTCCATCTTTATCTCGATGAGGTCTAGGTGCTCTTGACGCAACGGGCTGCGCTTCTCGTTGATGGCGCGGATCTGCTCGTCGTATACAGCGATCTCCTTACCGAGTCGTTCGACCTCGGCGCTTACCTCAGCAAGAAGCTCTTGCTCCTTCTCGGCGGCTAGGCTGGCAGGTGCGCCAGCGGCAGAAATCCGCTTGTCGTTGGCACCCCTAAATTCATCTGCACGCTTACGAACAGATGTGAGCTTTCCGTTCTTGTCCACGATGGGGACGGACACTAGGTTGTTGTCGCTCATGTGAGCACTGCCTTACTTGTTGACGTTGGCGTTGTTGGTTGCGATGACGTTCATTAGTTCGTAGACGGTAGCGTCGTAGCGACGACGAAGACCGTTCTTCTCATACATGTCATCCATCTGGTGAGGGGTTTCTACGAAAACATGGTCGTCTGTGATCGGGTGCCCAAGGTAACCAGCAAGTTCGCTCTTGGCTGCTACTGCGGCTTCTGGGGACATCTCACGGCGCACGAATACGAAATCCGGTCCATACACAACATTGGTTCCATCAGCATTCTTCGCAGATTGCTTGTATTCCTTCAGGTCGATCATTCCATTGAAGGTCGCACCGGCATAGAGTTCAGAGAAAGCCTCAACCTCGCTCTCAGGGGGACCGTCCACATAAGAAATGTTGATAGAAGATCCACCGGAGTAGCTACTCGACCGAACGCTGAACTTAACGTTAGGGTAGTCAGCCTTGAATTCATCTTTGAGAGTCTCGCGGATGAGTACCGCAGTTTCGGCGGTGCTGAATTGCAGTACCTTCTTCTCGACACCATCAACGACACGGCTGGAACGGTGACCCAAACCAGAAAGTCTTGCGCTGTTCTTTCCAGCCTGCTCATTGGCGCGGTGGACTGTAGTGATCTTACCGTTCTTGTCAACGATAACTTCGGGGCGGGTGCGATTGCTTTGAGCCATAGTGCTGTTCCTCACAGGATGGGGTTGATTACATTGTAGCTGACGAATCTGACACTCGATTGTGGTAGGAAGTGGAGCGTAGTGGATGCTTGTGGAGGAAGCCTTAATTAGACCCCAATTGGGGCTGCGTTCTTCCCTCTTACTGCACCCTTCCCGAAGTGATATGACAACTCATCAGAGTCCATGAGCGTGCGAACAACCTCGCCTGTCTGCTCATCATTGATGTCAGCGCCGAGCTTGACGGCAGACATGAAGTATTCCTGAGACATACCGTTTTCTGGATGCATGGATGCAATGAGCCTACGACCTATCTCTAGGGCAAAGTCTTGCTTGGAGGAATCGGACGGATCGAATGATGATGAATTAGACACGGCTGTAGCCTAACATCTTGAGTCATCATAAACAAATCGCCTTAAACAGAAAATCGCCCGACTTCTCAGGCGATTCTGTGATGATCCGGTGTGTCCGACTGCTGATAAATATAGGAGCCGGGAGACTAGTCGCCTACCAGAGCTTTCGTCTTCATGCGTAAAACGCATCCCACCCCATAGTTCCCTATAGGGTTCACACCACGGACAATAGGTAGCTCCGATTTCGGAGTCCCGCTGACCATCTCTAAAAGAGTACCACTGCTATAGCCGGAAGTCACACTGACTACGCAGCAATGCGGAAAATCTCCTTGTGCGGGAACCACGAGGATTCCGCCTCACTCAGTAATTTGTCGAGGATTCCATTCTCGTTGTCGAGGAAAGATTCGTTGTTGGCATCAAGAAGGAGTATCGCCCCAGTCATGTTTGTGTAGATATGACGCTCGTGGCGTTCGCTCTCGAATTCAGGGAACTCGAATCCGCGCTCCTTGATCTTGGAAATATATGTGTACTGCTCAGTCAATTTTCACTCCTGTATGACGTTCTACGAACGTGGTTATTTCCTGCACCTGTGCGGGGGTTATTCCCTTGAAAGAATCAGGGGATAAAGCTGTAACGAATTCATTCTCTGAGATCCATACTGGTGCATCTCTATCGTGGCGTATATCGTCGTCTATCCAGAGGACGGGCGTACCGCGCTCTCTTTCCTCAGCGATTGTCTTGACAACCTCCCACTTCCACCAAGGAAAGAAAGGTAGGTCTGCGGGTTCATCATGCCATATCAATGACGGAAATCCTAGTGCAGCGGGGAATTGCTCCGTATCTTCCTTCCAAGTGGTCAACCACTCGACATCAACCAAGCCAGATTCCACGATTCGAGAAAATAGGCTTACGAGAGTAGGCGAAACGCGCGTTCTTATGCTTCCACCCGATATAGGTACATATATCTCTTCAACATCAGACCATACCCCACGCGCAACTTCGAGGTCGTTGACGATATTGAAAACACCATCGAAGTCTATGAGTATCAGCGGTCTGAGCACGGAGGGATTCTATACTCGCGCTACCTTATTCGCAATAGAAACAAACACATTGTAGCCAACGTCCCGATTTGGGGGTATCGTTGTAAGACATTTTGTGTTAGATATGAGCACATAACAAAGGAGTATTGTGCCCGAGTCAAGGCTTCTCGATCATTTAGTATCCATACGCGCCATATTTGACAAAGACATGGAGCGCATTCGTCGTTTGCCCGACCAAGATGTTGTGGAACTATTGCACACTCTGGATATTCTTCCCGGTCGTCAGATAGCGGAGCTTCTTGCTGATGCATATGGACTCCAAGCGGTTTCTCTCAGCCAGAAGAACGGTCTATTCCCTTACATGGAAATAGACGAAGACTTTATTCGCGCAAGCGCGGGGCAACGCTACGTCAATGAACGCTGGATGCCACTAAGCATAGACGAGTCCAACCGCACGGTACGTTTCGCCGTCTCAACCGAGCCGACTCCCAAAATAATCAACTACATGGAAGCTGAGTTCCCCGGCTATAAGAAAGAGATATACGTTACTACCATCTGGGAGATGCGCCAAAGGCTTCTTGACATCTACGCGGAGCGCATTGTCTATGACGCGGTGGAGTCACTCTACGAGAAGAACCCGTCCCAGTCAGCGAAGATTGTATTCACCAAGGTTCAGAAGGTTGGTGGCATCGCCTCACTGGTTCTCACCCTCGCCGCACTGATAGCATTCCCGTACTACTTCGTGGCTATCTTCATGGTCGTCATGGGATTTGCCTTCCTCGGCTCTATCATCTTCAAATACGTAATCTCGCTGGCAGGAGCAAAAGCGGACAACATAAACCGATATGTCCCCGGTGAGATTGAGGCTCTCAACGATGATGACCTCCCCATCTACACTGTGTTGGTTCCGGTTTTCCGTGAAGAGAATATCGTCCATCTTCTCATCAACAACCTTGGTAAGCTGGACTACCCCAAGCAGAAGATTGAAGTTCTCATTCTGACAGAGGAAGAGGATCAGGCTACACGCGACGCTATCGCCGCATCCAATCCACCAGCACACTTCCGAGTTCTCGTTATACCAAAGGGTAAGCCGGGTGACCCACAAACGAAGCCACGCGCCTGCAACGTCGGACTTTACTTCGCATCTGGTGAATACGTGGTCATCTTCGATGCAGAGGACGCGCCAGATCCCGACCAGTTGAAGAAGGCAGTTATCGCCTTCCGCAAGGGTGGTGAGAAAGTCATCTGCGTTCAGGCATCACTCAACTATTCCAACGATACAGAGAACGCCCTCACGACGATGTTCACCCTCGAATACTCATTCTGGTTCGACTACATGCTTGCGGGACTTGACGAACATGGATTCCCGATTCCTCTGGGCGGCACCTCCAACCACTTCCGCCGTGATGCCCTCAACAAGCTTGGTGGGTGGGATGGTTGGAATGTAACCGAAGACGCTGACCTCGGCATCCGTGCATCCGTCGAAGGATATACGGTGCAGACTATTGACTCAACCACAATGGAAGAGGCAACAAACTCTATCAAGTCATTCGTCAAGCAGCGCTCACGCTGGATCAAGGGTTACATGCAGACGGCTATCGTCCACGCACGCGACCCACTGTACCTGCTGCGCGAGATCGGATTCAAACAGACGTTGGGTTTCCTCCTACTCATCGCCGGTACCCCATTGACCTTCCTCGCGGTTATCCCGCTGTACATCGTATTCATCCTCGCTCTACTTCTCCCCTTCTTCCAAGGGATATTCCTCTACCTTCCTGAGTGGGCTATCGTTCTGGCGCTCTTCAACTTCATTCTCGGAAACGGTCTGATGATTCACCTCTCTATGATGGGACCGTTCAAGCGCAAACGTTTCCGGCTTATCTTCTGGTCATTCGTCAATCCGCTCTACTGGATGCTGCACTCTGTTGCTGCATATCAAGCACTGTGGGAGCTTTTCACCCGCCCTCACTACTGGCAGAAAACAGAACACGCAGTTCCGCAGTCCGAGCAGGACGACGAGAAGGTAGCAACAGCATGAGCACATATGTTCCAACCGCAAGCGATATCGCCAAGGAGAAGCTAAAGCCGTGGCCGGGTTCGTTCAAGAACAGACTCATCATCACGGCTGGTGTTGCCTCTCTTCCAGTTCTTCTATCCATCATCACCTTCTCGATGGGTGGATTGTCAAACGACGCTTACAGCCCCAACTCCGCCCTACTCATCACAGTTCGTGAGCTACAGAACAACGGAACGTCATTGACGTGGATTGCTACGCTCTACCCGCCATTCAGTCTGCTGTTGGCAGCTTTCGCCAACTTCACTGGTGGTTACGCCAGCCTCATAATGGCGCTCATGGGTTCCTTTTTGCTTTCCATTCTCGTCGTCAGCATGATCGGAATCCTTCGACAGAAGCGTGTTCCAATGAAGTTGCGGGTCATCCTTATCGGACTGATAGCGCTCAACCCCATCATCTACTGGCTCGCTATTTACAATCTACCCGGCATCATCGGTTTGACCCTGCTCGCTCTAGGTCTAGCCCACACTATCCGTTTCGTTCAGTGGGGTGGAACCTATAACGGCTTTATCGCCGGACTCATGTTTGCTGGTGCAATCCTCGCCAACAACACGGCTATCCTCATGGTTGCCATCGCCATTGGTGCGGTTATTACCTTCCGCTGGTTCCACGGTACAAGGATCGCTGCCATCGTAGGAATGGTGCTGGTGCTCATCTATCCCACCATCCTCGCTATGATAGGACTCGCTGCTACGTCATGGGTTACGCGCGGTAACCCCCTCGCATTCCTGAGTTCCGCTGCGAACAAAACCGACTACAGTTCACTCACCCATGAGCTTTCCGCTTCCATCATCAATATACCCGCCCTCGATTGGTTCCATTTCGGCGCTCTGACGGGATTTGACGGGGTGACCGCCTTCTTGCCAGTCCTATTCCTCGTTGGTATTTCAAGCGGCGTAAAGGGGCGACTGTGGGCTGCTGTGGCAGGAATTCTATTCGTTCTAGTGCAGGTTCCCGTAACCTACTTCCCTATTTCTTTCCCAGCGGGATTCCCGTTTATTGCGCTGACCGTAATGGGTATTGTTCTCTTATCTGAGGAAAGAAATCGACAAAAGGACAACTTCATCATCGTACTGTGTTTCGCTCAGCTAGCGCTCGGCTGGCTGACAGCTATTACCCGCCCCGACACGGTTTATCCGTGGCTGCAACTTCTGCTCGGTATCGGTTAGCGCTTCCGTCCGGCTTCGAGGGCTAGAAGATATCTTTTGTTCTTCTCCCCACCTGAATACTTCACATCACCATTTTGTGAGATGACGCGGTGACAAGGAACAATGACGGTAATCGGATTATTGGCAACAGCGTTGGCTACAGCCCTGACTGATTTGGGCGAGCCAATCGTAGCAGCTACCTCTTTGTATGTCGCAGTATGACCGTAGGGAATGTCTAAAATAGCTGCCCATACCTTCTTCTGGAAGGGAGTACCAGACAGAGCCAACGGGATGTCTATAGAACCGGGGCTACCGTTGAAATAGGAGTGAAGCGCCGAGGCAACAGGGTGGAATCGCAAGGACGGGTCCGCTGCACCGATGCTTCCCTCTTCTGGGGTATTCGGCTGTCTTTCCTGATATAGACCCGATACGTTTCCGCCCTCAATGACGACAAGAAGCTTGCCTAGTGGGGAGTGAAGCCGAGTGTATGATTTTGACATACCGGCATTCTAGTGGTTATCTCGTCGCTATGAGAGAAGTTGACGACTAGCCTACCAATGAGCGAACAAGCTCCACATCGAGGTCATGGTGGACAACCGATGTCATGGCATCGACAGAGTTGATACCAAGGTTCCATAGGCGGTAGAAGTCTTCATAGCCGATACCCGCCTCGGTGTAGTCGATGATGTCAACAAAGTCCTTTGCATTGACAGTCAGGAGCGGCGTGATCGGCTTATGACAGATGAGGTATTTGGTGTGTACCCATCGGATAGCATCAGAGGGGTGAACGCCGCTGTATACGAGGCGGTAGTAGTCTCGACCAAACCAGTTGTATGAACTGTCAAAGGTCACCCACTCATCCATGAAGTCGGGAGTGGCTCGAAGATAATCAGCACGACGCAGCTTGTCAATGCGGAGTCTCACTGGGGCAGTGCTCTGATTGAGCATAATCCCAACCAAAGCGAATACCACAAGGATAATTCCGAAGATAAAGACGGGTGTGTGGAACACTCCGGTAGCCTGTTTGATGAGCGGAACAGACACGATGAAAACCATTGCGATAGGCATGATGATGAAGCGCATGAATCGACCACGGCGATAGAGTTCAGCACGCAGATGAGCAATAGTGGTTTTCATATTCATACGATACCTATATTATGCAAGTATGTCAATACAGCCTTGTTTAGCACCCGAGCTATCGTGTACACTGATATAGCCGATTACGCACGAAACCAGAAAGGAGCGAATCATGGCTGAGAAACCGAAGAAGTATGTCGGGCACCAGAATATCCCGTTGTTCGTCTCTATGGTCGAGCGCGCTCGTTCGAGTGCTGCTGGTGTACACGGCGCACAGGTGAACCCCAAGGCTCAGCTTAAGAGCAAGCGAGAGAACACCCGCCTTGCTCGCACTCGCAGCGCCATCAACGACCAGCTTTGACCAACCCGCGCCATCCCGTTCCCATTCCGGCTGCGCTTCGTAATAATTGATACCCGCTCAGGGTACTATGTATTGCAACGAGGGGAAACTATGGACAAGCAGACAATATCCAACGTTCTACATCTGTCAGCACTGGGTGACGGATGGGGCTATACGACCGAGTTCGTCCGCTTCCGATCCATAGCCCCGCATGTCGCCATCCCCAATCCCGTCATTGTCTCTGATGACACCCAGATGGCGCTTGCTGTTATCCAAGGGCTTTCATCCAACGCACCGGGCAGCACCAACGAACTGCTGTCTATCGCAGATGTCTTCCTTCGCTGGATGGACGACCCCGACAATAATCGCGCACCCGGAAACACCTGCATGTCCGCTCTACAGCATCTATCCGCAACACGAGACATGGAGAACCCATTCTCGGGAACGGTCGGTCACTCCAAGGGATGCGGAGCGAACATGCGTGCCGGTTGGCTGGGTCTGCTCAACAGAGAAATTATCGATATAGAAGAACTCGCCGCGAACCAAGCCAAGATAACTCACGGGCACCCCGTCGCATTGGAGTCAAGCGCACTCACCGCCCGTGCGGTATGGGCTATCGCACGGGGCGATGTGGTTAGAGGCGAGCTTGTTGACTATCTACTTTCCTCCGCACAGCACCCGGATGTCATCGAGGTGCTAGCAAAGGCGCAACACGTCACGGCGGCAGAGATTATCGATGAGAACAATGACCCTTGCAACTACATTGGCGAGGCTTGGGTTGCTGATGAAGCGCTTGCTGTATCAGCAAAACTGTTCGATGTCTATGACAACCCCCGCGATGCCCTTCACCGTGCCGTGAGAACAACAGGTGACTCTGACTCTATAGCCTGCATAACCGGCTCGTTCGTCGGTGCTGGAATCTCGGATGAATGGAAGAGCTACTTTCCTAATGACACCATCGTATTCGAGAAGAGATACGAGCAGGAGCTAGTGGAAGCTGTTGAGAAGATCGACCGCCACTAGTTGACGTAGCCGTTCGGACTTTCGCTGTCAAGCTTTCGAATAACCGCCTCGGCAATTATCAAGACCTCTCGCTCGTCATCGCTGAGCGCTTCCTTGGCGAAATGCATTCCACTGAAGTATGACCGAACGCGCGTGAAGTCAACATTCGACGGAGGCAGTTCCTCCCGAGTGGATAGACCGGGATTGTCTGCGAATAGGAATAGTGACTCCATGCGCTCCCTGACATCCTTCTCGGGCTTAGACCACCTCCGCTTTGAGGCAGCGAGGCTGTACCATTCGGAACGGAGATCCTCTAGGCTCTTCTCGCCAGAAACAGATGAGTTGGGCACCGGGAGGGCTGATGCTCGACCAGAGGGAACCGTTGCAACAGACTTGTGAACGGTAGTCTGCTTGCCGTTCTTATCCACAATCGGGGTGGGTATCTTATCGCCAGCCATAATGCCTTCCTTGTTCCTTATGACGAGAATAGCATCAAGCGGGGACAGCCGCACATCTCCCATTACCCGTAATGGAATTTGACGGTGTTTTAGGGTAGTCTTATCCCGTGAATGAAACGATAACGAGACTCATCAACCGCACAGGCGACCTAGCTGCCTATTACAGGGCAACCGATGCCAAGCACTTTGGCGACCGTACCGCTCCCGGTTCGAGGTTCTCTGACTCATCCCTAAACAAGCTGGAAGATGTTCTAGAGCTAGCCATCGAGCAGCGAGGCAACCTTGATGGCGATGATCGCAATGAGTTCATCAAGCTCGGCTCGCTCAAAGATTCCTTCGACCCTGATATCCGATACATTCTCGTCCACACATCCGGCTCGCTCGGTGTCATCCACTCAGAAGGTCGTCCTGACGGGATACCCCTGCTCGTCGGGCGCACCAAGCCGGGTGCTCCCTGCTCGGTCATATCAAGCAACCAGTTCCGCCACACCACCAACGTCTCGGTGATCATCATCGATAAGGATGTGAACGGCAAGGAGAGGGTTATCACCGCTCATCCCGGCACCCCGGTCAAGCCCAAGACTGGCGAGTTTGACGCTTACGAAGGTCAGTATATTTCGCTCGGTCAGGCTCGTGCTATCGCTGGCGGCGAGCTTTGGATCGAGACTGCTCCTGTCTAGGAGATAAGAATGTATCTCGGTGCAGCCAAGATGTGAGAAGACGGTCTGACATCTGAAGACTTACCACCGATAGAAAGCCAGACGACGGCATCGTCAGAATAGCCCTCTGTTATCGCGCGCAACTGCCCAAGGCTGAGAGTGTTGTTTTCGGTAACCTTAGCCAAGTCTATTCTCTCATCAAGCTGTCTGAATGGGGGTACGGTGAACGTCATGGTTTAGACCTCTCGAAGTGCGTAGAGAATATCCTAACACGGACGTTCCACATGGTTATGAGTGCTACCATCGAGACGTACATAAATCCACCACAAACTCGCACTTGAAAGGTGCTCATCAGCATGTCATCGCTTGAAATTCTTCGCAGCCGAAACCTTATTCACGAGGACAACTTCTCTTATGTAGAGAGGGACATCGACGCACAGTTCTCCGCTGTAGAAATTTGGCGCGCTGGCGACAAAGCCGTTCTTTTCCGAGAGTTCTACTTCATCGTAGACAACACGACAGAGAATGTCTACATGGCTGATTTCAAGGAGCCGGACGTAGTGTTTGTCGTAAAGATTCAACGTGGCATCATCAAGCCACTGGAATTCCCCGCAACTGCCTAACTAACGCGAGCGGTGTGCTCCGGCGTGAGCGATGATGAGCACACATGACTCATTGGCACGCGGCATCCAAGCATTACATCTGGCGAGAGTAGAACCGAATGACGGATTGGTTCCTCTTCCATCTATAGGAACCTTGTTTGCCTGTACCGACTTTGCCCACGGGATAGAGCCATCCTTCACTTCCAAGGCGTAAGGCTCGTCCACATCGATGTAGTCATCTAGTCCGCGAAGGGCGATTGCACCGATATCATCCAGAGTGGCTTCTCCTAGGACATTCTCAACGAAGTTGTATGAATCATGGATATCGGCATCAACAGTGAGCAATTGACCGCCACCTGAAGTGTCTAGGCTGATGCCACTCGGCTCGTAGTCTATCTTTCCTGCTTCGGCTAGATACAGCATGATAGCGCCGGTAAGCATATCTGCCTCATGGGATAGCTTCTGAGCACCTTGCGTCTGGATGAAATCGCCCCCGCGCTCATTGAAGCGGATATCAACATCACCCTGACCCGGTGCGCTGAATGCTATTCTGGCGCTGTGAATGGTAGGCTCGCCGTGACCAACAGCCACCTGTTCGCCGCGAGAGTTGTATTCTCCGCGAGAGAAGGCTAGATCCCCATAGAGCTTCACGCCAAATTCTTTCTCGGCAGTAGCAACAAGCTTCTTGATGTCATCTACATGCTTCTGATCGAGCCACTTGCCGTTACTTGTCCAGATATGCGTGTTTCCCATGATTTCCTCCACTCAAAGAATACTCGTAGAGGATGACATTGATTTAGAAGCTGCTGATGTCACTTGTGTCGAAACCCTCTTGTTCCTCGAACTCAACGGTATAGGTGTAATGCGACAAATCCGGCATCTTGTCACCGGTATACAGGTCTACCGAGAAATGGGTTGGCATATCTTCTGTATCGCTGTATGCGGAATAAGAGTCCTTGTGATTGTGCGTAACCTTACCCGCTTCCTTGCCGTCATAGTAGAACGTAACTACGAACTCGCCTTTGTAGAGGATACCGTTATACTCGTTTCGTGCGCCGACGTACTTGACGTAGTATTCGTTTCCCAAGCCGACACGAGAAAGCTCTGTTTCGGTTAGAGCGCTGGGTGTCACCTCTGGGATTTCACCCTGAGCTACTGACTCAGAAGCGTCATAAGTAACCAATTCCCCCGGCCAGTCACCGAACGTATCACGCATGGCATCATCCGCAATTCCGATATGGACAGGAAGGTATTCACCCGGAGCTAGAGCCTCCCGATCTTCAGATTCATAATCATGTTCATCGCCATGCCAGAAACTTACTTGACCCTGCATGGCACCGAATACAGGAACAATAGACTTGTCCCATACGTAGTTGTCAGATATACCGCCCGTGATGGTTACTGACAGGCTACCTTTGGGTGAATTCTCATTAGCAGTCCAAGCCTCCTTCGTGATGAACCACAAGAAAGCGGTGGGGTTGGCAATGTAGTAGCCATCCGCTACCGTTACATCGAGCAAGAAGTTCATTCCACCGGATGAGAAAAGACCGCCTTCACCATCCTGATACCAGTCCTCATAGGTGAATTCTGCATCTTCGATACCCGGTAGTGATTCTATATGAGACTCGACCGTTGCTGCGGTCTGACCTCTTCCATTGTTGCTCTGCGGCTTATAGGGATCTGTTAGTCCACACCCTGTCAGAATGATTGATGTCAGCGCAATAGCAATCAGTACGATGAAGCGCCTTGCCTTAGACATTGGAAGTCAACCCTTTCTGGCGATTCTTTCTGATGGTGGAGATGGTAGCGTAACTACTGAGGAATAGCATCAATACTCCAACGCCGAAAAGCACTAGACCGAGCGAAAGTGCCTTGTCTGGTCTTCCCTCATCGAATCTTATAACCAGCCATCTCTGGAACAACTCGTATGAACCCCAGAAGGCAAGGAATCCGACCACTAACATCACCGCGACCACTATGACGGTGAACATGTTTTCAGGCGATTTGGCGCTTGATTCAGATGGCTCTTTCATAGAACGAGCATACATCCCGACAGCAGATTGCGTGACTCTTTACTCTTCGATAACAGAATCGTCAGGGAACATAGGCTCAACATCTGGATTGCTGTTTCCTATTCCGTCTTCACCCTCGATTGGCATAGGCTCTGTGACTGGAGTATCCCACCCGTATCCGGGGTCGGAGTAACCGTAGCCATAGTCATAATAGGGATACATTGGCTGGTTGTAGCTCCATCCAATGTGATTCTTCTTGGGTTCATCGTGTGATGATATGTGTCCTATCAAAAGACCCAGCCCAAATACGGCGACAATGAGCGCCGCTACAGAGGCGAACAGAGCGACCTTGACAGCGCCAGAGTTATTACTCGCAGCTTCCTGCTTTTCTGTGACCACGGACTCTTCTTTGATTACCTTAGCCATGATTACTCCCTTTTCGGCTTGAACCAATGATATACCCCCGCATATCGACATTTTTGTAATTGACTTCTTATCTACTAGCCGTTAGCATAGTGTTATGACCTACCGCTACGGAATTGCAGGAGACTGGCACGGCAACAAGCCGTGGGCTGTTGCACGCCTGCATGACTTCTCCGAAGCCGGTATCACTGAAATCCTTCACCTAGGGGACTTTGGACTCTTTGGCGACCCGGAGGGCATCGAGTACCTCCGCACGCTCAACGAAGTGTGCGAGGCACTGGGAATCAAGTTGCTTGTCACAATGGGTAACCATGATAACTATGTCATGTACGACGCAATGCTTACTGTTGAGGAAGGCGACCACGCGGGGTGGAGGTACACCCCGGAGTTCCCCAATATCCTCTACGCCACGCGAGGACAGCGCTGGACGCGCGAGGAAGTGTCTTTCGTGTCTATGGGTGGTGCAAACTCTATCGACCGTTACGGGCGCATTGAGGGCTACAACTGGTGGGCAGACGAGCAAATCGGATACGGCGATGTTTACCGCACCCGTGAGGGTGGCTACGCCGACGTGATGATTGCACACGAGGCTCCTGACGGTATCCCCCTTTTCGGGAACCACCGCACAGACCCGGACGGCAAGTGGTCGGCTAAGGCTATCGAGTATTCGCAGCACTCTCGCGTCGCGGCTCGTCAGGCAGTAGACGGAGTTAAGCCGGGGATGTATTTCTTTGGGCACTACCACTACTTCTACGATATTGACATCACGCTAGATGACGGCGAGGGTAGCGACTACACGATGCGCGCAATCGGTCTGGACAAGGACGGCTGCGATAACAACATCGGAACTCTCGAACTACCAACTTTGAAGTTCGAGATCCTCGCGTAAGACAAGCTCATCCTTCGAGAAGGAGGGATGCAAAAAGTCTTGCGTC
>Ga0247808_10000265_pt1 | contig 28141 bp, 23 predicted proteins | sample UWRJL089202R1_FD_179914 | JGI IMG/M metagenome (GOLD analysis project Ga0247808, IMG submission 179914) | Plant litter microbial communities from Arlington Agricultural Research Station in Wisconsin, United States - UWRJ-L089-202R-1 | ecosystem: Environmental > Terrestrial > Plant litter >... | reverse complement strand
GGACATCGCGCACGTCGTTCTCGTCGGTGGCTCCACCCGTATGCCCGCCGTGTACGAGCTCGTCAAGGCCGAGACCGGTGGCAAGGACCCGAACAAGGGTGTCAACCCCGATGAGGTCGTCGCCGTGGGCGCCGCACTGCAGGCCGGCGTGCTGAAGGGCGAGCGCAAGGACGTTCTGCTCATCGACGTCACCCCGCTGTCTCTCGGTATCGAGACCAAGGGCGGCATCATGACCAAGCTCATCGAGCGCAACACGGCCATCCCGACCAAGCGCAGCGAGACCTTCACCACGGCCGACGACAACCAGCCGTCCGTGGCCATCCAGGTCTTCCAGGGCGAGCGCGAGTTCACCAGGGACAACAAGAACCTGGGCACCTTCGAGCTCACCGGCATCGCACCGGCACCGCGTGGCATCCCGCAGGTGGAGGTCACCTTCGACCTCGACGCCAACGGCATCGTGCACGTGTCCGCCAAGGACAAGGGCACCGGCAAGGAGCAGTCGATGACCATCACCGGCGGCACCGCGCTGGGCAAGGAAGACATCGAGCGCATGGTGCGCGAGGGTGAAGAGCACGCCGCAGAAGACAAGCGTCGCCGTGAAGCCGCCGAGACCCGCAACACGGCCGAGCAGCTCGCTTACTCGATCGAGAAGCTGATCAAGGAGAACGACGACAAGCTGCCCGAGGACGTCAAGACCGAGGTGCAGGGCGACGTCGACGCTCTCAAGTCCGCTCTCGCCGGAGACGACGACGACGCAGTGAAGACCGCGTTCGACAAGCTCAACGAGAGCCAGGGCAAGCTCGGCGAGGCCATCTACGCCTCCAGCCAGGCGGATGCCGCGTCCGGCGCGTCCGAGAACGCCGAGCCCGCTGACGCCGGCAAGACCGACGAAGACGTTGTCGACGCCGAGGTTGTCGACGACGAGGACGAAGCGAAGAAGTAATGGGCGACTCCAAGCGCCCGGACGAGAACCGTCCCGAAGAAGAATCCGCCTCTGCTGCGGGAGCGCCCGACTCGGGCGCCTCCGCGGCGGGCGGGTCCGACGCCGCGACGGACGCGGAGGCCGAGCTGGCCGCCGCGGTCGGTGCGACCGAGGCGTCCGAGGTGAAGCAGGGCGAGACGCCCGACGCCGCGAGCGCCGAGGGCATCGAAGAGGACGAGCTGACCGTGCAGGACATCCTGGACGCGGCCAACCTCGAAGCCAACGATCCCTCGAACGAGCACCTCGCCGACCTCAAGCGGGTCACCGCCGAGTACGCGAACTACCGTAAGCGCACCGAGGCGAACCGCGAGATCGAGCGCGAGCGCGTCACCGGAGAGGTCGTCAAGGTGCTGCTGCCGGTGCTCGACGACCTGTACCGGGCGGAGAAGCACGGCGACCTCGAGGGCGACACCGCTTTCGCGACCATCGCGGCGAAGCTGCGCGCCAGCACCGAGCGCATCGGCCTCAAGCCGTACGGTTCGGTCGGCGACGTCTTCGACCCCACCGTGCACGAGGCCATCTTCCAGCAGCCCAGCCCGGACGTCGAGGTGGAAACCGTCGGCGATGTCGTCGAGACCGGCTACTACCTCGGTTCCTCGCTGCTGCGGGTCGCCAAGGTCGTCGTGCAGGTACCGAGCGATGGCTAGCCAGGACTGGTTCGACAAGGACTTCTACAAGGTTCTCGGGGTCTCGAAAGACGTCTCCGCCGCCGACCTGAAGAAGGCGTACCGCAAGCTCGCGCGGAAGTACCACCCCGACTCCAACCCGGGCAACCCCGCAGCGGAGGCGAAGTTCAAGGAGATCAGCGAGGCCCACTCGGTGATCGGTGACCCCGAACAGCGCAAGGAGTACGACGCCGTGCGCGCCATGGGCGGTGGAGCTCGCTTCACCGCCCCTGGCCAGGGTGGCCAGCAGGGTGGGTTCGACGACGTCTTCGGCGGCATGTTCGGCGGGGGAGCCCGGCAACAGGGCTACTCCTATGAGCAGGCCGGCTTCGATGACATCCTCGGTGGCATGTTCGGCCGTGGCGGACAGGGCGCCGGCGCTGCCGGTGGCCGGTTCGGCACGCCGAGCGGCGGCTACCGCGGTTTCGGCGGCCCCAGCAAGGGCCGCGACGTCATCGCGTCCACCACGGTCGACTTCATCACCGCCACCCACGGCGATCAGATCACCCTGCAGACGCAGGAGGGTCGGCCGATCAAGGTCAAGATCCCCGCGGGCGTCGCCGACGGCCAGAAGATCAAGCTGCGCGGGCAGGGGCAACCCAGCCCGGATGGCGGCGAGCCCGGAGACATCGTGCTCACCGTGACCGTGCGCAAGCACCCGGTCTTCGAGCGTGAGGGTCTGAACCTGCGCGTGAACGTGCCGGTGACCTTCGTCGAGGCCGCTCTCGGCGCCACCATCGAGGTGCCCACCCTCGGCGGGCCCCCGGTGAAGCTGCGCGTGGCCCCCGGCACCCCCAGTGGCCGGGTACTCCGGGTCAAGGGCCGCGGCGTCGTCACGCCGAAGGGCACCGGCGACCTGCTCGCCGTAGTCCAGGTGGCCGTGCCGTCGCACCTCTCGAAGGACGCCGAGGAGAAACTCCTCGCCTTCAACGAGGCCCTGCCCAAGGAGAACCCGCGCGACGAACTCATCGCCCGGGCCAAGGGGTAACGAACGCCGATGGATGAGAACACCCGGGTCTTCGTGATCAGTACCGCCGCAGAGCTTGCCGGGATGCACCCGCAAACCCTGCGGCAATACGACCGCCTGGGCCTCGTCAGCCCCGACCGCACGCCGGGCCGCTCGCGCCGCTATTCAATGCGCGACGTGGCCCGGCTGCGGGAGATCGCCGACCTGGGCGCTGAGGGCGTGAGCCTGGAAGGCATCCGGCGCATTCTCGCGTTAGAGGACACCGTGCGTTCACTGCGGAACCGGGTGGGCGACCTCGAGGCCGCCCTGGCCGACGAACTGCTCAACCGGCCGGGCCGCCGTGTCTTCGCGGCCGGCTCCGCCGGCGAGGTCATCTCGATGCGCGCGGGAACCCGCACCCGCCGCTCCAACCAGATCGTGATCTGGCGCCCCCTCGACAAATAGCGACCCGATCCGGCGTGTATTCGCGCCCGTCTCGTCGGTCGAGCTCGTCGAGACCTCGTGAGCCGGCCTGTCGTCGTACGTCGCCTGGGTTCGACGAGCTCAACCGGCGGGTTCACTGGCCGAGCCGGTGGCATCGAATGCTGGGGTGAGCGACTGCAGGCCCGTGACCCGCAGCAGGTCGAGCTTCTGCTCGTCTGCACTGCCGGGCACGACCGTGTAGACCACGATGCGCAGGTCGCCGCCGGGCACCGTCATCACGTCGCAGTCGACGGTGATGGGCCCGACCGCGGTGCGGGTGACGGTTTTCCGGCTCCAGCGGTGCTCGGCCACCCGGGCCTCGCCCCAGCGGCGTTCGAATTCGGGCGACGCGGCACGCAGCCGGGCCACCAGCTGCGCCAGTTGGCCGTCGTGCGGGTACCGGCCCACGGCCGTGCGCAGGTCAGCCGCGAGGTCGCTGGCGAAGTCCTCTTCGTGCTGGGCGTCGAACTCGACACCCTCATGCCCCCACATGAAATGCCGCCAGACCAGATTGCGTTCGATGCCGACATAGCGCGACGGGTCGCCGGTCAGGGCGGCCCAGAGCGGGTTCCACAGCAGGATGTCGTGGGACGCGGTGAACACAGCCATCGGCACGTCCCCCAGCCTGTCGATGATCCGCTGCACGCCAGGGGTCACGTGCTCAGGCACTGTCCCGCGGGCCGGAGGGGCGACGCCGGCGACCCGGTAGAGGTGGTCACGCTCGGCCGGGGTCACGCGCAGGGCGAGAGCCAGGGCGCCCAGCATCTGCGGGGAGGGATTGACCGCTCGGCCCTGCTCGAGACGCACGATGTAGTCCACGCTCACGCCGGCGAGGGCGGCGAGCTCTTCGCGGCGGAGGCCGGTAGTTCGGCGTCCAGCGCCGGCCGGCAGCCCGACATCCGCTGGCCGCACGCGGTCGCGCCACGCACGCAGCACGCTGGCGAATTCACTCATGGCCCCATTCTGCCCGGCGCCGCTCGATTCATCGTGGTACTCGCAGTCCCACCGTCGAGGGGTGCCTGGGTGAATGCGGGTGCGGGCCGCAGCATGGACCAATGACACTCACACTCATCACCGGGGCCAACAAGAGCCTCGGCCTCGAAACCGCCCGCCGCCTCATCGAGGCCGGCCACACCGTCTACGCCGGGATGCGCGACCTTGCGAACGGGGATGCCGCCCGTGAGCTGGGCGCCCACCCCGTGCAGCTGGACGTCACCGACCAGGCGAGCGTCGACGCCGCGTTCGCCTCCCTGCCCGACCTGGACGTGCTCGTCAACAACGCCGGCATCCTCGGCACCTCGTTCGGGGTCGATGACCTATCGACCGAGACGATGGCCGCGGTGTTCGACACGAATGTGCTGGGGATCGTGCGCGTCACCCAGGCCGCGTTGCCCGCGCTCCGCCGCTCGGCGCATCCGGTGATCGTCAACGTCGCGTCAGGCGTCGGCTGGCCCCGTTTTCTCAGCACCGAGGGACACGACGAGTTCCCGGTGCCAGCCATCCCCTACGCGGCATCGAAGGCCGCGGTGATCGCGCTCACCGTGCAGTACGCGAAGAACCTGCCGTCGTTCCGCATCAATGTGAGCGACCCCGGTTACACCGCCACGGACTTCAATCACCACGGCGGCCACCAGACGGTGACCGAGGGCACGGATGCGACGGTGGCGCTGGCCCTCCTGGGCCCGACCGGCCCCACCGGCGAGTTCCACAACCGAACCGGCCGCATCGACTACTGAGCGGTCCCGCGATCTCGACAGGCTCGACCAGCGTGTGGGGGTTTCGACAGGCTCAACCAGCGGGCTCGACCAGCGTGCCGTCTTCTGATCGCCGCCGCACTCAGTAATAAGATTGCTGAATGGAATTGCGCCAGCTTGAGCACTTTGTGACGGTCGCCGACGAACGTCACTTCACCCGGGCAGCCGAGCTGCTGCGCATCTCCCAGTCGGGGCTCTCCGCCTCCATTCGGGCGCTCGAGATCGAGCTGGGCACGTCGCTGTTCATCCGCAGCACCCGCCGGGTCGAGCTCACGGCCGCCGGCCAGGCCCTGCTGGCAGATGCGCTGCGCACGCTCGCGAGCGCCGCCGCCGCCCAGAACGCGGTCGCCGCGGTGCGCGGCCTGATGCGCGGCCGCCTCACCGTAGGCGCCGAGCCGTGCCTGGGCTCCGTGGACCTGCCCGCCGAGCTCGCCCGCTTCCGCACCGCCAACCAGGGGGTTGAGGTGCGGCTGCGCCAGGTGGGCTCCGTCGAGCTCATCGAGGGCGTGGCGAGCGGCACCACCGACGTTGCCCTGGTCGTGGTGACAGGCGACACCCCGCCCGGGGTGCGCCTGCACCCGTTGAGCAGCCAGAAGATGGTGGTGCTCTGCCACCCCGACCACCCCGTCGCGTCCCTCGACGAGGTAGACCTGGAGACCCTCCGTGCCGAGCCCCTGGTCGGCTTCCAGGCCGGCTGGGGCGCGCATATGCTCGCCCGGCGCGCGTTCGCCGCGGCCGGCTTCGAGTACCGGGCGGCGCTGGAGGTCAACGACGTGCATCCGCTGCTCGAATTGGTGGGATACAACCTCGGTGTGGCGATCGTGCCCACGAGTTTCGCGCAGAAGCGGCCGGATGACCTCGTGGCCGTGCCGCTGCCGGCCAGCGTGCCTGAGTGGACCGTGGCCGTCGCCGTGGCCGACGAGCCGAGCCCGGCCGCGTCGGCGTTCCTCGAGCAACTACTCGAAGACGTCGCCGCCGCCGCCCGGACCGGCACCGAGGTCCTCGGTGCAGCAGACGACCGCGTGGGCACTGCGGCCTGAGCAATCGTCTGGGGCTAGAGGCCCAGCGCGATCCGCTCGGAGAAGACAGTCTTCACGGGCGGGGCGGCCAGGATCTCGCCGAGCCGGTTGACGCCCTCCGGGGTGGTGCGCCACTCGGCGTAGGCCGCGTGGTCGGCCGCGTTGGCCCAGGTCTCGACCACGATCACGTGTGTCGCGTCGGCGTCGTCCACGATCACTTCGAGTCCCTCGTTACCGGGCCAGGCGCGGGTGGCGGTCAGGGTCTCGGTGAGCACAGCGGCTGCGCGGTCGAGCGCGTTCGGGTCGAGCTGCAGGGTGAGATGAACGGTGGCGGTCATGGGTGCTCCTGTTTCGGTTGTACTGACAGACAACACGGCGGCCGGAACAGAATTCCCGGCCGCCGTGCTGGTCATGCGGTGTGCTCGGTGCGGTTCAGGCCGCGTTGAGCGCGGCCAGTTCCTCGGCCGAGAGGGTGAGGTCGGCCGCGTGGGCCGAATCCCGGATGCTCTCCGGCCGGCTCGCCCCGGGAATGGGGATCACCCGGGGGGAGGCGGCCAGGTGCCAGGCCAGCGTGACGACCTGCGGGCTCACGCCGTGGGCATCCGCCACCTGCTGGAACGGGGCGAACCGGGTGCCGAGGTCGGCGGCGGACTTGATGCCGCCCAGCGGGCTCCAGGACAGGAACGCGACACCGAGTTCGGTGCAGAGGTCAAGCTCGGCCTGGCTGCTGCGGAACGCCGGCGAGTACTGGTTCTGTACACTGGCCAGCCGGCCGCCGAGGATCTCATACGCCTCGCGGATCTGCTCCGGGTTGGCGTTGGAGATGCCGGCGAGGCGGATGACACCGTCGTCGAGCAGGTCGCGGATGGCGCCGATGGAATCCGCGTAGGGAACCGCCGGGTCGGGCCGGTGGTGGTGGTACAGGTCGATGGCGTCGCCGCCGAGCCGCGCCAGCGACGCCTTCGCCGCCTGCTTGAGGTACTCGGGCCGCCCGTCGACGTACCAGCTGCCGTCGCCGGGGCGCAGGTGCCCGCCCTTGGTGGCCACGACCACCTGCGAGGTGTCGCCGCCCCAGGATGCAAGGGCGCGGGCGATGAGCGACTCGTTGTGGCCGACCTCGTCGGCGTGCAGGTGGTACGCATCCGCCGTGTCGATCAGGGTCACGCCCTCCTCGAGGGCGGCGTGGATGGTGGCGATGGAGCGGGCCTCGTCTGGCCGGCCCTCGATCGACATGGGCATGCCGCCCAGGCCGATGGAACTCACGGTGCGGTCGCCGAGTTGACGGGTCTTCATATGGTGTCCAATCTGGTCAAACGGATGGTCAGGAACGGGTGGAATGCGCGCTCACGAGCCGGTCGAGCGTGGCGTTGAGCGCCGCATCCACGACCTGCTGCTCCGGATGCGCGTCGAACCAGGCGATCGCCTCGCGGAAGCCGAGGGCGACGGGAGTGGTGCAGACGAAGTCGGGCACGAGCGCTTTCACCTTGGTGTTGTCGAAGATGACCGAGTGTGATCGGTCGCCGAGCAGCCCGCCGCTCCACTCCGGGTTCTCGGCGGCCATGGTGTCGCTGGCCACGTGCACGATCTCGGGCGCGGGGGCGCCGGCCGCGCGGGCGTACTCTGCGTAGATGGCGTCCCAGGGCAGGTACTCGTCCGAGGTGATGGTGAAGCTGTCGCCCAGGGCCTGGGACCGGCCGAACAGGCCGACGAGAGCCTTGGCGAAGTCGGTGCTGTGCGTGAGCGTCCACAGCGACGTGCCGTCGCCGTGCACCACGACCGGCTGGCCAGTGCGCATCCGGTGGATGTCGGTCCAGCCGTTCAGCAGCGTGATCTGGGTGCGGTCGTAGGTGTGCGACGGGCGGATGATCGTGACCGGGAAGCCCTGCTCGCGGTAGGCCTCCATCAGAACGTCTTCGCAGGCGATCTTGTCGCGGGAGTACTGCCAGAACGGGTTATGCAGCGGTGTGGACTCCCGCACCGGCAGCGCGGCCGGCGGCTTCTGGTACGCCGAGGCCGAGCTGATGAAGACGTACTGACCGGTGCGACCGGCGAACTGGGCGATGTCGGCGCGTACGTGCTCGGGTGTGAACGCCACGAAGTCCACGACGACGTCGAAGGTGCGCTCACCGAGGGCGGCGGTGACCGCCTCCGCATCCCGTACGTCGGCGGTGATGAGCTCGGCGGCGGCGGGCACCTCACGCAGGTCGGACTGGCCGCGGTTGAGCACGGTGAGACGGTGCCCGCGGGCCACGGCCAGCTCCGCGGCGGCCGCGCTGATGACGCCACTGCCGCCGATGAAGAGAACGTTCACTGCGGCGCTCACCAGGCGTAGTCTTCCGGCGCGGTCTTGTAGCCGGGGAAGATCTCGTCGAGCCTCGTCAGCGCGGCCTGGTCGAGCTTCACGTCCACTGCACGCAGCCCGGCCTCGAGCTGGTCCATGGTGCGCGGGCCGATGATCGGTGCGGTCACGGCCTTCTGGTGCATCAGCCAGGCCAGGCCAAGGTCGCCCGGCTCGGTGCCGAGCTCGGCGGCGAAGTCCTCGTAGGCGCCGATGGCGTCACGGTTCTTCTCGAGCTTTTCCGCGTTGGCACCGGAGGCCCGGCGGCTGCCGTCCCGCTCCTTGCGCAGCACCCCACCGAGCAGGCCGCCCTCGAGCGGGGACCAGGGCATGATGCCCATCCCGTTGGCCTGCGCCGCCGGGATCACCTCACGTTCAATGTCGCGCTTGAGCAGGTTGTACAGCGACTGCTCGCTGACCAGCCCGGTGAAATTACGCTTGCGGGCCTCGGCCTGCGCGGTGGCGATGTGCCAGCCGGCGAAGTTGCTGCTGCCGGCGTAGAGGATCTTGCCCTGTGCCACTGCGGTTTCCATGGCCTGCCAGATCTCGTCCCACGGGGTGTCCCGGTCCACATGGTGGAACTGGAACAGGTCGATGTGGTCGGTCTGCAGCCGCTTCAGGCTTTCGTCGAGCGAACGACGGATGTTGAGCGCCGACAGTTTGCCGTCGTTGGGACGCTCGGACATGGTGCCGTAGACCTTCGTGGCCAGCACGGTGTCCTCGCGGCGCGCGCCACCCTGCGCGAACCACCGGCCGAGGATGCTCTCGGTGGCGCCGCGGCCCAGCTTCGAGCCGTAGACGTTGGCAGTGTCGAAGAAGTTGATGCCCGCCGAACGCGCGGCGTCCATGATGCCGAACGAGGTGGGCTCGTCGGTCTCCGGTCCGAAGTTCATGGTGCCCAGGCAGAGACGCGAAACCGACAGGCCGGAGCGGCCGAGGTGTGTGTATTCCATACCCTCAGGCTGCTCCTTGCGCCGCGTCGCTGTCCAACAGGAGAACCGGATGCCATCCAGCAGTCCGGCTTCTCAATCGGACGGACCGGGCACGACGTGGGGCGGGGCGGTCCTGTCAGTCGGTGTCGAGACTGCCGGATCGCGGGTGTTCGACTGGGTGTGCGGTGGGTTGCCGGGTGGCGGTGACCGCGAGCAGGTCCAGCGACAGCCGCGGGTCCAGCCGCAGCGGCAGGTCGACGACCGACCGAATCTCCCAGCGCACGTGCAGGTTGCCGATGGAGAGCGACGGAGCCGGCAGCCCGGCGGGCGTCTCGACCGCGAACGGCAGGTCCACCACGGTGCCGGGGGTCAGGGTTCCCGCGGGAGCCAGCGTGACGGCGGCCATCACCGCCTCGGAGTGCCGGTATCCCTCGGATTCGCTCGCGTCCGGGTTCGCGTCTTGGCCGGGCCCGCCCCAGACCTCCTCGCAGCGCACGAGCTGTACCCGTACGCCCCGGGTGGCGACGGCGTCGTGGGCGCGGAGCCGCAGGACCCCGGTGAGCGGGGTGCCGGGTTCGAGCACGCGGGAGGAGAGCGCGATGAACTCGAGGGCGACGTGGCCCAGGTTCTCCCCGACCGGCGGGTGGCCGATATCGGTGGCGCTGGTCTGGCCCCAGGACTGCACGTCGATGAGGCGCTCGCGCTTGATGATCTGCCCGCCGGCGGCCCGCAGCACGCACCGCACGGACCAGCCCACGTCGATGAGGTCGCCGCGCACCGAGGGCGGGCCGTCACTGGGGATGTTGAGGCTGCCAGTGAGCACCCGCGACTGGCCGGCCGGGATCGCGCCGGGTGCCGGCACCGTGATAGCGGCGAGTACCTCGGTACTGCGTTCCCGGGCAGGGAAGACACCACCGTAGATATTGCCGCGGCCGTAGGTGTAGTTGACCTTGCGGATCAGCGAGATCTCGGCTGTGTCGATCAACGCGGCGCGGAGCGCCGTGATCCGGATGGTCACCCCCAGCGAATTGCCCTCGATCACCACGCCATCCGTGGGGGTGAGTTCGACCGAGACTTGTACCGCGGTATCGGTTGTTGTGACCACCATGTCGCACCAGACTTCCTGTAACCCGCTGTCAGAGACCCGTAAGACGGGGACAACGTACGCACAGTAAAGCCAGGCTTCGCCCCACGTTCAAGGGGATTGACTTGCCCGGTACGGTCTGCTTCGCCGAGCAGGTCAGCGCGCTGCGAGCTCCGCCACGGTGGGCGGGTTCGCGCCGGCGCGCGACACCGTGACCGCGGCGCTGGCCAGGGCGGTCTGGCCCAGCCGGCCGAGGTCCGTCGCGCCCAGCGCGTTCTGCAGCACGGCCTCGGTGGCCCCGCCCGCGAGGATCGCGTAGAGCAGGCCCGACATGAACGAGTCGCCCGCCCCGATGGTGTCGACCACGGCCACCGGATGCGCCGCCAGCTCGGCCGTGGCGCCGCCGGCGCGGAGCATCGCCCCGTCGCCGCCGCGGGTGATGGCGACCAGGGCCACCCCCGCCGCCACGTAGTCCCGCGTGATCTGGTCCAGGTCGCGGCCCGGGTACAGCCACGCGGCATCCTCGTCGCTCATCTTCACCACGTGGGCGGCGGCAGCCAGCTCCTCGACGGCCCGCACCACCTCCTCGCGGCTGCCCATGATCCCCGGCCGCACGTTGGGGTCATAGCTGAGCAGAGTGCCGGCCGGGGCGCCCGTGAACGCGCCGAGCACCGCCCGGGCGCCGGGCTGCAGGACCGCGGCGATCGAACCGGTGTGGATGAGGGTGCACGGAGCCGGCAGCGACAGCTCCGGCAGGTCCCAGCGCAGGTCGAAGTCGTACGTGGCGGCACCGGCGTCGTCGAGGGTGGCGGTGGCGCTGGAGGTGGCGCTCGCCGTGACCGACCCGGGCAGCAGGTGCACGCCGGCGGAGCGCAGGTGCTCGGCGATGAGGTCGCCGAACGGGTCGGCGCCGATCTGGGTGACCAGGGTGGTGGGCACGCCGAGCCGGCCCAGCCCGTACGCCACGTTCATCGGGCTGCCGCCGGCGTGGCTCACCGGCTCGGCGCCGGGCCGCCGCACGATGTCGATCAGGGCCTCCCCGATCACGAGGGCGCGGGTGGTGGCGGGCAACGAGCGGTCAGGCGTCATCGGCTGGTCCTGTCGGTGGTCTGGGTCGGGTGTTCTGTCGGGCCGTGGTCTGTCGGGCCGTGGTCTGTTGGGCGGTGCTCTGTGGGGCGCTATGGTGCTGGGCGCCGAGGCTCCGGTGGGAGCCCCAGGATAGCGCCCGGCGCTACCGGCGCACCCGGTAGCCGAGGTAGACCACACCGTTGCGGAAGGCGTACTCGTCCTTCAACTCGAGGGACAGTGACAGATGGTCGGGCAGGAACCTCGTGCCACCGCCCACCACCACGGGCGACACGAACAGCTGCACCTCGTCGACCAGCCCGGCCGCGAAGGCCTGCGCGGCCAGGTGCGGGCCGCCCACCGACAGGTTGCCGGAGGCGGTGCGCTTGAGCTCCCGCACCGCCTCCGGATCGAAGCTGCGCTCGATGCGGGTGCGCCGGCTGGACGCCTCCGTGAGGGTGCTGGAATAGACGATCTTGTCGGCGGCCTGCCAGATCGCGGTGTAGTCGCGCATCACGGCGGGCTGGTCGTCGTCGTGCAGGTGCATGGTCTCCCACGCCACCATCACCTCGTACAGTCGCCGGCCGTAGAGGTAGGTGCCCACCGACCGCTCCAGGTCGTTGACGAAGGTGTGCACCTCCTCGCTGGGCACGCTCCAGTCGAAGTTGCCCGACTCGTCGGCCACGTAGCCGTCGAGTGAGGTGATGCCCGTGCAGATCAGAATGCCCATCCGTGTGCTCCTCCCGCGGTGATGCCGACCCCGGTGAGGTGCTCACCGCGGCGTGGCGCATCCATTCTGCTCGCGGTGCCCCCGCTGAGGCCAGCCCCGTCTGGTTTCGGAGACCTGCTCATGAATGGCGTGCCTGCCTCGGGTAATCTGGTCGCCTTCAGCACAGCACAGCACAGCACAGCACAGCGCACTCCACTCCTCCGCAGGAAGGCCACCGATGGACACCGTCGACGTCAGCACCACAGCCGGGGTCGTCCGCGGCCGCCGGAGGCCCGGCTCCGCGGCCTTCCTCGGCATCCCGTACGCGGCCCCGCCGGTGGGTGAATTGCGTTTCGCCGCGCCCGTGCCGCATCCGCCGTGGCCTGGCGTGCTGGATGCCGGCAGCCCCGGCGCCACCCCGCAGCGCATCGACGGCGGCGACACCACCCTGGTGCCGGAGCCCAGCTTCCCCGGCGAGTCCACCCTGAACGTGAGCGTGTTCACGCCCGATGCGACCCCCGCTGCTGAAGGCGCTGGCCTTCCGGTGCTGGTCTACATCCACGGCGGCGGCTATACCTCCGGCTCGGCCGCCAGCCCCTGGTATGACGGCGCGGGGTTCAACCGGCACGGTGTGGTCACCGTGAATGTGTCGTACCGGCTCGGCTTCGACGGCTTCGGCTGGATCGAGGACGCGCCGCTGAACCGAGGTGTGCTCGACTGGCTGCTGGCGCTCGAGTGGGTGCAGCGCAACATCCGTTTCTTCGGCGGCGACCCGGCCCGGGTCACCATCGCCGGCCAGTCCGCCGGCGGCGGGGCCGTGCTCACCCTGCTCGGCTCGCCGCGCGCGCAACCGCTCTTCGCGCGGGCGATCGTCATCTCCGGGGTTGCCACCCACCTCACGCCCGATCAGGCGGAGCAGACCGGCCGGCGCCTCGCCGAGCTCGCCGGGGTGGCGCCCACCCGGGTGGGCCTGGGCGCGCTCACCGAGCAGCAGATCCTGGCCGAGCAGCCGCGGGCCACGGCGCTGCCCGCCGGCGCCCCGGCAGGGCCGCTCGGCGAGATCGCGAACACCCTCGTGGGCGGGCTGCCGTTCGGCCCGGTGATCGACGGGGACCTCGTGCCGCTGGCCACCGGTGCCGCGGTGCGGGCCGGCATCGGCGCCGACAAGGCGCTGATGCTCGGCAGCACCGACCACGAGTTCAACTTCGCCATGAATGAGCTCACCGACGAGCTCGCGGGCGAGGACGCCGCCGAGATGCTCGGCCGTCTCGGCGTCGCCGTGCCCGCCGCGCGCGCCTACGCCGCAGCCCACGACCAGCGCGGCACCGCCGACGTCCTCGGCCAGTTCGCCTCGGACCGCGCGATCCGCGGCGTGATGCTGCAGGTCGCCGAAGCGCGCACCGCGGTCGCGGCCGAGAGGGCCGCGGCCGCATCCGCCGCCCTGGCCGTCGCCGCCTCTGTCGGTGTCGCCGTGGGCCGGGCCGCGGAGGCCGCGCCCACCTGGCTCTGGGCGTTCGCCTGGCGCTCGCCCACGTTCGGCGGAGCGCTGCACTGCCTCGACCTGCCGTTCTTCTTCGACGCTCTCGACGCCCCACGGGTTGCGGTGCTGACCGGCCCGGCGCCGTCGCAGCGACTGGCCGACGAGGTGCACGGCTCCGCGGTGGCCTTCATCGCCGGCGGAGACCCCGCCTGGCCGGCCTGGACCGTCGGCGAGCCCGTCGACGCCCAGCCGGTGATCCGCTACGACGCCGCCCCGGCCGGCCCCACCGTCGCCGCTAGCGCCCGAGCTACCGAGGTCGCGGCTGTCGCCGCCACCTACGCCGGAGCAGCCATGGCCTTCGTCGCTGAAGCCGCCAGCGCGCCACCCCAGCCGGCCTGACGCATCCGCGCGCCCGCTTTCGCGGGTAACCCTCTCTCGATCAATCAGTGACTTTCGCCGGGCATCCGCCGGGATTACGCTGGCTCGGTCAGAGGCCGGCAGCGTCACGGTGGGCCGCGCCTCCGGCCCCCTCGTCAGGCCCGCCAGAGTTGGGAGGACATCATGTCCACCATCACCCACACCCTGCAGGTCAAGTCTCACGACAAGCCTGACGAGCGCCGCACGCCCGAGAAGACTCTGCTGGAGCTCAACCACCTGAACGAGTACTCGATCGGCCGCATGACCATGCAGCCCGGCTGGACCTGGGCGGATGACATCAAGCCGGTGGTGAACACCGACTCCTGTCAGTTGCTGCACGTGGGCTACTGCGTGTCAGGGTCGCTGGAGACGATGCTCGACGACGGCACAACGGCCACCATCAGCAGCGGGGACTCCTATGTGATCCCGCCCGGGCACAACGCCCGGGTGCTCGGCGATGAACCGTACGTCGCCATCGAGGTGCACAGCGCGGCCGACTACGGGGTTCCGAGCGGCAGCTGAGTGCCAACTGGTGCCGAAGCGGACTTCTGCGCCCGGCGTACCGGGCGCAGAAGTCCGTTCGGGGAACAGTCAGGCCGGGACCGGCGGGCCGGGCGGGGGCTACGCGGCGGGTTTCAGCTCGGCCAGGCCGGACTCGATGGCGGCGATGACCTCGGGGGAGTCGGGCAGCGTGGTCGGGCGGAACCGGGACACCGCACCGGCGGGCGAGATCACGAACTTCTCGAAGTTCCATTTCACCTTGCCGGCCTTGCCCGCGCCATCCGGCGTCTGGGTGAGCTCGGCATAGAGCGGATGCTGCGAGCCGCCGTTCACCTTCGTCTTCTCCATCAGCGGAAAGGTGATGCCGTAGGTCGTGGAGCAGAACGCCTCGATCTTCTCCTTGGAGCCGGTCTCGCCGAGGCCGAACTGGTTGCACGGGAAGCCGAGGACGGTGAAGCCCTGGTCGGCGTAGGTGCGCTGCAGCTGCTCGAGGGTCTCGTACTGCGGGGTGAGGCCGCAACGGGAGGCCACGTTGACGACGAGCACCACCTTGTCGGCGTACGCGGCCAGCGACGTGGTGGAGCCGTCGGCGGCGGTGAGCGGGATCTCGCGAATGTTCATGCCCACAGAGTACTTCGAAATTGAAGCAGATCGCCCGGTCTGCATCCAACTCTCAGCCTTGCGCGAGCTGAACGGCTATCTGTTGCCACAGCGGACAATTGCGCCTGGTGCGCCGGGCGCAATTGTCCGGACGGGGAACAGATAGCGGTTGCCGGGGCGATGCGGCAGGGCTCAGCGCGGCACGGGTCAGTGCCGCAGGAACGCCGCCCGGGCCACCAGGTACAGGCCGAATGCGATGAGGCCGGCGGCCACCACGTTCAGCAGCACCGGGCCGGACTGCAGGGTGAGCAGGTAGCGCAACCCAGCGTCGAGCCCGCCCACCCAGCGGGAGTCGGCGAACACGGCCGCGGCCACCAGCAGGGCGCCGGTGACCAGGAACGCCACGCCCTTGGCGACGTGGCCGAAGACGCCGAGCGTGAGCACCACGACCTTGGTCGGACCCCAGAGGTAGCGCAGCTCCTCGCGGAAGTTGCGCCGCACGCCGCGCCAGACCAGCCCGCCGCCGATGATGCCCACCGTGACGCCCACCACGAGCAGGAGGAACAGGCCCACCGGGCTCTCGACGATGGCGGCGTCGGCCTCCCGCACCACCTCGCTGCCCCCGGAGCGCGCACCGAGCGCCACGGCGAAGGTGACCAGGCCGAGCAGTGCGAAGCCCAGAGCCTTGCCCACGTTGAGGGAGCGGCGGAACACCAGGACCCGCCGGTTGGGCGCCACGCTGAACGCGGCATTGGTGCCCTGCCAGAGCGCCAGGCCCCACAGGGCGATGGTGGAGAGCCAGAGCACCACGGTGCCGCCGGGGCCCGTGGAAATGGCCGTGAGGGCGCCGAGCTGGTCGGCCTCGCCGGTGCCGCCGTTCGCGACCCCCAACGCGGTGCCGCCGATGAGGGCGTGCACCAGGCCGTTGGCCAACAGGCCGAGCCGCGCGGAGGCGCGCACCGACTTGTTGCGGTGGGCGCGCTGAGCGACCTGCTTCAAGCGCTCGCGGGCCTCGTCGGCCCGGTCTGCCGCCGGTTCGGCGGACAGGTCGGTCACCGGTTACTCGAGCAGTTCGCGGATGTCGGACGCAGTGAGCCCCTGGCCGGAGCCCTGGGTGCCGCCGCCGTCGGTCATCACGTTGTCGAAGAGCTTGGCCTTGACGGCCTTGAGCGCCATGACCTTCTCCTCGATGGTGTCGGTGGCCACCAGCCGGTACACCATGACGTTCTTGGTCTGCCCGATCCGGTGCGCGCGGTCCACGGCCTGCGCCTCCGCGGCCGGGTTCCACCAGGGGTCGAGCAGGATGCAGTAGTCGGCCTCGGTGAGGTTGAGACCGAATCCGCCGGCCTTGAGGCTGATCAGGAACACCGAGGTGTCACCGTTCTTGAACCCGTCGATGGCCGCCGCCCGGTTGCGGGTGCGCCCGTCGAGGTAGGAGTAACTCACCCCGGCGCCGTCGAGTCGGGCGCGCACCTTGGCCAGGTAGCCGGTGAACTGGCTGAAGATCAGGGTGCGGTGCCCCTCGGCGACCACGTCTTCGAGCAGCTCCATGAGCACATCCAGCTTGCTCGAGGGGATGTCGGCGTACTTGTCGTCGTAGAGCGAGGCATCCAGGCTGAGTTGGCGCAGCATGGTGATCGACCGGAAGATCTCGAACCGGTTCTGGTTGAGGTCGCCGAGCAGGCCGAGCACCTTCTGGCGCTCCCGCTGCAGGTGGGTCTGGTACACCCGCCGGTGCCGCGGGTGCAGTTCGAGCTGCAGCACCTGCTCCTGCTTGGCCGGCAGGTCGCTGGCGACCTGGTCCTTGGTGCGGCGCAGCATGAACGGGCGGATACGCCGGCGCAACTGGCCGAGCCGGTCGCCGTCGGCCTGGGTCTCGATGGGGCGCTGGTAGTACTCGGCGAACCGGGCGGCGCTGGGGAACAGGCCGGGGGCGGTGATCGAGAGCAACGACCACAGTTCCATCAGGTTGTTCTCCAGCGGGGTACCGGTGATGGCGAGCTTGAATGGGGCCTGCAACCGTTTGGCGCAGTGGTGCGCGCGTGACTTGTGGTTCTTCACGAACTGGGCCTCGTCGAGCAGCAGCCCGGCCCAGCTGACGGCGTCGTACTCGTCGAAGTCGAGCCGGAAGAGCGTGTACGAGGTGATGACGACATCCGCCGTGGCCACGGCGTGCGAGAGGGAGGCGCCGCGTTTGGCGGTGGTCTCGGTGATGGCTGCCACGTTCAGGCCGGGCGCGAAGCGGGCGCACTCGGTGGCCCAGTTGTGCACAACGCTGGTAGGCGCCACGACGAGGAACGGTTTGCGGTCGGTCTGGCGTTCCCGGGCGTCGACGATCAGGGCGATGGCCTGCAGGGTCTTGCCGAGCCCCATGTCGTCGGCGAGCACGCCGCCCAGGCCCGTGTCGAAGAGGAAGCCGAGCCAGTCGTAGCCGGTCTGCTGGTACGGCCGCAGCGAGGCGTTGACCGCGCCGGGCAGCGCGCGGTGGGCGATCTCGGCGCCCTCGGCCAGTCCGGCGAGGGTGTCCCGCCAGGCGGCGGCCTCGGCCTCGGCGCTGCCGAGGTCCTGCAGCTCCTCCCAGAGGTCGGACTGGGCGCGGTTGATGCGCAGGGAGTCGTTGGGGGAGTCCTGCAGGCCGCGGGCCTCTTCGATGAGGTTGCGCAGCTGCTGCAGTTCGGGCCGGTCCAGGCTGAAGTAGGTGCCGTCGGCGAGGATCATCAGTTCCTGCCCGGTGGCCAGGGCGCGGAACACCTCGTCGAAGGGCACGTCTTCACCGTCGACCGTGACCCGCACCGACAGATCGAACCAGTCCCGGCTCTCGGCGCGCGCCGTGGTGGCGAAGGTGAGCCTGGGCGGCTCGGCGGCCTCCCGGTACTCGGGGGCGTCGCCGACGAACTGCACCTGGATGTCGTCGGCGTTCTCCAGCGCCGGAAGCACAGCATCGAGGAACTCGATCATGCGGGCGCCGTCGAGCGTGGCGTCGGCGCGGAGGATGCCGGGGGAGCCGGCTGGGTCGTGCGTCTCGGCAGTGTCGGCCGGGTCCGCGGCGTACAACGACGGCTGGTGCGCAGGGAACGCCGCGAATATGCCGTTCAGGGCATGCAGGATGCGGCCCTCGTCGGCGGCGTCCCGGTAGCCGGCCGGGGCGTCCTCGGTGGCCGGTCCCCGCAGCGGCGCGACGGCCGGTCCTGCGGTGCCGGGGCCGCCGGTGTAGTGCCACTCCCAGTGCAGCGTGATGCGCGCATCCGCCTGGGCGCTGATCGAGAGGGCCAGTACCGGCCGGGCGGTGTCCGGCAGATCGAACGACCCGTCGGTGCTGGTGAGCGTGAGCTGGCCGCGCAGGAACGGGTAGAAGTCGGCCAGGAAGACGTTCTCTTCGTCGGGCGGCACGGTGATGGGCTCGTGCGCCGACGCGAGCACCCGCAGGTCCCGGCCGAGTTGGCGGGCCAGCGGCGCGATGGTGAGGCGCACCTCGGTGCCGTGCGTGGTCCAGGTGAACAGGCCGTGCGCCGGGTCGCCGATGTAGCCGAGGGCGGAGCGTTCGAGCACGTGGCCGTCGAGGGAGACGATGGGGGAGAGGGTGAGGCCGTCGTCGTCGCGGCGGATATCGAGGGCGAGTTCGGCGGGCTCCGTCGACACCGTGACGGCGTGCTGGGCCGAGGTGGTTCCGATGAACGGGATGCCGGCCTCGCGGGCCTCGCCGAGCAACCCCCAGAGCGCCCGGTTGGCGAAGCCGTCCAGGTGCAGCCAGGGGTCGGTGACCACGTGATAGCGCTGGCCGGACGAGTACAGCTCGAACAGGGCCGTGAGCACCCGCAACTGGGTGCGGTTGAGCATGCCGCGGGAGTAGGCGAGGTTGTCCCAGGTGAGGTTGCCGCGGATCCACTTGCCCTTCTTGCCGCGCACCATCGGGCGCACGCCCAGGCGGGCGAGCGAGACGGCGGGGGCGGCGATCCGGGCGGCGCGGGGCGGCGGCAACAGTTCGAACTGCAGCGCGAGGGCGGTGCCCGTGCTGGGTTCGGCCTCCGGGACCCGGGTGAGCGGGGCCAGTGCGCTCTGCCAGGTCGCGGGCGCCGCCGTGACGCTTCGCTGGGAATCCGCCGCACGCGGCGCGCGGGCCAGGTCGGCGGCGCTGGACCGGCTGGCCAGGAGCAGGGCCACGACGTGTTTGCAGTTGATGCCCATCGGGCAGCTGCAGGTGCCGGAGGCGCGCACGACGGTGCCGCTCGCGTCCTGCTGGAAGGTGACCACCACGTCGTAGGGGCGGGCCTGCGTGCCGCCCACGGTGCCGAGCAGCCGGCTGCCGCCCAGCTGCCAGACCTGATCCTCGACCCGGCCTTCCTTGGCGTAGCGCACCCCGCGCGAGTACGCCTGTGGCCCGACGAGGCGCGCGATCTGCAGATCGCTGAGGTTGTGGGCCATAAGGTGCGGTGTCCGTGACGGTGAGGTGAACAGGGGTCTCTCATTGTCCCACGCCGCACGGACCTCCCCGAGCCGCGCGAGTTCCCGGCCGGCAGGCGACTATTCTGAGCGGATGCCTGAGTTCCCGTTCGAGAGCCTGCGCCGCCGGCCCGATGTGGAGGCGGCCAACCTCTTCGCCGTCGACGCCGGCGACCGGTTGATCCTCGACGAGGCCGCCGCGGCGCTGGCCGTGGCCGGGCCCGGCGAGGTGGTCGTGCTCGAGGACCACTACGGCGCGTTGACGCTGGCCGCCGCCGCCCGGGTGGGCGCAGGGGCGGACATCCGCGTGTACCAGGACGCGTTCTCCGGCGAGACCGCCCTCGACCTCAACGCGGCCGATCTGGCCGGTTCGGTGCCTGAGCTTGTGAGCATCGTCGGGGACTACCGGCACCTGCCGCTCGGCGCTGAGCTGCTCACGGGCGCCCGCCTCGTGCTGCTGCAGCTGCCGCGGAGCCTGGCCGCTCTGGACGAACTGGCCGGCACCATCGCCCGGTTCGCCGCCCCGGATGTGACCCTCGTGGCGGGTGGCCGCATCAAACACATGACCGTGGCCATGAACGAGGTCGTGCGCCGGCACTTCGGCGAGCTGACGGTGACCCCGGCCCGGCAGAAGTCCCGGGTGCTCGTGGCCAGCCGGCCGATCCAGGGCGACGCATCCGCGGAGACCTGGCCGCGGTCGGTGGTACACCCCGACCTCGGCCTCACCGTGTGCGCGCACGGCGCCGCGTTCGCCGGCACCACCATCGACATCGGCACCCGGTTCCTGCTCGACTTCATCGACCGCATGAAGCCGGATGCGACCACCGCGATCGACCTCGGCTGCGGCACCGGCGTGCTTGCCGCGGCCATCGCCCTGCGCCGACCCGGCCTGGAGGTGCTGGCGACCGACCAGTCGGCCGCCGCCGTCGCATCCGCTACGGCCACCATGCAGGCCAACGGCGTCGCCGACCGGGTACGCGTGCTGCGCGACGACGCGCTCAACGCCCAGCCGGATGCGTCGGCCGAGCTGATCGTGCTCAACCCGCCGTTCCACATCGGCTCGTCGGTGCACGCGGGCATCGCGCTCAAGCTCTTCGAGGACGCCGCCCGGGTGCTGCGCCCCGGTGGGGAACTCTGGACGGTGTGGAACACGCACCTCGGCTACCGCCCGGCGCTCACCCGCATCGTGGGGCAGACCCACCAGGTGGGCCGCAACACGAAGTTCACCGTCACGGTCTCCACCCGCCGCTGACCTCTCCCGCCGGTCGGGCCATCCCGCCCGTCGAGCTTGTCGAGACCCGGTGAGCCGACTTCTCGACGCATGTCGCGTGGTTTCGACAGTCTCAACCAGTGTGTGGGCTAGAGGGCGGCGACGGCGTCCAGGGCGTCGTCTTCGAGGGCCTCGTTGTTGATCACCGACGCGGTCCAGCCGGCCTCCGGGCTGAACTGCACGACCGAGATCGCGGCGTTGAGGATCGGGGGGATCTCCACGTCGAGGGCGGCCGACAGGCTCAGCCGGATCAGGGTGCCGTGGCAGACCACGATGATGCGGGCGCCCGGGTAGTCCTCGGCCAGCTGCAGGAGGGCCCCGAGCCCACGGGTCGACACGCTCACCTCGGACTCGGCCCCGCGGAAGCTGCCGTAGCTGCCGTCCACGCGCAGGGCGTCGAGCTTCGGGCCCGCCGAGAGTCCCTCGGCCGGACCGTAGTTGCGCTCGACCAGGCCGGGCAGGTGGCGGGTGACCTCGAGGCCGAGGTCGGCCGCGATGATGTCGGCGGTCTCGGCCGCGCGCGCGAGCGGCGACGACACGACGAAGTCCCAGGCGTAGTCGGAGAGCGGCGCGACGGCATCCGTCGCCTGTCCCCGGCCCACGTCGTTGAGGGGCACATCCGTGGCCCCCTGGATGCGCCCGGCGGCGTTCCAATCGGTCTGGCCGTGGCGGACGAGGGCGAAGGTCGTTGTAGCAGTCACCCCCCTATTCTGCCGTGCGTAGCCGGGCCACCCCACGTGAGGGGTGTCAGTTGGCCGCCAGGCCGCGCGATGAGGCGGTGTGCCGCACCGACACGGATGCCGGCGAGCCTGCCCGAGCCGTCCGCCACAGACCCAGCACCGACCAACCGAGCATCACCATGAGCAGCCCGTTGCGCAGGGTGAGCAGCAGCAGGGCCCCAGCGTCGCCGTGCACGAGCGGCAGGTAGAAGATCGGGAAGATCAGGGTGGTCAACCCGCCGATCACGAGCATCAGGTAGGCCGGAACCCGCCACCTGGCCCAGTCGTGCGCCACTCCGACGGCCACGACCGGCGCGATCCAGAGCATGTACTGCGGAGAACCCACCTTGTTGAACACCACGAAGGTGCTGACCAGGGCGAGCGCTCCCAACAGCACGAGCTGGGCGTTGTCGCGGCTGCGCCGCAACGCGAGCAGCACGAGCACGAAGATGGCCGCCATCGCCAGGAACATCACGGGCGTCATGAGTGCGGCCACCAGGGTGGTGCCTGGCCCGCTCACCTCGCGCGTGGCGATGGCCTGGTTCTGGTAGATCGTGGTGCCGTGGTGCCCCATGGCCGCCAGCCACACCCACGGGGTCGTCACGGGTGCCTCGAGCTGCAGGGCCCGGTCGGACTGCATGGTGACGAAGCCGGTGAGGAAGCGCAGCCCGCCGGCCGCCCAGACCGCGAGCGCGATGCCGACCGAGATGGCGGCTCCCGTGACGATGACGCTGAGCCGGCGGCGGCTGGCCGCCACGACGGCGAGCAGCACCGCGGCCGGCCAGACCTTGATCCAGGTGGCGATGGTCAGCAGTGCCGCGGCGATCACCGGGCGCCGGGCCAGCAGCACGAGTCCCATGATCACCAGCGGGGCGCTGAGCCCCTCCAGCCGCAGCAGGCCGACGGGGCTGAGCACCAGGCTGAACGCCAGCCAGAACCAGGCCGCCTTGTAGCCGCCGCGGTTGCGTCCCCAGTCGGTGAGGATGCCGATGGCCGTGGCGTTGAGCGCCATTGTCATCAGGAACCACAGCAGCTGGTAGAGCAGCGGGCCGGCGACATCCGCCAACACCACGGGCACGAGCGCGCCGATGGGGTAGACCCATTCCACGTCGATGCCCTGCCAGACCCCGTTCCGCAGGGCCTGCTCCGCCCAGACCCGGTACAGGGGCAGGTCGCCGAGCACCCGGCCGGTGAGGATCGTGGGCAGCAGGGCGAACAGGAAGAGCGTGTGCAGGCCGAGGAAACCGAGCAGGAGCGTGCGCGGGCTTCGCAGCCATTCGCGCCTGGCTGGAGTGACCAACCGGCCCAATCGGTGATCGACCAGCTCAACGAAATAAGTCATGCACACGTCGCTTTCAACCCGGACCTGGAGCACGCGGAGGCGGCTTCTCTGTGGAGTGTACGAATCGAAGGTGAAAGCCAGACAAAGGGAGGCTGTCCATCAGGGTCGCTGGCCTGAGAGTGCACTCAGGCCTGCGCCGAGAACAGTGAACGGATGGTGCCCGAACGGTAGCCGACGCCTGGCGTTCCGACTGCCCCGCGGTGGACCTCCCACGAACATTTCGCCACCATATGAACAGCTCCTGAACGTGCGCGTCCGACGCTTTCTGTGTGTTTGCACAGCCTCCTAAAGTTGGCCTCGCCGAGGGCCCGTGTGCCCTCCGGCCTGTTTCCACGACCAGACGCGACGCGTCTCATGACCTAAGGGGCATCCACCCGGATGAATGGCGTTCTCACGCGCATGGTGAACTCACCGAAAAGGCGCAACACCGTGCTGGCGGGCGGCCTCATCGCCGCGCTGGCACTGACCACACTCGGCAGCGGCATCGCCTACGCGGCGGGCGGCCTGGCGCCGCCGGCCGTCAAGCCCGCCACCATCTACACCGCCACCGCCGTGCCCGACCGGGTCATCCTCACCCCGACCACCACCCCCGCCTCGACCCAGAACGTGTCCTGGCGCACCTCGACCGACGTCACCGCACCCCAGGTGCAGCTTGCGGCGATGACCGACGGGCCCGTCGCGAGCTGGACCACCATCTCGGCCGTGAGCACCACCGAGTTCGCGACCGACCTCGGCTACCCGATCAAGTACCACACGGCCACCCTCACCGGGCTGGCCGAGGCCACCAGCTACCTCTACCGGGTCGGCGACGGCGACACCTGGAGCGAGTGGTTCGAATTCGCCACGGCGTCCTCGACTCCGCAGCCGTTCTCGTTCCTCGTGCAGGGCGACGCCCAGAACGACGTCAAGTCCTACGCCTCCCGCACCTTCCGCGCCGCCTTCGAGGCCCGCCCCTACGCCAAGGCCGTCGTGCACCTCGGCGACCTCATCGACACGGATGTCGCCGACGCCGAGTGGGGCGAGTGGTTCTCCGCGGCCGGCTACGAGAACGCGTACCTCAACGTCATGGCCACCCCCGGCAACCACGAGTACTACCCGGGGCCGCTGCTGACCAAGTACTGGAAGGCGCAGTTCGAGTTCCCCGAGAACGGCCCGGCGCAGACCCCCGAGATCCAGGCCACCTTCAGCGAAAACACCTACTTCACCGACTACCAGGGAGTGCGCTTCATCTCCCTGAACGGCTCGCAGATCAACACGGCCGACCTGGCAGCCCAGACCGAATGGCTCGACCAGGCGCTCGAGGAGAACCCGGGCAAGTGGAGCGTCGTCTCGTTCCACCAGCCGGTGTTCTCGGTCACCTCAGGCCGCGACAACAAGATCATCCGCGAAGCCTGGCTGCCGATCTTCGAGAAGCACAACGTGGACCTCGTACTGCAGGGCCACGACCACGCCTACGGCCGCGGCAACCTGTTCGCCAACGAGCAGAACCTGCCCGCCGGCGCCGACGCGGCAACCAGCCAGACCGGCCCCGTCTACATGGTGACCGTCGCCGGTCCCAAGATGTACGTGCCCGACGACCTGGCCACGAACAACTGGATCACCAACGGCGCCAACCTGCGCAGCATGAACCGCGACACCCAGATGTACCAGACGGTCGACGTGACCAACGACGAGATCTACGTGGAGAGCCGCAAGGTCACCGGCGAGCTCTTCGACGCCTTCTCGATCACCAAGACGGATGACGGCGTCAAGCTCGTCACGGATGTCACGGTGGGCCGCGACTCCGGCCCCGGCTCGGCCCGCAGCACGGTCAACGCCCCAGAGCGGCCGACCCCGGTCGTGCCCGGCGCGGTTCCCACACCGGAGCCGACCACCCCGCCGACCACCCCGCCGACCACGCCGGAGCCCACTGCCCCGCCGACGCCGGAGCCGACAACCGCACCCACGCCGCAGCCGACGGTCGAACCGACCAGCGAGCCCACGGCCGAGCCGACGGCCGTGCCGACCAGCGAGCCGACGGCCGTACCCACGGCCGAGCCGACCGCCGAACCGACTACCGAGCCGACGGCCGTGCCGACCACCACGCCCACGACCGAACCGACGACGGAGCCCACGACCGGGCCGACCGCCGGGCCGACATCCGCGCCCACGACGGCGCCTACGACGGCGCCGACCACGGTGCCCACCAGCGCGCCAACCACCGACCCGCAGCCGACGCCCACGTACACCCCCGGCGCCCTGCAGCTCTCGGCCACCGGCGTGGCGGCGGGCGGCCAGATCAGCCTGAAGGGGTCGGGCTTCAAGCCCAACGAAGACCTCGAGGTGCAGTTGCACTCCGACCCGGTCACCCTCGGCTACCCCACCGCGGATGCCTCGGGCAACTTCGCCTTCACCGGCCGGATCCCCGCCGGTATCCCGGCCGGCACCCACACCATCGTGGTGCGGGGCCTGGAGTCCGGCGTGACCGCTGAGGCGACCATCGAGGTCCTGCCGCTCGGTGCCCCGAGCACCGGTGTGCGGGACCTGGCCAACACGGGCGTCGTCGCGCTGGGCCTGTGGCTCGCCGCGGCGGGAATCGCCCTGCTGCTCGGCATCGGCGCCGTCCTGTTCGGCCGCCGCTTCAACCGCACAGGCACCCGCCAGGGCGGCACTGCATGACCGGGCACGGCATGACCGGCCCCGGTGCCGCGGCACCGACCCGAACGCACCCCTCGACAACTTCTTCCAGGAAAGGCCGTCATCCCATGGCGAATTCGTCCTCCCGGCGTGCCCGGAGGAGCGGCCTGATCGCCGCCCTCACGGTGGCGACCGTGGCGGGTGCCCTGCTCGCGCCCATCGTCGGCGTTGCCGCACCCGCATCCGCTGCCACGGTCACCCCGATCGTGCAGCACGGGCCGTCACGCATCCCCGACCGGATCGTGCTCACCCCGGCCGCCGATCTGGCCACCTCGCAGGCGGTGACCTGGCGCACCAGCACCGACGTCACCACCGCGCAGGCCCAGATCCGGGTGGCCACGGCCGAGCCGTACCGAATCGACTACACCGTGGTGAAGTCCACCGACACCGAGAAGGTCACCACCGAGGAGGGCTGGGAGGAGTCCTTCCACACCGTCAACTTCACCGGCCTGGCCGCGGCCACCCAGTATCAGTACCGGGTCGGCGACGGCACCAACTTCAGCGAGTGGCAGCACTTCACTACCGCCGCCGCCACCGCGGAGGACTTCTCGTTCATCTACCTCGGCGACGTGCAGAACGGCATCAAGTCCGACGCGTCCCGCGTCATCCGCAACGCCTTCCGCGACCGACCGGATGCCAAGATCGTGCTGCAGGCCGGCGACCTGATCGACGACGCCAACAACGACGCCCAGTGGGGCGAGGTGTTCGACGCGGCCGGCTACAACTTCGGCACCCAGAACTTCCTGTCGGCGGCCGGCAACCACGAGTACAGCGGCGAGGAACTCTCCCGCCAGTGGCAGGCACAGTTCGAGTACCCCGACAACGGCCCGACGGCGCCGGAGGTTTCGGCGCTGCTGGATGGCACGGTGTACTACAGCGACTACCAGGGCGTGCGGTTCATCTCCCTGAACAGCAACGTCACCGAGGCGGCCGCCCTGGCCGTGCAGACGCAGTGGCTCAAGGAGACCCTCGAGACCAACCCGAACAAGTGGACCGTGGTCTTCTTCCACCACCCGGTGTTCTCGCTCGACGAGGGACGCAACAACCGCGCCATCCGCGAAGCGTGGGTGCCGTTGTTCGAGGCCAACAACGTCGACCTCGTGCTGCAGGGCCACGACCACAACTACGGCCGTGGCAACACCTCGGCCGCCGAGGACGGCAACCCCGCTGACTGGAATGCGGAGCTGAACTACGACGGACCCGTCTACGCCGTCTCCGTCGTGGGCTCCAAGATGTACTCAGGGGCCGGCCCGCGCCTGTGGACCGAGAACGGCGCCAAGCTCAAGAAGCTCGGCGGTGGAATCGAGCTCTACCAGCTGATCGACGTCTCCGGCGACGAACTGCGCTACGAGTCCCGCACCGCCGACGGCGAGTACTACGACGGGCTCACCATCGTGAAGAACGACGCGGGCAAGGCCGTCACCGACGACACCGCTCCGCAGGTCATCGACCCCGGAACCGGTCAGCCGTGCCTGGGCTGCAACCCGAACCCCGACCCCGGAACCGACCCCACCGACCCCGGCGACCCCGTCGGAACCGTGGACTACACGGTCGTCGGCGGACTCGATTCGGTGAACAAGTCCAATGCGAAGCTTCCGGCCGGGTCGGCGTTCTCGCAGGAGAAGGACCGCCTGTACCTGGGCGACCAGAACAGCCGGACGATCTTCGAGCTTGACCCGGACACCGATGAGGTGACCCGGCAGATGACCTTGCCGGAGAACATCCGCGACCTGGGTATCGATGACGCGAACGAGTTGCTCTATGTGGGCCAGCAGAACCGGAACTGGGTGGTGGTGTCGATCGCTGATGCCACGTTCGGCCAGGTCGTGCGGGGCCCGTTCCCGTTCATCGAGTCGAACCGGTCGATCGACGTCGACCCGGTGCGCGGTTACGTCTACGGGGCGATTCCGTCCCGCGGTATCGAGGTGCTCGACGCAGAGTCGGGTGAGCCGATCGGTGTGATCGACGGAACGGCCGACTCCTACTATGTGGCGGCGGACCCGGCCAATGGGATCGTCTCGACGGTGTACTTCAGTGATGTGCCGGATGCGGTCAACATCGAGGCGTTCGATGTGGACAACGGCTTCGTGTCGCTGTGGGAGAAGACCAGCCGGGCCAGCCCGCGTCAGCTCGACGCGGACTCCACCAACGGGCTGCTCTACGTGGGGTACACCGGCACAGCCGCGGGTTCAGGCGGCTTCTCGGTGCACGACCCGAAGACCGGCGCCCTCCTGGGCGACTTCGCGGATCCCTCCTACGGCAAGGACGGCTACGGCATCTCGGTGGACGAGGAGACCCAGCGGGTCTTCGTGTCCAACCGCGACTTCCGGCTCAACCCGCCCGGCTCCGAACTGGACGCGATGGCCGTGACCATCAGCGAGCGTGTCCTGGACGAGACGCTCGACTACACCCAGGTAGCCAGTCTCGACTCGGTGAACAAGTCCAATGCGAAGCTTCCGGCCGGGTCGGCGTTCTCGCAGGAGAAGGACCGCCTGTATCTGGGCGACCAGAACAGCCGGACGATCTTCGAGCTTGACCCGGACACCGATGAGGTGACCCGGCAGATGACCTTGCCGGAGAACATCCGCGACGTGGGTATCGATGACGCGAACGAGTTGCTCTATGTGGGCCAGCAGAACCGGAACTGGGTGGTGGTGTCGATCGCTGATGCCACGTTCGGCCAGGTCGTGCGGGGCCCGTTCCCGTTCATCGAGTCGAA
>Ga0247808_10000264_pt1 | contig 28190 bp, 21 predicted proteins | sample UWRJL089202R1_FD_179914 | JGI IMG/M metagenome (GOLD analysis project Ga0247808, IMG submission 179914) | Plant litter microbial communities from Arlington Agricultural Research Station in Wisconsin, United States - UWRJ-L089-202R-1 | ecosystem: Environmental > Terrestrial > Plant litter >... | reverse complement strand
TACAAACTTTATCTCCTGCCGCTGCAGGAGCGTTGGAATAATTGACTACGACTGTTTCGCCTGTATTGTATGTCTCTCTTTCCGTTAACACATCTACTGCCGGTCCGATGTATATGTTATTTATTCTTGGTGCCAGTTCAGTATACCCATCGTTCTCTAAAAAAGTCAGGAAATATTCTCCTACTGTTGCTGTCTTCACGGTGATTGCACCACTTACATTCGCGGCTCCGGACGTTGTTGTACCAGATACATACTTCCAACTCGTAGAAGGATTGGGACCCGGGCTATCTCCTTTTTTATACAAGCCGATCCAATCCTTTGAATGACCTGGGCCATTTGAAAAAGAAACAACAATGTCTTCATTAGCAGTAAATCTTGTTTTCGAAATAGAAATCACCGGCGAGGGATTCAATGTACTTCCTGTGACTACGAAGGAAACCGGCGTGGACCAGGCCGACCAGTTCATGTTTCTATCTCTGTGTCTCACTCGCACATAGTGAGTACCATCTACCAAACTATTTGCAGGAACATTCCATTCAAATATATTTAATCCTTCATGGATGTTCAGTGTAGAATCTTTCTTCCCGCCAGCTATACCAAATAAGTTTTCATAATCCCTATACAACTCTTTTTCGATAGAAGAAAAAGTGGTAGATAATGAAACTTGAAACTGCGTAGAATTATAAGCTTCATTTGTTGAAGTTGCATAGGCCGAGCTGGTAATGGTGAACGGTAAAGTAATAGCGCCGCTAAACGTATTGGTGATAGCAGGCTGATCAGGATTTTGCTTGTTAAAGATTCTGTGAAACTTATCTACGGATTGACTTTCCTTCCAGCCCAGCACACTACCAACAGAAAATGTTTCCGCCTGCATCGATTGTTTGTTGATATCGAAATCTACAATCTGGTAACACCATTGCGGCAAAGTCTTTTGTACTTCCTTATCGTCTTGTTCAGTTGACATTCCCCAATACTGATCCCAGGCCGTACCCCCTGAAATAAGATTATAAATCGGCGCTTCTTTAATTTGACCACGGTGGTACAAATGATGATGCGCACCAATTTCTAATACACACTTAGGATTAGAAGCCATCAAAGGCACCACTGTATTTCTGATCCAGGCAGAAATGTCACCTACATATTGCTCACAGGTATATGGGCGATGACCTACTAAAACAACAAAATCAACAGCATCGTCAGTTGCAGCGGTATTGAGAACATTCGTAACCCAACTGGTCTGAGCTGTGCCTGTAGCACCGGACGTGTGTTCTGTGCTGGTTTGCACAAACAATACATTACCGATTTGAAAAGCATAATAGAACTCTGAACCAGAACTGATACCGTGGTAGTTCATGTTGTCGTCGAGCACAAAATGTTTTTTATACAATTCAAGATTCAATGCACCGTATGTTTCATGATTACCAACAGCTGTCATGATAGGCAAGTGTCCCGAAAGATACTTCGTCCTTTTCATGTGCGTATTTTCATAGTGATCAAGTGTGCCGATATCCACCTGATCACCCAACATCAAAATAAACTGAACGGAATCATTGAAATTATTTCCATACTTCTGCGTCAACTTTCTTTTGATACGCACCATGATGGAATCGTAACGCGGTTCGTCTCTCAATTGATTATCACCAACCACTACAATTCGGACATGTCCATCTGCCGCAGCAGATCCGGGAGTAGGTGATGTTTTGAAATTATATTCTAAAGAAGTTTCAGCTCCAGTCTGGATCTTATAAAAATATTTTGTATCCGGATTAAGACCATCAATTTTTGCAGAATGATAAATATACCCGCCTGAATAACCGGCATCTGTAATCGATTCGTAACCGCCATTCAACGTATTGGTTAAAGCACCGGATGCTGTACCCCATGTTACTTTACTTTCCGTACCGGAAGAGGTTTTCCAGGTCACCCAAATAGAGGAGGAGGTTGGTGTTTGCAAATAAGGATTTAATGTTTGTGCCGGGCACGTCGCTACAAACACTAATAAATAGGTCAGAGCAAAGAAAAGAGTTTTCATGGAAGAGCTATTAAGGATCGCCAAAAGTATCCTTCATGTATTATAGAATTGTTTATCCTACATTAAGTTTGGTGAAACATTCAGGTGCTGTATCAGTAATATTTGCGTTGTAGTTCCTATTAAACCTTCTTTTTAACATAAAAAGCCGATAATCAACGATTAAATAAATACTATGCATGCATTGCATTTTTTAATTATTTCATCTAATATTGTATGAGCTTATACTTTTAAAAACTGTTTTTTATGTTTGATATCTCTTTTGTTAGAAAGTCTCTCCAGTTGCGCGAGCAAATTTTGAAAGGAGAAAAAGTGGACGATGTGCTGGGTGCCTTCGAAAACATCAGAAGCAAAACACCGCATGTTTACCAGGTAGAAACCACCAATGCCTGTAACATGACCTGTGTCATGTGTCCAAGAACGGAATTGATGGACAGGCATGTCGGCCACATGGAAATGAAGGATTTTAAAACCGTTATTGATCAGGTGGATCCTTTCACAGAAGATGAATTGAAACTGTGGGACGCTTATGTAGAAGAACACGGTTTGAAAGGATCGCTGGCAAGAGAGGAAGATTATTTTTATCACTTCATTTGTTCGCAGAGTATTACGCTGCACGGTTTCGGGGAACCTTTAATGGACAATCAATTGGTAGAGCGCGTACAATACTGTAGCGACAAGGGTTTGAGAACTTATCTTTCTGCTAATCCGGTAAATATTCGACCTAAAGTAATGGATCAACTCGGTACGGCAGGTCTTACTTACCTGAAGTTTCACCTGGATGGAACGGATAATGAATCGCAACTTTTTTACCGAGGCCGCGTCGACAAAACATATCAGGAAACGCAACAAAAGATTATCGATACCATTGCACTGTTTGAAGAGAAAGGTTATCCTACAAAAGTCATCCTGACTAAATTGAAGTTTAACAACGACGACAGCCTTGATCAAAAGTTTTTTGACTTCACTAAATCTCATAATGTTTTCGCTTATGTTAAAAATCAACACAACCGTTGGTTGTACGAAGAAAACAATGCGGTAGAAAATAGTGCAGAGTACATGCAGCGCTTCTGTGAATTTCCCTGGTCGTCGATGTCTGTACAGAAAAACGGTGATGTCGTTCCTTGTCCCATGGAATATAACGGTGATTTGGTTTTGGGAAATGTAAAAACAGAAAGCCTTTCTGATATTTGGAACGGAGAAACTTACACCGAGTTTCGAAAAATGCATGTGAATGGAAATTTCCCAGAGGGACACTTTTGTACCACACAATGTGATTTTCACAAATTATATGAAAAACTACAGTAACGATCAGCTGGAGCAATTTCGCCAGCGCGCGCATGCTTTGATACCGGCGGGTGCACACACCTATTCAAAAGCCGACAATCAATTTTCTTCTAATGCTCCCGCCTTCATTGCCAAAGGCAAAGGGGCTTCATGTTTCGATTATCAGAATAATGAATTTGTCGATTACGGTATGGGTATTTTTTCCGTGTCTCTGGGACACGCCTACCCTGCAGTGATTGATAAAATAAAAGAACAATTGGAATACGGCAATTCCTTTACACGGCCAAGTTTACTGGAAGGTGAATTGGCCGAAAAACTTTGCGAACTCATTCCTTCCGCAGAGATGGTGAAGTTCGCCAAGAACGGTTCGGATGTAACTTCTGCTGCGGTTCGTTTGGCAAGAGCTTATACCGGAAAAGAATACATCATCAGAATCCGTGAACAACCTTTTCACAGTTTTGACGATTGGTTCATCGGATCAACCTCCAGACCAGGTGGAATACCAGATAACATTAAAGCGCAAACAGTAAGCGTCTCTTATAATAACATCACTGAACTGGAAGCACTCTTCGAACAATACTCCCATCAGATCGCTTGTCTGTTGATGGAACCGGTGACCTTTTATGCCCCGCAGAATGACTACCTGCAACACGTACGAGCATTATGCACTAAATACAATACGCTACTGATTTTTGATGAAATTATAACAGGTTTTCGATGGGATCTAAAAGGCGCACAACACTACTTTGGTGTTACTCCCGACCTCTCTACTTTTGGCAAAGGCATGTCCAATGGATTCCCTTTTGCAGCCATTGTTGGTAAAAAAGAAATCATGCAACTCGGCAACATGAACGGACCTGTGTTTCTGCTATCCTGTACCTATGGATCAGAATTGACTGGACTTACAGCAGCTCTTGCGACTTTGGATACTTTCAAAAAAGAACCCGTAATAGAACAGATCTGGCATTTTGGAAGGCAATTGAAAGAAGGAATATCCAAGCAATTAAGCGAGTTTAATCTGGAATCCCACATTCGTATTCGCGGCTACGATTGTCGTCCTGACATTACTTTTCATGAACACGATGGTACTTATTCTTTTGTCTTGAAAACATTTTTTATTCAGGAAATGATAAAACATAAAGTGCTGATGGAACGCATCTGCATCAGTTACTCCCATCGCGAAAAAGAACTGCAGCAAACTTTAGCTGCCACGCATGAAACTTTCCGTGTTATAAAAGCAGCCCTGGAAAACAATCGCATCAGAGAGAGCATTATTGGAGAAATTGTACAACCCGTTTTCCGTTTTTAATATGAAAGACACAAGCTCTACCCTGCACGTCGTCATCTACAGAACCGGAGGAATCGGAGATGTCATCTTATCTTCCGTAGCCCTGGCACAACTCTACCAATTGGAACGTCCTGTTAAAATATACTGGATCAGTTATTCGCCAAAATTGGAAATGATCACCGATGCTTATCCTGAAGTTACCCCGATCGCTATTGAACAGGAAATAGGTTACAAAGAAAATCTAAAACGCATTTTTTCTACAGTAGAAAAAGCAGATCTATTCATCGACCTGCAACGTTCTGCACGTTCCATGATTCTTTGCCGGATCGCTGCCTTGAAATATAAGGCCGGGTATTTTACCTGGCAAAAAGGCAGTGTACGAAGAACACTCATGGTGATGCGTTCTTACTTCAGCGGAAGAAAAAAATTCAGACCAGCTTTACTGATCAATACCAAACCCAGGTATCAGCTCATGGAAGAGTGTGTCGCCAGAGCAGTATCATCGATCATGCCCTTTTATCAAAAAGGATTTCCTGAAATGCCTGTTCTTACCATTGCCTCTGATAATCTGTTGCCCACAGACGTTGATCAATGGATAGGAATCTGTGCAGGCGCTTTGCACCAAGGCAAATGGGCACCGGCAGAGCAGTTTATTGATATCCTAAATGCCGTACAGAAAAACAGTTCCGCAAGATTAGGTGTTATTTTCCTCGGAGATGCGAAAGACAACGGGCATTCAGAAAAAATCATTTCTGAGCTTCAGCATTTCAGTAAAATCATCAACCTTTGCGGTCAACGTTCCTTGACAGAAGCGGCTTCTATACTCTCTCAATGCACAGTGGTTCTGTCAAACGATTCTGCCTTGGGACATTTGGCTGAATCCGTAGGTGTAGATGTTGCCATGCTTTTTGGACCAACGGTAGAAGCTTTTGGATTTGTACCTTTCAGAACAGGAAGCCAGGCCTTCTCAGGAGCTGTAGGTTGCAGACCTTGCACAAAGAGCGGATACACCAATTGCCGTTATGGCGATAAACTTTGTTTTACAGCAATTGATAACTCAAAAGTTTCCAATTTTTTATTGCATAAACTTAAAGTACCTGCTCTTGCGCAAGCCTAGAAAAATACCGCTGCTACTCATCGTTTTGCTTTATGCATATGGTTTTGTCTGGCTCATCTTCCAGGCATGCTGCCGTTTGCTGAGTCCATTCGTTTCCGGTATTGCCAAACAAATAAATGGGCGACAAATCAGCGAACATAAATTACAAATCATACGCACAAACAGAACTAATTTTAGTAAAGCCATTGTTTTTTACTGCAGCAGCGCCGGTGAATACGAACAGGCAAAACCGCTAATAGATAAGATGCGAGCTACGCATTACGTCCATGTTTTCTTTTTTTCTGTTTCAGGATACCATTACGCTCAAAAACTACAAGAACAAAGTCCTTTTGATTTGGTACCTATAGATACGCTATGGGATTGGAAAAGAATTTTAAAAGTCATACGACCTGACTGCTGCATCATCGTTCGGCATGAATTCTGGCCGGGCTTCATCGCCAGTGCTTATCAGTACTCCAGCATATATGCCATTGATGTTTCGATACGCGAACACAGTTCCAAGCTCTCCTTGCAAACCAAACGCTGGTTATTCAATTGTCTGGATAAAGTATTCTTCGTTTCCGAAAGAGATGTGCAAATACTTGATTGGAAATCCTCCAACCAGGTAATAGCAGGCAACACCAAATTTCAAAGAGCTGATCAAAGAAAAGAAGAACGTAAAATCGTTTTTGACAAAATAGCATCACGCATTGATTCTATATTCCCAAATCTAAAAAGACTAGTGATCGGCAGTGCCTGGGAAGAAGATATCGAAACGGCATTAGAGGCTTATACACTATTACCTTTGGAAGAACAGCTCAACTGGAGGATCATCATTGCTCCGCATGCTATCGAAACTAAAATGACACAAAAGATCCTTGCTATTTGTGAACGTAAGAACGTCTCTCATCAATTATATGACGAATCATGTAAAGCCGATTGCGAAGTTTTAATTGTTGCGGAAATGGGCATGCTGTTCGAATTGTACGGCTGTTGCCACGCAGCTCTTATCGGAGGCGGTTTCAAACAAGGCGTGCACAACATCATTGAACCGGCTGTTTATCAAATGCCCATGGTAAGCGGTCCGCTTATTGGTTCTGATAGAGAAGCATACACTTATCAGGAAAAAGGATTGCTGTCCACTGTTGCCGATGCACAACAATTGTGCAACTGGTGGATTCAGATGAATACACCTAACACAGCATTTCAAACACAACTTACAGAGCAACTCAAAACAGAATTGTCTGCCACAAGCTCCATTATAAAAGAACTAAACTTATGAAAGTAGTAATTCCGGCAAAACTAAAATCAAGCCGTGTGCCCGATAAAAACTGGCGTCCTTTTCACCAGGATAAATGCTTGGTAGAAATTAAAATTGAACAGTTGCTCGAACTTTTTAAACCGGAAGACATTTACCTGTCTTGCGATGCGGCAGCTAAAATTTCTATCGCCAAAGAATATGGAATCCATTTTTCTTTGAGAAATTCTTTACTGGCTGCTGACGCCACCGCCTGGTCGGACGTAGTGACCGGCATAGTAGCAGAAATTCCTTGTGCAGAAGAGGAAGAAATACTATGGGCCGAAGTGACTTCACCACTCTTTAATGAATACAGCAGACTGCTTGAATTGTGGGAACAAAACAAATCATCTCATGATTCTTTGTTGAGCGTCAACGAAGTCCGTGATTTTTTAATTGATGCAAAAGGACGAGCTGTCAATTTCAACTACGGTCGCTGGCACTGTCCGTCGCAGGAATTAGAACCGCTTTACAGCATGGATTCTACTTTTATCATGTCGAAGAAAAATATTTTCTATTTCAATTATCCGGTAGGTAAAAAACCTTTTCTCTACATCAACCAACACCAATCGATTGAAATAGATACGCTTCAGCAATTTGAAATGTCTCAACGATTATTCACCGAACAACAGACCGTATGAAACCCATCATCATTGGACAACATAAAATAGGTCAGGAATTTCCTACTTATGTCATTGCAGAAATTGGGCATAACCACCAAGGAAATCTGGACATCGCCCTTCGGATGATCGAAGCAGCGGCCGATTGCGGCGTGCAGGCCGTAAAATTTCAAAAACGCGACATCGACTCCTTGTATACCAAAGATTTTTCTAATCAGGAATACAACAGCAAAAACAGTTATGGTAAAACATACGGAGAGCACCGTAAATACCTGGAGTTTAATAAAAAGCAATTCCTGGTCTGTAAAGAAAAAGCAACAGCATGTGGTCTCGAATTTTTAGTTACTCCATTTGATGAAACCAGTGCACTTTTTTGTGATGAACTTGGAGTGAATGCCTTCAAGTTGGCTTCCGGAGATGTGACCAATGAAGCATTGATGCGCTATGTAGCTTCTTTCAAAAAACCAATGATTGTTTCTACCGGAGCATCTTCACTTTCTGAAATAAAACACACGTATCAATTGCTGACTTCACTTCCCATTGACTTTGCTTTTTTATATGCTGTTTCCTCTTATCCTACTTTGCCTTCAGAACTTAATTTGGGAAGAATAAAAACATTGCAAAAACACTTTACAGATCTACCCATTGGATTCTCCGGACATGACGAAGGAATAGAAGGAGCGCTTTATGCGGCCGCATTGGGCGCGTGCATCATAGAAAAACATTTCACCCTGGACAAAACATGGAAAGGAACAGATCAATGCTTTTCCCTGAATCCACCGGAAATGAAACTGCTGGTAAATAAATTGGCTGCCTTGCACGAACTTTTGGGCAAAGAGTATGAAGACAGTACGAGCATCAATTCATTTGAGTGTGATGCCCGTTTGAAAATGGGAAAAGGAATTTATGCGGCGATGGATATTTCATCGGGAACAATTTTAACTTCCAATCACTTTACGTTTAAATCTCCCGGAACAGCATTGACTCCGAGTGATCTGAAAAAAATCTTAGGCAAAAAAATAACCGCTGACCTTAAAAAGGAACATCCCTTGCAATGCTATATGATTGCCGATAAGGTGGAGCTTAAAACTATTTGATACCAGTCTGAAGACTTGACTCGCTGGCGCCAATATTTATTGGTGCCCCTTTCACATAGGGCTTCTGCCCGGGCTGCACGGATAATGAAGTGGACATGACTAGACATGATGCAATAGCCATATACTTCAAGTCCTTTATGATGTGACAATATTGAATGCTTTTTACTATGACTTGTCTGTATTCATCCCGACTGAAAAAATCAATCCAATGCAAAACGGTTAAGGTGACGAAATGTGCATGGCGTTGATCGCCTATTCTGTATTTTCTGCTCATAAAAATCAGGTTAAAAAATGTTGATCGTTAATTAGAAAGCCCGGACAGATGTCCTATATGAAGGGGGCACTAATAAATATTGGCACCAGCGGATAGTTAAAAAAATGTTGTACTAAAATTACTACTTCTTCGCTCTCAAGATGGCAAGTCTGAAGACTTGCCGTTATTAAAAGTCACAAGTCACGCTTCGCTAAGACTTTCGACAGATAAGGCGCCAATGTTAGGAAGCTCCTTTGCTGTTCCGCGTGTTTAACTATTATCAATCTAGTCTAGATACTTCTTAATTACTGTAAAAAGGCCAATCACTATAGACAAAATTGAATACGCAATAAAAGTAATTTTAGTATTTAATTGTCTACCATCTGCATTATCACGTAACATTTTAAATGTTATAAATACTAATAATAGGCCAACTATTATAAAAGAAAAACCGATTACATACTCTTTCATATTTTACACTTACATCTTGACCTTTATTTGATCACCCTGTGCTGACGACAATATTTTTTGGTAGTCCTTCACATAGGGCTTCTGCACCGGATCTAATTCCCAACCAAAGGAATTAATCTTTGCTTCCCTTATCTGTCGTATGACTTGCAATAGGTTATTAAAGTATTATAACACCAACTCAAACGAAGTATTCGCCACCTGATCTAAAATCTCGCACACTTCAGTATAAGTAGAAGCTTCTACTAATCGGGTACGGAACGGTTTGAAATGAGAGATGCCACGGAAATAATTGGTGTAGTGACTGCGCATTTCGAAAATGCCTAGTCTGTCGCCTTTCCACTGGATCGAAAAATCTAAATGTTTTTTGCAAACGCGTACACGTTCCAAAACATCCGGAGGAGGAAGTATTTCTCCGGTTTTAAAATAATGTTTGATCTCTTTGAAGATCCACGGATAGCCGATCGCCGCGCGGCCAATCATGATGCCGTCTACTCCGAACTTGTTCTTATATTCTAATGCTTTTTGCGGACTGTCAATGTCACCGTTTCCGAAAATGGGAATGTGAATGTTGGCGCTGTTTTTTACTTGTGCAATGTGCGACCAGTCCGCTTCTCCTTTGTACATCTGCGCACGTGTGCGGCCATGTATAGTGAGTGCCTGAATGCCGACGTCCTGCAGACGTTGCGCGACTTCCATGATCTTGATGTTTTCATGATCCCAACCCAATCTCGTTTTCACTGTAACAGGTAAGGTGCAGCGTTTTACAATTTCAGAAGTCATGGCCTGCATCTTCGGGAGATCCAGCAAAATTCCTGCACCGGCTCCTTTGCAGGCTACTTTTTTTACCGGACAACCGTAATTGATGTCTACTAACTCTGGTCTTGCGGCTTCAGCAATCGCTGCAGCTTCACGCATGGCGTCGATTTTATCACCGAAAATCTGTATGCCGATCGGACGTTCGTAATCGTAGATGTCCAGCTTCTGCATGCTTTTATCTGCTTCACGGATCAAGCCATCGGCATTGATAAATTCCGTGTACATCATATCGGCACCTTGTTCTTTGCAAACGGCCCTGAAAGGAGGGTCGCTGACATCTTCCATCGGAGCCAGTAATAATGGGAAATTTTCAAATGTTATGTCGCCTATCCTTACCACAGTATTTTATAATCACTTTAATTAAAGTAAATTTACACATTCATGGATACATTTAATAGTACAATCTTCTCTAAAACAATACTTTCTCTGGGAGTGCTGCTACGCATGGCCGGCTTTTTCCTGATTATGCAGGCTTCAGGGGAGATTTTACTGTTAGAGCTTGTTCATATTCCAAGTGATTTTGCCACTCATCCTGAAAAATTGGCCCTTATTCCTAATATTCAGGTCATCTTAACATTGGTTCAGGGATTCGGAATGTTGCTCGGATTTATTTTGTTGCCTCTGGTTTACCTTCATTATTTTAAATCACCAGAAAGTTCTTCTGAGTTATTTGCTGAAGTTCCCAAACAATGGTGGTACATCGCCGCTTCAGTAGTTCTTTTGATTGTTTCTATTCCTCTTGTGGAACAATTCGCTTTATGGAATAAAAATGTCTCTCTCCCGGAAGTCTTTAAGGGCATCGAAGAAGCCGCGCATCGTGCAGAAAAAACTGCAGGCACTTTGACAGAAATTCTCGTGCAGTACAATGGTATCGGTAGTTTCTTATTGGTCTTTATTGTCGTCTCTATTCTTCCTGCCATAGGAGAAGAATTGGTGTTCAGAGGGATTGTGCAAAATGAACTCATTCGCATCTGGAACAAAAAACATTTCGCTGTGTGGGTGACCGGTTTTATTTTCAGTTTTATCCATTTTCAATTTTTAGGTTTTATACCCCGGATGTTACTGGGTGTTTTATTTGGGTATTGCTACCTGTGGACCAACAGTTTATGGGTACCCATCGCCATGCATTTCATCAATAATGCCCTCACACTTATTGTCTCTGCCTTCTTTAAAGATTCCATACTGAATGAGTCGCAACAAACAAATACCACGTTTGATATTCGTTTTTTTATCGCATATATTGTTGCTCAAGTAATCTTCCTTATTCTGTATTACAAATTCGTTCGTCATCAACAGATGAAGGAGTCGTAGTAAAGTCTGCAGGATGAAACAGACTCCTCTATTATAGCTTATTGAAATGAACAAATTGAGTAACCTTACCTTACGAATTATCTTTGGTTTGATCGGAGCAGCACTGGTGGTGACCGGTGTCTTCTATAGTGAATGGACTTTTCTCCTTTTGTTCGGATCAATTTGTGGGATTTCACTGGCAGAATTTTTTCATCTTTTACATTTGTCCAAGATACATCTCAACCGGGCCTTTGCTGTAGCAACGGGCGTATTGCTCTTTCTCATCAATTACCTGGTTCAAAACAACACTTTGCCTTCTTCTTATTATTATGTAGTGATTGCCTTTGTGTTTTTATTATTCCTGGTCGAATTATTTCAAATCAATCAAAATCCATTTCACAGAATTGCTAATACCTTTTTAGGTGTTTTATACATCGCACTTCCCCTTTCCTTATTTTCTTCTACCGCTTTCATACATGGAAGTTATGATGCAGGAATTGTAATGGGGATTTTGCTTTTGTTATGGGCGAATGATATCGGAGGTTATATCGGAGGCGTCTCATTTGGAAAACATAAATTATTCGAACGCGTTTCCCCAAAAAAAACATGGGAAGGTAGCAGCGGCGGAGCATTGTTTAGCCTTGGTATTGCCTGGGCTTGTGCATATTTGTTTCCCACTTTATTGTTGAGAGATTGGATCATTCTTTCACTCCTCATCATCGTATTCGGCAGCATCGGGGATTTGGTGGAATCTCTTTTCAAACGCAGTTTATCCGTAAAAGACTCTGGAAACCTTATCCCAGGTCACGGAGGATTTCTGGACCGATTCGACGGACTGTTTATTGCCTCGCCATTTTTAATCATGTATTTGAAAATCTTTGCCGCTTAACCATTTCACGAGAGAACCCGTTTAATTCCCAAAACAGATCTTATGGCTATCCCCTCCGCTTCCTCACCCGAAAAAGAAAATCCGCTGGAATCCATGATGTCCCGTTTTGATGGGGCCGCACAGATTCTGGGTCTTGATCCTGAAACATATAGCGTTTTAAAAAATCCCGCTAAACAAGTGATCGTTTCCTTACCTGTCACCATGGACAATGGCAAGGTAAGAGTATTTGAAGGATACCGCGTCATTCACTCTACCGTATTGGGTCCTTCAAAAGGAGGAATACGTTTTGACATGGGCGTCAATTTGGACGAAGTAAAAGCTCTGGCCGCCTGGATGACTTGGAAATGTGCCGTAGTAGACATTCCTTATGGTGGCGCGAAAGGCGGTATCACCTGCGATCCGAGAGCGATGTCAAAAGGAGAAATTGAACGGTTGACCAGATCCTACACGTTATCCATGGCTGATATTTTCGGACCGGATAAAGATATTCCAGCACCCGACATGGGAACCAGTGCCACAGAAATGGCCTGGCTGATGGATGAATTTTCCAAAACCAAAGGACAAACTACATTAGCTGTAGTCACCGGAAAGCCCCTGGTACTCGGTGGTTCTTTAGGAAGAACGGAAGCAACCGGCAGAGGCATCATGGTGAGTACTTTTGCAGCCATGCAGAAATTGCGGATGAATCCTAATAAAGCAACATGCGCGGTACAAGGTTTTGGCAATGTCGGTTCGAATACCGCGAAATTATTGGATGAACGGGGAATAAAAATTGTAGCCATCTCCGATATTTCCGGTGCTTATTGGAATGAAAACGGGATCGACATTAAAGATGCCATTCTCTACCGCGATGAAAATAACGGAAGTTTGGAAGGATATGGCAATGCCGATAAAATGGACAGTGCGGATGATTTGCTGACCTGCAAAGCCAGCATTTTAGTACCGGCAGCAAAGGAAGATGTCATTACATTAACCAATGCTTCAAAAATACAGGCCCGGTTGATTGTGGAAGGAGCCAACGGACCGACCAATTCCAAGGCGGATGAAATCATCAATGAAAAGGGAATCACTGTTGTACCAGATATTTTAGCCAATGCAGGAGGCGTCACCGTTTCTTATTTTGAATGGGTACAAAACCGCCTGGGAATGAGATGGCCACTGGAACGAGTGAACAGACGCAGCGACCGCATCATGAAAGAAGCCTTTGATCATGTCTATAAAATCTCCAAGGAATACCAGGTGCCATTGAGAACGGCAGCTTATATTGTGGCCATTGACAAAGTTGCCCAAACATATAAATTACGAGGTGTGTACTGATTGCAAGTTTTAGTTATATTTGCGATCTATATTTAATTTCATTCTATGACCATTCACAAGGAAGGCAGGACTATACTTCTGGTTTTATTTCTTGCTTTATCTGCTGTTACAACAGCGGCCTTTTTATTCTTGACTTCGCCAGGAAGCTATATCATTGTCGGTTTTTCGGTATTGATCTTTCTTACAGTCCTTCAGTTTTTCAGACATCCTTCCCGCGCCTGGGTAAAAGGAGATGATCTCATCATCGCACCGGCAGACGGAAAAGTGGTTGTTATCGAAGAAGTCTACGAACCCGAATATTTTAAAGAAAAAAGATTACAGGTGTCTATCTTTATGTCACCGGTTAACGTACATGTGAATCGTTTCCCCATCAGTGGCATCGTGAAGTATTTCAAATACCATCCCGGATTGTACCTGGTGGCCTGGCATCCTAAAGCCAGCACAGACAACGAAAGAACAACAGTAGTCGTAGAACGTCCAGACGGTAAGGCTTTGCTGTTGAGACAAATTGCTGGCGCATTGGCAAAACGTATTGTGTGGTACATTAAAGAATCAGACCATGCGGTGCAGACAGAGGAGTTGGGATTTATAAAATTTGGGTCGAGGGTAGATTTATATTTACCGATCGGCACCACGTTGAATGTCACTTTAGGGCAAACAACTAAAGGCGGCATTACCGTGGTGGGTTCCTGGAAATAAAAAAATAAATATTTTTTTATTTCTTAGTACACCAAATCTGTTTTTTATATAGTTTTGAGCGTTAATACATCACTTTATGAAACACGTTACCGAAATGAAAGATGTGTTGGTTTCTGAATCAGAAATCACGTTAGAAAATTCTCTTATTGATATAGAGAATGTAGTACTTATCGAATCTGCTAAAAAGAAAGCGGAGGAAGAGGAAGAAGCAGACGAAGAAGATGAAGATCTTGGTGCTGACGACGAGGATGGAGATGACGACGAAGACGACATCGCTGATGACTTCAAAGAAGAAGGATGGGACGAAGAAGATGTAGAAGACTGGGATGAGATCAAAGACTTTGACGAAGAAGAATTAGACGCGGATGATTTGGAAGATCCTTTGGATGATTTAGACGATGAAGAAGAAGGTGACTTCGAAGATGAATCTTGGTAGTCATTCAGTGAACAACTGAATACTATTTCAATTATAAAACTGTATACCATGCCTATTTCTACTATCAAACACGACCTGCAAGAAGCATCAGCTGTTCTGGAAAGGTTTCTTTCTGATGAGAGCAACCTGAAAGCCATAGAGGCCGCAGCGGAAGTCATGGTATACAGTTTAAAGAATGGAGGAAAGATCATTTCCTGCGGCAATGGCGGATCACATTGTGATGCCATGCATTTTGCGGAAGAGCTTACCGGTAAATACAGAGAAGACAGAGAACCCTTTGCAGCCCTTGCTATTTCTGAACCGGGGTATATTACATGCACTGGTAACGACTATGGCTTCAATCATATTTTTTCAAGGTATGTAAAAGGAGTAGGCAAACCAGGTGATGTGTTATTGGCCATCAGCACGAGTGGTAATTCCGAAAATGTAATCGAAGCCGCAAAAATGGCGAAGCAAAAAGGAATGAAAGTCGTGAGCTTAACCGGTAAAGACGGCGGTAAATTAAAACCAGTTTCTGATGTGTGTGTAAATGTGATCCACAGTGGCTTTGCTGACCGCATTCAGGAAGTACACATCAAAGTCATTCACATTTTCATGCGTTTGATTGAGAAAGCTTTTTAGTTGTTAGTGGTTAAACGTTAGTCGTTAGAAGCTGATGTTTAATTTACCTGACATTTTTTAACATTCATTTTTTATACCATGCTAGTTGATGAGATGCCAACTAGGTTAACCTAAACTATTTATATTTTTTACTAACGACTAACGTCTAACCACTAACGACTATTTTTTATGCAATCAAAAACCTACGGAGGTGCCGTCATAGGCGTCAATGCATTTGTTGTATCCATCGAATCAAGTATTGTACAGGGTACCAAAATTTATATTGTGGGTTTACCGGACAATGCCGTCAAAGAAAGTGTACACCGCATTGAATCCGTTATCAAACATTACGATTATTTTTTACCGCGTCAGAAAGTAGTCGTCAATCTGGCACCAGCCGATGTACGCAAAGAAGGATCTGCTTTTGACTTGCCCATCACACTGAGCATCTTGCATGCTTCCGGTCAATTGAAAAGTACACGCCTGGAAGAATGCATCATCATGGGAGAAGTAGCATTGAACGGTGACTTAAGACCCATCAAAGGCATGCTACCCATTGCTATAGAAGCCAAGCGTCAGGGTTTCAAATACATTCTACTGCCTAAAGAAAACGAACGCGAAGCCGGCATCGTGCAAGGCATCTCTGTCATTGGCGTCAGCTCTGTGATAGAAGCCATCGACTTTTTGGAAGAGCGGATTGAAATTGAACCGGTCAAAATTAATACAAGAGAATTATTTTACCGTGAACTCAATGCCTATTCCGTGGACTTCGCGCATGTGCAGGGACAGGAAAACATTAAACGGGCATTAGAAATTGCCGCAGCAGGAAGTCATAACGTCATCATGATAGGCCCGCCCGGAGCGGGAAAGACGATGTTAGCCAAAAGAATTCCAACCATCCTTCCTCCCCTGTCTTTAGAGGAAGCATTGGAAACAACAAAAATTCATTCTGTTGCAGGAAAACTCGGACGTACGGATGCTTTGATTACCGAGCGGCCTTACCGTGCTCCGCATCATACCATTTCAGATGTGGCTTTGGTAGGTGGCGGCGGATTTCCTCAACCGGGTGAAATATCATTGTCACACAACGGCGTTTTATTTTTAGATGAACTTCCCGAATTTAAACGGACCGTCTTGGAAGTCATGCGTCAACCGCTCGAAGAACGCAGAGTAACCATCAGCAGAGCAAAAATATCCGTAGAGTTTCCGGCCAACTTCATGCTTATCGCCAGCATGAATCCCTGCCCTTGCGGATTCTATAATCATCCGGAAAAAGAATGTGTTTGCGGTCCAGGCGTGGTGCAGCGTTATTTAAATAAAATAAGTGGTCCTCTGCTCGACCGTATTGATCTGCATGTAGAAGTGACGCCGGTGAAGTTTGAAGAAATTGCCTCCTCACACCGTTCGGAAAGCAGCATGGACATTCGCGCACGTGTCATCAAAGCGCGAGAACTACAGGCTGAACGTTTCAATACAGAAAGGGGTAAAGGTATTTTCTCCAATGCGATGATGCCTTCTCCGATGGTGAAAGAAATATGTGTACTCAACAGCGCTGCTCAAAAATTACTCAAGACAGCCATGGAAAAATTAGGCCTCTCTGCTCGAGCCTATGACAGAATTTTAAAAGTGTCCAGAACCATTGCTGATCTGGAAGGAAGTGTGAGCATAGAAACTGCACATGTGGCAGAAGCGATACAATATAGAAGTTTGGACCGTTCGAATTGGGCTGGCTAAGGCCTAAATAATTCCTCTTGCCAAGGCATAGTTGATCATTTCACTGTTACTCCTGCATTGCAGCTTGCGCTTAATATTTCTGCGATGAGTCTGCACCGTAAAAAGACTAATGAATAAATGCTCGGCAATTTGTAAACTGGTATGTCCCTTACTGATCAATCCTAAAATTTCGTATTCCCGCTCCGTTAAAAGTTGAATCGTTCCGCTTTCAGAAATACTTTTTTGTAAAACAGGTCTGTATACTCCCTGTTGGTCACGCTTCAATACGTCGTAATAAATCACTTCGTCTTTCTTGAACTTATGAATATTAGTCATGGTAAATATGGTACGGACCGGCTGACCCGTAGCATTAACCTGCAAAATGTTGGTGTCCATTAAATACCATTGCAACAAACCGTTGTGTGATTTAAGTTTAGCACAAACCGTAAAACGAAAATCCTTCCCATTTTCAGGAGTGGAATGTTCGAATACGTAACTATAAATATCATTCATGACCGGCTCCATAAATTCACCAAAATGATCTTTCAGTACCAGTTCAAATATGTGATTTACCCCCTCTTCTCCCTCAAAAATTCGCGGATCATAGCCCATTATTGATTTCATATTGTCACTGATGAACTCATAATATCCCTTTTGTAAGTTGAAGATGGATATGATACAGGGTAAGTGGCTGATTAAAAATCTAAATTCTGGTTTTTCAGTCAATTTCTTAACATCTTCCCACTCATCGTCTTCCTTAAAATATCCCTGATCTACAATGTTACTAATCACAGATCGCAGTTTATGATGCTTTGATTGCTCTTCCTTAATCATATGCACAATTTTTAACACATCCCCCGAAATACAGCAGCAAGGTAACTTTATTTGCTGATTCCTAAAAACACAGAAGGAGTGACCGTCAATTTCCAATTGACAATGCTCTTATAAACGTAGCGAAAGCATAAATGAAGGTTTCCTCTCTCATTTATTTAAGTTTTCATTGGAATTTTCAGGTTTTGTAAAGAGACAAAATTAGGACATCGATTTGTTTTGGCTCTTTCCCGAATTTCTTTTCCTCTTATAAAAACCCCGTTTGAGCTTTTTATACGCGACATTTTACGCTTAAGCATCACTAATAATGGTATTTAACATATATTTTTTACAACTATTTCAATCAAATGTTTGCTAGGTTATATTTTTTAACAAAATAATTACATTATATTTGATCCAGAGATCTGTCTTAATCCAGCAGGCGACTCCTATTTTTTAACTAGTTATGAACCGTAAATAATAAGTTATGAAGATTTCACCTTTACCATTAAAAATTGTGTTTGGCCTACTTATACTCCTCAGTAGCTATGCCACCCAGGCGCAAAGAAAAGTGGGCTACATGCCATACTGGGCAGGAGATGCCAATACCATTCAATACGATAAACTCACTCACATCAATTATTCCTTTGCCATTCCTCAATCTAACGGCTCTATCTACGCAGTAGAAAATCCAGGCAAATTGCAGACAATCGTCAGCAGAGCACATGCTGTTGGCGGAAAAGTATTAATCGCTATCGGAGGTTGGTCCTATAATGGTGCCGAACTGGATCCGGTATTTGAAAGCTTAGCTTCCAATGCAGCTTCCAGAACGCGTTTTGTAAACGATGCGATGTACATAGTAAATACTTATAACCTGGACGGTGTGGACATTGACTGGGAATACCCGAATGCCGGTGCCAGCTCTAATAATTTCAACGCTTTGCTTTCTGAGCTATCAAGCAAGTTGAAACCAGCAGGTAAATTGCTTTCTGCAGCCGTAATCGGAAATGATCAGTGGAACAACGGGATCAATACAGGTGCATTTAACGTGATTGACTTCCTCAACGTCATGGCTTATGACAACGATGCAGAAGCCAATCACTCTACTGTGGCTTACGCTAAGAACTGTGCGAACTCTTATATCGCTAAAGGTTGTCCTGCTTCAAAAATTAACTTAGGTGTTCCTTTCTACGCAAGACCTAGCTGGACGGCTTACAATGTTATGTTGTCTCAAGGTGCGAATCCTAATTCAGACTCTTTCAACGGCAGCTACTACAACGGTATTCCAACCATTAAAGAAAAAGCCAACTATGTAAAATCAGCAGGCTTAGGTGGTATCATGATCTGGGAATTGTCTCAGGACGTTGGTGCAGGTGACAACAGGTCTTTATTATCAGCTATTCACGAAATCATTAACGGTACAGTAAACCCTCCACCTCCGGTAACTCAAGGACCTTACCAAGGTACGGTTACTTCTCTACCGGGTAAATTGGAAGCAGAACGTTATGACGTAGGCGGACAAGGTGTAGCATACAATGACAATACAAACGGTAACTCAGGCGGTGCCTTACGTACCGATGATGTGGACGTGGAAACATGCACTGAAGGTGGTCAGAACATTGGTTATACAGCAAACGGCGAGTGGCTGGAATATACTGTGAATGTTACGTCTGCCGGCCTTTATAAAATCGAAGCACGTGTAGCCAGTCAAACTGGAGGATCTTTTACGATTGACATTCCAGGCACAGGAACAACAAGTGCATTCAATGTAGGAAATACAGGTGGATGGCAGAACTGGCAAACGGTAACGCTTAACAATGTTAACCTGACTGCCGGACAAAAAATCATCAAACTTAACATTAGCGGAGAGTTTAATTTGAATTATGTCAACTTCACCAAAGCTTCAACACCTCCTCCAACAGGACCGGTAATTGTATACCAAAACTGTAACAATGATCCTGGTTACTCTGCAGGATTGCAAGTAGGAACTTATACGACAGCACAGTTGAATGCTTTGGGTATAGCAGACAATGACATCTCTACCATCACTGTACAGTCAGGTTATCAAGTAATCCTTTACAATAATAACAACATGGATGCGAGCGGTGGCTCTTATACAACCACTACCAACACTTCCTGTTTAACAACTGTTGGATTCAATGACATGACCTCTTCTATCAAAGTTTCTTTGGTCACTACGAATCCTGATAACCAAGCACCAACTGTGACCTTGACTTCTCCAAGCAATGGAACAACAGCTAATGCACCAGCAACAATTACTGTTTCAGCTAATGCATCAGATGCCGATGGATCTATTGCTAAAGTTGATTTCTACAATGGCTCGGCTTTATTGTTCTCAGACAATGCTGCACCTTACACCTATACCTGGTCAAATGTTGCGGCTGGAAACTATACCGTGAAAGCAATCGCTACAGATAATAAAGGAGCAAATACTACTTCAGGTTCTGCAACGATCACAGTGAACAACCCAACCACGGGCGGTTGCGCAGGTGTTGCACAATATGTTGAAAACGGTGGTTATGTACCAGGAAGCAAAGTTAAAAATGGCAGCAACCAATACCAATGCAAGCCTTTCCCTTACTCCGGATGGTGTAACGGAGCATCTTGGGCCTATGGACCAGGTGTGGGTGCATACTGGACAGATGCCTGGACGTTGGTTGGCTCTTGCGGAGCCGGTCGTTCTGAAGAAGCCGCTACAGCTCGTGTAAACGATGCAGTAGTAAGCAACTCTCCTAACCCATTCTCTAGCGTTACAACCATTGAAGTCTCTACAGCAGAAGCTGGTGATGTTTCAGTAAAAGTATACAACAAAGCAGGTCAGATGATCAAAGTGATTTCTGAAGGTTCTTTGAATGCAGGAACACATCAATTTGTGTTTGATGCTTCAGGCCTGCAAGCTGACATGTACCTGGTGAAATGCACGACTCCTGACGGAGTGATTACAAGAAAAATTATCAAAACCGAGTAGTTTGCTTTAACCATTTTTTAAAGGTTTTTAAAAGGAACAGAGCTAACGCTTTGTTCCTTTTTTATTTCATCAAAAAAAATCTGCCGCTTTACCATCGGGCGCATTATTTTACTACCTTAAGAGTAGAATTCAATTTCCTTCTTTTGTGAGAATAGCTTTACACGTATTGTTTGCGTCGTTTATGCTGTCTGTTTGTTGTTTTGCTCAAATCAACAATACAGCCGGAGGCTATGCTATACGTCATTATGGAGTGAAGTCTTATGGAATGCATCCCCGCAACTTTTTCATTACACAGGATAAGCGCGAAGTCATGTATTTTGGCAATGCATACGGGGTACTGGAGTACGACGGCAAAAACTGGCGAGGAATTAATCTTCCAAATGGCAATAGCGGAATTTCACTTCTTCGCACAAAAAATGAACAACTATTTGTTGGAGCCTTCAATGAGTTGGGCTATTTGCAACCGGACACTTCAGGATGCTTAACTTACCACACCTTGTATGATAAAATTCCGGAAGCAAAAAGATTTAATCGGGACATCGCTAATATAGTAGAAGGAGAAGAAAGCATAGTATTTCAAACTGAATTAGGATTACACCTTTTCAAAAAAGATACTTTTTATACGATAGAACCATCAGCTAAAGGAAACTTTTTTACTTATATACAAAAAACAGATCATACCATCTTTGTACAAGAAAAAGGTTTAGGATTATCTATACTAAAGAACGATCGATTAGAACCGTTACCAGGTGGATCAATACTGAAAAACACTACGATCAAAGAAATTCTAACACTTCCGGAACATCTTTTACTTATTGTCGGGAATAATAGTCTCTCCCTCTTTAATTATGATCACCTGACACCTTTTCCCGGAGAGGCAAACGACATACTTCGTCAACAGCTCATCACTCATGTTATCAGATTGGTTGACGGAAATTTATTGGTCACTACGTACAACAATGGCTTTTATATTATTGATGTAAAAGGAAATCTAATTAAGCATGTTTGCAAAGAAAACGGATTACCGGACAACACCATTAATTATGCCTACATCGATCAACGCGGTGGTCTTTGGTTGGCTTTAGACAATGGAATAGCTTATCTCGAAATCAATACGCCCTTTTCCTTTGTAGGTACAGATGCAAACATTCAGGGCATGGGATATGCCGCGGCTCTGTTTGACAATAAATTATACGTCGGCACTTCTCAGGGTCTTTATTATACTACTGCCGGCGAATACACAGAAAAGAAATTTTATCCCGTCAAAGGTGTGAGCGGACAAGTCTGGAGTTTAGCCGTCATTGATCATACATTACTTTGCTGTCAGCATGATCATACTTTTCAGATAATAGATGACCAGGCACAATCTATACCAGGTAGTAAAGACGATGAAGGGCATTGGAAAATTTCTGCACTCAAAGGGAAACCCGGCTACGCGATCAAAGGCACCTACCTGGGTTTTCAATTGTACAAATTAGAACAAGGCCGCTGGAAGTTTCTTTACAAGCTAAATGGTTTTGAAGAATCGTGCAGAATATTTGAAGAAGATAAAGAAGGTAATTTATGGGTTTGTCATGGCAATAAAGGGCTTTACAAAATTAAATTGTCAGAAGACCTTAGCCACCTTATATCCGCTGAAAACTGGAGTTTGCTGAAAGGTTATAAACCCGACTATTTCAATTTTGTGTCCATCATCAATAAACATCTTGTATTTTCTGCAGACGATGGTGTATTCATTCTGGATGAAAAACAACAACGCTTTATCAAAGACTCCTTGTTGGAAAAAATAATTGGGGCCAATCGATTCGTCAGCCGGATTGTACAATACGACGATCGTAACATTTGGGTATTCAATTGGGAAGGAGCAAATCTTTACCGATTCATTGCCGAAGGACAATACAAGGCGCAGGAAACAGTTTTTAAAAAAATTGCTGGTGAAATAGTGGGAAGCTATGAATTTATTTTACCTGTTACACCGGGCCTTGCCATCATAGGTTCCCAGGAAGGGTTTACTTTTTTTAAGTTGAATAACACCATTGAGAAAAAGAAAAATTACCATGTGCTGATTAGAAAGGTAGAGGCCCATTTTAAAGATGACTCTTTGTTACACGGTGGCACAGAAATATACAAAAGACATGTTCCTGCTTTACCGTATGATTTTAATGGTCTTCGCATCAGTTACTCTGCTGTCTTTTACGAAAACCCGGAGAAAATTTCTTACCAGTATGCACTGGTGGCAAACGGCAATCCACACATGCAATGGTCGAGCTGGACAACTAATACACAAGTAGACTTTTCCAATCTTTTAGAAGGTTCCTATGTGTTTCATGTCCGTTCAAAAAACATTTATGAGCAACTCAGTGAAGAATGTACCTACGCTTTCCTTGTACTTCCTCCCTGGTATAGATCATGGTGGGCCTATACCTTCTACTTGATTGCATTGGTCTTTGGCATTTTCTCCTTGTATCGCTATGTGAGAATACGATTTCAAAAACAAAAAGAAAAGCTGGAGCTTCAGAAACAAAAAGAACTTTTGATTCTGGAACAAAAGCACATCACAGAAAATCTGCAAACAGAAAAAGAATTGATTGCCTTGCGCAATGCCAAACTGGAAGCAGATATGGTATTGAAAAATAATGAACTGGCGTCTTTGGCAACAACGGTTACACAGAAAACCGAGTTCCTTTCTCAGCTGAAAGACAAATTAGAAATCATTCATAAAGATCCTGAACATACTGGCCAAAATGTGTTTAAAGAAGTCATCAAAACCATTGACCAGGATTTGGATTTTGATGACAACTGGTCAAAATTTCAGATTCATTTTGATGAATTGCACCATAATTTTTTACACCGCTTAAGAGAAAAATACCCCAAACTGAATCCAAGTTGGCTGTTGCTCTGTGCTTACATCCGCATGAATAAATCCAACAAAGAAATCGCGGCTTTGATGAATATCTCCCTGTCCGGCGTAGAAAAACGAAAATACAGGCTTCGCGAAAAACTAGGTATGGAAGGAGATGATAAACTCTCAGATCTGATCGCTACTTTTTAAATATCAAAAACCTGCGTTAGGGATTGAGCCTTTGTTTGAGCTCTCCCGCCCTCACAATCTGGTTAACAAATTAGTCTTATGGCGGGAAGCGAGTGGCGAAAGCCCGGCCCGAAGGGAACGCCCACAACTTTCTAATTACTTTATATTACGTCAATTAAATCTTTTAACAAGCAAGACATTCCTGTAACCTATTAATTGTCAAAATACTACCTCATCTTGTCCAGTTTATGTCCTGTAAGATTTTGACGCATGTCCTATATATATGATGTGGAATAAGTGACATAGAACGCAGGAATCCTTCTACTTGTGTTGTGTTACTATTTCACTAAACAACCAGCTCTCATGAAAAAACTAAACGTTTCGACACCAAAAGCCCTCAAGGTATTTGCCTTAGGGGCGCTTGTTGTCCTCCTCCCGAAGGACATTCAGGCACAAAACATCATGTTCGATGATTTTACCTATTCCGGGGTAAACGAACTGGTCAATCCGGCTGCTGCTTCCAATAAATGGAGCGTAGTGGACGGAAGAAGTGGCCCACCGGAAGGTGCCATGTACAGTAAAAACAACATAGAATTTGTTGCCGATCCGGCCAATGCCAACAACAAATTCATGAAAGTCAGTACAACGGTAAATGGAACAAGTAAAGCCATTGTGAACTCCAGAATTGAAAGTTCTTACGAATACTTCGAAGGTACTTATGCTTCCCGTGTGTATTTGTCTGATGAAGCTTTCGGTTCAAAAGACGGTAACATCCAGACGTACTTTACCATTGTTCCTTCTTCTCAAGCACAGGACGGTACAAAGTACAGTGAAATGGATATCGTAGAATACATGGCAGCTGACAAATGGGGAGTAAGTCCTAACAATCAGGTCCTGTATACAACCTCTTACCATAAGTACATTGCTGATCCCTGGAAACCCTGGAAGACGTATACGGCACAAAAGAAATCATACGCCGGCTGGCATACCTTCATGGCGGTGTGTACAGACAAAGTAAACATCCGTTATTACATTGACGGTGTCTTGATCGCTACGCATTCTGTTACAGACAATGAAACACAAGCCGGTCTTCCGGTATACCCACGCAATACCATGCAGATCGCTTATGCCAACTGGATTGCAGCCAACGAACTGGGTAGCGGTACAGCAAACAGAACCAACACCATGCAAGTGGACTGGACATTGCACTACAAAAACACGGCATTGACTCCCACCGAAGTGAATGCCTTAGTAGACAGCTACCGTGCATCCGGCTTGCAAAGACGCAACCTGGCCGGTCAGACTTATTCTACCGGTGTCACCAATCAAGCGCCGAGCATCAGTTTAACCGCTCCCGCAAATAATGCATCGTATACTGCTCCTGCTTCCATCAACATCACCGCCAATGCATCCGATGCAGACGGCAGTGTAGCAAAAGTGGAATTTTACAATGGCGGTGCACTGATAGGTACGGATAACTCTTCTCCTTACGCGTTCAGTTGGACCAATGTAGCAGCAGGCACTTATTCTATCACTGCAAAAGCTACGGATAACCTGGGCCTGAGCACAACAACTGCTGCAATCTCTGTTAAAGTAAATCCAGTGGCTGTTACTCAATCCCCTTATAAAGGTTCTCCTATTAGCCTTCCAGGTACAGTAGAAGCGGAAGATTATGACTTCGGAGGACAGGGAGTAGCGTTTAATGAAACCACAACAGCCAATGAAGGCGGCGCTTACAGAACGACAGAGCCAGTGGACATTGAAGTAACAACAGGTGGAGGCTTTAATGTGGGTTATGTGGTTACGGATGAATGGCTGGAATACACAGTGAACGTAACATCTGCAGGAGCTTACAACATAGAAGCACGCGTAGCCGCAACAGCTGCAGGTAAAACATTCCGATTAGAACTGGACGGTACAAGCATCGGTAATTTTACCTTGCCCAATACCACCGGCTGGCAGATCTGGCAATTGGTAACCTTGTCAAATGTGAACCTAACGGCCGGTCAAAAAGTATTGCGACTGTATGCTACAAGTGGCGACTTCAACATTGACAGAGTAACGTTCTCCAAAGTAGTCGTGAGCAATCAAGCTCCTACAGTAAGTCTGACAGCACCAGCCAACAATGCTACTTATACTGCACCTGCTTCTGTCAACATCACTGCCAACGCAGCAGATGCCGATGGCAGCGTGAGCAAAGTAGAATTCTTTAATGGTGCCACTTCATTAGGTACTGATCTTACAGCACCTTATACCTTGTCATGGACAAATGTAGCAGCCGGAACATATACTCTTACAGCGAAAGCAACAGACAACTCCAATGCAGTCACCACTTCATCAACGGTAACTGTCGTGGTGAATACCGCACCCGCTACAGGTCCTGTAATCGTTTACCAAAACTGTAACAATGATCCGGGTTATTCGATTGGGTTGCAAGTAGGCACATACACTACGGCACAATTGATCGCGCTTGGTATCAGAGATAATGACATCTCCAGAATCATTGTACAATCAGGATACCAGGTGACATTGTATAACGATGATAATTTGGCAGGAACATCTTACACGGCAACAAGTGAAGTAGGTTGTTTAACGTCAGTAAGTTTCAACGATTTGACTTCTTCTATCAAAGTAGCTTTGGTAACGGTCAACACGCAAACCCCGTATGCCGGTATTTTCGGTACCATACCGGGTGTGATTGAAGCAGAGAAATATGATTTGGGAGGACAAGGCATTGCATTCAATGATGTTACGGCAGCCAATGAAGGCGGTGCATTCCGAACAGATGCAGTAGACGTTGAGCCTTTGGGCACTGGATATGATGTTGGATACATCGCTGCTGATGAGTGGTTGGAATATACCGTCAACGTTACAGCGGGTACTTATAAAATAGAAGCCAATGTAGCGGCCATTGCAGCCGGTAAAACATTCCGCCTGGAATTGGACGGAGCAACGATTGCTTCTTTCACTGTACCCAATACCGGTGCATGGGAAACTTTCCAGTTGAGTACTGTAAACAATGTCGCTTTAACGGCAGGACAAAAAGTATTGAGAATCTATGCAACGAGTGCAGATTTTAATGTAGACAAAATTACTTTCTCTACGGCTACTACCACTCCAAACGTAGCACCAAGCATTACTTTAACAGCTCCGGCTAACAACACTTCTCTGTCCGCTCCGGCAAGCATAGCCATCACAGCCAACGCCAGCGACAGCGACGGATCAGTAGCTAAGGTTGAGTTCTTCAATGGTTCTCAGAAACTAGGAGAAGATTTGACAACTCCTTATGCTTACACCTGGACCAATGTAGCAGCGGGTACTTATACGATCTCTGCAAAAGCAACAGACAACTCTGGTGCAACAACTACTTCTGCAGTAGCAACTGTTACGGTAACCACTGTAACTACTTCACAAACAAGAGTGGTAGGCTACTTACCGACATGGAACAACTTAGCGGTTGATGCGGGCAATGTAGATTATACAGTCGTTACACATGTGAACGTAGCGTTTGCTAATCCGAATGCCAGTCTATCAGGAGACCTTGATATTCCTGCAGGCTTGTTGACGGCTTCACAAAAAGTACATGCAAAAGGTGCCAAGATCTTGTTGTCTATTGCAGGCGGCGGAGGATCAGCATCTGATTATACGTATTTATTGAATGCATCACGTGTAGATAATTTCGTAAGCAAGCTGGTAGCAACTACCACTACGTATCAATTAGACGGTATCGATGTCGATATTGAAGGAGGCATTTTCGACGGTGGTTTAACACCTGCTGCGTATGAAGTGTTTGTTACAAAACTAGCAACCGCTTTGCATGCGCAAAATAAACTCATCACTTGTGCCATTGCCACCTCCTACGGCAACTCCATTACCAGCGCGGCAGCGCAGCAATATGATTTCATCAACATCATGTCTTATGATGCAAGAGGACCATGGACACCGAATAATCCGGGACAACATTCTTCTTACCAGATGGCAGTAGATGATCTTAATTACTGGAACACTGTAAAAGGTGTAGCGAAAAATAAACTGGTAGTTGGCGTTCCTTTCTACGGCTATGGCTGGGGAACGTACGGTCAGAATGGAGGAGTTGGATCTTATACCTTTAACACGATTGTGAATCAATATCCGGGTGCTGAAAACAATGATCAGGTAGGTT
>Ga0247808_10000261_pt1 | contig 28407 bp, 32 predicted proteins | sample UWRJL089202R1_FD_179914 | JGI IMG/M metagenome (GOLD analysis project Ga0247808, IMG submission 179914) | Plant litter microbial communities from Arlington Agricultural Research Station in Wisconsin, United States - UWRJ-L089-202R-1 | ecosystem: Environmental > Terrestrial > Plant litter >... | reverse complement strand
ACACGATACTGATAAGAGTGACCCCTCAATCATTTGCTCAAGGCATGATGTCGACAGTATTACAGCCGTGGCAGAACACATCACTGCTATCGCAATGCTGCATATCATTATATTTACGTTATGCTTCGATATGCAATAGTTGCGTTCTGGGCTAATTCGGCAACTGGGTATGCGCAGCAATGTCTTTGTCTTATCCTTGCTTACAGAGCAGCAGTGCTCGTAATTGATGCACAGTTACACGGCATGTGTTCACACCAGTATTGATTGGATGGTTAAGTAAACACCATTCTACGCGCGCTTTCATATGTTGTTGTTTTTTTCATATTATATTACAGACCTATAGATATGCACGGTGGCTGGTATAGCAAATCACATCAACCTGTTAACTTTGACACCCTGTTCCTCATTGCCGTCTTATGCACAACGCTTAAAGCAGATGTGTCACAGGGCAGCCCTGTACGGTATTGATTACACACTGAGTGAAAATTAATATAACCATTACAGTGTTCCGCAAGCCAAAGCTCTTTAAAGGTTTTCCCATCTACCTGACTACCAAAATCTGGATGGTTGAATTCCTCTTTCTCTGCTTCCTCGAACCTGGACCACCGCAGTTGACTTAAAACTAAACGGAAGAAGTCTAGAAATATTAGATCTTGGTTATTGAGAATGATAGTTCGTTTCCCGGTTCCGCTCATCCAGATATGGCCCACAACGATTTTCAGAATAGGTTGGGTCATCTTAATCTAAGAAACCTCTGTTTGGAGATTGGATTCGAGAGAGGTTCACGAACCCGGGATGCCGAAGTATTAAAAGCCGAAGTAAAACAGTTTTTGAAAGTTTACGAATCTTATGGAACTACAATACCACCTTGTAGTCGTGCAGACCCCATTGAGGCACGCTTATGTGCGACAAGTTTCCTGGTAGAAGAAGGGAGAGGAGAGCGTTTATTCTCTCCGAATTCCGAAGGAGCGCCAATATGGCCGACAAATCGAGATTTGTAGGCTTCGTGCTTTGTGTCTTTTATAAGGTTGTTCCTGACGTATACATGCAGGATCATTGAAGCTGTTACTCATATCTTCAGATTAAGAGCTTTTAATAATAAACGTTTGAATCCCTTACTTTTTAACAAAATTTCACTTCATTCACCAGTTTCTGAGTTTTAAACCATCGTCACAAACTTTCAGTCTACAGATATTTTCATAAGCTATAACACAAAACTGACTAGGTGACGAACAGAGCTTAGAGACCAGAAGGCCCGAAGAGATAGGGAGATTGAAGGTAGCGGATATGCCTTGCAAAAAAGATCAAGACGCTCTAACGAGAGCTTCTCGGACTCACATGACAGCAGATTATATGAACGGGAGGTTACTGAATCATCTCCTGATCTTCCACTTCCAACAAATCTAAATGCCTTGGATCAGGCGCATTACCTCAAGCCGTGGCATGAGGATCCTGAGAGATTCAACCGTCGTGCAGCGATTAGCCATATCAAAGATTTGAACCCATCGAAGCGCACAGACGTTATTTCTGAGTTTACGCTTGAGTGGCTATCAAAGAATCTTCCATGGCCATTGTCCGCTGATCCTATTGTAGCCCAATTCATGCACCAGCGTAACTTTTACGTCTCTACAGATTTGAAATCGGGCACATACAGGGAAGTTGTTGATAAGTTACGCATTAATACTGAATTAGATTCCTTGAATGGACCTCAGTATATTAAACTCGAGCGTCGTGTTGGAGAAAGAAGTAAGCATGGCTTTTTGATTCAGCAGACATCTGTACCCTCAGGAGAGACACTTTGTGATCCATTTACTAAGGGGTTTTTTAGTTAAGCATTTGACGGCCGAGTTTTACTCTGGCTGTTTTCTCCAAACTGAGCTGGATGGAAGTTCTACCAAGACCAAACGGTTCCAACAACTTTGGGAGTCCAGGGAAGAGCATGTATGTTTACCTTGAATTTTCTTTTTTTCCAGCCCCAGCTCCTACTGTACCGGTAACGATGATTATCTACTCTCTATAATCACGATTTACTTGAGGCTATTCTTACGGTTAAATAGTGGAAAGTAGACAGGGAAGCGACAGCTCCCGGGGAAGACGGTCATAGAGCAAAGAGAAGGCGGAGGAGTACCAAGCCAACCGCCGCTCCTAAGTCGCCGATCATCTTTCCAAATATAGCAATGCCTCCTGAGGTCAAAATAAGAGACGACTTGAAATCCATGGCCGGAAGTGTGCTCGAACATCTCAATAGTGGTGCACAGAACGATGAGCCCGTTGAAGAGTATGTAGTTATAACGCCAAAATCTTCGCCATTAGGCGCTATTCCATCAGGGATAATATCTTTAGCATCAGCCACTGTGCCTGACATGGCCGCCCTGGATGAAAGTCAAAAGCCTTCTTCAATAGCACACAAGGAATTGCCGCCACCAATTACACACCATCACCAGACCCATGCTCCTTTTATGATAAGAGATCCTACTCCCAAGACTGAAAATGGACCCTTTCTGAAACCTGGTGATGACGATCAACCCCCTAGTCGAATACCGCCCAAGGAGCCGATCGATATCAAAGTTCCTGATGATCATTTGATGCCAGCTCCTTCGCCAGAGCTCAATCACTCAATATTGAATAGCTCACTCTATCACAATGCTTCCATGCCAGACCATTCGTCTCCTGTCTATCAGAACAAAAACCTTCCTTCCGATCCCTTACCACTATCTAGTACATTGACTGAGAATGAAATGAGTGCTTCCTCCCAGCTGTCATCAAGTTTTGATACGCCAGTACCTGCTTCCGAACCGAAGAATGACTACGAAGTATGGCATTCATCAGGTGTGTACCAGTTGTGTCTTAAACTTGGACTAAAAGAGCTTCCTGGCCTAAGTGAAAAAGCACAAGCCAAACTATGGAGCTTAGAATTCTGGCTCCACCCAGAGAAGACCAGCGAGTTCACTCTTCAGAACTTCTGTTCGAAAAACAATATTCCTGGGGGTGTGGCACAGTACAAAGAATGGTGGACTCTTCAGGTTTGTGAAGACAACTATTTACTAAAGTTTTGTGAACTAAAATTACTACAGAATGAGACCGAACGAAACAAGAGACTCCACCCATATCATCGGGCACCGAACAACCCTCCGCAAAAGACGATTCCCGATGAGGTCCCTCAAACGATCTCCGCCCTAGAAAAACCACCTACTATCAGTTCCAAACCTGTAGATCATACAGATGGGGTTTCTGCCTCACATCAAGAAACGATCGAAAATCCTCCGTCAATACAACAACCAATAGGAGACATTCCACTTAAACACCACCATCACTTCATTGCTTGCTCTTCGCCAAGGATTAATGTGCAATTGGACGCTAAAACTGTAAACGGCAGTATTCAAGAGAAAGATCAGGCCAAATTTGAGCATGAAGTTCAAAGACTCCAGATGCTCTCGCAAGAGCCCGGTGGTATCCCCCAATTCGATAGTGAGTTAGATTTAAATCAGTTTCTCATGGCACACAACATCACTGAATGGGGCTATCGATATTGGGAGAGAAACTTTGGACAACGCTCCAATTTAATTGTCGATGGAAGCTTGATTCGGGAGGTAAGTCTTCGCCCCCTATCACTTTGATTATGCTCCCTTTTGACATATAAGTAGAATGTGCCTATGATTAATGAGAAGCCCACATTTGTGCCGTATCCCCAAAAGTCATTGTTGCCAGAATCAGATCACTCACATCCACCTCTAAAACCACTAGCTCCCCAACAGGAATGGACGAAAGCAATAACACAGCCTGGGGAAGTGCTAAAGTCCAACTACGTGAACGAGCAGAGTTTTTCGCCCAATTCAGCCCGAAACCTGTTACCCAAAATTCAAAACTTCACTCCCTCTCAATGGTCTCCACCTTCCACGAATAATACTAGTAGTGTAAAGCAGACCTTCACGCCGGTGTCTCAACCTACAATTTTCGTGGTAGGAAAAAAACCTGCGAGAAGGAGAGAGAAGCGAGCGCCTACATACCAGGGAGAACAATTTTCAGGTCCAGCTAGGATCAAAACACAGTATGTATATGAAAGATCACATCACTGCCATAACCTCCTTTACTCGACTATATACAATTGGGCAAATTGACTGACACCAGGTCTAAAGGTTCCTTACATCCAATTCCGATCGCGCAAATAATGTATGGAGAGATGTAGTTAACGTCCCAGCAGTAAGTCTTAATCGCAAATCACGTTGAGCATCGTCTGCTTTTGAGGTCTTGTGGTGATCAATGCTGACTGACCCCTAATATCTAGTCCCAACCACCTCAATCGTCATCTCAACATCAGAGAACATTTCCTTCTCACCCCCAAACTACTCACTACCACTCTTCTCCTATCAGTAATCCACACTACTTGCCACCAGTACATGACTTACCTAAAATTGATGCGAGCACCTACTCTATCCCCCAATCCAGCACAGCTCATAATCCAAATTTGATGTTCGCCATCCCCCAGCCTATAGCGCCAAAAGCAGATCCCATTACTCCTTCACGTACCCCCTCTCCAAACAAAGTTCCTGAGCAAGCCCGCCGCTCACATTCGCAAGGTACGCCATCTATGTGCCCATCAGTTCTCCCGCAAGCGACCCCTGAACTTGCACCATCTCTGCCTCACCAAAGTTCCCCAGCGCCGTCACAAACATACCCTCCGACTCCTTCGACCAGCGGTCCTTCACCTCACCCCAGCACGGCCCCAAACCTGAACAATATGCACAGCAAAACACTTGATGTCATTTTCCAACTTCCCACCAAAGATTTAGATTTTGACTCCCCAGTTCCGTTCCCCTCTCTCGAGAAAATCTCTATTTCACAATTCTTTCACCTCTTTGCGGAGAAGACGAAGGCAAAATTAGAGGAATTGGAGAGGGTGACGATGACGCCAGCTTTTGGTCATCAACAGAGTTTTGTCGTGGAAAGATTTGGGGATGCGGCAGCTGGTAAATGGGAGAAGGCTAGAGCACGGTTGAGGACGATGTGGATACAGCAAACTAAGAGAGAGCCAGAGAAAGATGATTTTGAGGTTTGGGTTGAGGTTGAGGAATAGGGCGCCGGAATTATTCCATGTCTAATGTCCTTTCTGATTCGAGCTAGGTGGCTTAATTGTGATTTCGGTAGTCTGTTAGGTCTCAAGGCGTTATATCTTACATGAGTTTTTCTTAGTTTAGTTTAGTTGATATATTGCTATTTGAGCCTTGAGTATTTGGGTATCTTGAAGTCTGCGCTGCACTATCTGATAGCACCGATTTATAAGTTATTTTCAAATACTTTGAAATCTATCTACGCAACAAACCATATCTAGATTGTAGTATTTACTTCCTTTGCCTATTGAAGTACATCAAAACGCCACGACTCCGCATTGCTCTATCTGTTGCCGCAAGTATACATTCTATAGTTAGGGTCCTACGTGTATATGGCCATTATTGGGTATCGTAATATTTAGCCCGAAGCTAACGCCTCCATAAAAGAGTTCCAAAATACTCCACAGTTTGACATACCATTATCAATAGTGGTATACTTAATCCCAGTAGGCTCTTACTCTGAATAAGAGATTTCTTCAATCCCCATCATTGTGTCAAAGTTCATGGCACATAACTCTCATATGAGTGAGGAAGAGGTTTCACTTTCGGCAGGGGCATCTGGTTTGTTTTGCGGAAGGGTCAAATCTATGATAGCTTCCGCGTTTACTTTTGGATCGGAGGCTGGCAACCCTTTCTCAACCTTTTCAGTGCTGATAGGGGCCTTTTCGTTAAAGTTATTGTTCGACGGTAATGCAGATGGTGTTGAAGAGTTTCCACATTTGGCTGCATGTGTTGCGAGCTCATGTTTGACTTGCTCAGTGTGGGCTTTCGAAATCTGTAGTGTCTTATCGACCTCATCTGTAATTTTCTCGATCTCAGCCTCCAAGATCTCGTCCTTAGACATGTTGAGCCGTGCTTCTTTTAATCTGGCTGCCTCGTTGGCATTTACCTTGCCACCGACCTCAAGAAATAAAGCTTCCAAATCATCGGCCCATCCTAGACCCCTACGTAGAATTCATGGTTAGTCACTATTTAATAAAAAACAACAGTAATCAGGCTTTTCTATCTCACAATTCGAGTTCAAGAGACATTAGGGAAACAGAACTGCAAAATCACTTACGCTGCAAGCTTTCTGACTCCAGAATCACAATCATCCAGAATAATGCAGTCATTCTCAGAGCTACCAAAACTGCCCACTTTCTCCCGGTTGAAAAGAACTCGGGGAATTGAGTCATTTCTGACCATATCAGGAAGCATGCTGAAAGGAGCCACAGCGAGACTAGTGCCCATAACAATGATGAGGTCGGCATCTCTCACGAGCTCCCTCTTGGCAAAGAACTCCGATGGGAGACCCTCTCCAAAGAAGACGATATCTGGCTTGACCAATCCATTCTAAATAATTCAAAAATCAGTAAAGGTGATGCTACACCACCCATAGTAATGAGCGTGATTGGATTACTTACACAATCAGAAATTAAGCAGTGGGGAGGCTCGGCATTTTCTACTGCCTTAAACATCAACTTATCCGGAAACTCCGTCTTGCACTCAATACATCTCTGCGTCGCGAAACTTCCATGCGCTTCCACAATTTTATCATCCGGTACTCCAGCTCGTCGATCCAAACAATCGATGTTCTGCGTGAACAGCATCTCCAGCATCCCCTTCTGATGCAACAATGCTATGAAGGCATGCGAAACTGTTGGATAATACTTCCCTGGATACAATTCTTTGGCTAATGTATAGAACGGCAAAGGATTATCTTTGAAGTAGTCTAATGTAAAAACAGCCTCAGGATAAGGGAGATTAAGACGTGCAAGATTAGCGTAGAGACCTGTCTCAGGTGATCTGAAATCCGGGATACCACTTGCTGTTGATACGCCGGCGCCGGTCAAGACGACGATTTTCTTGGGTGGACCATCGGAGAGAATGTAATCTACAATATCCGAAAGAGGTTTTGGAGGGTACTGCGAGTGTTCTTGCCCCATCTTGCGGTGCTTCTTTGATTTCCCGTTGTTGCTGAGAGCAAAGTCTTCGTTAGCCTTTTGGTGGCGGTTTTTGTGACGACGACCTATTTTGGCGGTTGTATTGAGGTAGATTTAGATGTCTTCCGTACTGATAGAAAAATACTGAATGACCGTGATAAGAAAGAATGACCACTTCAAGCTGTTGTACCTTGTGATTGTCAGGCTGTGGAAAGACAGGAGCCTAGAAAGGCTATACAAACTACGTGGTGTGTCACGTGATGGATGACCTTGTCAATCACTAGTAATTTAAAGTAGTCCAACGTCATGAGCTAGTTCATTAATCAAAGAAATTATGCAAGACATGAGAAAATCATTCTGTAGTATAGTGAGTTCAAAAAGATCGAGGAGAAACATAGGGTAACTTAAGCGAGGAAATCAAGGGGTGGAGGAGGGATAGAAAGACAAAGGCTTTGATCTACTAGCTCTGCTTGAAAGTATTACTATTCGATTACGGTCTCTCCACTGATATCAATCCTCTCTAGAAGCTTACCTCAATTACTTTTAAAGCAAGGAATTGGTCCATTTTCGGTATATATTTGTGTTGGAAGTTTTCCGATTATCAAATCATGGCAAGTCAGTCCTCAAACAAAGAGTTTCTTGTGCTTTTGAATTATTCGTGAACGGTTAGTATTTGCTAGTTATTGGCAACAAGCCTCCTCAGACCCATCATTCCAATCCAAACAGCTTCTTCTGTTCTAATGGTCCTGCTGCCTTGCCCAGGGCACACATTAACCCATCTGTCAAACATAGCCTTAGCATCCACCACACCGAGTTTTTGCAGCTCTGGATCATTTTTGACGGCTACCTCCAGTCCAGCTACCCCGCCGAATACAACCAGCAAGTGCTTGAATTTGTCCACTTTTTGCTCATCATCACCAGAGTATATAGTCTCAACATCTAAGCCCCGTTCTGATGTTCCTATAGTCATATCATACCCGCCTTCATGTCCACACTCTGTGAAAACTGTGCTCAGACCCTTGGCCCTCCTAACACTGAAGCCCCAATAGTATCCTGCTTCTTCTCTCGGCTCCTCGGGGTTCACTGGTTCTGCTTTGATTTCCGAGGCATTAAGATCCTTGGCTGCCAGTTCAGCACCAGGCAAAAACTTGAGGGTAACCCTGTGGTTTTCTGGAATTTGGTCCACTACCGTAACTGGTATCCTCAACCCTGCCTCTACAAGAGTACCTCTGTTATCTGCGCCTGGAAGTGTTACTCCTTCCCTGTACGGACACCATTCTTTTGGCTTCAAATGATGTGGTAAATCAAGACTGGGAAGTTGGCCGGCAGAGGATAAGTTGGGGTGTATAGGGAATAGTAGTTTGCGTAAATGTGCAGGAGTTTCGAGATAGCTGAGTAGTTGGAACAGGAAATGATCAGGATCTGATTTGCCCGTGTATTCATCATTTGGATTTTGATAAGGATGAGAGTTGCCATCATCAAAAACAATGACTTCGTCAACACAAAAAACAGAGAGAGCTCGAGCAATTTGCCCCGCCATGGTGGTCTTCAATTCATGGCTTTGTGCACTTCAATAAGTTAGCCCTTTCTTCGAAAATTCGAATTGATAGTACTAACTTTGCTATTATGCTCCCTGGCAATGCTACGCTCACAGTCCAGTCTCGTCCTTTGGTGGGCTTGAAAACTGCAGTTGGTCTCGAGGTATCTTCTGCAACTGGCACTTTCGAAGTGCTATTCGGAATGAGTTTAGGAGGGTTCTGTAGGTTTTGCTTGGCTTCAGATAAACGCTTGCGCTTCTGCATGCTGGAATTAGTAGCTAGGTAGTTGAGAACTCTACAGCAGATCTTACCTTTGTATAAGTTTCTCCCCTTCCCATCTTGAATCTGTGGGTTAGCCTTCCTCCAAGATGAAAGAACCCAATATGCCAATATACAGCTTCTCAATTGAATATTACAAGCTTCGAGGGAGCACTCAAATGTGGGTTGTGAGTGAAAAGAAGGGACTCAATCCTTTGCTACTTCAGAAATAATTTCTTCAGCCTCGCCGGCGAAAAGGTGGGGCGGTACACGCGCCAGTAGCGGCGATTGTCGATGTTGGGGAACGATGACAGATCTAGCCTTCCGCCTCCTCCTTCAGCTCTCCACCTGCGACACTTTCATCACCTCCTCTCTCACTATTATAATCCATACCCTCGATCTTCGACGATGGCAGTAAATATTGGATCCTCTGCTGAATTCAGCAAGCTACTTAGCACCTCATCGATCGTAGTTACAGACTGTAAGCTATCGCCCAGCGCTTCCGGAACAGGTAACTAACACTTCCAAGTCTATGCAGATTGGTGTGGTCCATGCAAAACCATAGGGCCTACCTACGAATCTTTGGCAAAGAAGCACTCGCAGCCAAAAAGAGTCACATTCACAAAAGTCAACGTTGATAATCAACAAGAGATATCTCAGAAATATGGGGTTCGCGCGTACGTCCATTCTCTTCCGCCATTATATTGTATATGCTGACATAGCTCTACTAGGATGCCAACCTTCCTTATTTTCCGTTCGGGCTCTGTAATTGAAACTATTCAAGGAGCTGACCCACGTAAGCTTACTACTGCCATCGAGAACGCCGTCAAACTTGCTGGCCCTGCGAAACCAGTATATTCTTCCGTCGGCCATACACTGGGAGGCAAACCTGGCAGCTCCAAGCCAATCAACTTTAAGGGATTTATGGACGCTGTGATCGCGTTCCTTGGCTTGTACCTTTGGTCGTTCTTCTCTTTAGATGCATATGGTGCGGCTGAAGGAAGCCCATTTAATGTGAATAGACGTCCTGCTCCGCCAGTGGAGAAAGCTGGATCAGGAAAGAGAACTGGTGCTGCTACACAAGTGGGTAAGAAGCTGGGAACAATATCAGACTTCTCGTCGAGTTGAATGCGGTTTGAGGGAGAGTTGTGGGTTCAGGCGTTATGGCAACGATATTAATGAATGAATTACAATGCTAAGGCAAAATATATCTCTATATCTCTGTTACGAGTTGAAGATAATCTCATATTATCCCAACCTCTTTTTTCTTGGGTATCTTTGGATTGCTTACCCGATAACAACGAGAGACGTTCTCCAAACACGTTGCTGAGTGATGCCCAAAGCCGACTAGATAACGAAATCTTTATAATTCGACAGTGGGTTGCAATAATCGAATGAGGGAAATAAGCTTGGGGAAAATAATGACTTCACCTACTAAACTCATGAATGCTGATATGAGATGGATCATTTCCGAGTTGTTTGCGTTTACGAGCTTGGTCATGGTACTCATTGGTGCAACCAAAATGTAGTAGAGCTTCTGGACCCAGAAATGCTATAAAAATACGGATTTTCCAGCGTAAAACGAACAAATAACGTCAGTTTATCAATCGCCTCACACAAAATGGGCGACTGGTTTACCCCTCGTGGTAGCGATGCTACATCAGACCTCCAGCTGTTCATTGATTCTAACACGACAATTGAGTTTTTCCGGTGTCAATGGGTAGACTACTCAGGCTCGAATATGGTGCGGGTAATCACCAAGCAATATGCCCAGTCAATGGAACGTATAAAAACTGCTATTAGTGTTCCGACATGTGTCCAAGGTGCTTGTATTGTTGACCGGAACCTGTTTTACGATGCCTTCGATTTTGAGGAGGATCTGGTGCCGCCTGACTGGACAACCTTGAAAGTCTGTCACTATGCACCTGGCAATGCTTCTGTGATGTAATTCTTAGGATATCACTGCTTAGCACAATAGTCCGAGGTCCACGTCCTAATATTTAGAATAGGTGTTTCATTGAAGAGTATGGAAAGATGGCAAAGGTTACAAAAGATGTCAGCAGTCTAGTATTTAATTTCCCCCTATCTTTAACACTTTACAGGCTCAAGAAGCCGACTCAGGGAGCTGGAAAGTCTGCGAGGTTAAAGCACGACTTAGAATTTCTCATGGGTGCATAAATAGAATTTCAAATCTTGAAGCCCGCAACGGAAACAACTCCTGCGCAGCAAGTACAACACCTGCTCACCCATATGCTTCCGCTAGCTTGCCAATGCCTACTTTCCTATACTCGAGGAGATTGTAAGGTCATTAATCAAATCTGGAATTGAAGTTCGACAATTCCATGGAGAGGGATGGCGTGGTCTCTACGAGCTCACTGGCGAGCCACTCCCCCCTCTCCAAGCAGCTGATACTTTGGTTCTCATGCAAGAAACTATCAGATTTGTTTGCTCTGACCATGGAATTCAGGCAACCATATTCCCTAAGCCATTGTAAGTTTTGTCTATATATATTTCTGTATAGATTATTTACTACAATATAGTGAAAAGTCCCAAGAAATCGGTTCCCACATACATCTTTCTATTTCTCGTACAGAGGAAGAAAACGCTTTTCTAGCAGGCATTTTGGCAAAGTGGGCAGCTCTTGCAGCATTCTACATGCCCAATTATGATTCACATCGCCGAATATATGAAGAGGAATGGGGCGCTTGGAGCTTCGGAAACAGGCTTACCGCTATTTGCACGATCAAGTCTGGGTATTGGGTAAGTGTTTTCGTGGCGACCCTGCCATTTCTCATATATTATCTGACAAAGAACCCCACTGAATTGAAATGGCGTTGACACCACGGTGGTGTAGGAACTTCGAAGTGGAGATGCAACTATGAATCCCTAGTTGACATTCCTGGCTATCACAGCTGGTTTACTTGGAATTGAAAATGACAAGGCGTTGACGATTACGGGTCCGAAGAAGTTTTTAGGCGCCTTTGTATTGAGTGAGAAAGAAGTTGCGGAATATGGAATCAAGGATAAAATGCCACGCTCTCTCAAAGAATCACTTACGAACCTAAAGAACGACCAAGAGCTAGTCGTCGCTTTAGGACCAGAGATTGTTGGCCTCTATTTGAAGGTCAAGAAGAAGGAAGAGGCAATTTTCAAAAAGATGACTGCTGAAGAACGGAAAGCTGTTTCTATGGACATCTTCTGATCACTACAGTGTGCAGTCACTTGATCAAATTGCTATCTATGCGGGTCTAGGTTTGGACTTCTCTCCATTTACGGGCCATGTAGAAGATTAGATAACCTAGCAAACCAATCTTTATCAGATTGTTAAGATCTATTTTTTTATTGTATATTTTAATATATGTATAATCGCAACTCGAGATTTAGTAATCAGTATTAACGTCTGTCTAGTCAGAACCATTATGTAATTGGACAACTCAACTCGCTTGAATTGCCTGCTTTACAAACCTGCATGTATACTCGCTGTGACTCAGAAATGCTTCCCGTAGCGACATAGATAATTTAAATACTACTATAGCTCAGCCATTCAACACCGACTCTTTATTCAAGTCGCGATATTATCTTAACCTAATAACTTCAGATAAAATGGCTACAAACTCGACGGAAACAGGCGGACCCAAAAGCGGGGTTGACATCAAAAAGGCAAATGAGAAAGGATATGACAAGATAGCTACAGCATATCTTAATTGGGCAACAAAGACACCCGGCCCCCGAATTGAGGCTACTCAGAAGCTGATTGATCTCCTGCCCAAAACAAAGGCCACAAAAGTGCTGGAGCTGGGCTGTGGTGCTGGCGTGCCGGCAACACAACTTTTGGCCCAGCATTTTACCGTTACAGGCAATGATATGTTAGGCTCTCCCAGGAAACCAAAGTTTACTGTTTTGATAACTCGTTAAATAGCTCCGCAGCTCAAATTGAGCTTGCAAAACAACACGTCCCTGAAGCAACGCTGGTACAGGGCGATATGATGGCGTTGGAGTTCGACGCTGCATCACTAGATGCGGTTGTGGCTTTCTATTCAGTCATCCACCTTCCTCGAGATGAGCAGAAGATCATAGTCTCTCGGATTGGGGAGTGGGTGAAAGATGGTGGGTATCTGCTCGTTAATTTTGGCGGAGAAGAAAATCCAGGAACCTACCAAAATGGTTGGCTTGGGGGAGACGATATGTTCTGGAGCGCTTATGATGGGAAGACTTGTCGAGAGATGGTTGAAGGTGCCGGGTTTGAGTTGCTGGAAGCTGAAATCAAGCAGGATCTGAAAGATGCTCCGTTTCTTTGGATCTTTGCCCGAAAGGGGAAACACGCCTCAGATGCCAATTAGAACTTAGACACTATATATGTCTTTGCCACTCATTGAAAGAGGGAATAGAATAACCAACAGAAATAGGCACAATAGAATTGATCAAGTTAATACCCTCACCCTCTATGTTTCGAAGTTCTAAGGGAGACTGCTGTGAATTCTTAGATCTCTAATCTATCTTTGGTGAGGCTAGGTTAGGATTTGAAGTGGAGGAGAGATTATACCATGTTCAGTGAATCAATCTGTGCTATTAACCAAGATTGTCTGATTTGTGTCAAATCTGCTGAAAAATGAGGGCATTAGCAAAGCTCTTCAACTGGGCCCCTGAATTTTGAACCATTTTTCCACACCGTACTCGTACTTTTTTATACAAACCATAAAACCTATCCACAGTTTAAATCGCAGACCAAGGATTATAATCATCAATGTATCCACTATAATTTGAAAGCTGCCTATATTTCTACCAGTGAGTCTGCTTAGAATTAGCGAATGACTGATCATCTAAAGAGAGAGAGAGAATTTCATGTTGCCCTTCTAGACTTACCTCCATGGGAAGGTTGGTCTAAAGTTAAATGCACTTTGCTTGCTTGCTCATTCCTTCCTTAACTTCGTGCCAATATACAGATGATTGGTCATCTAATTATATAACAAGCTTAAGTTTATTGACGTTCAACAAAAAGTCATCGTGTACATATGAAATGATTCGAATAGAATCTCTGTTGCTCGAACCGCAAACCTGAAGACATTTTTGACTGATTTCGGCATTTCTTTTCTTTCGCTGCCTATGGATTCATTCTGGGAGGCTTTAATCTTGGTTGACAATTGAAGTGGGTCTGAGGCTTAGCGAGGATAAAGGGGCTCGAACACTTTGTAAAGATCAAGCCTTCCAGTAATGGACTTATGGGGCAAATTAGCGTAAGTGTCTTCAAATCCCGATTACCACTTGCTGACTAGTATAACCAATTGAGGATGCACGAAAAAGTAAAACTTCATGACCACAGGAGTGAAGCTGGCGTATGGTGTAACAAATGAACGAGAAAGATTGTAGAATTGGCAAAATACTCAAACTTGGCACAGTAACAGTGTTCGATTCTTAGATATGGTAAAGATGTCTGGAGAATATCCTTCAGAAGAATCCACAGGATCTCTCGGTTTGTTTGCGCCTCGATTTTAGGAAATACGAAGCCGGCGCAAGTTCAAAGGAGTTTCTGTGTCTGGACCAGCAAATTTATTTAGCCAACGACATGAATTTGATAAGGCGCAAGCATTGGAACCGGATATTGAGAGAAATTGCACACCGATTACTGGAAACCCGGGCTTCTGGGAAGCCCTTTCTCTTGGTATGAAGGTACAAATAAGCCTAGCCAAGCAAACAATACATCAAAACGAAAATGGCGGCACCCAATCTGCTTCAGATCAACCAATCATGGCCGTAAATGTAGATTAAGCGACAGCTCTCGGACTTCATCGAGCATTATTCGGCGTAGTTTTAGCCACAGTTGAATCTTGTGTGACCAAGAGCTTCAATACTTTCCGAACAAATTCAAGGCTTTGCCTCTGCACGGGATCTTTCCAAGCATAGCACTGCCCCAAGCCTCATTATTGGGTAATGACTCTCAGGTATCTACCATGTAAAGTTCCGAGCTCCCTTCAATCTTCAATTCCCTTGTATATTGTCGATCAGTGAACGAGATAATTGCATCAGGTATCACTTCTTAAGTTCAATCGTTCTGAAAATGCATTTATCTCCAGTAACTAACCTGTTTCCTATTCTCCATCCTCGTCAAGACTTTTCAAACTACAATCCATGCGCACAATCATGTCTCTCGACCTTCGTTCCTAGCACGGGGTGCACAGTTCCATCAGGGAAAACAGGCACCACCAGAGCTGCTGCAACACAGTTGAATCTATGTCTTTGTAGCAATTCAAACTATATAGACTCGGTTTCAAAATGTGTTCTGAGCAGTTGTGGTGCCACTATCCTCCAAAATACGGGACTAACATTAATGAATAATTGTGCCAAGTCTGGCACTCCAATGGTATACAGTGTCCAGGAGTTTGTCGATGCTGGAAGTCCATCAAGTATGTAATATATGCTTACTTAAGTTCTGTTATGAATTAGATCGGAGACATGCATAGAGCTAACATGTGGTTGCAGCTTTAACACCACCAGCACAACCATCGTCCACCACGCCGTCAACACCATCCTCCTCCGTCACGGAGAGAGATCAGCCATCATCAACGACACCAGTAGAATCAGCTGCTGAAACCACTAAGCCGCCAACTGATACCGGAATAACTTTCAGCTTCGACGGGCAAGGTGGTGCCGGTGGAGCATCAGGTAATGGTGGGAACGGCGGATCCAACAGCATTTGTGTCAATTGCAGAAACTCTGGCGGTATTCCGGATTCCGAGAAGATTGCTATCGGAACGACTTTAGGCATAGGAATTCCGGCAATCTTGATTGGGATTTGGGGGCTTGGGTGGTAAGCATAACCCCTTAGAATGAGCTTAGTAAGGATGGCTAATTGACACAGTCTTAGAAAGCGACGAAATAGGCGTCGAAAGGATTCTCGAGAAGATCTGGCCTTGGATAGAAACTCGAGCAACGATAATCGGAGTAGGGGCAACGGCTTGGAGCTGGACGGGAGACCCCAACAGGTAGCGGAACTTAATGGTATGGCCTGAGATGGCTGACGGCCGTGCTTGGATACATTAGAGTTCATAGAGTGCTATAGATAATCTCATCTACCTATCATACAGATCAAGATTTCTGTGGTTCTTGATTTGTGTTATACGTGATATCACTGCATTTGAAACATATTCTTTCAAGCAATGAATTTGCAGCTGAGTAAAAATATGGCCGTCGAGCTATCTCCGTCAGGTACTGGATTAATCCAGTCTGGAACAACAAATGTGGAAAATAAGAAGATCTAACCGAACACAGGTTTTGAGTTCGATAATAAGCTGCCAAACTTGCGAGTAGTGCAAACGTTATTTCGCTTTCCGGGCTCGTCTTACTAAACCTTAGTCCAAAGTGTGAAAAGGAACAACTAACAAAGAGAATGCACGAACAGGGCAACCGCAGGCGAAGGGTCGTTCCACCAAAAAGGGAAGAATGAAAACTTATTCTAGATTAGTGCAAAACCATATCGGAAAGCACTTGGTTTGGAAATGTTTTAGAAGGAAGTCTAGGAAACAATTTCTGCAAACAGTGTCGACGGGATTATAGATGATAAAGGCAGGTATATGAGATAAACCAGGAAGGAGTTCAACTCAACAAGGGCGTAAGTAATTAATTTGGATCTGGACTTAGCGCAATACATGGGATATTCAGCTGTGCCTTAAATAAATCGTACTGTGTCGTACTATGGGTTCAAGTCACGTGGATGTTGTACACAATCATGATGTGAGGCACTTCCCGAAACAGTAATAGGTCTGGGTCTAGCTCCCATTACCCCACAGCAAACGGCAGAGCTAATGGTGTCGTTAAGCTTTTGGAAAATGCTCGTTAAACAATGCCGCTAGTTCACCTCAGTCCTGATACTTTCTTTTGCGGATAAAGTATATACAACGTAGTCAGGAAGAATTATTTCTTGATCAAATGCTTGTTATTATTCTTGTTGGTGAGGCTGAGCTTGCCAAGTGACAGCTCCCACGCCCACCGCATCGCCAAGCACCATCTAGAACGGACAGCCACGATATCACGCTTGATCAGGCCGTGGCCGCTCGTGGCAAGTCGTGGCACCACAACAATAAGGGACCTCTACCGTACCATCGGTTTAAACTCCGCAGAGTCACCTGTCATGCTGGTGGGAGTACTTCCCCGGTTCCAAGCTATAGCGTACAATAGACAGCTTATTGCCATTAGGTTGACACCACATTACCCTGGTGTCGTTAAGTGCCAGGCGAGGATAGCTGTAAAGTAAAGATTTTATGTGGTAGTCCGTTGGCGCAGTGTGGGCACAGGAACAAGTGCATTTGCACAATTTGCTCAATTGTTTTATTTCTGGATTCATCCAACTGTTCGTTCTCCATACATACATTCAACCATCCATCCGCTAATTCTCGAAGACTTCCCGTTTGCAAATCAACCTTGTTTCTCGCCGACCTTGTCTTTTCCAGACCGCGGCTCTCCAAGCTTTAACAAGCTTCGGCAACGAAATATAGACTCATGCATGCTGATCAGCACGTAACGCCACATCATGTTATCCCAAAAAAGCCATTCGACCCTTTCGTCTTTTGAATATTGACCTGGCCCAACACAACTTTTCCACCCCCATGGTACCCAAAATTGTCAGGAGATGTACCTCCAACGCAGGGCACCGATCTTTCGAGGGGTCTAGTTTCTCCTCGCCAGGATTAAGAACGAGGTTAATGTGTATTTTAGGTTGCATGGCTGACAGCCATGTCAGATCTTTCTGTGAGCTTAGATGCAAGGTTCTTGTCCTCGTAATAAGTATAAGTGTTGTGAAGTCTCCTTCGTCTTCTCACCAGCCAGAGGCGCGTGGACAATTCCTTTTCCTGAACCAAGAACAGGATGTTTTTAATACAATTCTTACTCACCCTTGGGTGTTGTTTGCACTTAGCAGTCGCTCAAGTGCGGCCGTTCTTAGTTACGGGCTTTCTAGGAACGTATGTATACCATCACACTCTTAATTTACTCTGCTGACTTTTATAGGGCAACGGCAAACACAGACAGCGAAAGACCTAACCGTGGGGGTGTTGTCACTATATCTGGCTATACAGTCAAGATTCCCGACAACCTTCTCGTTGAGTTTCCAGCATTATTTGTTCCATTCGCAGAATTTGCTACAGCTGGTTCAGGCCAGTGGGCTGGGCCTAATGAGGTTTCTGTATGTACTCGTTCACGATCCTCTTCGTGTACTTCACTAATACCATAGTTCAGATAACCGGAAACATCGTTGGCAATGATATAATCGCCGGGCAAATGAGTGTTTCTCAATTAGACCTTGCCTTCTCGTCTGGTACAATTCAAAATATCGAGACTGATGGTCGGATAAAGATCCTAAATGGACCAGTTCTACGAATCAATGACCCTCGCGCAGTTTATAGCAAAGGTTACGACAGACTACCATTCTATACCGCCGATGATGAGAATCCATCCATCACCAGCTTTAGTGGCTTCCCAATGTGTGTACCACGAAATGACAGTGATCCACAATGTCCAAAATCCAACCGGCCGACCGGTACTTCCTTGTGAGTAGCTCCTTTTCATCACTCCTCAAGCTATCACTAATATGATTAGCAATGTGCCCGATCCCCTGCACATGGTCCCTATTATTGCTGGAGATTACATTGAGTATTCAGGTGTTGAGTTTGACGGCGCAACAATAGTTTACGCAATGGTTGTGAACGTTGGAATTACAACCTCCGGGAGCCAGCCTGGATTTCTCCGAGTTGAAGACGCTCTGATTGGTATTGGTGATGCCAGTGCTGACGTTGAAGCTGCAAGATACAAAGTACGTACATGATGATGGGTTTTTCGTATCTCATTTCTAACAAGAAGCAGTTTGTTGGCCTTGCTTCACGAGCAGATTTACCGATCACTATCTGGGCTATTGACGAGCATCCATGTACCGGCGAGACAACTGATCGATTCCTTGCATCAGGTTCAGTTAAAGCCGGTGAAATTCGAAACAAATGGGAAATCCGTATTCCGAAGAACTCAAATGTGGGGAAATATACCCGCAATTACCGAGTTAAGATTGGAGACAATGTTGTCACCACTACAGATAACATAGATGCTGGGCAATACATCCAACCTGTTAGCGAATGGATCTTCCCAGAGCTTACAACCCCCGGGGGAACCCCTCCACCAAACGATTTCACCAATATTGGCCCTCTCAGAGACGGCTTTGGCCCAATCGATGGTCAGATTTTTGGACAACTTAGCCCATGGCCCGGAGCTTCTGCACCAGCACCATTGATTGCAAATTGCCCTCCTCCATCTACCACCACATCTTCAGCCACATCTTCAGCAACATCGGGTTCCAGTACTTCAACTGCAACGCCGGTTTCGCCCGCTCTACAGGCTTCTGCAGGACAAAACCAGACGGTTCTGTCTGGAGTATTTGTCACGCTCAAAGCCACTCAGTTGACAACTGGTGTATCAGAGAGCGATCTTCAATATACCTGGACTCAGACCTTCGGTCCTACCCTCACTCTCTCCAGCACCACCGGATCTACCATCAACGTCTCACCACCTGTCATTGCATCTGGCTCGGTTGAACGCCGCTTCCAAGTGGTCATCACACACGTTCCATCCGGTGCCAAAGCCAACGCCACCACTTCCGTGATCGTCAACCGCACCACGGCCGATCATCCTGTTATCGACACATTGACGTGGGCGAGCCGACAGTCCGGCACCGCCACTGCATCTGCCCATACCGACCTGGTGGCTTCAGAGGCCAGCATGCGCATCAGTTTTGGTGGCGCCGCGGAGGTGGTTATGGGCAGAGCTGCTACGACTAACGGCCAAGTGCTCTATACATACAGCTCGAGGAGTGTCGGTCGCTTCACATCCGCCACAGTACGGAGTTATATCAACGGCGTGCTTGTTCCTGGTAGCACTTTCACTTCCACCAATGTTGGCGCTGGATAATGGAGTGTACCGCTTGCCGCGAAGTCTTTTAATGCGATGATGATTCATGAATAAAATGTTTATACAGGAGCATGGTTTATAGTGCAGTAATATATGAAATATTCACATATCTTTCTATTCTCAGCCATTTCGTCTAGTGACTTCTTTACCAATGATATTTTCTGCCAAAGCAGCTGGTCAATCAACAGATAACATTGCCACCATTGCGCGGTAAGATTCGATTCATCTCCGAAATCTCAAACGCCAGATTTAGCAACTATGCACAGAGTGAACCCACACATGCCTTCATCGGTGCCCTGATGATCTCTCTTTTGGGAAATCAAATTGGTATAAAAGTCGCATATGAGAAACACGACAAGCTTTTCACTTTCATACATACAGTCACCCCAGGACGAGAATGTCGGCCCCAATTGGACTTTCGGCATTAAGAGACTATTAGATCTGATGAATTACTTATGCTCTATTCAAGATCCCTTTCTTTTCTCATAGACGAGTTAACAGACTCACATAATTACAACTTTGTAAAGAAAACGTGAATGAGTCTCGTCTTTTTTATCCTCGAATCCTCGAACGAAATCTTGAAAAGAATAAATCAGATGTGTGGCTTCTATGCTTAATTAGCTATACAAAAATCCTGTTAAAGTAATAACCAGCAGCTCTTCCTGGCTATCGCCTTTTGGCTACTGCTGTCCTAGGTTAGAGACGTTGGGCCCTTCTCTCCTCATGTGAGATGCAAGTAGGAGCATGAGTTAGTCAGTGGCACTTACAATTCTGGCGGAAGAAATGTAAAACAAGACGCAATATTGAGGAGGTAAAATAAAATCCGAAACGTTCTGAGCGGAATTAGAGAAAACATGACGTTTTAACGCCGGGTTCCATCAATACTGATGGGGGGCATCCTGATTCAATCACAAAGGTTTCTATCCACCACTACCAATAGTTTTTTTTTCCGGATTGAGTAGTGTGTTAGAAATCAATAAGCTGGTCATAGAAGCTTTAGTTTGAAGACACTTGCTACGCCTACTTCATGTAGTGCTGACTTGATAGTTATTCACGTGTGTCTTCCTGGGTGAGCTGCTTTGTAATTATGGAAGACTTTCCCTAGCCCGCGTCGCCACACCAAAGTTTAATTGGTCCTCGCTCATGCATCCGGAGTTTGTCGTCAATTTGTCGTGCATATGTCCGCATCGTCAAATTGCGTGAAGCCCTTCTCTTATCATTATGCAGAGCACGACGAATCCTCCACACGATTGGAGTTATGCTCCTCGGTGTAACCACGAAATAAAGCGTAGTCAATATGGTTGCAAAGCACTCCCGCTCAGATCCGTCGGCTTTTTTGTTAACCCCTAGCGTTTTCGGAAATTTCTTGCTTAGTAAAATTTATCGATTCGTATGTGTTAATATATATATATATATAAAGGTCGTTCGTGAAAGATGGATTTTTTGAGAATCATCAACTACGTTGAAGTGTTTTCTCAGGATAGAAACAGACATCACCAAATCGACATCTCAACGCTCCTGAAATTTACCTTTACATTTTACAAAATGGTTAAAACCCTTGCTGTCTTCGGCGCTACCGGTCAACAGTAAGAATCTTCAATATTGAAATCATTGTGAGAAGCAGGACTATGTTACTGACTATAATGTAGAGGCAGTTCAGTCGTCGACTTTGTGCTCAATGACCCACAACTCTCTCAAGAGTATAAAATCCGTGCCATCACCCGTGATCTCAACTCTGAAAAGTCTAAGCAGCTTAAGGAAAAAGTGGAAGTCGTCTCGGGCAGTTTGGACGACCGGACATCCATTGAGGCAGCTTTGACCGGCGTGCAAACTGTCTTTTTGATGACACCACCCTCTTTGAAGCCAGGTGGAATGCTTGATGAGTATAACGCCGCCAAGATGGTCGCTGATGTTGCTATTGAAAAAGGTCTCGAATATATTATCTTCAGCACTCTCCCGCCAGTTACGGAAATTTCAGGCGGGAAGTACACCAAAGTCCTACCTTTCGATGCCAAGGCGAAAGCTGAGCAGTACATTCGTGGCCTTCCTATTAAAAGCGCCTTCTTTTTTCCGGGTGGGTTCATGGAAAATTTCCTGAACCAGCCGTTCTCAGTACCTCAAAAGGCTCCTGATGGTACTTGGGTTCTCTCTCGCCACCACTCTCCCGAGTGTCAAATTCCCCTGATTGACGCTGTTGGAGATACAGGCAAATTTGTGGGTGCTATCCTCGCGGAGCCCGACAAATACGAAGGCGAGACATTTCATGCCGCCACGGCACTTTACACCATGGATGAAGTAGCAGCTGTCATGTCTAAGGCGACAGGAAAAACTGTTATCTTTAAACAAATCTCGGTTGAGGAGCTTCAGGATATCTTACCTTTCAAGGATGAGACCATCGTTAGTATCTTTATTGAAGCCTATAGCTATTCAGAGGAGTTCGGCTATTTCGGCCGACAGGATGCTGAAGAGCTAGTTTCCTGGGCTGTCGAGAATGCCCGAGGTAGGCCTTCCACTCTGGAAGAGTTCTTTGAGGCACATCCATTGCATTTAGAATAACAAACGACTTGAAGATATGTAGCGATATAGTTGAGGAGGAAGGGAGCCGTTGTGTTTGATTGGTGTGTGCTTCAATGGGGATGAGAGGGTGGAAACGGTGTGTACTGTACCATGAGGAATATTTGTTGTATGTGGATCTGTAAAGCAAGTTCTGAAGACATTTCACCCATATAGGGCTTAGCAACTGGCACGTTTCGATATACTGTTTTCGATTCGTGTACAATGTGAATCGTAGGTGGGGGTTTGTGGGTATGAGGTTAAGAAGGAGACTGGTCCTATACAATATGGGTATCTGGTGTATCTGGTGTATTTGGTGTAGTACATGTATCACTGGTATACTTAGCGGTGCGTCCTTCTGGCCATCTATCCAGATCCATGGATCCAATGCTTCTCCTTGGTTTGTTTTGAATAGTTCCTGATGTTGTTTAATTCTTGAGCATAGAAGCCATTTTATGTACTGGGTGACCAGGTTGGATTTGATTTAAAGAATAGCGTTAACTGTTGTAAAATACTTGAATTTCTATCATTCGATCCCATTGTTCTTTACAACGTTGACGTATGAGCATGAATATTAAGTACACATATTACTAAACTCGGCGGAAGTAATTGATCGAGAAAGGCAGTGAATCTTAGGGAGGAACCATTATCGTTGAGGGATAAAAGAAGTCCATACGCAATAGAGCGTGAAGGAGAGAGGATCAATTGGTACAGGAAACAATCAAAGCCTAAGTCTCTTCCTCACCACACCTCAGGTGTAAAGATCATCTTCATCATGCTAGGAAGCGAAGTTTAAGTTAGGAACTATGTTTGTTCTAACATTGATTGACGTTTAGATTGACAAGGATGACATATTTATCGCTTTACAGGGATCTTCACTCCACTCTCTACAGTTAACTTTACCCCGACTTTGTCCCGTTATGGCCTTTCATCAATAATGGGGTTTTCCTTCCTATCACAGATCACAACCGAACCTCGTGCTTCCGTGCGTATATAGTTATTTCTCCCGCCCTATGGGTCCAGTAGATGGTCTACGCCTTCACAAGGAGTTCACTCCACCAAAACATCGTCATGATTTGCCAAGCTTGTTCTGGTGAATCTTACGACATCGAGGGATTAAGTAAGAGTCGAAACATATAAGAGTGAACTCCACCCAAAGAATGCAACAAGCCCAGAACCACCGCCAAGCAACTCAGGAACGTGGAAGGACATAGATAATTAAACAACGCGCCTCCTCCAAACATATTAAGAACGCAGCTCTTCCAGTTGTGGGAGCGAAGTTGGGTCTCGGTCGCGATGTCACAACCTCTGTTGTTGACCCTTTCACTTGTAGCTGCTGCTCAAGCTGCGATTGACTACACTCAATATGTTGATGTGTTGTGAGTTATTTCCCGCTGTGTCTCGGATATTAGAACCTGACAAGCCATAGCACAGGAACCGAAGCCGGTGGCAATAACTTTCCTGGCGTGGCTATGCCATTCGGGATGGTAAAGCTAGGACCAGATCTATTGAATACAGGAACAGATTCATATTCAGGTTACCTTCCAAATGGACGGTTTTCTGGCTTCAGTATGATGCATGAGCAAGGGACCGGTGGTGCTCCAAAGTATGGCACTGTGTCTCAGCTACCGCTGGTGGGAGATCTTACTGCTGCGTTGTCAAATGTGACTGTGGGAAGAGGGCCTCCTGATCAAGGTTCTGTGGGCTACTACAAATCTCAAACAGCCGATAATGTTATTGTCGAGCTGGCGGCAACAGCACGTGCTGGCATGTATCAATACACATTCCCCGCGGGCAGCACAAAAAACAATGTTTTAATTGATGTTAGTCACGTATTACCTTCATTCAGAGGACAAGGTCTTGGTCAGGGTGAGCAGACATCATTTCATTCTCTGTCCAAGTGAAAATGTCAGACTTGTGTAGACGAGAGTGGGCGAAACATGAAATCTTGTGGACTGATAATTCCCATAGCTTCTTCCATGTAACTGACTATCGTTTTTTAGGATATAATGGTGGCAATTTCAGTATTTTCCCTGATGGTCACTATGAGGCTTATGGAATCTATAACAATGGGTGGAACCGGGCTCCAGACTGGAAGATCTACTCATGTATGTCTAGCTCTTCTGCACATTTGTTTTACGAAGCTAATTTCAAAGGTGGCTACTTCGACACCAAACCTGTGGCAGCTTCCGCTTTCAAAGGACCTGTTGGTGGCAATTCAGTTGTTCAACCAAGTAAAACAGCAACTTCAAATGGCATGAATGATTATGTTGGTGGTTTATACACTTTCGATGCAAAGACATTCACATCAAGAGTAGGTATCTCTTGGATCTCGAATGAACAAGCTTGCCAAAATGTGAATCGAGAGATACCAGCAGGTACAAAATTCTCGGCTGTGGTACAAAGTACCAAAGATGCATGGAATACGCAACTTCTGTCAACAATCACAACGGGTGCTACCAATCAGACGAGCTTAAAGCTGTTATACACGTCACTGTATTTTATGAATCTTTTACCGACAAACCAGACCGGTGAGAATCCTGGTTGGATATCTTCGGAGCCATATTATTCAGATATCTTCACTTTCTGGGATACTTTCCGCTGTTCGACTGCTCTCATGCACGTGCTCCAGCCTGTTGCATATGAGGAGTTCATCCGCTCAATCATCGATGTTTGGCGCTATGATGGATATCTTCCGGATGGAAGGTCTTCAAATTATAATGGCAGGACCCAAGGTGGTTCGAATGCTGATAACGTTCTGGCTGATGCTTACGTGAAAGGGGTTCGTGGCAAAATCAACTGGAACGATGGATACGCCGCTATGGTCAAAGACGCTGAAGTGACACCGCCGAATGACAATCCTGATGCAATGGCACCAGATTCCTCTACTAAGGAAGGTAGAGGAGCTCTTCCAGACTGGCTGCAGTATGGTTTCATTACACCCACATACAGCAGAGCTGCATCACGTGCAGTTGAATACGCATATAATGATTTCTCGCTATATCAAGTCGCTAAGGGACTTGGCAAGGCTGCTGATGCTATCAAGTATTTAACTAGATCTAGAAACTGGAGAAACCATTGGGATCCTAATTTGGCATCGATCGGATTCAAGGGATTCATTCAGCCGAGAAATACCAATGGCTTTTTGAATACCGATCCCTTGACAGATGGTGGATATTGGGCAGACGCATATTATCAAGGAAGCTCTTGGGCTTACTCATGGGGGGATGTCTTTGACATGCAAAAGCTTGTAGAGTGGATGGGTGGTGCAGATACGTACCTTTCACGATTGGAGACAATGTTCAAGCCAGGTACCATTCCTGGAAACGCGAATAGTATAATCTTTGATGCCACTAACGAGCCGTGAATATATACCTCGCCCCTAATAGTTGATTTGTACTAATCGACTATAGTACCTTCAATGTTCCCTATCTCTTTAACTTCGTTAATCGTCCAGATCGATCAGTCGAGCAGTCACGCAAGATCGCCAAAAACCGCTACCAAATTGGGCCGACAGGACTTCCCGGAAACAGTGATGCAGGAGCGATGCAAACCTGGCTACTCTGGAATATGATTGGACTCTATCCCATCACTGGGCAGACCACCTTTCTTATCCACTCCCCATGGTTCCAATCCATGACTATCAATCTCGGTAGTGGCAAGAAACTTTTGATTACCAGTACCGGAGGCGACGGAAATGGCGACACAAACTATCATGTACAGAGCTTGAAGGTCAACGGTAAAGCCTGGAATAAGAGCTGGCTGACTTGGAATGATGTTTTTGCCAATGGTGGCACAATGGAATTTGTACTTGGTGCAAAGCCTGTTCAATGGGCTACCGGCGCGCTGCCACCTAGTCCAGGCACAGAACCAAAGACATGCAATAGCGATAACTGTCTTCGAAACCTAAGGGATCCAAGATACTTAGTCTCTGCGACATCCTTTTGCAACACATACCTCGCAAAGGGTGTCATTGCTGCTACAGCTATTCCTACGTATCTCAAAAACTGCAATGCTAGTCCTGCAAGGGTAAGCTCTGCTTGCAGTTGTATCGCGACTGCGATCCCGACTTCAACATGAGCTTGAACTCTTTTCTATTCATCTGTACATAATTAACTCCGATTTTCCAAGTTTCTGGTAGCGTATGTAATTTCTAAAGAGTCTCGCCCAGATGGTGAATTACTCCTGAAAGCTCTCTGGTCTATGGAAGGCACGGCACTTTGTACATAGACTATTATTTGACAACCTCATGTAACAAAATCACTTGTTATAGAAAGTTTCCTGGATTGTTTTGAAAATGATTTTTCTGCTGGGCTAGTTCTGACTACTAGGCAATGATGACTGCTTGTGGTTTTGAAAAGACTTACGCAGCACCTTTGAATTGATTGACATGTGGAACTATAGAACGGACAAGAGCATACTAAACCATTCCCTTCTTCAAGAATTCAAGTACTATGATCATCCTTCACGAGAGCTACATACTCAAAGTTTGGTTACAAAAATGCGGTGTCCTAATAGTATCAAGTCTGAAGATCATAGACATCTTCTCGCTAGGTTTTGCATCATTTGCATCATTTATCAAATCAATGTCGGAACACTTGTCGAGCCAGATGCGCCTCAGCAGGTGTATTTTCTTTGACGGCATGAAAGGGCCGATAGCAGATAATAAATGGTTTTATGATACAATCTTAAGTCGCGGCACAAATATGCGAATCGTGAATTCACACGCACTGGTATTGAGGTCTGAATAATGCAATCTGGGACATCACTAGCCGCATAGAATGTGCTGAAGGAGAGAATTCATGGGACGAGATACGATACACTTTGCATGGTAGAGATGCGAGGAAGTTGAAGCAAATAATTTATTGATTGGAGACACTGAGTCTCCTGTCTAATGAACTAAATAGTCGGTAACCTGCTGTATATATTTTTACACTCAATTCTCGAACCTCCGCTTATGTCAGTTTGAACTCAGAAGGATCAATCTAGAACCGAAAAAGAATGGCCTTCTGGCTCATACAATTGAAATAAGTTCTCTCTCATCACCGACCCGAAGGCTTTATGAGGGTGGTGGAACTGTATAATAATCACAGCAATAGAAACTCGATGAAAGATACATTACACGTACCCTGTATCGGAGAAATGGCTTCATCGTCAAAGCAGGGGTTAATATGGAATGGTCACGTCGAACGGCAACCACGAATATCGTGAACATATCTGGCTTGATGTCAGTAAAGAACAGACATTATTCCTGAAAAGAATGTTTGGTTTCTTGTAGCTCATACTAAATAAATAAGGTAATGTTTCTCATCAACGACCCGAAGGCTATTATGAGTGGTGCATGAACACTATAATCATTGCAATGAAGGTAAGAGAGCTTGTATCACTGACCTTGAGTTTGTTCTCATATTATAGAGCTGGAGTAACACTTCAGGTGTCTCCAATAAGACCACAGACTTGCCACAAGTTTCGTCCCAGTGATGCAAAGCTCGAGGCTATTCAATCAGTGCTTGGGCGACTACTACTTTACTACTGTCAAGCATATATTGCACCGCGCAGTCCGCTTTCCTAGCTATACTAAATCTATGGTAATTCGGAGTATCGGCACACAAAGGATTTCTCGGAATGCATGTCGTGGGAACCACTTGGTTGACTCATCGAAGCCTTGTTGGTGACCATCGCTCATGATTCAATCATAAGAGGTATGTTCCGTGTGCTTGACATGAAGGATCGAGTTGTCGAATCTGCACCGTGATGGCATACCTTGAGTCTTGTGTGGAATGCTAAATATGGTAGCAGGTATTTGTGAAGTCAATTGATGATGTATGTTGGATGAGTCTCTTGTGCTAAAAAATTTAAAGGGCTGTTGATTTAGCGTGCCAAGCAAATTGAACCGCACTAATAGCCGAGCTCATCCTAGTTTGAATAACAAGTTTAATGTCAGTACTATAAATACACTCTGAGTATGTAACACCTAGGGTTCAGTCACGCAGTGGTAGTTATATCATTGAGTAACCGATTATAATCGTTCTAGACAAGGGCCAGGAGACTTGGTGCTGAAATGTGTTGGCTGGCAGCCTTTTT
>Ga0247808_10000257_pt1 | contig 28675 bp, 42 predicted proteins | sample UWRJL089202R1_FD_179914 | JGI IMG/M metagenome (GOLD analysis project Ga0247808, IMG submission 179914) | Plant litter microbial communities from Arlington Agricultural Research Station in Wisconsin, United States - UWRJ-L089-202R-1 | ecosystem: Environmental > Terrestrial > Plant litter >... | reverse complement strand
CGACGGCACCGGAGGCGAGCGTCATGCCGCCCTGTCCGCCGGGGCCCGTCGCGATGTGCAGCGACTTGTTGCCGGTCAGGGTGCGCAGCGCAGCCTGCAGGGTCATGATCTTGTCGTAGGCGCTGGCGGTGTCGGCGACGACCACCACACTCCCGTCGGGGAGCGTGATGATTCGATCGGCTAGAGCCTGCACCTTGCCTTGCTCGGCCACCGCGTTCGATCCGAACTCGGTGGTAACGGCGGAGGGGGTCGTCAGCATCGTGTCGATCAGCGCCCGCGCCTGCTCTTCGGTCAGCCCCATCTGCTCGAGATGGTCGGCAAGCGCGTCCGTCGCGATGCGGTAGCGCTCGGTGAGCGCTTCCTGCTGCTCGCCCGTGGCGGCTGCCGCCTCGACCTCGTCGCCCATCGCGGCGATCGAGTTGCGCACCTGGTCCTCGAGCAGCTTGCCTGAGTCGGATGCGCGGAGGTTCGCGAGGTCGATGCCGTCGAGTCCGATCGTGGCACCCTCGGCGTTGGTGCCCACTTCGCCGATCGCGCCGGCCAGCCGTAGCGACGCGTCGTTGAGGAACCCCATCGCGACAGCGCCTTCGCCGAACTCGTTCAGCTTCACGCGCGCGGGCTCGAGGCCCTCGTCGATCAGCTTCGTGCGCATCGTCTCGGCAGCGCTGGCCGTGACCTCGTCGAACTCCCTCATCCCGTCGCGCAGCCCCTCGAGCGAGGAGGTGTCGGCGAAGGGATTGATGGACTTCTGGATCCCGATGAGCAGGTCGATCATGTCCGCGCCGGGGCCGGCGAGGAACTCGCCGAGCGCCTCGGTGCCGTCGGCCACGGAGTTGACCATGAAGACGCCGAAGTCGAGCGCGCCGTTCGCGAGGTCGAGCATGAACTGCATCACGGGCCCGCGGTTCTCCGACACGAAATCTGCCAGCTCGCCGAGCGGCTCCGAGAAGGCGGCCGCAAGGGCACCCTTGATGCCGTCGGCGGCGACCTCGATATTGCGCTGCGCCTGCTCCATCTTCGTCGCGTCGTTGTCAGCGAGGGTGTCGAACATCTTCTGCGCGGACCCGGTCACGCCGTCAAGCTGGTCGACAGCGGTCGACAGGTCCATGGCGAACAGAGCGGAGCCGAGGTCTTCAGCCTTCGTCCCGAACAGCGCGACGGCGGCGGCGTTCCTCACGACGGGGTCTTCGGTCTCGCGCAGCTTGTCGAGGACGAGCTCGAGGCCGTCTCGGGCCTCTGCTCCTCCGCGGGAGATCTTCGCCGTCATCTCCTCGGCGCTCAGGCCTATCAGCTCGTAGCCCTCGGTCGACGCCTTGGACGCATCCGTTGACCGGATCTGGAACTCCTTCAGGGCATCGGCCGCGATGTCGCTGTTCCGTGCGCCCGCGTCGAGGCCCTGGCTGATCAACCCGAGCGCTTCTTCCCCGGACAGCCCGAGTCGTGCGAAGACAGCGGGGTACTCGGTGAAGGTGTCGAGCAAGTCCTCTCCGCGGTTCACGCCCTCGCGCGCGCCGGTGGCGAGGAGGTCGAATGCATTCTCCGCCGACGTCGCCACGCCGGAGCTAAGGAGGGTGGTGACCGCCGCGGCTATGGGGCGCACGTCCTCGCCGAGGACGTCCGCAATTCCGGAGAGACCTTCGATGACCTTCTGCGCGGATCGCGTGGTGGCCTCTTCGTCAATGAGGTTGTACTGCAGCGCCAGTCGAGCGGTGTCCATGTTCGCTTCGATGGACTCACCGAAGACGTTCGCGTACGCCTCGCCAGATGCCCTACCGAATCGGAGTGCGTCCTGCTCGGAGATGCCGGTGAGCGCCTGCAGGCGGTCATAGGAAACTTCCTGCTGTAGGCCGTCATTGAACGCGCCGACGAGTGCCTTCGCGGCGGCGGCACCCAAGCCGATCACCGCGCCGGCGATCGGTATCGTCACGAGCGCGGCGATGATGTTCTCGCCGAGGTTGGACCCGGCTTCCGCGCCCGTCTCGCCCGCGTCGTCCGCGACGCCGTCGAGGGACTGCTCCACGGCGATCGTGCTGGCGTCGATGTCGATCAGGGTGCGCGCCGAGCGGAGCGCGTCGAGGCGGCGTTCGACCCGCTGCAGGTTCGTCTCGGCACGGGTGACGTCTGCCGATACGTCCATGCCGCCGAGGGCGAGCAGCTCGAGTTCTTCGAGGCGCTTCTTCGCCTTGTCGAGTTCTGTCTCCGCGCCAGTCACGTCGGCGTCGAGCTTCAGCGCGGTCTCCTGCGAGACGACACGGCGGACCGCGTTCTCGACGCGGTCCATGCTGGCGAGCGCCTGGGCAGGGTCGATCTCGATCTGAGTGCGCGCCGTCTGCAGCCCGGTGAGGTTGCGCTCAATGCGCGACAGAGCGGCCTCGGCGCGGCGCACGTCGGCGGTTACGTCGAGTCCGCCGAGTGCGCGCACCTGGAGGTCTTCGAGTCGCTGCTGTGCCTTGAGGAGGTTCTTGTCGGCGGCGGTGATGTCGGCGTCGAGTTTGATGGCGGTGGCCTCAGAGACCAGTCGCTTTACCGCGGCCTCGACGCGGTCCATGCTGGCGAGCGCGGGCTCCGCCTCGACGTCGACGGTGATCTCGCCGCTGGCTACACGTGCGAGCTCGCGGGCGGCGGTTGTGGCGATTCCGTAGGAGCGCGTGAGCACTGACTCGATCTGGTCCGCGGTCTTCCCGGCGGCGCGGTCCGAGGCGAGGTAGTTCTCGACGAGCTCCCGCTTCTGCCGAGCGGATGCCTCGGAGGTGTTTTCGAACGCCCTGGCGAAGGCGGCCTCGATCCGGTCCGCGCTGGATACGACGCTGCTCGTGTCGGCGGTGACGGTCGCCGTGATGGGAGTGCTCTCGATCCGCTGACCAGTGGCCTGCACAGTTCTCTCGGCCTGCGTCACTTCATTGGTGTTCGCGGTGAAGAGGACTTCGAGCTCGGCTGCCCTGAGTGTCGCCATGGTTACCTCCGGGTCAGTACGGCACGCAGGCGCGTGTTGGAATCGAGCAGCGAGAATATGACGGCACGGATGCCCGGCCACGGGCGCGCGAGGATCAGCGGGTCGTAGAGGTCGATGCCGCGTTCGGCTAGCTCTGCGACGACCAGCCGCCAGTGCGTGACGAGCGCGAGCCACGAGCCGTCGATGACGATCTCGGTCGGCTTCGCCACAGCGGACGCTGCTTCGGGCTTGAGTGCTTCAGGCACCGGGCGGTAGTCCGGATACCAGCCCTCGTCGTCTGGCTCACCGATGCCGTAGGGTGCCCAGTCCTCGGCGGTGTTCAGTCTTTTGGGACAGGCTCGCCACCCTGCGCAGTCCCGTCTTCGCGGGCGGTGAAGAGGATCGTGGCGAGGCTGTCGGCGTATTCCTTGCCGCGCGCCCAGTAGAACGTCGCGTAGTAGGCCATCCGGTCGATGGACTGCTGCGGGACGCCGTCGGCGGCGAGCAGCGCGTACGCCTCGCCCAGCGCCGGATGCTCGCCGGGTCCGATGGTGCTGAGCACTTCCAGCACTGCGGGAGGGATCTCGCCCTTCACCAGCCCGAGGTTCACCTCGGCGCGCACGGCTGCTGCGATCAGTTGCTTCGAGCCCTCCACGGTCGGCGGCTGCACCTCGTAGGTGCGGCCGCCGAACGTGAGCTCGAGGGCGGGCGCCGCCCACTCTGAGAAGTCGACAGCGCCCATGGCTTACGCCCCTCTCGTGTAGCTGAACGTGGCGCTGCCGCCCGGGGTGGTGACCTCGATGGCGACGCTGCCGGCATCGCCCGTCAGCATCTGGGCGATGATGGATCCGGCTCCGACGGTGGTGAACTCCGTGGCGACGTCGTCGATGGTCACGGCGGTGGTGCCGATCAGCCCGGTGCCGTTGATGGTGAAGAGATCGCCATCGCCCGCGAGCAGCTCGGGGATGCCGGAGATCGTCGGGGCGGTCGAGCCCCATCCCGTGAAGGGGTTGACGATCTCTTCGTAAGCACCCTTGCCCGTGAGGGTGAAGGTGAGGTTTTCGATCTCGCCACCTGGGCCTGTGTTCTGGCGCTGCGCAGCGACGGTGCAGAATCCGCGGCCGGCGTCGTCCGGGTTCGGCGTTCCGAGCTCGGGCTTGTGGTACCAGCGGACGTCGGCGACAGCGGCCTCGGCCTTCGCCGACGGGCGCGTGCGAGCGAGGAGGTACTCCACCTCGGGCAGGTAGGCGCCGGTGGCGAGGGAGCGGTTGACCTGCGCGAGGAACGTCATGCCCCAGCCCCAGCCGGTGATGTCCTGGTTCGGCGATCCCTGGTCGTCGTAGGTCTGCGCGTCCATCGTCGTCGGTGTGGGCGTCACCTGGAATCCACTGATCCGGCGGAACGGCTGCCAGATCGGATCGGCGAAGGTGCCGAGGTTTACGTCGAGGCCGTACTCGAAGCTCTTGCCGAGGGTCGTGCCGGCGGGAAGGGGGACTTTGGTGTTCATGTGAGGCTCTCCTGGTTGTCGAGGATGATGAGGTAGTTCTCCGTGCGCTCTTCGCGCCGGTTGTCGTCGGTACCGGCTGGTGCCATCGACTGTCTGCTGATGCTGCTGATCCCTCCCAAACGGGAAAGTCCATGGAGGATCGCGAACGACGGGGCGGACAGCTTGTCGGCTCCGTCGGGGCGGCCGGCTACGCCGCGCAGTCGCAGCTGCGCGCGCCGCCAGCTGAGGTCCGGCTCGTCGGTGGTTCCGTAGACACGGACGCCGACCGCCTTGTCCGGCTCGGTGCCGATCGCGCCGTAGTAGATCACGACCGCGTCAGGCGCGTAGACGTGTGGCTCGTCCTCGGGTGCGTCTAGATCGGAGTCGTGCCAGTCCCACCCGGGGATCTCGCCGAGGGTGGAGCAGATGAGCTTCGTGAGCGTCACGTCATCCAAGAGCAGACCGCACCTTCGCGGCGATGATCGCGCCGACGTCGATCTCGTCGGCCGCCGCCTCGAGGAACTTGGCCTGCTCGCCCGGCTTGTGCTGGGCCTCGAGGTCCTCGTGCTGCAGACGGGAGATGTGCGACGTGAACCCCACCTGCATGGTGAGGTCGTCCACCAGGGAGAACCCCGACTTGTCCGAGGCACCGCTGTCCGTGGGGCTCAGCTCACGGGCGCGCTTCAGCATCTGGCGCCCGGCCGTGCGCAGCCCGTCTTGGACTGCCTTCTCGAGCTCGGTTGCAATGGGCACATGCATGCGCATGGCGACCTCCTACTTTAGGGATAGGACGAGGAACGAGTCGAGGTCGTCGATGTCGTTCTCGTTGGCGGCTACGGCGAGGACTTCGGCCTCGCGCTCCCGGGCGGTGCCGGGCCACACGGTGACGAGGGAGCCGACCGGGACGTGCTCGCTGACTGGCACGGTGACCGACGAGGAGGAGACGACCTCGCGGCCGTCGGCGGTGCGGACGAGACGCTGCTCGTCCTTCACCTCCGACCTGACGGTGCGCGCGGCCGCGTAGCCGGTGCCCATGCCACCGGACGGGCGAGCGTTGCGGATGCTCACCTTGTGCGGGTAGAAGAACGGATCGTCCCAGCTCACGAGTACGGCCCCTCCGCCCATGCGCGCTCGATCGGGCGCGCCTCCGGGAAGCTCCCGACGGGGAGGCCGGTGGGCACGACTTCACAGAGCGAGCGGAGGCTCGCCATGTCGTCGTCGCTGAACGCTGCGCCGAGATCGCTGTAGCTGATCGACGTTCCGTTCCGCCCTCGCGAGCGGACCCGCCGCGCCCCGGGCGCCGGCACCTCGGCGACGACGCCCTTCAGGATCGCGATCGCGTCGAGGCGGCGGTCGTCGTCGTCAGGGATTGAGGCGAGGCAGGGGGCGATGGAGCGCGCACGCACCAGGATGCGCCGCGCGAGATCGTCGTCCTCGCTGATGTCTTCTGGCTTGATGATCACTCCATCGCCCCCTTCTGGTTACGGCTTCGTGGCCGGCTTGGCCGTGCCGGTCTTCGGCGGTGCCTGGTTCGCGGCGATCGTCTCGGCCGCAGCCGTCACGCGCGCCTCGAACTCTCGTTCGCGTTCCGCGTCGAGGCGGGCGAGTTCCTGCTGGATCCCCGCTTCGAGCTCGGGTTCGCGTGCGAGCACGAGTTCCTTCGCGGCGGTCTTGACTGCCTCGTCGAACGCAGCCTGGGTCACCGCTTCCGCCGCGACCCGTTCTGCGTCGAGGTCGACCACGAGCTCTTCCTCGACGACCACCGCAGCGATGAGGCCGCGCGCGGTCAGGCGCTCGAGCTGCTCGCCGTCGACGCCGACGGGCACGAGATCTCCGCGCTGCACGAAACGTGCGACGCGGTTGCCTCCGTTCCCGCCGAGCGACACCTTCACGACCGCCGCAGTTGCGACGTGGAGAACGCCGCTCATGCGCGGGTCCCGGTGAGGTAGAACGCGGCCAGCGGGTTGGTGACCAGCGGGACGTGAGCGTTGCGCGCCTGGATGTGAGTCTTCTCACGCTTACCGTCGCGCTCGGTCATCACCTCGACGCCCGTGTCGTTGCCGACAGGACTGTACTCGGGCGAGGGGATGTTCTCCCGGGCGATGCCGCCGAGGCGGCGACGGTCGAGGAACAGCGGGTCGGTGAGGTCGTCGCCGTCATCCGAGATCCAGGTGATGCCGGCGATCGTCGGGAAGGCACCGGTGCGGGCGGTGTCATCGCTGTCGGGCAGGATGTCGAGCAGCTCCGGGATGACCTCGGCGTACAGCGTGCCGGGCAGCACGGCGGTGTCGATTGCGTAGCCGAGCTTCTGCGCGCGCACCGCGGCCTGGACGCCGAGTGCGTCCTTGAAGATCTGCTTGCCGGTCGTCCACAGTCCGCCGGCGGGGCGGGTGTTCGTGATCGACGAGCGGATGACGCCGAGCGCCATTTCGTTCGCCGAGAACACCAGCTCCGTCTGGAGGTGCAGGAGCGCGTCGTCGATCGGCTGGCGCTGGAGCCGGCCGATCTGCTCGTCGGTTACCTCGGTTGCGAGGCCCTCCTTCTGAGCGGCGTAGAACTCGTACTCTTCCTGCGAGAAGGTGGTGAGCTTGTACTCGCCGCCGGGGGCGACGATCTCCGCGCCGCGGTCGGTGCGGAGCACCTCGTTCACCGGGATGCCGATTGCGCCGCCCTGGATGACGTAGCGGCCGGCGAGAAGGAAGTTCCCGATGAACTGCTGAGCGGAGAGGATCTCTTCCAGGCGGCGCGCGACCAGGGTCGGCTGCTTGAGGAATGCGATCAGATCCGCGGACGAAGCCGCCGACAGTTGCGACGGCGTGTACGGGTAGACGTTCATATCCGTGTGGTCCTTTTCTTAGAGCTGCAGGGCCTTGACGGTGGAACCGTCAGCGGCGGAGGAGAGGGCGAGGAAGATCGCAGTGCCGGCGGCGAGCGTGCGCACGCTGCCTGCCGCTGCGGCTTCGAGCTTCGAGCCGCGCGCGATCGCGCCTACGGCCTTGAGCTCGTGGATGGGCTTGCCGACTTCGACGGTGATCTTGTCGCCGATGGCCGCGTCGTGACCGGCAACGCCGACAACCTTCGCGGATGCTGCTGCGGCCGGTGCCACAGCGAAGTCGACGGCGCCGACCTCGACGACCTGACCGGCGGTGACGGCGGCGCTGACGCCGAAGGTGACGGTCTGGCCGGGGCGGAACAGGGGCAGGTAGTTCTTAGCCATCTCAGGCCTCCTTCTTGGCGCCGTAGACGGCGTCGTAGATGCTGTCGCCGGCGGTGGTGATGTCGTCGGACTTGCCGATCTCACGCACCGGGACGGTGTTCTTCGCGAGCGAAGCGATGAGCGACACGGTGCCGTCTTCGTTCGAAGCGAGGTTGGTCAGCCACATGTCGCGCGAGGCGGGGGCGATGCGGCCCTCGTTCACGGCGGTGTCGACGATGGCTTCCCGGCGGGCGGTGTCCTGCGCCTCGCTTGCCTGGCGGCCCAGCGCGGCGGATGCCTGCAGGTCGGTCAGCACAGCGGAGTCGATCAGGACGGTGCCGTCCGGTATGGGGGCGGTGGTGCTTTCGGGCTGCTCCGCGAGCGCCTCGTCGAGGGCTGCGAACAGCGTCTCATCGTTGGCGGCAGCATCGGTCACGCCGAGTCGCGCGCGGATGCCAGCCTGCAGATCGCTGTAAGCCACAGCGTTCTCCTTTCGGTTGGGGACACCCGGCTCGGACGAGCTCGGGAGATTGGGGGCGGCCTGAGCCGCGACGGGGAGGGAGCGACCGCGGGCGACGAAGCGGATGATTCGTGCGGCCGCGGTGTCCTCGGGTTCGTCGTCGTCGGGGAGGTAGAGGAGCTCGTCGTTTTCATCACCGACGGTCTCGGTCTCTCCCGCGTCGGGGATGTCGGCGACGCGGTTCGCGAGGCCCATGTCGACGGCGTCTTTGGCGGTCAGCCAGGTCTCGGCCTCGAGCAGTGAAGCCCAGTCCTTCTCGCCGGCCTTCGTCGTGTAGATCTCGGCGAGCGACCGGTCGAGGCCTTCGAGGACCGCGGCCTCCTTGTGCATGTCGACCGCGTTGCCCCAGACGATCGTCGAGGTGCAGTGGATCATCATCTGCGTGCCGGGCGACATCACGGTCTCGTCTGCGCCGGCAGCGATCACCGACGCGGCGGAGGCGGCGAGCCCGTCGACCACCGCGGTCACCTTCGCGCGGTGGGCACGCAGAAGGTTCATGATCGAGATGCCCTCGAACACGTGACCGCCGGGAGAGTTGATGCGCAGGATGATCTGCGTCACCGAGTCGGGGAGCGCGTCGAGAACGCCGCCGACGTCCTTGGCCGAGATGCCCCAGTACCCGCCCCAAGAATCGATCGGACCGTACAGCCGGATGGTCGCGATCTCGGGGTTCTCTCCCGAGGGCGGCGGCGCGACGACGGCATTGAAGAAGTCGCGCTTGGTCTTCGGCAGCTCCTGGCTTCCCCAGAATCGGTTCGGCCACGTGTCAGTGCGGGTCATGCTTCCTCCTGTGAGGTCGAGGGCTTGGCAGCCGGGGCGGTGGTGCTGAGGTTGCCGCCGGCGCGGTCGACGATGTTGCGGGCTTCGGCCTCGGTGATGACGGGGCCGACTCCGAGATAGACCTTCTGGATGACCTCGGCCGCGAACCGAGCCAGCTCCGCATCGGTCATCCCGCCGCTGTCCGCCGCGTCCGGGGCGGCGGTGTCCTTCGCCGGGAGGCTGAAGGCCGTTCGCATGAACACCTCGAGCGACTCGTCGGGCTTGATGACACCCGCATCGATGAGGATCTTGAGCCCTTCGGCAGTGAGGGATCCGCCCGAGCCGATGGGCTTGAACACCAGCCGCGGCGCCGGCTCGGCCTCACCCCAGTTCCAGTCGACGAGATCCTCGACGACGTGCGCCTGGGTGGTGTCCTGGATGTGCTCGGCGACGGCGTTGAGGGAGCTGGTGAAGAAGTCGGCGAACGTGGATCCGAGCGCCCAGGACCCGGTCTCGGTGCCGAGGTTCAGGAAGTGGGCGAGCACGGCGCGGGCGATCTGCTCGTCGTGGTAGCGGATGGGCTGGTCGGTGTCGGGCAGCTTCCCGGTGACGCCGGTGAGCGTGAGCTTCGCGGCGTTGGGGATGGAGGCGCCGGCCGCCTCGCCTGCCCGGAATCCCTTCGCGAGCTTGAGACCCGCCTCCTTCTCCGACTGTTGCCAGGCTTCGCGGCCGGACTCGTCCGCCTTCTCCGGGTAGGGAGCGGCCTCGTAGACCGGCACGCCGAGGCCGTTGCGTTCCACCGTGAGGGCCTGCGCCCGGAGCATCCGGTCCTTCAGGAGCCAGTTCTTGTACGCCGTGCGGAGCAGCGACAGGCCGATCCAGTTGCCGCCCTCGCGGTCGTTGACGTAGGCCACGAGGCGATCAACGGGGATCGGCTTGGTGACGCCGTGCTGCTGGATGGAGATCAAGCCGCCGTCGCGGGCGACGTTGATCTTCGCAATGCTGCGCGGCGGGCGCCACGCCAGCTTCTTCAGGCGCAGCCTGTTGCCCTCCGCCTCGTACACCTGCTCGAAGAACGAGTGTCCGTAGACCAGCTCGAGCAGCGCCAGGCGCAGGTGCTCGCCCCACTGGAATCGCCCCTTGGTGCGCAGCGGCCGGAGCGGAGGCTGGCCTTTCACGGACAGTCCGAGGTCGGTCGCGACGAGCTCTACGACCTCGTCCCGGGCGCCAGCGGGGTCTATCATCCACTCGGCGCCGCGGATCGGGAGCGTCACAGCGCGTAGCACGGAACCGATCTGCGAGTCTTCGCGGCGCATCTTGTCGAACACCTCGATGGACAGCGGCCACATGAGATCCGGGTTCGTCTCGTTCGCCTCTGAGGCCATGGTCGCCCAAGACGCTAGTGCTGTGCCGCTTACCTGGTACCCCTGCTCGTCAGCCACGTGGCACCTGCTTTCAGTTGGGTTAGAACCCCGCGGTTGCGAGGTTCACATCGGAGGGCGATGAGTCATCGCGGGTGACCATCTCGGCGGCCGGCGGCGGAGGAGCGGCAGGCTCGGGCGGAGGCGGCGTGAGGATCTCCAGCGCATACAGTGCGAGCGACATCCCGACCAGGCCGGCGATGTCCACCGGCATCGACTTCGGCCGGGACCACGCCTTGTTGTCGCCGTACCGGACCACGACTCCGCCCTGCACGGCGAGGTCGATATCGGGCTGGTGGGTGACGACGATGGTCTTGTCGCGCACCGCGTCCTGGTGGCGGCCGGTGGCGATCGCGAACATGGGCCCGTCGAACTTGTGCACGGTGAGGCCGAGCTCCTCGAGCGGCTCGACGAACTCCATCGCCGGGCATCCCTTGGCGTTCAGCGCCACCTCGCGGTGGCCCGATTCCTCAGCGAGGGCGGCGAGATACGCGGGCACCCATACCATGCCGGCGCGCTTGATCCGGCTGTACAGGAAGGGTTTGCCGTCGTCGGTGTACACCGCCGACGACACCCACGTGGTCTGCCGGTCGTCCGAGACGTCCACGCCCCATACTGTGCGGGCGCCCTTCGGGATCCGGCCCCTGACCTCGGCGACCGTCGCGACCAGGACGCGGTAGTCCTTCACGTCGATGAAGGAGTCCACCTGGGCGGTGACCCACTGGCAGAGCACCTCGGTGCGGTAGCCGGCGTCGGTCATTCCGCGGATGTCCGCGAGGGCGCTCTGCACTGTCATCGAGCCGTAGCCGATGGACGGGTTGGCCTGGAGGATCCCGTCGACGTCGTCCTTCGCGCAGCCGTCGGGCGCCGACCACTCGAACAGGCCGAGGGACATGTCGTGGGTGTTGGCGAACTCCTCGGCCGAGGTGAGTCCGGCGTTGACGTAGGCGTCGAAGTCGGCCTGGTCGGCGATCGCCGCGTCGCGCTGCTGGCGCAGGACGACCGCGCCGCTGTCGCCGGCGTTGGAGAAGCCGACAAGCATGCCGTTCCAGAAGGATTTCGTGGTCTGCGAGACCGCGTTCCAGACGGCCCAGTCCTTCTGCTCGCGCATCTCATCCATCAGCACGCGGGCGGCGGGCTTGCCGCGGGCGTTCTTGCCGGCGCGGATCTCGTAGTGCGCGCGCGATCGCGCGACGATAGCCTCCTTGCCGTTGGTGTCAGACACCTTCGCCGTCGCATCCTGCAGCGCTTGGATGGCGAGCACGGACTCTTCGACGGTCTCCGGCTTCGGATCGCACCAGAGCTTCACGACCGCCCAGGGTTCGCGGGCGATGTCGAGGTTCTGGGCGACGCCGACAACCTTGAATTTCAGCGGCGGCACCCGGTCGGGGTGGCGGGCCGAGTCGATGTACAGCCACCAGGCGGCGAGCACGGAGGCGAGAGTGGTCTTTCCCTGCTGGCGGGCGACGAGAACGATGACGCGGCGGAACCGATACTGCCCGTCGACGAGTAGCTCGAGTGCGTGAATCAGCAGCCAGCACTGCCACGGGTAGAGCTCGACGCCGAGAATGACCCTGGCGAACTCGATGACCTCGTATCCGAGGGAGGTTTCCGGGGTGAGTTTGCGCAGCGGGCGGGTCCACAGCCGCGGTTCGGTGCGGCCTTTCAGGTTCGCCGTCGCAGTGGAGCTCCGTTGGGGAGCCGGTGGGGCGAGGGTCGTCAACGAATCGACCCCCTCCCAGGCTTAGGCGATCTTGTGTTTCTGCTTGAAATTCGCCAGGTCGTTCTGGCGAGGGACCTCGGTGTCATGCGTCGGCTCTTCGTCGGCGTCGGCCGGCGGGATAACCTCGGCCGAACCTCGCGGTACGCCGGTGCTCGCGTTGATCACGCGGCGCAGATCCTTCAGCGCGGAGAGGTAGGCCTGCCGGTTTCGCGCGCCGCCCTCGGTGTCGAGTTCGTCCGCGAGCTCTTTGACGAGCTCGATGAGCGGCGCCTCTTCGGGGACGTGCACGAGGCCGGTCGCGCGCAGCATCCGCATGACCGCTTTGCGGTGCGGCCCCATCTTTTTTCTCATCGTCCCCCCTCTCGGAGTGGGTAAAAAAATGGACTCCGACCCCGGGGAGGGAGGACAGCTCCCCCTGGCTCTGGTCCGTCCCCTAGGCCATGTCTGGATTTTCTGGGGAAATCGCGCAAAGAGGCAGAAATAGCGCCTGTGGGAGGCGCTGAGAGCTTCAGTCGCGAACGATCTCGGTGTCCGATGGCGCGTGGCCGCCGTCGGCCGATCCCATCTCGGCAGACGGTAGGGCGGCAAGGATCTGATCCGCCGCGCTCCGCAGGGCTTCGACCATTGCCGTCTTGATCGCGTCGTCAGTGGCGGCCTCGACGTGAAGTAGGCCGGTCGCCTCGTCATGCACAGCGGTCACGGGGACGCTGAACATACCGAGAGCCACCGCCTCGCAGCCGTCGAGGCTGACGCTGACGGTGCCGGTGATTGGTAGCAATGCGGCCATGGTCGGTTCTCCTGTCGTTGCGGTCACCACCAGTCGGGTACCGGCTCGCCTAGGCCCGGGCTGGGGGTGTTCTTGCCGCGGCTGGTGTTGCAGGTCATGTGTGAGTGGCGGAAGTTGTCCCAGTCCTCTTGGAGGTCGGGTCGGTCGTGCACGGTGTAGTAGTGGTCGAGGTTGTGGGAGTCGCTGGTGGTGTGAGGCTCCGCTGTGTAGTCGATCGCCGAGTTGTCCAGCCAGCAGAACGACAGCGCCCTGACCTCTGGATCCGGCGACTCGGATTGCGCCTTGCCCTCGGCGAAGAACTTGTCTCGCAGGGTGTGCATGCGGCGGGTGTTCGTGCGGGTCACGGTGCGCCTCTCGGTGAAGTGAACTCCGGCAGCAGCGCGCAGGACACGCCACACCCGAGGCATCGGGTGCTTAGGGCGGCCTTCATCTCCCATGTGATGTGAACGCGACAGCTGCCGGTGAGGATGCCAGCCTGCTCGCGACCCAGATCAGGTGAGCGCGTGTGGTCGTGAGGCTGGCAGGAGTGATCGTTGCGGGCGGCGAAGAGAGCGGCCGGGAACGAGAAAGGCCCCGCCGTAGCGAGGCCTGCAGTATTCGGGTGTGCGGAACGACAACCTAGGAACAGACTTTGCAATGATTTCTGTCATTCGTCAAGCCCGAATTCGGCGTGTCGCTTTTTGAGGCGGTTTCTCACAGCAGACGGGAGCGGCCTCGCGCGGGTCGAGAAGACCCGGGAGGCCGCCCTCTGTGCCCGGCCAGACAGCGTTGTGTGCCGCGCTGTCGGTGTCGATCAGAGCGGTATGGCGATGAACATGCCGGGGCTCAGGGGAGTCGGCCGCCAGCCGATACAGCAGTCGCAGTTGCCACACCACAGGAGGCCCGCGTTGTTGGTCGACGCCGCTGTGGCGTAGTCCCAGTCGTGATCCCAACCGTTCGACTTGCAGCTGCATCCCCAGGGGAACACCTCCTCGGAAGTGCAAGCGATCGCGGTCATCATGCTGTCGCCTCTCCCTGCTCGAGCGCGGCTTCGCGTGCTGCCTTCACGCGAGTGCCCACCCACGACTTGGAGCGACCCACTTCGATTGCGATCTCCGCCATGGACAGGGTCTTGTTCATCTCGAGCAGCTCGGCGCCCGTCGGCTCTGGCACGTCGGTCCTCGGTGCTGTGCGCTCGACTGCGGTTCGTGGCTGCTGCGAGCGCGGTGCTTCTTCGGCGAGCGCTGTCGTGGTTTGGGCGGGGCGGTGTGAGGTGGGGATGGTGGCTATGTGGATGACGATGAAGAGTGTGAGGGCGGGGACGGTGTTGACGGCGATCGCGAGGGGTATGGGCACGGTGATGCGTCCGGGTTCGAGGGCGGTGACGTGGAAGGCGTTGCCGAGGATGTTGGTGATGGACCAGAAGCCGATTGCGGCCCACAGGTAGCGGTTGACCGCGCTGCTGAGGTTGGGGTTCCAGATGCGGATGAGGACGCCGGTGAGGATGGCGACGTCGACGACGGCCGGGTAGAGGCCGGCGATGGCCGGGTTGATGCCGGACCCTACGGCGAGGGTCACCTGTGCGTCGAAGGACAGCGCGAATGCGGACCCGCCGACGATGGTGACCAGGACGGTGAGGATGATGCGTCTGAAGTACTTCACGGGGTGGGCTCCTGGGTGGTGGGGTTGGCGAGCGTGAGGAGGATGTCGGCGTGGCAGGCCTCGTCGGGAGGGCAGTTGCAGGAGAGGTGCTTGCCGGCGAGCTCGGCGCGGATCTCCTCGAGTGGCGGGTAGGTGAAGGTGATGGGGCCGCGGCGGCCGCCGAGGTGGCGCCAGTTCGGAAGAGTGACGGTGCCGGCCCGCTGGATGTCTTCGAACTGGCGTCGCACCATGACGGCGAGCTGCTGGTCGTTGAGGCTGGGGTACTGGCCGCCGACGTCTGAGAAGGTCACCGGGTTGGCCCACCTCGAGCCCGGGCCGACGTAGACGACCGCGGGGTCTGCGGGCGGGCCGAAGCGGTCGCTGACGACGTTGACGAAGATCCGGCGCGGTCCGTCGGCGAGGGGTGGCGGCCACTCCGAGAGCCTGAACGGTGAGGTCGGCCATGGATCCCCGGCGGGCACGACGCGGGTTTCGTGGAGACCAACGTAGGAGACGCTGGTGATGGTGCGCTCAGGGACCACGTCGACGCCGAGGGCCGTGCGCGCCCCGGTGTCGATCCCTACTGCGGTGAGGATCGCCTCGGTGAGCAGGCGCAGGTTGAGGATGCCGTCGATGTGCAGGGCTTCCGGGTTGTCGGCGAGGTCGAAGATCAGAGCACCGCGGGACTCGGTGGACTGTCGGCGGAGCTCGGTGATGGCTGCGGCGAGCGCGAGCTTCTCTTGCTGGTCGGTCATGGGGTGGGCTCCTGGTAGTGGGTTTCGGAGTGCTGGTAGGCGCGGTCGGCCTGGTCGTGGATGCTGCCGCGGTAGTCAATGCGGGTGCCGCAGTGACGACAGGTGAGGGCTGTGCGCGGGTGGAGCCTGTCCGCGATCACGAGCAGCAGGCGCTCGAGCCAGACGGGGAGGTGTGCGGGCGAGGCGATGTAGTGCGGACGGTCAGCGGAGACGGCCCGGCGGATGGTGCGGGCGGTCTTCTTGCGCAGCTGGTTCATGGGGTGGGCTCCTGGTCGGTGGTGGTGAGGGCAAGCAGCTGCACGGCGACGTCATCTGGGAGACGGCGCAGGCCGAGTCCGCCCCGGTACGGGAACGGCTCGGCGAGGGGGCGAGAGTAGCTGAGGCAGAGGTGCCAGACGTCACGCTCTGACCAGGGCGAGCCGCCCGGTCCGCCGCTTGGGCGGTGAGGGCAGCAGTCGCCGTTGTCGCGGTCCTGGTGCACAGCCCACAGGTTGACGATGCCGATGATGTGGCCCTGATCGGACCAGCGGCGTTGCGAGGTGGCCGTGCACCAGGTGCAGGCGTGCACGTTGTGCGTGTACGGGTATCGGGCAGCGTAGGGGCACGGTGCGTGAATCAGGCCGTGCATCGGGTGGGCGTATTCGGCAGGCTCGTCGTCGTCACGGAGGGCGACGTGAATGGCGACGGGCCCGCGGTAGTCACCGGCGAGGTTCCGGACACGGTTCTCGACGTCCTTGCCGCCATGGACGATCGCCCATGCCCACGGCTGCTTCACGGTGAGGACGCGCATCTCGGTCACGAGCTCTTCTCGTCGTCTGCGGCGAGCGCGGCGTTGTTGTCGGGGTGGGTCCAGCGGTTGGTGCCGTCTTCGTGCGGGGTGTAGGTCCAGCCCTGCTCGAGGAGGAGGGTGATGGTGTGGTCGGCGAGTTGGACGTGGGGGTGGGCTCTGGCTGTGACGGCGGGTGCTTCGTCGTAGATGACGAGGGATGCGTCGTGGCCGCGCATGCTGCCGGCGGGTGCGGGTGCGGGGTCGGTCTTGAGCCGGGTGAGCTGGTCACGGATGTCTGCCCAGGACCAGCCGAGCTTCGTGCGGAGGTCGTTGATGGTGCGGCTGGCGTCTTCTTCCTGGTAGCCGAGGGCGGTGGCGTGGGCGATCGTCGCCTCGAACGCGGCCGCACCGTCGAGGGCCTGGGTGATGGCGGTCTGCTGGAAGGGCAGCAGCTGCATCCCGAGCGTGTTCTTGATGAAGTCGAGGACGTTACTCATCGCCGATGCCTCCCTCGCGGTAGACGGGCTCCTCGAGCAGTGCGGCCGCGGCCGCGAGGCGTGCGTCGACGGCTGCTGCTGCGAGCGCGCCGGCCTTGACGAGGTTGCGGGTGGGGTCGGGGTCGGGCTTCCAGTCCTCGCGTGCCCACGGCCAGGTGGGCGGGATGACGTGGAGGAGGGGCGACGAGAGGTAGTCACCGAAGATCATCTGGTTGATCGCGGCATCGAGGTAGCAGTAGGCGGCTCGGGTGAGGTCGAGTTCGTGGCCGACGTCGTGTAGGGGCGTGTAGCCCTCGAAGTTGATCTGGCGGGAGCGTTCGGTGGCTATCGCCATCAGGCCTCGCGAGTCCAGCCCGGCGATGGTGCGTCCTTCGAGAGCGTCCGCCGTGGCGGCCGCGAGGGCGCGCTCGAGGCGGAGGCACTCGGCCTGGGCGGCGAGCAGCATCTCGGCTGCGTCGTCGGCGCCCATCAGAGTGCGACCCGGACGATGCGGCCGTCGGTGGTGGAGAAGGCGGGGCCGATGTCGCCGTACTGCTCGGGGGTGAGGGCGATGAACGGGTCGATGACGACGAGGTCGAGGGATCGGCGGATGCGGGGTCGGAGGCTGCGGAGGCCGGAGATGACGATGGTGACGCCGTTGGGGAGGCGGATCTGCTCGGCGCCGATCGCGTGGCGGATGATGACCTGTCCCGCGGGGAACATTGGGAAGAGTCTGGCGTGGAGGGCGACGAGGCGGTCCTTGGCAATGGCGGCGGTGGGCGCGATCAGGAGGATGCGGCGGACTTCCTTCTCGACGATGTAGGCGAGCAGCTCGTCGACCGTCATCTCGTCGAAGCTAGGCGCGGTAGGCGCGGTCTCGGGTGCCGGCTGTGTGCTGGCGATCGCGGCATCCCATCCGGCGTCGAAGCCGGCCTCCCATGGGCTGGGGAGAGTGACTCGCTTCGGGGTGGCGCGGAGGAATGCGCGCGCGGCCTCGGTCTTGGCTGTTGCTCTGGTGGTCATGGTGTGCCTTTCGTGGGGTGGTTTAGGACCAGCTGCGGGGTGCGACTGTGGCGGGGTGGTCGAGCGAGTACTCGATAGGGCCGGTGATGGACCCGGTCTGGATGATGAGCTTTCGGGTGGGGGCGGTGCTGCCGCTCTTGGCGCCGCCCGGGAGGATGCCGACGAGGCGGCCGGCGGTGGTCTTGATCAGCGCGACGTCGCCGCCCTCGCGCGGGGCGAGGGACACCCAGCGGCCGAGGTGCTCGATCGTGAGGTGGCGGACCGAGGTGGTGGTGTCGGGCTGCTCGAGCACGGGCGCCGCGGGCGACGTCGGCTGCAGCGCCTGCGCCACGAGCTCGAGCGCGGCCGCCTGGCGGATGCGTGCCTGGTCGGCGGGTGTGGGGCGGCGGTTACGTGGCATTGCTGTCTCCTGAATTGCGGGTGCGGTAGGTGGTGCGGATGTCCTCGAACGAGTACTGCTTCGGGTAGGTGCCGCGGGCGACCCGCCAGCCCTCGGACTTGGCGAGTTGATAGGCGCGGCGTTGGCTGACGTTGAGCGCTTCCATCGCGACGTCGATCAGGACCCAAACGCCGAGGGACTCGCCGGCCAGGGCGCTGCGGAGGCGGTCACGCATCCGGGCCCCACGACATGAACTGGTCGGGGGTGAACTGAGGGTGGGTCTTCGGGTGGATGGAGCACATGACGACGGTGGGACGGAGGTCGTCCGGGTCGGGGAAGACGGCGATCATCGACCCCATGCACGAGAGGGCGCCGAGCTGCTCGTCGACGGCGACGTGGCCGCACTGCGCGGCGGGGAATCGGACGCGGCGCACGGACGTGCTATCGAGGGCCTTCGTGACGGCGTACCGGTGTTCGAAGGCATCCGCGAGGATGGACGAGCCGAGTCCCGGATACGAGGCCAGCCAGTGTGCGTAGTGCCGGCCGAGGACGGACAGCTGCATCCGCGTGCCGGTCACGCTCGCGAGCCGGTGCGTGTGGACAGTCGTCCGCGTCTGCGTCTTCTGGACGACGGACGATCCGTCCTCGGGATTCGCAGCGAAGACGATGCTCTTCTGGACGACGGTGTCCACGGACGCCGCGGGCAGCGTGAAGTCGTCCAGCACCGTGCGGGCGAGACGCGTCGTCCACTCGGTGACGTCGGCCATGATCTCCGAGACGGCCGGATTCCACGACTGCGAGATGTCCACGATGCCGGACGTCTGGACGCGATCGTTCTGACTCCCGCCCGTCTTCCGGTACAGCGCCGCCTCGAGGTCCGGCCACAACCTGACCAGGTCGTTGAGGATCCGCGGTATCTGCGCCTGATGCCAGTTGCACAGGTCCGTGCCCGGGACGGCGTGACGAGCCAGCGGTGCACCGAGGATCGCTGCGGCGAGCGCGGTGTCGCTGGTGGGGTTGATGCGGCATCCGGGCGCTAGGCAGTAGTCGGTGGTGGATGGTGCCACGTGCTGCGGGTACGAGTGCATTGGTAGTGATCCCTGCTGGTTGGTGCTGGACGCTGCGCGGTGCGGGTGTGGACGGGTCAGGCGTTGGGGCGGACGTGCAGGCCGACGAGGTACTCGCCGTTGGGGAGGAGCTTGCGGTCTTCCTCGGGGCCTTCGTCGCGGATGCTGGCGGAGAACACCTGGCCGGTGATGGTGCGGGTCTCGCCGAGGCGGACGGTGTCCACGGGCGGGAGGGTGTGGTTGGTGTCGAGGCCGAAGCGGCGGGCGATCGCGGCCTCGTCCGCGGTCAGGGGCGGTGTCTTCTGCGGGAAGACAGCGAGGAGCAGGTCGTAGTCGAGCTCGGCGCTGATGCGGCGCTGGTCGGTGTCGGCGATCGCCTCTTCGAACATCGGTGCGATGGAGGCGATCGCGACGGTGGCAGCGCGGCGGTAGTACTCGGTCTCAGTGTCGGTGGCGGTGCCCCAGGGCTGGTCGGCGTCGAGCTCGAACTGGCGGCCGGCTTCCTTCTCGACGGCGAGGTCGCGGAGGCCGTGCTGGATGGTGTGGGTCACTGGTCGTCTCCGGCCTTCGCGAGGGTGATCGCTTCGACGCTGGTCATGATCATGTCGACCAGGGCCATGGCGTCCTGTGGGGAGACGGCGAAGGTGACGTCGGCGGGTTCCTCGGAGTTGTTCAGGCGACCGGTGACGGTCGCGTGGATCGCGTACTCGGGGCGGGCGTCGCCGATCTTGAAACCCTTCGTTGCCATCGTCTCGATCTTCTCGGCGAGGATCATCCGGTCGGATGCCATGAACATCTGCCCGTCGGGGAGGAGGTTGGGTGTGAGCATCAGGCGGCTTCCGTTTCTGTGGGGGTGATGCCGAGGAGGTTCTCGGCAAGGCGTCGTGCGCGGTTGGGTTCGTTGGTGGCGTTGCCGAGCAGCTTCCCGTCGGTGCTGATCAGGGGTTCGGACTGCTGGCGCTTCACCTGGAGGACGTCCATGACGATCGGGTCGGAGCCCTCGGTGGAGTTGAGGAAGTAGGCGACGGGCGGGTCTTCGCCCATGCCGTCGCGGCGGAGGCGGCCGATGGCCTGCTCGTGTGTGGCCGGCGACCAGTCGAGCTCGCCGAACACGGCGACGCGGGCGACCTTCTGCAGGCCGTCGACGCCGGCGCCGGAGCGCAGCGACATGATGAGGATCCGGCAAGCGTTCGGGTCCTCGGCGTTGTACGGCTGGGTGAAGGTGTCCTCGGCGTCGCTCTTCTGCTTCGGCGACTCGCTGCCCGTGTACAGGATCGGGTTGAACTCGGCGAGTGCTTCCATCCAGATGTCGTAGACGTCGCGGTGCCAGCCGAAGAGGACGATCTTCTCTTCGCTCTCGAGGAGGAGGCGGACGAACTCGGCGACGTAGGGGGCCTTGTCGACGCCGGTGGCGTGGCGGAGCATCCAGTTGATTTCGCCAGATGCCTGGAACTTCTCCTGCGGGGTGGCGGTGTCGTCGAGGATGAGGCGGGCGAGGGCGGCGGCGTTTCCGGCGACGGCGGTGAGGGCGGCGGTGTCGGAGTCGATGAGCATCGGCACCTTGATCGTCTTCGGGAGTTCGCGGCCGACCTCCTTGCGGGTGCGGCCGAGCATGAGACCCTGCTCACGGAGGTAGCTGCCGAGGGCGCCGGGGTCCTTGATCATCAGGCCGTTGCGTCCGGAGGTGCCGCCGCCCCACTCGCGGGTGAACTCTTCCTTGGAGCCGAGGGCGCCGGGGGCGAGGATGTCGTAGATGGACCAGATCTCGCCGCCGTAGTTGTAGACGGGGGTGGCGGTGAGGCCGAGGACGTAGGTGGCGGACTCGGTGAGCAGGGCCGCGGCGTTGCCCTTCACTGTGGCGGTGCCGTTGCGGAGTTCCTGGACTTCGTCGAAGACGACGGTGGCGATGCCGCCTGCGAGGTAGGAAGCCCAACCGTCGATCTTCGAGTAGGGAACGATCGTGACGTCGGCGAGCTGGCCGGCGGCGACGGCTGCTGAGGGGGTGGTCTTCTTCGCGATCTCGACGGTCAGCCAGGGGAAGGCGTCAGTGAGCTCGGTGAGCCAGCGCTTCGGCAGGTGGGTGGGCGGGATGACGACGGCCGGGAGGGCGTCGGCGTGCACGAGGTTGAGCAGGCCGGTGAAGGTCTTGCCGAGGCCGACCTCGTCGGTGAGCAGCAGGGCGCCGCGGGCGCGGAGCAGGTCGACGGCGGACAGCTGGTAGTCGCGCGGTTCCTTCAGCGGCTTCGTCGGCAGGTCGAGGCGGACGTGCTTGCCGGTGATGATCGCGCCGACGGTCTTCTCCATGGCGGCGTGCTCGGACGCGCCGGCCTTCAGCATCACCCGGGATCCGGCGTCGGCGGCCTTCAGCGGCCAGCGCTTCATGAACCACTCGAGGTCGCGGCACACCTCCACCGTGTTGATGATGGTGACCTCGCTGGTGCGGGTGAGTGCGACCTTGCCGAAGGTGCGGCGCGCGCGCATGCGGACGGCCGGCTCGAGGTCGAGGACCCAGATGCCGGGGTCCTTGCGCACGCGCTTCTTCGGGTCGACCTCGACGGGGATGTCGAGCGCCTCGGCGGTGCCGGTCTCGGGCGGGTTGCTCTGTGCCTGGTATCGGTAGGTGCCGTAGGTGCGGGTCACAGGCCGGCGCCGATGAGCGAGACGAGGCGGACGGGCTTGGCGTTCAGCTCGGTGGGGATGTGGTGGTGCTTGGAGCGGGTGGTGACGAGCACGAGGCCGTCGAGGGTGGGCTCCTTCGAGTACCGGGTGAGCTGGCGGACGACGTCGGCCGCGGATCCGTCGACCTTCACCTCGATGCCCACCGTGGTGGCGAGCATGAGCGGGTCGATGACGACCAGGTCGATGCGGGAGATCCCGTCGGCGAGGCGCACCTCGCGGCGGACCTCGACGCCGTGCCCCTCGAGCGCAGCCTGGATGCCGGCCTGCAGGTCGTACTCGTCGCCCATGGTGATGCTGGCGCCTGCGATCTTCTCCGTGATCCAGGTGATGCGCTCGAGGAGGTTCATGGGTCAGACGCCCTTGTCCGCGGTGCCTGCCACGACGGCGAGCTCGATGTCGGAGAGCGTGTAGCCCCACGACTGCAGCTGCGCCAGGTACGGCTTCGCGACGGCGCGACGCCATCCGTCCTTCGCGAAGTCGTACTCGCCCTCGGCCGCGGCGAGCGCCCCGGCGAGGAGGACGTTGAGTGCCTGCTTCGGGTTGCTCTTGAGGTAGGCGGGGATGCCTGCGTTGCGGCTTTCGATCGAGAGCCAGCTGGTGAGGATGGTGGACTGGCCGGGCATCGAGGTGGGCAGGGGGCCGAAGTAGTGGGCGGCGTAGATGAGGGCGTCGGCGGGGAGTTCCTTGCGCTGCAGGAACTCGGTCACCCAGGCGCGGCGGACGGTGCTGGCGGGGGCCCACAGCTTGTTGTTCTCGCGGACGACCTTGCGGGCGGCTTTCTCTTCATCGGTGAGTCCGCCGCCGGCGTCGGCCGACTTGCGCCCGGTGTTCCGGTATGCCTCCGTGTAGTAGCCGTTGGCGTCCCAGTCTTGGATGACGAAGGTCGGGCGTGCTTCGCCGCCGTAGTTCTGGAGAAAGAAGGCGAGGCCTGTGGTGTCGGCGGGGAGTCGGTCGGTGCGTTCCGCGGCGAGGGGGACGGTGAGTTTCTCGTCGGTGTAGAGGTAGTCGATCGCGAGAGCCGGCCCCTGGTAGGTGGTGTCGACGCGCGGGATCTGGGTGTAGCCGGCAGCGATGAGCTCGGCGGCGAGCGCTTCGGAGGTGGCGAGGTAATCGCGCTCGACGCGCAGCTGCTCGAGGCGGTGGACGAAGTTGCCGGGGCGCTCGATCGCGAGGGTGGTGAGGGTCTCGGCCTGCTCGGGGGTGTCGCCGAACTCGGCGATCGCGGCGGCCTGGTCGAGCGTGATTGGGGCGGCGGTGAGTGCCTTCAGCGCGACGGGGCTGGCGGAAACGGTGAGTGCGGTCTGCACGCGCTTGGCGGGGGTGTTGGTCTTGCGCGCGATCTGGTCGGCGGAGACGCCCATATCGAAGAGGGTCTGGTAGGCGCCGACGCGGTCGGCCTCGGTGAGCTCGTTGCGGCGTTCGTTGAGGATGAGCTGGCGCTGGATGCGGACGGTGTCGGCCATCTCGGGGTCGGAGACGAGGACGGGGATGTCGGTGTGGCCGGCGTCCATGGATGCGAGGAAGCGGAGCTGGCCGTCCTGCAGGTGCCAGGTGCTGTCTTCGGCGTTGAAGTAGGCGTCGACGGGGACGATGACGCCGTGCTGCTTGACGGAGGCGACGAACTCCTTCGCGAGGGTGTTGTCCTTGCGGATGTTGGTGTCGACGATGAACGAGGCGAGCGGGACGCGCTGGCTGGTTCCGATCTCGGGGATCACGGTGGCGGAGGTCATGGTGTGCCTTTCGGTTGGGGTGGAGGGTCTATGCCGCGAGGAGCGGTTGCTTGTCGGGGCCGACGGCGGCGGGCAGGCCGAGCTCCTGGCGATCGCGTAGCACCGTGCGGGCGTCGACGTGGAGCAGCTCAGCGATCACCCCGTCGGTGAGGTGGCGTGCGTGCAGTCGGGTGAGGGCGATGAGACGTTCGGCCCGGGTGAGGCGCACGGCCTCCCCGGTCATGGCGATGCCAATGAGCACGTCGTCGGTGTAGTCCGGGTCGACGTCGGCGAGCGGCGGTTCGATGTCGGTGTCGATGTCGTCCCATGCCATGGGCGGGAGCCAGCGGCGGGCGGCCGCGTGCTTCTTCGCGACGGTGACGGAGATCCGGTCGTTCGGTGTGCTGCTGACTGGCTGCACGTTCCAGAGTTCCTCGTAGAGGGCTTCGATCCTCAGGTGCGTGCGGACAGTGACCTTGTCGGCGGCCAGGAAGAACGAGAAGTTCTGCTGGGTTACGCCGAGGCGGCCGGCGAGGCGGGTGATCGACCAACCGTTGGTGACGAGCGCCTGCAGGCGGCGCACCGTGGGGAAGGCGGGGACGTTGGTGCCGGAGCTGAGCAGTTCCATCCTCGGTTCGAAGGCGAGGATCCGCTCGGCGTTGGTAGCGAGGATCCGCTGCGCAGGCTGTGTCTTGACGGGCCGGTTCCGGCCGACGGAGCGGGGCACCATCACGCCGCGGATGACGGAGAGACTGACTCCCGTGTTGCGGGCGACCTGGGGGAGGCCGACGCCGGCGGTGCGCAGCTCGAGAAGGCGGGCGCGCACCTTGTCGGCGGGCACGAAGGGATCGACGTACCGGCCGAAAGCCTGCTGCTTGCGGCGGACGAGGGCGGCGGAGGTGATCGCCTCGAGGCACGGGGCGCAGCCGCAGCGGTGACGGTTGTAGCAGTTGGAGCTGACGGCGTGCTTATGGGTAGGCGGGCAGATCTCGCGGGCGGTCACGGCTGGTCCTTCCTGGGGGCGGTGAGGTGGGCGCGAGCGGCGCGGTCGAGTACTCGCCCGTCGCGGCGTGCGCGGAGGCGGTTGACGAGGATCGGGTTGTGCTGCAGCGCGGTGTCGGTGTCGAGGAAGCTGGCGAGGATCCCCTGGTAGCGGGCGGTGGACATGCCGAAGCGGATCCGGATCTGTTCCTCGCGGCGGGCGGGGCGCAGGTTCTCCGCCTCGAGGTCGATCACCTCGACGACGGTGGGGGTGCGGAAGCAGGAGCCGACGTGACGGGGGCGCGAGGGGCACGGGGTGCCGTTGGCGGTGATCTTCCCGCAGATGTCGCGGGCGCTCATCGGGCGGACCGGAGGTGGGGGCCGCGGTCGAGCTCGGCGCTGATGGTGCCGTCGAACCAGTCGATGGGGCGCCAGACGGTGGCGGACTGGCCGGTCTCGTTGAGGGCGGCGATCCATTCGTCCTGCGCCTTGCTGGTCTTGCCCTTCATCGACTTGAGCTCGCGGAACAGCGAGAGGCCGTGGCCGGCGTGGACCAGGTGCAGGTCGGGGTAGCCGGCCTGCGATCGGCGGGAGTCGTGGGTGTGGTAGACCAACCAGCCGAGTCGGTTCGCGGTGACGGTGACGATGCGCTGCAGCTGCTCTTCGCTCATCTGGCTGGACTGCAGGGCGTGGTACTCGGCGGCGGTGATGGAGGCGGGTCCGATGTCGTTCAAAACGGGTTCCCTCCCTGGCTGGCGCGGGAGGCGTCGAGGTCGTGCGCTGCCTTCTGCCACTCGAAGGGGTTCTGCTCGAGGGCATAGCCGACGTACGCGGTCTCGTCGACGACGGTGGTCTTCGCCCTGCGGAGGATTTCGGCGCCGATGGTGTGCAGGTCGTCGGGGGCGAAGTAGGTGAAGGCGGGGGCACGGACCAGGACGACGGCCCAGTCGATGCCGGCCTTGTGGTGACGGATCTTCGCCGGGGTGGGGCGAGAAGAATTTCGGTCATCGTCGCTGGAGTTATCCACAGCCTCAGTTACGTGAGTTCCGAGAAGGACTGATGACGCGCTTAAGTCTTTAGTTAAATGGTTCTTCTTCGTAGCTCTGTGTGAGCTACCCCCCAGCTCACCCTGAGCTACCCGAGCGGGTGTTTCGAGGCCGGGTAGCTCACTGTGAGCTACCGCATTCGAGGAGTTATCCACAGCCTTGCTGATGCTGATCTTGTAGAGGTTGCTGCTCTGGCCGGTGCCGTCCTTGCGGGGACGTTTCGTCCAAGACACGACCCCGAGGGCCTTGAGATCCTCGAGCACACGCTTCACTGTGGCGACGCTGCAGGACGCCTCTGTTGCGATCAGCTCGTGGGAGGGGTAGCACTCCCCGTTCTCGTCGGCGCGGGACGACAGGGCGAGGTACGTGAGCTTGGCGGGGCCGCTGACCGTTGTGCTGCGCTGCAGCCAGACGGGCATCTGCGCGAAGCCGCGGTGTTCCTCGGGTGTTGCGACAGGCATGGTTCTAGCGGCTCTCGATCGTGACGGTGACGGTGACGCCGGGAGCGCAGAAGGTGACGGGCTCTGCTGTGGGCGCCGCTGACGCCTGATCGGTCAGCTCGCGCACCCGCGCCATGTGTTCGACTACTTCGGTCTGTAGGCGGACGATGGTGTTGGCGCGGTCTACGGCGAGGCGCTTGAGCTCTGCGATCTCGGTGTGCAGCTGCTGCTCGGTGTCGGCGTGGTGGGTGTAGGGCTCGTCCTGGTTGACGGCGGACGGGAGGTCGTCGGGCGTGGAGGGAGTGTCCTCTGCGGTCGCGGCCGCGGTTGCCTCTGCTGTTCGCTGTGCTTTGCGGTCGCGTGCTGCTTTGGCGATCGCGTCTCGGCAGGGCTGTTCGCGGCATCCGCCGGAGTAGTGTGTTCGCTTCTGCTTGTCGGTCATCGCGTCGTGCTCGTCCGCCGGCGTGACGTCTGGGGCGGTGGCGGGCTGCGGAGCGTCGGCCGAGACGGTGTCGCCCTGTTCGTCTACTTCGACGACCGGTTCGACGGTGAGTGGTTTCGAGGGCCGGGGCTTGGGCGCGAGGGCGCTGCTCGAGGAGAGCGGTTCGATGAGCATGTCGTGACCTTCGGGTTCATGGGGGCGAAGAGTGGCGGGGGTTGTTTCGCGAGGTGTGGCGCCGAGCGCCAGCTCGAGCTGGCGCTCGAGGGAGATGATCGGGCTGTCGCTCGGCCGCGGTGGCATCAGCGCGAGAGCGTGCGTCGACGCATCAGTGCGACGGTCACCGGCCAGATGACGATGAGCGCGGCGGCGAGCAGCATCGGGGCGGACTCGTGTCCGCCTTCGATGGCTGCGACGGCGACGAGTGCCAGCAGGATGACGGCTGTGGCGAGGATGGCGCGGACGAGGGTGCGGATCATGAGGGCTCCACGAGGGTGAGGGGGCTGTCGGGGGTGGTGTCGAGGGGTGCGGTGCCGCCGAGCAGCGCGTGCAGGCGGTGGAGCCCGTCGTGGGTGATGCGGATCTGCGGGTAGGTGCTCTTGATACCGGCGATGTAGACGGGCTGGCGGACGAGGTAGCCGGCGCGGAGGGCGTTGCTCGTCGGGATCCAGATGTTGTTCATGCGGTGGATCCACTCGAGGCGCAGGTGCATGGCGGTGAAGAGCTCGTCGCGGCGGAAGGTGAGGCTCGGGTCTTTGGTGAGGATCGCGGCGGCGCGGGAGGCGGTGTAGCTGACGACCTGGTGCGGGCTGAGCTCGACACCGGTGGTGGTGTCGATCGCGCGGGCGAGGTCGTCGCCGGTGAGGGATGCGGCGACGGTCTCGAACCAGGTGAGGAACTCGCTGTTCAGTTCGCCGAGACGGGCGACGATCTCGACGCGGTAAAGCGGGACGTGCACGCCGTCCTTGAGGACGTCCTCGAAGACGGCGACGCCGGCGGGCCACTCGTAGTCGAGGCGCCCGGTGCGGTGGTTGTACGTGTACGGGACGTCGATGCGCAGCGCACGGCACACGTCCTCGGCGTAGAACAGGGGCCCGGAGGGGTCGAGGTAGGCGTGCAGGTCGAGGCCGTGGCCTGTCCAGCGGAAGGGGACGATTGCGGGGCGCACCATGGTGGTCACCGTTCTGTCGGTTCAGCGGGAGCGAGCGGGGAGGTGCGGCGGTAGCGGGGGCGCTTGACGCGGTGGATGTCGATCGCCGCGAGGATCGCCAGGGCGGCGAGGATCAGGACCGCGATCACCATGACGACCGCGACGCCAGCGAAGATCTGATCGGCGCTCACCGGTCGCTGCTCTCGGGTGGGGTACCGGTGAAGAAGTCGCACCAAGGGGTTCGGCAGACGCGCGGTCCGGTGGGCGAGTCGTTGGCGATTGAGAGCCCGCAGCCGGAGCATGCGGGCGGGAGGAAGAGTGGCGCGGAGGTCGGGGGGACGACCTCCGCGCGCGGTGGCATCTCGGGCGTGACCGAGAGCACGCCTCCGATGCCGTCCACGGCCGGCGCCGTGGGGTTCAGGTGGCGGGCGGCGCTCACAGCGCGGGCTCACGGGTGGGGATGACGAGGGCCACGGCGGTGACTCCGATGGGTAGGTGTTCGATGGCGCCGATCGCGCGGAAGGCTCGGCTGCGTGCGCGTAGCTGGTTGATGCGGCCGGCGAGGATGAAGATCGAGTTGACGAGGATCATGGCGGCGAGCACGGCGGGCAGGTTCGCCGCGGCGATGATGGTCGCGACAGCGAATGCAGCGGTCACCACGTAGTCGGTGAGGTCCGGTCGGCGGATGACGTAGTTCATCGGTTGGTGGCCCGGCGGCGAGTGAAGGCGAGAAGCGTGGCACCGGCGGTCGTGAGTCCGCCGAAGGCCGCGAGCAGCCAGAGCGGCGAGTTGCTCGAGCCGGTGTGCGCGAGCTCGCGGTCAGTCGGTTCGGGCGCAGCGGCGGTCTCGGAAGTGGCCGAAGGCGTCTCGGTCGACGGCTGGTCGACTACTGGCGGGAGCGGCGCGGGCACATCGACGGGCGGGCAGTCGCCGGCGTAGACCATGACCCATGAGATCGCCTTGCCGTTGTCCTCACCGGCCATGAGCATTCCGTCGGCGATAAGTCCGGGGATGTCGGCGATCGCGTAGCGGTCGACCTGGTACCAGAAGCCGCAGGCGAGCGCATCGCGGGAGCCGAGCGCCTGCGGCCAGCCGTCGTTGCCGACGCCGAGCTCGTAGCGGATGCCGGCCTCGGGCGCTGCGGGCGCGTTCACCGGAGCGGCGCCGGCGGGGAGCTGCCAGTAGACCTCGGCGGTCTCGGTGGCCTGGGCGGGGGATGCGGCGAACGCGAGTGAGGTGAGGATGACGGCGGCGGTGCAGATTGCTCCGGCGCGCCAGATGGCGGGGACGGTCACGAGGCGACCGCGGAGGTCGGCAG
>Ga0247808_10000255_pt1 | contig 29066 bp, 26 predicted proteins | sample UWRJL089202R1_FD_179914 | JGI IMG/M metagenome (GOLD analysis project Ga0247808, IMG submission 179914) | Plant litter microbial communities from Arlington Agricultural Research Station in Wisconsin, United States - UWRJ-L089-202R-1 | ecosystem: Environmental > Terrestrial > Plant litter >... | reverse complement strand
ATATTCAACTATGCAAAAAGGTGTCCTATTTTTAATACCAGTACCACTAACTGAAGAAGCTACTCAGAAATCCTATACGCCGTTTGGCATTGAGGTGATCAACTCTATTAAAACTTATATCGTAGAAAACGAGAAGACTGCCCGTAAATTCCTAAAAGAGGCTGGGTTAAAGATACCGCAAAGTGAGTTACTGATTCATGATTACGGCAAACATAAACGAGGCGATTCTGTCGCAATTTTTCTGAAAGAAATGTTAAACGGACAGGACGTAGGGTTGATGAGTGAAGCAGGATGTCCGGGGGTGGCTGATCCGGGAGCAGATATTGTTGCTGAAGCTCACCGCAGAGGTATTAAGGTTGTTCCTCTGGCCGGGCCAAGTTCAATTCTGATGGCATTAATGGCTTCAGGATTTAACGGACAAAGCTTTACTTTTCATGGATATCTGCCAATTGACAAGGTAGAACGGGGGAAAAAAATCAAAGATCTGGAGCAACTTGCTGAAAAGAATAAACAGACGCAGATTTTTATGGAGACTCCATTTCGTAACAACCATTTGCTCGACGATGTCTTGAAAAATGCGGCACCACAAAGCTTGCTTTGCATAGCCAGTAATATCACTTCACCAGAAGAATATATAAAAACGCAGTCTGTGGCCTTCTGGCGTAAAGAACGCGCAACGATAGACCTGCATAAAAAGCCAACGATATTTTTATTGTACCGCCAGTTTTAGCGGTACATATTTTTGCTTTCAATAAAGTCAAGTACTTTATCGGGAACAAAATACTGCACATTTTTTCCTGTAGCGATTGCCTTACGGATAAAGGTAGAAGAAATCTCCATTTGTGGAGTGTCTGTTAAAACGATAGCTGGATGATTAACCCATTCAATGGTATCTGATCCTGCCCGTGGATAGACGAAGATCTTATAATTTTCCAGCAGGACTTCGTAATTCTTCCACTTTTTAAGCGATACCAGGTTGTCTGCACCCATGATCAGTACAAATTCCCTCAACGGATATTTTTCTTTCAGGTAGGCTAGCGTATCAACTGTGTACGAGGGCTGAGGTAAAGCAAACTCGATATCACTTACATGGAGTTGCTCAGCATTCTCTGTCGCCAGTCTGGCCATTTCCAGCCTGTCATATTTATTGGTCAGCTTACGCTTATCCTTCAATGGATTATGTGGCGAAACCACCATCCACACTTCATCCAGATCAGTGAAGTTTGCCATGTAATTGGCAATCATCAGATGACCTGCATGAATTGGGTTGAAAGAGCCAAAAAATAATCCGGTCTTCATAAAAGTGTTAGCTATTGATAAAGGCAGCTACAAGTTCTTCAGCTTCTTTGCAAGCTGTGGCAAGGTCATAGTTTTTCAGGATCACATCAAACTTGTCTGCATATTCCAGTTCCTTTTCAGCCTTTATAAAGCGTTCCTGCAATTTCGACGGAGAATCGGTTCCTCTACCTGTTAAACGTTCTTTAAGTGCCTCCAGCGATGGTGGCTGTACAAAGATTGCCAGAGCATCCTCTTCGTATTTGCGTTTCAGACGAAGGCCGCCTTCCACATCGATGTCAAAAATTACATGTTTGCCCTCATTCCAGATCCGCTCGATCTCAGAGCGCAGGGTTCCATAAAAGGTGCCATTATAGACTTCTTCGAATTCTACGAATTCCTGACGGGCTACGCGGTGAAGAAAGTCTTCTTTGGTTATAAAATAATAATCATTTTCATGTTGTTCAGCACCCCTGAGTTCGCGGGTGGTTGCCGATATAGAAAAGCTGAGCGTAGGAAATTTTTGTAAAAGGTGTTTTACGATGGTGGTCTTCCCGGCACCAGAGGGAGCAGAAAATATAATTAGTTTACCCTGTTTCATTGTTATAATTTAAAACGTACTATAATACGTTCAATAGTTGTTCTTTAATTTTTTCCAGTTCTTCTTTCATGCCTACCACGAGCTGCTGGATTTGTGCGTCATTTGCTTTGGCACCCATAGTATTGATTTCGCGGCCGATTTCCTGAGAGATGAAGCCTAATTTTTTACCATTGGCATCCTTCCCATTCAAATTTTGGGTAAAGTAATCACAGTGACTTTTCAAACGGATCTTCTCTTCTGTGATATCAAGTTTATCAATATAGTAGATCAGTTCCTGCTCCAGACGATTCTGGTCTACATTAACTTTTCCGGCATTTTCTTCCAGAAAAGCACTAAGACGCGCTTTGATCTGGGGGATCCGGAGCGGTTCTATTTCTTCAACCTGCGCAAAAAAGCTCAGTATATTTTTAATTCTCAATTCCAAATCAGCCTTTAAAACATCACCTTCCATGGTTCTGAACTGGTTGAAATTCTTTAAAGCAGTATGAAATGTCTGTTCCAGGATAGCCCATTCGCCTTCATTAACCTCTTCTTCAGGATAGGAAACTACTTCCGGGAAGTTTAACACAGCCTGTAGCAGGTTGCTTGAATTTGCGCCCAGTGATACATTAATTGCTTCCAGTTCTTTGTAATATTTAGTCAACAAGACAGCATTAATGGTGGCACCTTTTGCACTTTCCTCATTACGTTCGATATTGACAGATACACTTACCTTGCCGCGTTCGATGTCTTTACTGCAGATATTACGCAACAATAATTCTTTCTCCGAATAGGCCTTTGGCAATTTCAAATTGAGTTCCAGGAACTTACTATTCAAGGATTTGATCTCGACAGCAAACTTAGTATTCCCATGATCCGTAGAGGCCAGGCCATAGCCTGTCATAGATTTTATCATGTGCAAAGATAGGATTTATTGTCAAATGGTTGAATGCTATCATTTTTAACTTTTTTTAACGTACATGTTGTATAGCAATGACTAAATTTGCGGCTACTATGAACCGCAACCAGCTTTTACTCTCTGCATGTTTTGTCCTTGCATTGCCTTTTTGTGGCCGTGCACAGGAAGCAATGATTAAAGGGGCAGTTCTGGAAAGTGGTACGCGCAACCGCATAGCCCTTGCCGAAATTACCAATAAACGCAATCACTTTGTCGTCGGAAGTAATGACCTGGGTCTTTTTGAAATCAAGGCTGCAATTGGTGATACCCTGGTTTTTGCGAAAAGGGATTTCTCCAATAGGGAGGTCGTTGTCGTAACTACAGGATCCATAACTGTTCAGCTCACGCGAACTACACTGGATCAGGTGGATATCCTGGGTACAAATAAAAAACAGGAGATGAACGAGGTCAGACGTGATTTCAGGAACAAAGGCTCTTTTTATGCTGGTAAACCGCCCTTGTTATCCTACGTTTTTACACCACTGACGGCCCTCTACGAGCTTTTTGGTAAAACACCAAAGAATGCCAGAAGATTCAATAAATATTACGGGACAGAATTGCAGCAGGGAGAGATTGATGTGTTTTTCAATGAAACCAAGATACAAAAGGAAACCGATCTGACTGGGGCAGACCTGGAGAACTTCATGCTCAACTACCGGCCGGCTTACCAACAGGCACAAAAATGGACGGATTATGATGCAATCAAATACATCAGAGAATCGTACAAAAAATATACAGACACGCTTAGAAAGAAGCCTTAATGATTAGATCGAAAGCGCCTCGCAAGCTTTCTCTGCAGCAAGTTTCTCCGCGTTTTTCTTGTTGTAATCCCTGCCGATACCATAGCTTTCGCCTTCAACAACAGCCTTAATTGTAAAAAGCTTGGCGCTTTCTCCAGCTTCATTTTCTACCATGTCAAAAGTAATATCCTTACCATGACGCTGGCACCACTCAATCAGCTTACTTTTGAAGTTCGTTTCAGTCAGTTCCAGAGTATGGATGTCTATGTAAGGTTTTACGATCCTTTTGAGCAAAAAATCCTTGGTGTAATTGTAGCCCTTATCCAGATAAATAGCGCCGATTAATGCCTCAAATGCATCACCAAGCATAGAGTGATGCTTCGTCTGCATGTTGACCATTTTCTGGTCAAAGACAATAAGCTGATCGAAACCCATCTTTCTTGCCAACTGATTCAGGTTTACGCGATTGACGATTTTAGAACGCATTTCCGTTAAAAACCCTTCTTCCTTATAGGGATAAGCCTTGAAAAGCAACTCAGCTATCACGGATCCTAATATAGCGTCTCCTAAAAACTCCAGCCGTTCGTTGCTGCTTCTGCTACCATTCTTCAGAACTTTAGCCACAGAACGATGCCTGAACGCCATTTTATACAAAACGGTATTGCCAGGAACAAAGCCTAAAATATTTTTAAGCTTATTGATAAACTCCTTGTCAGCCGAGAAATAAAGCTTATAAAAGTCAAACAACGGCATTGATTTTTAAAGAAATCACCATAGCGGGTTATTTTAGTCTACGTATTTTTTGAAAATAACAGATGCATTGTGACCGCCAAAACCAAACGTATTGCTTAGGGCCGCACGAACTTCGCGTTTTTCTGCTTTATTGAATGTGAAATTCAGTTTTGCATCAAACTGCGGATCATCAGTAAAGTGATTAATCGTAGGCGGAACAATATCATTTTGAACTGCTAAAATAGCTGCAATAGCTTCAACTGCACCTGCTGCGCCCAGTAAATGGCCAGTCATAGATTTAGTAGAACTGATGTTTAACTGGTAAGCATCTTCGCCAAAAAGATCTACTATTGCACTCGTCTCAGAAATATCACCCAGTGGGGTAGATGTTCCATGAACATTAATGTAATCAATATCAGAGGTCTTTAATTTTGCGTCTCTTAATGCATTGGTCATCACCATTCTTGCGCCTAAGCCCTGAGGATGCGGAGCAGTAATATGATTAGCATCAGCACTCATTCCACCACCAACAATTTCTGCATAGATCTTAGCACCGCGTTTTTTTGCATGTTCAAGCTCTTCCAGAATGATGGTTCCTGCACCTTCACCGGCAACAAAACCGTCGCGGTCTTTGTCAAAAGGTCTGGATGCTGTTTTAGGATCGTCATTCCTTGTAGAAAGGGCATGCATCGCATTAAATCCACCGATCCCGGCTTCATTAATAATCGCCTCAGAACCACCGGTAATAAATACATCAGCCATATCCAGACGGATATAGTTAAAAGCATCAATCATGGCATTGGTAGAGGATGCGCAGGCAGAAACTGTAGCGAAATTGGGTCCGCGGAGACCATACTTGATAGAGATATGTCCTGAAACTATATCAATAATCATCTTCGGAATGAAGAAAGGATTAATGCGCGGAGTACCGTCGCCGGCAAAAAAGTTCCGCATTTCATCCAGAAACGTCTTGATTCCACCAATTCCGGAGCCCCAGATCACCCCGATACGGTTAGTGTCGAGGGTAGAAAAGTCAAACTGTCCGTCGCGGACAGCTTCTTCAGTAGAGGCAATGGCATACTGGACAAATGGATCAAGTTTGCGGGCTTCTTTCTTATCCATGAAGTCTTCAGGATTGAAGTTTTTGACCTCGCAGGCAAATTTTGTCTTGAACTTTTCAGTGTCAAAACTCGTAATAGGCGCAGCGCCGCTCACACCATTCAGCAAACCATCCCAGAATTCCGGGATAGTATTACCAATTGGAGTGAGCGCACCTAAACCTGTAACAACTACTCTTTTTAATTCCATTTATACGGATTATACGGAGACCGTATGTTTTACTTTACGTTTTTCTCAAGATAAGCAACAGCTTGACCTACTGTACCAATAGTTTCAGCCTGGTCATCAGGAATCGCTACATTGAATTCTTTCTCGAATTCCATGATAAGCTCTACAGTATCCAAAGAATCTGCACCAAGGTCGTTAGTGAAAGAAGCTTCTGGTGTAACTTCGCTTTCATCTACTCCTAATTTTTCAACGATAATAGCCTTAACTCGTGAAGCAATATCAGACATAATGTTATAATTTAATGGTTAAATAATTCAGTGCAAAGAAAAATAAATTCTGACACATTTCAAATGTTTATTTTCGTGCCAATTTTAATGTTTTTATTTTGATCTGTAAAGTAAAATTAGTTTTATAATTTTGAATCCTAAAGCAAAATCGTCTGTTTTGAACAAAACTTATTTAAAACTGTCCCTCGATCTGGATTTTGTACTGATCGCCATTACAGCCTCGCTCAAGGATTATGTACTCTGCCATAAGATCAATACAAACCTCAGTTTTAATTTTGAGAAAATAGCAGATCATGAAGTTTATTTCAAAATTAACGAACCGGCACTGGCATTTTCAAAATATTACTTTTACATAGAACAGGGAGAAAATGAGTACTTTATTGTAAACAACAGAAACAGCGAAGGGTTTTTAATTCCTGAAATGAATCGTGTAGATTATTTTCTGATCATCCATAATTATCTTGATCAGGAAGATCTAAATTATATCCTCCGCGGATTAAACAAACTACCTGATATACAGGTTGCTGCACAGGTAGATCCTTACCGCCTTAAGTCCAGAGAAAATTTGGTAATGTAAATTTTATATTGGAGGTGTATTAAATACACTATATTTGAATCTTGCAATCAAAAATAAATTAAGAAATAACCAGACGGATAGTGGTTTATCGCATATAGGCCCTGCTCTTTATCCGTCATTTTTAAATAAAAGTAACTCAAATGAAACCTTTTCATTCAAGAACAAAAATTGTAGCCACATTAGGGCCTGCATCTGCAAAACCAGAAGTTTTATTTAGCATGTTCAATGCAGGTTTAGACGTTTGTCGTTTAAACTTTTCACATGGTTCACAGGCAGATCACCAGGAAGTGCTGGATACCATCAGAATGCTGAACAAAAAACACGATTATAATGTTGGTATCCTTGCTGATTTACAAGGACCTAAGATTCGTATTGGTAAGGTTCAGGATGGCGGTATACACCTGATCAACGGTGCGCAAACCACAATCACTACCAAAGAATGTATCGGTAATGAAGAGCGTATCTACATCACTTATGATACTTTTCCACAAGATGTTAAAGCAGGTGAGATCATCCTTTTGGATGATGGTAAACTGCAGATGCGTGTAATTTCTACCAACCTGAAAGATGAAGTTGTTTGTGAAATTGTACATGGTGGAATCCTGACCTCAAGAAAAGGGGTCAACTTACCAAATACCAAAGTATCAATCCCTTCATTAACACCTGAAGACAGAGACAACCTGGAGTTTGTTTTGAAAAACGATGTGGAATGGATAGGTTTGTCTTTCGTACGTAACGCAGCAGACATCGTTGAGTTAAAAGAAATTATCAAAGAAAGAGGTAGTTCTGCACGTGTAATCGCTAAGATCGAAAAACCTGAGGCTATTGCCAATATTGATGAAATCATTGCTGTTTCAGATGGTATCATGGTTGCGCGTGGAGATCTTGGTGTTGAAATGCCAATGGAAGAAGTTCCTTTGTTGCAAAAAATGATTGTCAACAAATGCCGTGCAGCTTCTAAACCAGTTATTGTAGCTACTCAAATGCTGGAAAGTATGATCACTACCCCAAGGCCAACACGTGCTGAGGTGAATGACGTTGCCAACTCTGTTCTTGATGGCGCGGATGCAGTGATGCTAAGCGGCGAGACGTCGGTAGGAGAGTTTCCGCTGATCGTTATCGAGACTATGCAGAAGATCATTCAAAACATTGAGCAAAACAATTATCCTTTCCATGCAGATAAATTCCTGAAAACACATGATGCCAGCTTCCTGAGCGATGCCATTTGTGATTCAGCATGTTTCCTGGCTAAACAAACCAGCGCTGTTGGTATTGTTTCCATGACGACAAGCGGATATACTGCATTTGAAATTTCAAGCCACAGGCCAAAAGCCCTTACTTATATCTTTACCAGCAATAGAAGTCTGTTGAACAGTTTAAGCCTGGTATGGGGTGTTCAGGGATTCTATTACGATAAGTTTGAGAGTACTGATGAAACCATCACTGACGTAAATGAGTTGCTCAAATCAATGAAATTTGTTAAAAAAGGTGATATAGTTATTAATACTGCTGCGATTCCAATGGAACAAAAAGGCAAAACAAATATGCTTAAAGTTACCGTGATCGACTAAACCATAGCTTGGGATTGCAAAATATTTTTCTACTTTTGCAATCCTGAAAAGGAGAGGTGTCCGAGTGGCTGAAGGAGCACGCTTGGAAAGCGTGTGTACCTCAAAAGGGTACCGAGGGTTCGAATCCCTCTCTCTCCGCCGCAATGGATAAAAGGGTCTGCAGATAATATTTGCAGACCCTTTTTGTTTTAAACCTCGCAAGGATTACCTTAATACGTCGTGCAAATAATTTTCATTCGGATGAAAATGAATGATAAATTTACCTTATGCAACCAATTATCCTTTCCAAGGCACAGGCACGCAAAATCATACTTCATGCAGCAGGACTGGCAAAGCGCGGACAGTTTGGAACGGGGCCGGAAGCAGTTTGCAGGCTGATCGATCATCTGGGTTTTGTACAGCTAGATACTAATTACGTCGTCGAGCGCGCCCATCATCATGTGATGGCCTCACGCATCCCCGATTATCAGGTTAGCTGGCTGCCGGAATTGACAACTGAAGGCCGTATTTTCGAATATTTTACCTCTGATGCAGGTTATCTTCCTATGGAGGATTTCCGTTTTTCGCAACCTGTAAAACAGGCGTTTGAGATTCAGGGAGTGGCGCTCACTAAAGCGGAAGCTAACCTGATGAAACAAATCCTGGACCGTGCGGAGCGGGAAGGGCCATTGATGGTTGGAGATTTTGAAAATGACCGTATAGAAGCCGGTTCAGGATGGTGGGACTGGCGCCCGGCAAAAGTGGCGCTAGAACGACTCTATCTGGAAGGTAAATTGATGATCACACGCACTAAAGCATTCCATAAAATATACGATCTGCCCATCAATCTTATCCCCTTAGAGACGGATCTGGAAATGCCATCTGCAGAAGAATTTGCGCGATATGTCATTCGGCGTACACTGGGGGCTCTAGGTATTGCTGCTATAAAAGAGATGAGCTGGCGCGCAAGACGTGTAAAAGGAAACCTCGTTAAACTTGAACTGGAACGCATGATCGCGACAGGAGAAGTGAAGAATGTTGTAGTGAACGACCTCAAAACTCAGCTTTACATGTTGCGCGATCAGGCTACCGAAATCAATTTGTCAGGAGATGCTTTTATCCTTTCGCCATTTGATATTCTGAACGTATTCCGCCATCGCCTCAAAGACTTTTTTAATTTTGATTACCAGATTGAATGCTTCGTGCCCGCCCCAAAGCGTGTATACGGTTATTTTTCTCTACCTATTCTGTTAAGCGATGAATTTGTTGCCCGGATGGATGCCAAGGCAGACCGTAAACAAAAAACACTGATCATCCACAACCTACATTTCGAGCATATAGCACTAACAGCAGATCAATTACGAAAGATTAGCGATGCACTCAAAGCCTATATTCAGTTCAACCGATGCCACAATATCGTTTTCGAACAATCAAACAGGAAGGATTATCTGGGTATAATTCAATCGGACTTCCTGTAATTCTTCCGTTTAATGTCTGCTCTTGCATCCAGCAATACTTTGCCTAGATGATGATTATCCTGACCTGCGGCATGATGGACATCTCACAGGAGCAGATGCATCTGATACACCAGATGAAGAAGATGAGTTGCTATCCCAATTCTAATAGCGGTCAATATGCATTTTTTGTATTATGTAGGCAAAGCTTTAACGCTCAGCAGCTTAATTAGTACCCCCTTGCCATAAATTAATTTAAAGATAACCCTGTCTTATTAAAACAAAAATACTGTTCTGCTGTTGGAAAAATAAGCGCTCTATCTTCACTGTACTTTATTTGGCGTGTGTACAAATTAGTTAATAACATCTAAATTAAACTCCCGCTATATGTTAAGAAGAATAAAACCCGAATACAGCAGCCTTGAATCCTTGAAATCCTTTGTCGAAATTAAAGACAGTTCTTTAACCTGCACTATTGAAATCGACCAATGGGTAGATTCCATTGTTAAGGCTTCCAACAAATGCCTGGTGATAAAAAAATCTGCTACTACAGGAGCAAAGATCGTCCTGGTAGAACCTGGGGTAGCAGATGTCTGGGGCATCATCCCAAACCATTTTTTAAATAATTTCAGACGGGGCATACTGGCTGTACTGCTGGGTTGGTTTACTAAATCCGCTAATGTTGAAATGGCAAATACAGTTGATGGTTGGATGCACGAGATAGAAAACTAAGCGCTCATGGAAAATACATTCAAAATTCACGACAAATTTAGCTGGGGTGTGGTTATTATGCCATTAGTCAGCCTGGCTGTTATCATTTATGCATTCCTATTTCCCTTCAGTATTCGCTTGAGGAGATTTACATTGTTTGAATATCCTACCAGTAAATACGTTGTGCTGCTCGTTGGCCTGTTGATTATTGCCTACAGCATCCACACAATCATGAAAATGAAAGCCACCAACAGCCCGGAAAATGTAATCAAGACCACGGATACCGAGCTGATCTTCCAGAATTTAGCGGGCTACAAACTGGCACCTATAAGGGTGCCTTATACCAAGGTCGGAGCGCTTGCAAACGAAAATGATGACGATGATGGAGAGTCTATCGTTGTTAACGTCAATGACGGCAGTAGCTACTCCTTTTTTGCCGAGAAATTTGTTTCTGCCGGTGAGTTTGTAGACTTCAAAAACATATTGAAAGAAAAATGCACTAACGTTTCAACAAGAGCTTTTTAACTGATGTTAAGTAGTAGAAACTTATGTATGTGTATGGTATTAATTGCAGTGCTATTGTCTTGTAAGGGCAGGGAACAGTATCCTCCTTTGATAGATGAGGAGCCTGTAAAGTATATGGATGAGGATTTTAGGGTAACACCCGGAATACAGGATTATCTGGTTTATAAAGACGCAACAACGAAAAATAGCAAGCTTAAAGCTTCTGCTGTGGAAAAGGCTGAAAGCTATCCCTGGGAACAGTCCTTTTCCAAAGATCTTGGAGAACAGGTGCTTAATCAGATGGAAAAGCACTTCTCGGCAATACCCAATGAATCTGCGGCGGCTCGACATGAACCCGCCGACAAACTCCTCTTAAGTACCCTTATTGAATTATCCCCTGCAGAGCAAAAGGAGCTCACTGCAGCAGGCGTCATCCGCGTCAAAAATCCTGTCGTGGAGCAAATCAAAGGAAAAGTACTTAACTATGATTTAGCCGATGAGAAAGGACAGAAGGTTAAGGTTAACAACGACTTTCTGGGCATTAACATGGGCGGAATACAAGAAAAAGACCAGAAGAGTTATAGTGGTTTCGCTTTCGAAATCATAGGCTTCAATTCAAAATATACTGCCCTCAAAGGTTTTGTTGAGATTGAAATTGAGATTCCGGCAGGGTATCAGTTTAAAGCTGTTTCACCAAAAGACGCCGGAGATCATTTGACGGTAGATAACCAGAAAATTGAAGTTCTGGCGTTTGAAGACAACGCCTTCCACTTTAAACTCGATAGCGATAAGGATGCAAAATTTGAGCTGTTCTTCCGTAATTGTGATAATTCCTATGATACGGGTATCGCCATTCCTGAAAATATCTACAAAAAATTCAGGGCAGCGCCCGGTCTGGATTATCCCGGTTTTGAAAAGAAACGCACAGCATTCGGTTTAGTGGCAAATGCAGACAATAGTGGACAAAGGGATATTTGGATCTATAAATCAAAAACCTGCAAAATAGAAGAGGTCTTCTTTTACTGGGCCGATGATGCTGAGACAGTCAAAAGGAAAGTTAGGATACCGGTTGATATCAAGGTGTTTTAGTTCAAAGCATAAAGCCCGAGGGTATGTTTCGCAAAGAACTCCTTACGTTTGATAAATGGTTTTTTGCCTGCTGTAAAACATGTTGTGTAGTTGGTGTGCTTCCAATATTATTTGTAATATTGAGCGATAAGTTCAACATTATGCTCCCTAATTTTCGATTATGAGTATGCTCAAAAAAACACTGATTGCGATTTTATTGCTTTGGTTGCCAGGCAGAACCGTTATGGCGCAGGCAAAGGTAATACTGAAACTGGATGACCTGGGCTCAAAAAATAACATGACCACGGCAAACCCGGTATTAGATACACTTGTTGCCCGTAAAGTGAAGGCTGCTATTGGCGTCATTGCATCACGACTTGACAGTACTGCCGGAGTAGCCTATGATAAATACCTACGCGCTACCGACAAAAAAGGGGAAAAATTATTTGAAGTCTGGCACCACGGCTATGACCATTCCAATGTCAATCCACCAGATAGAAACCCAGAATTTAAAGGTACTGGTTATGCCTTTCAGCTTGATCATTTCAAACGTGGTGATCAGCGGATAAAGCAATTACTAGGCGTGCAGATGCATACATTTGGTGCGCCGTTTAACGCAACGGACGCTGTATTTAACCACGTCATCGGCGACGATGTAAACTATACCGCTGTCTTTTTTGCCAGCGTTAAGCCCAGCGGAAACAAACGGGTAATCAATTTGGATAACAGGGTCAATATGGAAAGTGCCACTGGCGTGGTGAACTTTGCGTATTTCCTCACTGAATACGAAAAATATAAAACTGTCTATACAGATTATATCGTGATGCAGGGACACCCAAATCAATGGGATGCGGCAAAACTTGCAGAGTTTAATAAAATCCTCGACTTTCTCATCGCGCAAAAACATGAGTTTGTGCTTCCTTATGCGTACAGTAATAGGCGATAGGTATCTTCGGGTTACATGCCGCCATTCTTTACCACTGCTGCTGTAACCATCAGTTGCCCAACATGGCGCATCGTGTGTTCTGCTGCATGTACCAGCAGGCCGATTACGGTGGAGGGCAACCCTGCCCGACCAACGCCACGATATTCAGTTAGGGTATCAGGATCAGTTGTTTGTAATTGCGCCATTGCAAGATCTACCTGGGCAGAGAAACGAGCCAGTAAATTGGCCGTGCTAAGTTCGGATATAAATACCTGGTCTTCATCTGCCAGCTGCTTAAACTGTTCTTCATTGAGACCGCATGCGCGGGCATAGGTGAAGACCCGGTCTAACACACCGCTTAGGTGCTGCAAATGGAAGGAAACCGAAGCCAGTCCGGCAGGGCGGATCCACAGGAGTTCATCGGAGAAATCAGCCAGGTACAATTCCAGTTCCTCACGTGCCTGAAGCAAAGCGTGCGCTACGGGTTGAAGTAATGGTGTGATTTCTGGTAGTGGGCCTCGTTGCCAGACTTCTAGTTTATGTGACATTTTTTTTGCTTTATAAAGCCCTGCGCTTGTAGGGTACTGATGCTAATTTACGTATTTACAGGCATGAATTTAAATAAAACAACATACGGAAGTTAAATCCAGTATTCCTGCAGGCATTCTACAGTTAATTCGACCACAGATGCTGGATTCGGCTAACTTTTCAAATAAAGTGCCGTTGTCTTGCAATAGTACTCAGGATGTTAAAAAAAGGGTCAGCGAAATAACTTTGACTATATTTCCCTAATCCAGATATTCCTAAAACTGATAGGCTCACTTTTATCACCATGGGCCTGCAATTTAATCGGGGTTGTGCCATGCTGTTTACGATACGCCGGTTTGCCAATATATTGCGTTGGGCCTAAAAGAACCGTGTTGTTTTGTACGGTAACTCCATTAAACAATACCGTTACGCGGGCAGGCGAGGACACTGACCCATCGGCATTAAAAACAGGCGCAGTCCATGACACATCATAGGTCTGCCATTCGCCCGGTTGAAGTGCTGGGTTGGCTAAAGGGATAAACTGTTTGTAGATGCTTCCGGCCATGCCGTTCACATACGTTTTGTTGTTGTAGGAATCCAGAATCTGTAATTCATATCCGTCATCGCCAGGGCCAATCGATGCCAGGAACAAACCACTGTTTCCGCGCCCTTGACCTGTACCACTGATGTTTTTAGGAATACGGAATTCCAGATGCAGCTGATAGTTATTAAAAGACTGTGTGGTCTGTATATTTCCGGTTCCTTTTTTAACGGTAAATATTCCTTTTTCTACCGGCCATACCGCAGGGGTTCCCTGCTTATCGGTCATGGTCCACTGATCCAGGTTTTTTCCGTCAAACAGGACGATAGCATCCGAAGGCGGCTTGGCAAAATTCAGTTTTCCGGGTACCACCGTCTTTGGAATCGGTTCCCAAACTTCCGTGTCTTCAGGTTTGCCTTTCGTTTGTGCTGATACCATTAAGCAGGTTGTGGTCATTATTGCGGTTAAAAGAAATGTAAATTGTTTTGTCATGATCGCAAGGTTTGGATATAGGTTTTCTACATAATGTGAAACGCTAATCTGATGTTCTGATTATTCAAGTATAAGATAATTGAGTCACTTTTAATAACAACATTGTCTATCGATGTGTTTTTTATGGAATCTGGCTTATTGATGTCTACATTTTTTCAGCCAGTGTTTTGCTGAGCAGGAAGTAAGATCTATGAAGTTCTATATATGGTGAAGCGCCCGTCGGACTGGTAAAATCTTCCCCAATGCTTTAGCGCGAACCGCTGCTGATGGTTTCAGGAACAAAGGTCAGAGGGGTATCGCAATGATAATGACCATTAGAATCTGTTTTCCATAGCCGCAATGATGACCAGGACAGGATAAAAGAAAAAGTTGCCGGTATAGCTATTGAGCAGTAGTTGCTTACGGCCTTTATGTAGGACAAACAGTAGTCACCCGGTAATAAAGAATGTAGTGAAGCATAAGGAAGCGGTCCAGATGCCTCCCCAATTCAGATTCCAGCAACTGGCCAGTACGATTACCAATAGACAACATAAGCCGGCAATAAGATGTATGGTAAGTGCCGTTTTTCTTGTTGATCACGATAATCTATCTTAAAAAAATATATTGTACTAAGAAATAGAATGCTGAGCGTGTAAACGATAGTGAGCATGTAGGAGAATTGATCTTTTATCTGGAATGATTCTATTTTCAAGCAATAATGTTACCAGAAATGACGATAAGTATATTTAGCTTTAAGTATTAATCGGGAAAAATGAAGAGAAACATATTATTTGGGCTTGCTATTCTTTTTGCAGGCTGCGCAGCAAGCAATATCGCATTAACAAGCACTGAAAATGCTAGTTATAAATATGGCAAGAGTAAATTTAAAGGCTACACGAAGGCAATGTTCGACCAGGGCCGTACCGTTAATGCTAAAAGCTGCGACCGGTGTCATAAGTTAAAAGATCCAGCCAACTTTACTGAAGAGCAGGCAAATAAGATTATTCCGAACATGGCAAAGAAAGCGAAGCTGTCTGAAGCCGACAAAGATATTTTGTTGAAATTCTACATTGCCTCTGGCAAACACGCTTAATCTACCAGGCTAAAGCAAAAAAAACCGTGTAGCTTACGCTGCACGGTTTTCTTTTTCCAGGTAGATGGAAATGGGTATTAGAATTTGTAACCTAAGCCAACTGAGAATACCTGATTTCTGTATTCCGGTGTGTTGTTGGTTCCGTTTTCATTGTTTTTCTGGAAATCCAGTGCGTAACGACCGTGGATGTCTACATTGCTGTTTACATCATATCTGAAACCAATTACACCACCTACCAGGCTTTTCTTGAAACGATCTGAGTCGTCTTCAACAAATTTTTCCTGGGTAGTTACAAAGTTATTCTCAAATTTATTGGTTGTTGACATCAGGAAGGAAACCTGTGGACCAACTACTACATTGAAAGCACTACCTAATTTTATTGTTGCTAAAATTGGTACATCAATGAAATTAGTGGTTTGCGTGAATTCACCAAATCCGCTGGTTAGTTTATATCCTTTTTGTGAATACAAAACCTCTGGTGTGAAGGCAAGACCTTCGATCAGATTGATGTCTACAGTAACACCTACGTTAAAACCAGGGTTTACTTTTGTACTAAAATTATTGTTTCCATCTTCTTTGATGATGTTAGGTAAGTTTAAACCACCTTTAATACCAAATCTTATTGGGCTCTGTGCGTTTGCTGCACCTGCAAGGAAAAGTCCGGCGACTAAAATAAAAATCTTTTTCATGGTTATGTTTTTTGCAGGGGGCATTGAAAGAAATGTGCCAAGATAGGGGTGTGTGGTCACGTTGAATATGTTAAATGGTGTTTAAACGCTGGTTATAAGTTAGATAGCGGAGGCCTTGCCCGGGGTCTATATTTTTGATAACTTTAGTTTTTCTTATGAAAAAGTGTATCGTATTTGATACAAGGCAATAAATATTCGCCCTATGCAAAATGGTGGACGGGCTTTTGCTTAGTTTTGAATACTGCTAATTTTACCGGATTGAACACATCTATTACCATACAATAATGAATTTTAAAAAGACCTGCTCTCTTGCTGTCCTGTTTTTTCTTTTTACAGTTACCGTTACCGCTCAACAAAAATCATATATAGAAACGCTTAATGAACCCAATGCATGGGTGGATTCTGTTTTCAATAAATTAAACAGGCGTCAGAAAATTGCGCAGATGTTTTTTGTAAGGGCGCTCACCAATGCGGGCAAAGCCTACGAAGATTCCATCGGGAACGTCATCAAAAAGGAAAGGATAGGAGGGCTGGTTTTCTTTCAGGGCGGGCCGGGTCGTCAGGTTAACCTGACAAACACCTATCAGTCGCAGGCGAGGGTGCCTTTGCTGATCAGCCTTGATGGAGAATGGGGTTTGGGCATGCGCCTGGACAGTACCATTTCCTATCCCTACCAAATGGCGCTTGGCGCAGTTCAGAACAAAGAACTACTCTATAAAATGGGCGTAGCCGTTGCCTCAGACTTTAAGCGTGTGGGTATGCATATGAATCTGGCTCCGGATGTAGATGTAAACAATAACGCCAAGAATCCGGTGATTAATTACCGCTCTTTTGGGGAAAATAAATATAACGTGGCGGCCAAGGCTGGCGCTTACATGAAAGGTATGCAGGATGGTGGTCTGCTGGTAACATTGAAGCATTTTCCCGGACATGGTGATACTGACGTGGATTCACATGCCGACCTTCCTCAGCTTAATTTTACCAGGGCGCGGTTAGATAGCTTAGAAATGTATCCCTTCAGGGAACTGATCAATCAGGGCGCCTCGGGTGTGATGATTGCGCATATGAATATTCCGGCACTGGATTCCACTAAGAATCTACCTTCTACCTTATCAAAACCAATTGTTACCGGTATACTCAGACAAGACCTGGGCTTTAAGGGAATCATTATTTCTGATGCGATGGAAATGAAAGGTGTAGTGAAATATTTTAAAGATGGAGAGGCGGATGTACGCGCTATTGAAGCAGGTAATGATATTTTGGAGCTTTCTGAAAACAGCAACAGGAGCATCAAGCTGGTTCGTAAAGCCGTACGCAGCGGACGTATTCCTATGGATCGCATTGACATCAGTGTGCGGAAGATCCTGATGGCAAAATATTATGCCGGACTGAATGTAAAACCGCAGCTGGATACGGCTCATCTTGCTGCCGACCTGAAGCAGCCGGAGCATCTGGCATTGGTTCAGGAACTGGCAGATGCTTCCATGACGGTGCTTCGGGGTAAGCAGTTTATCAAAACCTTCGCACCAGAAAAACGAACCGTGATTATCAGTATTGGTACTACCGGGGTAACTACATTCCAGCGGGAGCTGGGTAAACATTACAGCAATTCAGTGATCTATACCCTGGATAAAACGGCAACGGCTAATAACATTGCTGTAGTAATGCGTGAATTGGCGATGTTTGATCAGATTATTATCGGGATTCATGACTCCAGGTTACGTCCGGGAAATGGAATGGTGCTAAGTGCCGACCTGAAAATGTTCCTGAAATCTATGACCAGCCAGAATGCCGTATTCGCTTTATTTGCTAATCCGTATAACCTATCGGCCCTTGATGGACTTGAATTGAGCAAAGGACTGGTGGTGGCTTATCAGAAAGAAGACTTTATGCAGAAAGCTGCTGCTGATGTAATCAGCAACCTGAAAACGCCAAATGGTAAGCTTCCTGTAAGTGTGAATACGTTTTTTAAATACGGCGACGGAGAGTAATTATTTAGCAGAAGCGTGTACTGCGGCATAGTTCCAGTTTTTTAGGAATCCCAATACTGTTTTTACGTTATGCCCGCGGCCTGATTTAGCAGTTTCGTCTTTGTCGCGCTCCAGGTATCCTGAATCCTGAATGTGCAATACTTTTCCTTTGCCATCAAGCACAACAAAATTAGGATAGCCAAACCTGCCCGGGTTACCGAGCTTGTTCAGTACTTCCGTGTTTTTAACTTCAGGACTCCAATTCACCAATACCCATTCATAGTTGTCTGCAATGTATTTGCTGAGTTCAGGGGTCTTGTCTACCAGGTCATCAAAGTAAATGCACCAGATGCACCAGTTTCCGCCTACCTGTACAAGTACATGCTTGTTCGCTTTCTTCGCCCTTGCTACTGCGGCATCAATATCTGCCTGGGCGTTAGCCTGTGGATTGTAAATATGAACTTCTTTCTTTGTACTGTCTGGTTTAGCCTGGGCCATGGCAGATACGCTAAGTAATATAAAGGAAAACAAGAATAGGATACGTTTCATCAGTATTAATTATTTATATCCGGCTAATTTATTAAAAATCCAGTAATATGGTAGTTTTTATTTTCCTCAGGAAATTCTTAATTTTTTCTAGCTTTACCTAATGCCTCAACAACCGCTTAAATTACTCAGAGCATCTGCCGGATCGGGCAAAACATTTAGCCTGACGCTGCAATACCTCACCATCCTGTTTAGCGCTGCGCATAAATACAAGGAAATCCTGGCGGTTACTTTCACCAATAAGGCTACAGCGGAGATGAAAGCACGTATTTTAAGTGCGCTCCAGGCTATTGCCAGGGGTGAGGCTTCGGCCTTTCAGCCTTTATTGCTGCAGGCTTACCCGGAGTTAAACGCGGATCTGCTTCAGGCCAAGGCAAGGACGATCTATAGCAATATCCTCCATGATTACGGCCGCTTTTCTGTCAGCACCATTGATGGCTTTGTGCAGAAGGTGATTCGTAGTTTTGCGTTTGAGCTCAATCTCGACAGTGGTTATAAACTGGAGATGAACCAGGATAAGGTAAAAGAGGAGCTGGTACGCTCCATGAACCTGCAGATGGAGTCTGACCCTGAGCTGTTGGAATGGGTAACGGCATTGGCCATAGAAAGGATTAGTGATGGAAAGGACTGGAATTACCAGCGTGCGCTAAAAGATCTGGCTAATGAGATCTTTAAGGAACGGTATTATCCCTTTCAGGAAGCTATGCTGCAAATGGGCGATGAGCGCAGCAATGAGTTTAACGCATTAAAGCAAACGGTACAACAGGGCATTCGTGACTTTGACGACAACATGGTGAATCAGGCGAAAGACCTGCAATACTTGTTTGAACTTGCAGATGTAGCTCCTGAAGATCTTGCTGGTAAATCACGCAATCCCCTGCTCAAACTACCTAAAATTATACAAAAAGATTATTCCGGCATCCCGGCATTAATCAATATGGTTGATGACTTCAGCACCTGGCCACACGGCTCGCTGAAGGATACTTCGGCTGTAAGCCAGCTGTACGCGGATGTGAATCCCGGGCTAAAAAAGCTGGTTTTGGATTATCTTGCCGGTGCCGAACAATATGCAACATTCCTTGCTATACATAAAAATGCTTCTTATTTGCGTCTGATGCAGGAGATGGCGCTGCAGCTTAAGAACTATAGGGCTGAACATAAGGTGCTGCTGATCAGTGATGCGCAGCAGCTTTTAACCGGCATTACGGGTGCAGATGCAGAGAATCCTTCCTTTATCTGGGAGAAAACAGGCAGTAGGTACCGGCATTTCCTATTTGATGAGTTTCAGGATACGAGTTCTATGCAGTGGGCAAATTTCCTCCCGCTGATCCGTAATGCGCTGGCAGAGTTTGAAGGCAAACATGCGGAACACCTCATTGTAGGTGATGTGAAACAATCTATTTACAGGTGGCGGAGTGGCGACTGGCGCATATTGCACAGTAATGTGAAGCGTGATGTGATGCTGCAGCATGTAGGCGAAGAGAATTTGGAATATAACAGGCGGAGCTCGGCCAATATCATCCGTTTCAACAATTTCCTGTACGGGCATCTTCCTGCTATTTTGCAGGGACAGCTGAATGGTATCCTGGCAGAAACAGAAAGGGAAGACCTTTTGACGTACTGGCACGAGGATTATCACCAGATCATCGATAAGGCATATGAGGGGAATTTTCAGCAAAGTACAGCAGACACCCCTGCGGGTGGAAAGGTGGAACTGCAATTTCTTGCCAGGGAGGATGAAATGGATAATGATGACGTGAGTCCGGTATCTGCCGTATACGCCGTCAATAAGATCATTTCTCTGCTCGCCGATTCGGGCATGGCCATGAAGGATATCTGTGTGCTGGTACGTGTAAATCGCGAAGCAGAGGTCATGATTGCGGCATTGCTGAACAAACAGGCGGAGTTATCTCTGGCTGCTGGAAAGACTTTTCAGGTAATCTCCGGTGACGCATTGAAGATAGCTTCGAACCTGGCGGTGCAGCTACTCATTAACATCTTCAGAACACTGCTGATCAGACCCGAGGAACAGGCAATCTACCGCGCTACCTGTGCCAGGTTGTATAACCAAATCTTATATCCTGAAGGTAAAGACGCACAACCTAATGGTGTGGAACAATCAGCGCGCTTTGCACAAGTCGCCCTGAATGCGGAAGACTGGATGAAGATCGCTACCAAGCCACTACAACTACTCGGCGCCTATTTTCCGGAAGAGTTTTGCAGGGATTTTGATCTCTTCAAGCAGCTGCCTATGACTGGGCTTATGGATCGCATGGTGCGAATCTTCGGTCTGGGTGAGCCGGCTCAGGCACACCATATTCCTTTTATCCTGGCACTGCGTGATCAGGTGGCTTTATTCGCCTCGGGCGGAGACCATGGACTGGAGGTTTTCCTGGACTGGTGGGATGAGGAGGGTTCTAAAAAAGCACTGCCAGCGGCTGATGATCAGGATGCCGTGCAGATCATGACCATACATAAATCGAAGGGACTGGAGTTCAAAGCGGTGCTTATTCCTTTTCTGAACTGGAAACTGGATGTGTCGAGTGGCTTCTTGAAAAAATTACTCTGGGTAAATGCAGTACCATCTGGGTTTGGTAGTTTTAGCACGCTCCCGGTTGATTACAGTAAGAAATTAACAACAACAAGCTTTGCAAGAGAGTATTTCGAAGAGATGCTCCTCAACTATATGGATACGCTAAATACACTGTATGTGGCCACAACACGGGCGAAATCTTATTTGTATATCGTGTGTCCGAAAACCAATATGCAGGAGAAAAAAGCCGACACCGGTAAGAATGAATTACAGCAGCTATTGCTGAATCTGTTTAAACAGGAACTTGATCCTGAACTTCGGCTGGAAGATACAATTGTATCTTTTGGTACGCTGGAAAAGTCAGTAGGGCAGGCAAAGCCGACCGATAACCAGGGCCTGCTTATCTCCAGGTATCTGGTAAATGATGATTTTGCGACCAAATTTAATTATCAGCAGCACAATGAAGAAAGCTGGTTTAATGCGCGGCAGCGCAAGGGTGTTGCCCTGCACAGTATACTGGAAAAGCTGTCTGACCCAGCTGGACTGGATCGGCTGATTCAACTGAACATGCAGGATGGTATGATCAGACGTGGTGAAGGCGATGAGGTGAGGCAGGCGGTTACAGATGTGCTGGATCAGCCCGAGATATCTTCCTGGTTTAAGGGGGCAGAAAAGATCATTAGTGAACGGGATATGATCCTGGAAGATGGAACGGTGAAAAGACCAGATAAGCTCTTCGTACTGAAAGATTACGCCGTATTGCTCGACTTTAAATTTGGCGCCGAACAGGCGCGGTATCTTGAGGATATTGCACAGTACAGAAATAACCTGTTGAAGATGCAGGAATTTACCAAGGTTGAAGCGTATATCTGGTATGCGGAAAGCAAAAAACTATTAAAGGTGTCGTAATGGAAAGTGTGAACGCAGATAAGTTTTTATACCGGGTAGCCCAGGATCTCCTGAGCCGCTTTGGCCATGATTTGCAGGACGTGGCGGTTGTCTTTAACAACAAACGCCCGCAGATCTATTTGAAGAAATACCTGGCAGAAGCCAGTGAACAACCGATTTGGAGTCCTAAGTTATTCACCATTCAGGAATTCCTGTCGCAAGGAACCACGCAGATTCCTGCAGGGCAGCTCAAGCAGTTCTTTGTGCTCTTTGGCTGCTACAATAAGTTGCTGAAACAAGAAGGCCAGTCGCCGGTTTCCCCGGATGAGTTTTACCCGCTGGCGGAGATTATCCTCGGTGATTTTAGTCAGGTAGACTATTATCTGGCTGATGCTGCAGAGATTTTCGGACTGATAGAAAATATTACGGAGCTGCAATTGCAGTTTCCGAACTTCGATGAAGAGCAGCTGCAGTTTATGCGCACTTTCTGGGGATCCTTCTCGGCGCAGAAGCAGAACATGATGCAGGAGCGCTTCCTGGCGCTCTGGCAGCGGATGCCTGCCTTGTATGTTATCTTCCATACGCAACTGGCTAAGGAAAACCTGGTGACCAATGCGCGGATGTACAGGAACCTGGCCATGAATCAGGATGCTGATCAGGGTTTTATTAAACAATTCAAGCATACCGTCTTTGTAGGCTTTAATGCCCTGTCAAAGGCCGAAGAGAAAATATTCAGGCTCTGGCAGGAGCAGGAGCTTTGCTCCTTTTATTTTGATGCCGATGCGCATTATTTCAGCGACGGGCTACAGGAAGCAGGACATTTCATCCGCAGGAATGTACATGCCATCGGTCTGATCAATCAATTTGAAAAAGCTCCGGCAAGGCTTAATGATCCGCAGAAAGAAATAACCGTGATACAGGCACTGGGTGATATTGCCCAGGGTAAGCTTTTGTCTGTATTGCTCAATGGCGATGCCAATAGCAATCCGGGCGCTAAAGCGATAATCCTTGCTGATGAAAAGCTGCTGCTGCCGGCGCTGCAGACAATTACTGATCATTCGGTGAACGTGACCATGGGTTATCCCTTTGAGCAGTCGGCATTATTTGGGCTTTGTGATCTCTGGCTCACCATACAGGAGGCGCTTGTTGCTGCACCTGAAGTGAACTACAAACAGGTGATTTCCTTCTTGTTTAATCCTTTGTTAAGCCTGGATGCTGAACTGCGCAACAGGCTGCACAACCAGATCATAGACGAAAAGAAAGTAAGCTTTCATCCTCAGGAACTGAATGCTCTGGGTAAGATTGCTAGCATTACATTTAACCCTTTCCAGGATGCCTTCATGGCAATCAGGCATCTGGCCAGTGTGCTGTTGTTTGCCGCCGGGGATGATCAGCAGCTGCGCAGGATAGATGCATTACTGGCTACGCAGGCTGTTAAAGCGCTGAATGTGCTCAACGATAGCTTCGAAGAAATTAAAGCCAGTGGTGGCGCAGATCTGCAGCCGCGTTTTGTATTGCGGCTAATCCGCCGGGCACTGCAAGGTCTTACTGTTCCTTTTGAGGGCGAACCGCTTGCGGGTCTGCAGGTGATGGGATTGCTGGAAAGCCGGAACCTTGACTTTGATGAGCTGATCATACTGGGTGCCAACGAAGGAATTCTTCCGAAGATCAGTAATGCGGCTTCCTTTATTCCAGATAACATCAGAAGAGCCTTTGGACTTCCAATTCTGGAACATCAGAACGCCATATCGGCTTATCTTTTTTACCGGCTGCTCCATGTGCCTAAAAAGATCACCCTGGTATACAATGGCATTACTGATGAGAAAAGTACAGGTGAAGAAAGTCGCTTTATCAAACAGCTGGAATTTGAGACCCAATGTCGCTTTGTGCATCAGGTGCAACAGAACCAGAGTATTGAAAGTCCCGCAGCGCTGGGTATTACAGTGGAGAAAAAAGGCGATGTGCTCCTTGGTCTGCACAAATATTTCAAGCGGAACAGCACATCCAGGTACGACAAGAAGATATCTGCTACTGGCTTTACAGACTATAACAGTTGCTCGCTCCGGTTTTTTTATAAGTATATCGCCAATCTGAAAGAACCTCGTGATCTGCCCGACCGTATTGAAGCCAATTTGATCGGGAGTGCGTTGCATACCGTGATGGAGAGCTTCTATAAACCTGTAGTGGGGCAGGAGGTTACTGCTGCTTTCATCACCGAAAGGACAAAGGATCTTGAGCTGCTTTGCGAAGGAGCGCTGGCGCAGGAACTGAAACTGAATGCGCCAAAGAAAGGGACACAGCCGCCAGCCATGCAGCAGATTGTGCTGCAGGTATTGGAACAGTACGCCATGCGGATCCTGGATAATGATGTCTCTATCGCGCCTTTCCAGATTATGGAACTGGAAAATAAGCAGGATTACGTTTTGCAGTATCCGGTAGGTGAAGAGAAGATCTGGTTATACGGAATTATTGACCGTGTTGATATGCTGCATGGTAAGACGCGGATTGTGGATTATAAAACTGGGAAAGATCAGTTGAAATATAAGGACTTCCCGGCTTTGTTTGATGATCAGGGGAAGGATCAGAATAAGGCTTTGCTGCAGACACTTTTTTATACCTACGTGTATGAGCAGGTTAACCAGAAGCAATATGTGGAGCCACATTTATATACTGTGCGTGACTTCAAGGAGGGGACGCTTTTTAAGGAGAAACAACGCGGTGGACTAGCGCTGAAAGATCAGAATCTGGAGACCTTTAAAGGGCTTTTTTCTGAGAAGCTGAAAGAGAAGCTAGAGGAGCTTTTTGATGAGTCGGTTCCATTTGTACAGACAGAAAACATAGAAAACTGCTCTTACTGTCCATATAAGGACATTTGTCAGCGGTAAAAATGAATTTATGCCTGGTGAATATGCATTATTTCGGCTTTTTATATCGCTGTAATTATGTGAAAATGGTTACAGAATGTAATTAAAACACTACTTTATAATTAAATTACAATACTTATATTTGCCGCAGTTAATACTTGAATATACAATGAGAGAGATTCAATTTAGAGAAGCATTGCGTGAAGCTTTAAGCGAAGAAATGCGTAAAAACGAGAACATCTTTTTGATGGGTGAAGAAGTTGCGCAGTACAATGGTGCTTACAAAGTTAGCCAGGGTATGCTCGATGAGTTTGGTGACAAGCGAATTATAGATACACCGATTGCTGAATTAGGTTTCACCGGAATTGGTATTGGTGCTGCGATGAACGGCCTGATTCCGATTATAGAGTTTATGACTTTCAATTTCTCTTTAGTAGCGATTGATCAAATTATTAATGCGGCTGCAAAAATGTTATCCATGAGCGGTGGACAGTTTTCTGTTCCAATCGTTTTCCGTGGCCCAACAGGTAATGCCGGACAATTGGGTGCACAGCACTCTCAGAACTTTGAAAACTGGTATGCAAACTGCCCGGGATTGAAAGTTGTTGTTCCTGCTACTCCTTATGATGCCAAAGGTTTACTGAAAGCTGCTATCCTTGATCCGGATCCTGTAATCTTTATGGAATCTGAGGTGATGTATGGCGATAAAGGAGATGTTCCTGCTGAAGAATATTACCTGGAGATCGGTAAAGCAAATGTGGTTAAAGAAGGTACTGATGTTACTATCGTAACTTTTGGTAAAATGCTGACCCGTGTTGTTAATCCTGCAGTTGAAGAACTGACTAAAGAAGGTATCAATGTTGAAGTAATTGATTTACGTACTGTACGTCCTATTGATTATGCTACCATCATTGAATCTGTTAAGAAAACAAACAGATTGGTTATCGTTGAAGAGGCATGGCCATTGGCTTCTATCTCTTCAGAGATCGCTTTCAATGTTCAGAAGAATGCTTTTGATCATCTGGATGCTCCGGTATTGCGTATTACCTGCGCAGATGTACCGCTTCCATATGCACCTACGCTGATTGCTGCAAGTCTGCCAAACGCAGAACGCGTAATCAAAGCAGTGAAAGAAGTGATGTACGTAACAAAATAAAGATTCAAAAACACTGAAAATATAATCCCGTTGGCTTAACCCCACGGGATTTTTTTATTACAAATATTTGGAAATGAGTACGCATTTAAAAATTATTGCTCAGGAATTAAGTGTTGCTGAGAAACAGGTTGCCGCCACTATCGCGTTACTGGATGAAGGGGCTACAGTACCTTTTATTTCCCGGTACAGAAAAGAAGTTACGGGCAGTTTAGATGAGGTGCAGGTTGTTGCGGTGAGAGATCGCTTTCAGCAATTGCGCGAACTGGATAAGCGTCGTGAAGCGATCCTGAAGGCGCTTGCTGCACTGGACAAGTTAACACCGGAGCTGGAGGCGCAGATTAATGCTGCTACCACCATCAACCTGATTGAGGATTTGTACCTACCTTATAAACCTAAACGTAAAACAAGAGCTTCTGAAGCACGTAAAAAAGGTTTGGAACCATTGGCGCTGCAGGTGCTTGAACAAAGCGCTGTGCTGCCTGAAACGGCTGCTGCGCAGTACGTAAACGAAGAGCTTGGGGTGCTTACGGTAGCTGATGCACTTGCGGGTGCGCGAGACATCATTGCTGAACTTGTGAATGAGGATGCAACTGCCAGAACGGCCATGCGTACGTATTATAAACAACAGGCTGTATTTAAGTCTGTGCTGATAAAGGGTAAAGAAGAAGAAGGTATTAAATATAAGGATTATTTCGACTGGTCAGAACCCTTTAAATCTGCACCTTCCCATCGCGTGCTGGCCATGCGCAGGGGAGAACAGGAAGGTTTCTTAAAACTGGATACTTCACCTCCTGAAGAAGGAGCAGTACAGTTGCTGGAAGAACAGTTTATTACCCGTAAGGGCGCCGCTGCGGAGCAGGTAAAGCTAGCTATCGCCGACAGCTATAAGCGACTGCTCGGGCCAGCTATGGAAACTGAGATCCGTGCGTTTTATAAAGAAAAGGCAGACGAAGAGGCAATTCGCGTGTTTGCCGAAAATGCAAGGCAGCTATTGCTTGCTGCGCCAATGGGGCAGAAGAGTGTGTTGGCGATAGATCCAGGATTCAGAACGGGGTGTAAAGTGGTATGCCTGGATCATCAGGGTAAGTTACTGGAATATGCAGCTATCTTCCCGCATACCGGACAGGGTAATGTTCGCAAGGCTGCAGAGAAGATCACGGAAATGTGCAAGACCCACCAGATTGAGGCTATTGCCATCGGTAATGGTACTGCTGGAAGGGAAACTGAAGCCTTTATCCGCGGACTGAAACTGCCGGATGTACTGGTAGTGATGGTTAATGAAAACGGGGCTTCTGTTTACAGCGCGTCGGATGTGGCACGTGAAGAATTTCCTGCCCAGGATATTACCGTGCGTGGCGCAGTTTCTATCGGCCGCAGGCTGATGGACCCATTAGCTGAACTGGTAAAGATCGACCCTAAATCAATTGGCGTTGGTCAGTATCAGCATGATGTGGATCAGCATAAATTACAGGCATCTCTGGATGATACGGTAATGAGTTGCGTAAATGCTGTTGGGGTAGAGCTGAATACAGCATCTAAACAGGTGCTTGCGTATGTTTCTGGTCTTGGTCCTCAACTGGCACAGAATATTGTAAGCTACCGGAATGAGCATGGTGCATTTAAAAACAGAGATAGCCTGAAAAAGGTGCCGCGCCTGGGTGATAAGGCATTTGAGCAGGCGGCAGGTTTTTTAAGGATCAGAAACTCCGAGCATGCCCTTGATGCCAGTGGTGTCCACCCGGAAAGATATAATCTGGTGAACAAGATGGCACGCGATCTAAACTGCAGCGTAGCGCAACTGATGAAGAGTGCGGAACTGCAGCAGCAGATCAATCTACAGCAGTACGTGAGCGAAGAGACGGGGCTTCCGACGCTGACGGATATTTTAAAGGAACTGGCTAAACCAGGCCGTGATCCAAGGGCACAGTTTGAGGTATTTAGCTTTACGGATGGGGTAAATGAGATTGCAGATCTTAGAATCGGTATGAAACTGCCAGGTATTGTCACCAATATAACCAATTTTGGCGCCTTTGTAGATATTGGTGTGCATCAGGATGGACTGGTTCATACTAGTCAGCTTACGAATAAGTTTGTTGCTAATCCCAATGATGTGGTGAAGGTGCACCAGCATGTTGAAGTTACTGTGACAGAAGTAGACGTAGCCCGTAAACGGATTTCGTTGTCGATGAAAACTGAGCAGGCAGCCAGGCCTGCGCGACCGGCGCAGCCTAAATCTGCGGCTGCTGCACCATCACGTCAGGCGAAAGGGCAACAGCCGCAGGCGGCATTTAAAAATAAGGAAAAGATGCAGTCAAGGCCGAAGGCACAATCTGCGAAGCAGGCTGATGGTGATCTTCAGCTGAAACTTGAAGCACTAAAAAATATGTTTAAATAGCTGGGCCGAGCTCAATCTGCCTTCTGATACTTTCCTCCAGCGAGATCAGTGTTTCTGTACGCTGAATCCCGGCTACGGCCTGGATCTCTTCGTTCAGCACATGTCGCAGGTGGGAAGTATCTCTGCATATGATCTTAGCAAACATGCTGTAGGCACCCGTGGTGTAATGCAATTCGACCACCTCCTTGATCTTACTCAGTTGTGCTACGGCATCCTTGTACTGAATCCCTTTTTCGAGATAAATCCCCAGGAAAGCACAAATATCATATCCTGCTTTCTGCGGATCAATGATCAGATGTGAACCACGAATGATACCCATTTCGTGCAGTTTCTTCATTCTGACATGGATGGTTCCGCCGGATACGATCAGATCTTTTGCGATTTCTGTATACGGCTTGGTGGCATCCTGCATTAACTGTTTGAGAATCTCGATATCGAGGTTGTCAATTTCTAAATTTTGGCTTTCTTTTTTGAGCATCGATTTTCCTTTTGTTAACGGTTAAGCTAATTTATTATAATTCTCCTAAAAATAAAAATAAATGGTTAGAATATTTGCAACGTTAGGGATGTCTTGTTACATTTGTATCAAGCAAGTAAGAAAAATAGTTCTTTAAAACTTGCTTATAAATTGTAGGGTGGTGGAACTGGCAGACGCACCTCCTTGTCTCGGTGGTGGAGAATCGGAAAACCCGTAAGGGCTAACTACTCCTTGAAGGTTCGACTCCTTCCCCTACAGCCAAAGAA
>Ga0247808_10000254_pt1 | contig 29221 bp, 44 predicted proteins | sample UWRJL089202R1_FD_179914 | JGI IMG/M metagenome (GOLD analysis project Ga0247808, IMG submission 179914) | Plant litter microbial communities from Arlington Agricultural Research Station in Wisconsin, United States - UWRJ-L089-202R-1 | ecosystem: Environmental > Terrestrial > Plant litter >... | reverse complement strand
TCTCGGAACCCAGTTCGATGATGACGGAGCTATCGACCTGTTCCTGTTCGACACCGAGGCAGACCACGTTGGCGAGATCACCATCGACAACTATCAGGGTTCAGTTGACCGTCTCCGTGGTCGTCGTCACATGGGTCTTACCTACTACGGTAAAGCTATCGAGGAAATCCGTGCGTTCTACGGTTTCGCTGAGCCGAAGAAGCGTGGATTCTTCTCACGCAAGCCGCGCAACACCGAGCTTCCCGTCAAGGAACCGATCTTTGTCATCTTCCTCACCGATGGCGCACCTTCTGACGCTGCACAGGCGAAGCTCCAGCTAAGCCTTGCATCCAAGCAGCCCATCTTCTTCAAGTTCCTCTCTATCGGACGCGAAGAGATCCAGTTCCTTGAGAAGCTCGACACGATGGAGGGTCGTTTTATCGACAACGCCAACTATCAGGCTGTCGGCAGCGTGAACCGACTCACCGATGACAAGCTGTTCGGAATCCTCTTCGAGGAATACACGGACTGGCTGGAACTTGCCCGTCAGAACGGCATCGTCCAGCGATAGTAGGAAGTAAAAGAAGAAGCCCAGCCGGAACATTGGCTGGGCTTCTTCTTTGTCTAGGCGAGCGTGGGTCGTATCTCGTCTGTCAACTCGATGTTGTAGACATAGGTGTTATCGTCGCGCGTCAGTCGAGTCAGTTCCAGCAGCGTTGATGCGTAGTCCTTGACATCGATAACAGGGATAACCTTCTCTGTCGGAAGCATTGATGTTTGAACGTAGTAGTCGCCAATGAACATGAGGTTGGTCGAGAGAGGCACCGCGATTGTGTTGCCGTCGAGAATAGCCGGATTGCCGATGGGCATAGCCATCGGCGTAGCGCTGCGGAGAATCTTCACGTCCCTGAACACGATGTAGTATTTCGTGTCGTAGATGAGAGCCAGCAGGTCGATAAAGTCAAGCTTTGCCGTTGCGGTCGGGTTCTCCGTGATATCACGGATGAGGTTCTGTGTTGTGCCGTTCACGAGGTTGCGAGGCTGGCGCGCAACAAGCGATATCAGGTACATTCCGAGGCGGCGGTGAGCCTTCGGCTCCAACTCTATCTGGTATCCGGTAGAAGCGCCTTCGATGATTGCCGGGAGGTACGGCGCGAAGCTGCTCTCTATTCGAGAGAGGATGTACTCGGCATCACCTCTGCTCGATGAGTACATGTCGTAAATATTGAGCGCAGCGGCTACCTTATCCACCTTGGAGCGGTCGATGTGAGTTACCTTGCCCTTGGGAGTTACTGTTGTCGTTGCAACAGCATACTTCTCGCGTGCGCGCTTGGCGATGAGTCCCTCCGGCTGGGCGTGAGCAAAATGCCGCAGATGGAATGCGGGTACATAGTGCTGCAACTGGGGGCTGTTCATAGAAAGAGTCTAGCCCGTATCGGCAATAAAGGCAAACGTGCGCGGTGTCACCTTATCGGAGTAGACTTGGTACAAGCAACTAGGAGATGCAATGTCCAACCCACTTACCCCGGTTCCCATCATCGACAAGAATGGTCACGCCACCACGCGCAACAAGAACCTCAACGACGGCTCCGAAGCCGCTCAGGGTCGCAGTGCCGCTGCTCCCGCCCCCACTCCGACCGCTACTGCCGTATCGGTTATCACCTCCTACCAGTTCGTTTCGGAGATTCCCAGCTACAAGAACGCAGAATTCTTTGATGTCCGTGACGTTGCAGACATCTTCGACAGCTACGCGGTAGAGATCGATGAGCACATCGAATCCTTCGATGCAGAGGATGAGAACACTCTTGAATTCGATGAGTCCGACGAGGGCGTGGAGGACATGAAGAACGAGGCTCGCAAGTGGGCTAAGATCATCGATGAGCTTGATGTTGATAACGCCGATTCTCCGGTAGAGCCAGTAGGCAACGGTATGCGCGAATGGTCAGACTACGTATTCGGGATTTCCAAGGCTCTCAAGGCTGTCAGTGATAACGACAGCCCCACTCTCACCAGCGAGTTCGCTATGGAAGAGCGTGTCGAGGAATTCGCCAAGGATGTCGGTGATATCCCCTCTGACCTTCCTACCTACATCGCCAACAACATCAACTGGGCTGATATCGCCAAACAGCGCATGGAAGAGGCTAAAGAAGCACAGGTAGACGGGGTTCAGTTCTACCTCGCCTAAGTCGTTGAGACTTGACATCTCTACGGATTGACGATAGGTTTTATCTATCAGCCTTTCCGAACTAGGGAGTAACAATGTCGAAGACCACCACCGCCCCGGCTACCGCGCTTTCCCCCATCGAGGCTGAAACGCTTCTCTCGGCGGTGCGCCCTCACGACTACGTGGATCTTCTCGCCACCTACTTCACCCACACGGTTGTTGGAACGGAGACGCTGCACACCATCGTCACGATGGAGCGTATCGTCGGCATGGGCGGCGCAGACTACACCGCGTACCCCGTCACCCGATACACCGTCAACTCCCACCGCTTCCTCGGCAAGTTCCGCAAGCGCTTCCTCAAGCAGGTCGGCTTCGATGTCGAGTTCACCTACAATGATGCCGCTATGCAGGTTCAGATGCAGCTTGATGCGGCAGCGGGTATGGTTATCCGTTGAATCCCGACGACAGAGGGAAGTGGTTCGAGGGTGGGTTCTTTCCCACTCCGTGCAATCCCGTTCACCTGAAATTCGTGTACTCCACCGTTCCTTCGTGGAGAGCCGGACGGTGGCGTGAATCCGATGCTAAGTTCGGTCTGCTCGGTGAGAAGGAACTGAAAGCGATGCTAGACCCGTATGCAGCGATGACCGGTGACTCGCTGTATGAGCCGATGTTTGTCTACCAGTTGGAGGTGGGTGATTTCAAGCTTCTCTCCACGTTCGACCCGATTCCATACCAAACCGCCGCGCGTCTTCAAGCACGCCTCGTCGTAACCAAATTCTCGACCGCCCTGTTCTCTCAGATGTGCCTTGATCGTGATGTGCAGGATGTCTACCAGATGGATCAGGTTGTTACTGACCTCACGGCTAAGATGATGGATGTCGAAAGACTACACGGTAAGAAGAACGTTCAGCCTTACGTCGATGCCGGTGTTTCTAGCGTGGGGGTCATCAGGGAGTCTCTTGCCAATGGTGTAGACCCCAGCCTTGCTCTTGACTTGGAGGGATGATGAAGTCCAGCCCCTCCATCACGTTCCGCCCTTTCGACCCGGCACGCCCTATGCGCTTCCCGTTGCCTGCCATGTATAGAAAGCCTGCTGAGCATAACCCTGTCTATATCTCCGCAACTGCCGCCACTGCTCTCGGACAGAAAAATGATAAGTACATTAGCGCACAGAGTAACGGTGCTCTTGTCAGCGACTCGATGCTAAGGCACTCCTATCGCCTGTACTTCGAAGGTGAGGACGACACATTCTTCGTTTACAGTGCTTCCTTCGGGAGCTTTTCGTTGTCGATGATGGAAGAACCACGACCTTACTCAGAGTTGATGGAGCTACAGAACGTTCTGCTCGATAACAAATTCAGTGCAGCTATGTTCGAAAACGCTTGCAAGGATAACAATGTCGAAACGCTCGAAGACGTGAAGCACTTGGCGGAAACGCTCAGCGCCTCTGTGACGGCTTTGGAACGCCAGTACGGAGCCGAAGTCGTTGCGCGGTATATCGACGCTGGATTGACCAATATTGCCGCGTTCTCGTCCTATCTTGACGATGACCTAGACGCTGAACTTGCGCTATCGATAGAGCAGAGCGTTTAGTCGGTAGTTTCAGTTATCCTTTCTGTAGGAGGGGATGAGATGGCTAACCTAATACGCACACCTATCGTTGATAGCACGGGTAAGTCTACCCACGTCTGGAAGGGTGGCGATAAGCCCTCCCTCGCCCCTAACCGTCTATCGGGCATATCGGCTGCTCCCACCAAGCCCGTTATCCGCCTCATTTATTCTGAGGATGACGAGGCTTTTGCTGAGAAGAGTTGGAATGAACTCACCACGAAGGAAAAGACCACCCGTGTTGACCGTCGCGTTGTAAACCTTCTTGATGAGCATGGGCTTCTTGCGGGAGGCTGGGATTTCGCTACTCATCGTTCACACAAGAAACTGGGTGAATGTGACTACAGCAAGAAAACAATCAGCATCTCCACTGTCCTTATTGAGCACGCTTCCGAAGCTGAGGTGGAAGACACCGTTCTTCACGAAGTAGCCCACGCTATTGCTGGGTCTGGAGCAGGACATACCGCTCGCTGGAAGGCTGTCGCGCGTTCGATTGGTCACAGCGGCGAGACGAACTCAGGTGTCGTGAATCTACCTCCCGCGCCCGGTGGCAAGAAAGCCGCCTTCATTCCCAAGCTTGATGATGACGGCAACGTGTACCAGTATGAGGTTCCTGTCTACATCGGTGACAAGATACTCTGGTCAGATGGCGAAGTTGTAACCGTAGTCAAGATCAACCAGAAGAAGTTCCTCGCCCAAGGCACGAACGGTTGGGACTATGCCTTCTATCACAGAAACGCCGAGAGATATCGCGCTGACTATCTCGCGCGTTATCCCGAGGAATCTGAAAAAGAGGGATAGAAAAGCCCCGCCGTGAATAATATGGCGGGGCTTTCTGTATCCGGCTATTAACCGGTGATGACGATGGTGTAGTTGAATGTAGGGTCAAGAAGTCCACCGTCGAGAGTATCCACAGCGCTTTCGGTGGCGGTGATAGTGACTCTGCGGTCGGGGCTTTCGACGCTGATAACTCGCTTCTTGCCGTCATCCACGTCACCGTCAATGCGGTAGCCCTGAGCCTCGAACTCCGAGAGCAGGACATCTACCTCAGCGTAGCTTCCCCAGAACATTGCCCCGTATGCTTCCAGTCCATCACCTGTCGTGAACGCTGTGAACTCATTCTTGATCAAGCGACCTGAATATGCGGGAACACCTGACGGGAATCCCTTGGGTAGCGAGCTTGCCACGTTCCATGTCCCTGCCGGGGTTGACTTGGTGAACTCGTCTGCTGGGATTACCTGATCGGGAGTCAGCGTGACGATTCCATCCGAGTTGGCTTCCGGTGCGTTGGGGTCTACTGATGGCTCGGTAGGCTCGGGGCTTAGAGCGGGTTCCTGTGTGCTGGTGGTGTCAGGCTTAGTGGGAGTTGGCGCTCCTAGGATGCCACATCCGGTGAGCATGAGCGTGGATGCCAGTAAAAGGGCGGGTACGAGGACGATCTTCTTCATACCGGGAGCATACACGATTAGGAATGATGAGGTGAGTTATGCCCGTAAGAAAGCTTGCATGGCGCAACCATCCGCGAAGACTTGTAGCCGCACTTCTTCCCTTCTGAGAGCCGAGCTACATGGCTCTTGGCTACAGAGATGACGCTTGGGAGGGGAATGACGTTCGGGGTCGGGTCGCCTGTCTCAACCTGCTCGTTGATGTACTGCTGGTAGCGGTTGACGGCTTCCAGAGCAAGAGTTGTAACACTGTCTCCGTATCGGTGCTCGAAACGCGGTGCAGCATCCCATTCTGCGTTGGTAGGCTCGTTGACCTGATTGACAACGGCGTACTCGTTGATGGAGTCTTCGTTCATTCCTTTCTTGGTGAGCCGACCGATGTGGAACGTCTCTATGACATTCTCGTTGATGGCGATACGGATCTGAACTGGCATATCTACAGTCTATCCGGTGGAGCCGTCTTTAGCGAACCCGCATATCCTATTAAACAACAACGCCACCACGATAACGGTGATGGCGTTGTCAGTGAAGCTGCTGTTTACCAGTCTTCGATGACTATTCCCATATCTTCTACCTGATCATCGAACCAGTCTTCGTACCAGTCGGTGTCACCACACGGCGCTGATATCTGGTTGTCGAGGTAGGTGTACTGGTCATATCCCCAGCCGTAGTAGACGCGGCAAGTAGCGTCAGCTTCCATCATGCTCAGGAACTCTTCATCGGTTGCCAGTCCGCCGTCTACTGCGCTGAGTAGCGCGTCAAGGTGGTCGTAGTTCTGGATGTAGTGGGAATACTCATGGAGCACCATGAATTCCTTCTGTTCGTCCGTTGCGTCAGCGCTCCACCATACGAACAGTGTCTTTCCGTATCCGTGCTTGTAGCATCCACCGAAAGCTGCTCCGGCGACATAGCCACAGTTGACACTGGCATCGTTGGTGATGACGACAGTGACTTCTTCATCGACATTGAATCCGGTCTGCTCGTCCAGCCATTTGTTCACATCCGGCTCGTATGTGGTGAATTGGGTTGGTGGTGTCACTCCTGCTGGTGGCTCGTCAACACCCTCGCCATTCTTCCAACCTTCTTCATAGCTTCCAGCACCGTCTGATGTGACCGTTCCGTCGTCCACGCCGGTATCCCATCCATTCGGGTCAGTTCCGAAACCGCCGTTGGACTCCGACTGCGGGGCTGATACGGGTGGTTCATAGGAGTTTGCGGATGGCACACCACGGTAGTAGATGTTGGCTATGACGATAAGGAGGATGAACCCGAGAATAAGAAAGCCGACAATGCCGAGGACGATGGCAGGAGCCTTGCTCTTGTATGGCTGTGGTGTTGCGTAGGGCGAGTTGTATATCGACTGTGGGTACTGCTGAGCCGGGTGCTGAGCCTGCTGAGGCACATAGGGCTGCTGGGCATACTGCGGTGGGTAGACAGGCTGCTGCGGCTGTGGCGCGGGGTACTGAGTCTGCTGAGGGTACTGCTGCGGAGCTACGGGATAGTTGACCGGTGGGTACTGTACGGTCGGCTGACCACCATACTGCTGACCATAGGGCACCTGACCGTTAGGCGCGGCTGGGTTCGGAAGCTGTACCGAGGGCGGGGTGTACGGTGTGGGCGGAGTCTCTGGCTCATATCCGAAGTGGATAGGTTGCTGTCCGGGGGTGTTGGGGTCGGTCATGGTTCCTCAGTGGTTGTCGGCTAGACAACGATAGCAGGCACGGGTGAGGATTGTTCTGCTATCCAAACGACTAGAAGACCTTAACGCCAGCTTCTTCTAGTTCCAGCACGAGCCAGTATTCGTCCCATTCATCCTGCTCGACGTTACCGCATGGGTTGGCAAGGGTACGGTCGTAGAAGTTGAAATCTAGGTTGTCCCAAGCGTAGTAGACACGGCATGTCGCATCCTGCTCGATGATGCGGCGGATCTCCTTCTGATCTGCGTCCGGTGACTTATACGCTGCGTACATTGCATCGAAGTTATCGTAGGTCTGGACGTAGTGGGAATAGGCGTGGAACAGTGACAAGAGGCGCAAGTCCTGTGGGGATTCTTCCGCCCACCACATGAAGAGAACATTGCCGTATGCCGGGTTGTAGCAGCTTGCTACGGTCTTCTTCGTTATCTTGATGTTCTTGAGTCCGCAGTTCACCTCTGGGTCGCTGCTGATGACGACATGGATGTTATCCGGGTTGTTGCCGTCAACTGAGTAGTTGAAGAAGTCGTTGACATCCGGGTAGCCGTCATAGAAGCCTTCTACTGGTTCCTCGCTCACCGGTTCCTCTAGCCATGTGCCAGCAGTCTGATACTCGTATTTCGCATCCGAGGGCGGGACTGTGTTGTCCACACCCTCTGAAGCATTGTCTAGACCTGTGAAGGGGTTACGCTCCATATCCCAGTAGTAGTCGGATGACATCTCGTAGTCATGCACTGGCGCGGAGGTGCTCCCATTACCCGTAGGGTCGGATACAGACGGGTCGGCGGTGTAGCTGTCGTTGACACTGCCGAGGGCTGATGCGATGAAGACGATTACTGCGATGGCGGGAACGATAACGACCACGCCTACGATGGAGAGGATGATAGCCAGCGTCTTCTTGCTATTGGCTGGTCTTACGGCAGCGGCGGGAGCGTACACCTGTGGCTGCTGGTAGAAGGGCTGCTGGTGAGCAGGGATGGACGGAGTTATCGGTCGCTGTTCAGAAGGCGGGATGGGTTGGACGTATGGCGATGAGCTAACGGGCTGGTCGTTGTTTTTCTTGTAACCGAAGTTCAACGGCTGGTTGGGGTTGTTCGGGTCGCTCATCTTTTCCTCTCGTGCTCGGTATAAAGATAGCATTTAGCTGCTGTTTGTCTAGGGAATACCCATCTTGCTAATTTTCGCTTTACCTACTAAGCTATAAATAGAACAAGGAGGAACAACCATGACCGAATCCACATTCGTCAATGTCACCCACGAGGCTGTCCGCAACATCGTGCCTGCCAAGTCCTTTCTCCCCGCGTGGACTAAGTTCACGGTCAAGGTCACCATCCCCGACATGGGACAGGCGTACATCAGCCTTTTCGACCGCTACATCTTCCCCGTCTCCCACAAGAAGGCGCTCAAAGCCATAGGCGCGCTCGTTCGATGACCTTGCGCCGGGAAATCTCGACCGATGTTCGTGCCCATAGGCTCACATCGGTCGCTGATTTCTTTAAGCACCCGGAAGGTTTGGCTTCGGTCATCACCGGCATGGCTCTGGCACAAGTCTCTATGGTTCTTCCCGACCAGCGCTCCATCAACAACGCATTCACCGAGCACAACGGAATGCTGTACGGCAGGGTGCGCCGGAACGCTCCCGCTCCAACCGAATCAGAGATTTCCGCAGTCCTGAACTCCGCTATCTACTCCAAGTTGAACGCAACCACCTCCTTCAACGGAGCGCGTTACCACATCATGCCAAATGAGTTCATCCAGCTTTTCCTCTGGGGCGGCGACGAGTTCTTCTCGACGTTCGACATCAACTATGCCGGAGAGCATAATGAGCCGACCTTCACATTCAACAACGAGCGCCTGTACGCGCTTCTTGCATCCGACTGGCGGCATGACAAGCCGGTTGACCTAGCTGAGACAGCACTGGTGCTCGCACCGTACTGGTGGAGCCGGTCTGACACGTTGCTATCCATCCGCGAACTCGATATGCCGCTGTGGGCTGGTGTCGTCGCCAACGGGACGCTTCGTGAGGTTATCGCCCGTCGTCAGCACTTCGGCAAGAGCAACTATCACCGCAACGACGCAATGAGAACAGTCCTCTATCGTTTCAGCAACGGTAGCTACCTCGACAACGGAGATCCGCTCGGGTGGTTCGTGCTGGGGCAGATACCGTTTTCGTACCAGTACACCGACGATGATCACGAGGGCTACATCGCTGCTCTGGTTCAGCTTCAGAAGCTCAGGCACCTCGATGAGATCGCACCCTACATCGCTGCGGGTATCGAACCCAGCGCGGTCAACATGATTATCGACAACGAGGTTGACATCGACCTCGCGTTGGCTGCACAGAACTAGAGGCTATCGGGCTGTAGTCGAGAGCGTCAGCCTGTCCGCGTGGCTTTGTAGACTCTCGATAGGAATTAGCCATAAAAGTTGTAGGTTCCCTACAAACACCTCTAGACCTTTGTAGGAATCCCACAAAGGCTGACGGCTGGATTTGTATGTTTCTCACAAAAGATTGCTGTGAGGTGATGCTTTCTTGATATATAAACCTTATCAAGAGCCACTGACATTTCTGTCAACCTGACGCTGGTGCTCGGTAATCCTCTCGTGCTATCTTGTGTATATGGGAACACCCGAAGCTGAGAGAAAAGCGCTGAGGCAGATGTTCACCTTCGCTGGGGTACTGGCTGGCTTGGCTCTCCTGCTTGTCGTACTCATGCCCTATGCCACACGCAACAGCGATGACGGTGAAGAGCGTTCATGCTCTGTTCGAATGGTAGGCGATCAGCCGGTAGTTGACTGTTACGGCACCTATGACTTATTCCCAGAGGTTATCGACCTCGGCGGGACAAAGTAAAGCCCCGAATGGCTCAATCCAGTCGGGGCTTTCTTCTTGGATGTTCTACTCAGCCTGAGCCAAGTCGTCCACGATGAGGTCAGAGAAAGCCTTACGCGCCTCTGTCTCGTCGTTGAAGCCGGTGTTCGTGTTCATGCTCTCGTCGTTGGGGTATTCCAAAGCGAGGACGTAGTAGCCCTCGCTGGGCTTCTCCGTGAGGGTCATTCCGAAGCTGTCGCCAATTCCCCAGTAGCTTGCGATGATGTTGTCCATTGTTGTATTCCGTTCTCTAGTTTCGTATGTAATTTCGTTGGAACTGCTCGATGCCGCTTAGAAGCGGATTTCGCCATCTTCGTAGTCACGCTGGTCGAGGTCGTAGATGAACTCCTTGAATGCGGAGTCAAGCGACTCGTACACATCTTCCTCCACCTCGACGGACTCGGTGAGTGTGCTGAACCGGATGTGACTTCCATCGGTAAGCTCGACACTGGTGAGGTCGGCGGTGAATCCGCAGTCGTCCGTCCAGTCGATGTCAAAGTGGACTGCCACCGCATCCTGACGGATCTTCTGGACGGCAATCTTCATAGCAGCGACGTATGCGGTGGACGCTGCCTCCGTTAGCGCACGGGCGAGTTCGTTGATGACGACTCCGGCTGACAGCGGGTTTGCTGCGTAGGCGGTCAGCGCCTCCTGCACACGGGCTGCGAATGCCTCGGGCTGTGCGATGGTAGGAACCGTGGTGTTTGCGTTGTTGTAGTTCATGTTGTTCTCGTTTCTAGTTTCGTATGTTTGTTTCGATATTTGAACTCTAATAGATACCACTGACATTCGCAAGTTTTGAGTTATCAGCCCAGCAAACATAAGGCGTATTGGACATTTCTTTCATGTCAGGGTAGAATCACCCAGACTAAGAAGGAATAGAACAATGGCAGAAACCACCGAACTCATCGAGGTTCTCGTTACCGACAAGAACGGTCGGGTATCCAAGCGACGCAAGAAGCCGGAGAACATCAAGCCCGGAGACGTTATCGTCGGCGCTGAGAAGGCGGCAGAGGTGACCGAGGCTGTCAAGGCAGAGCCGAAGGCTAAGGCTGCACCGAAGGCGGTAAAGAAGCCTGCTGCGAAGAAGCCGGTTGTCAAGAAGACCACCAAGCCTGTAGCTAAGAAGCCAGCACCGGAGCCGGTTCGATTCCAGCTTCCTCCTGAGCCGGAGCCTACACCTCCGACCCGTGATGAGATTATTGCCGCAAGCAAGCTCGGTCGCAAGGTTCTCCGCGCGGTACTCCAACACGTCCCCAATGACCGCCTGATCGACTACGAGGTTTCGCCTCACTCAGTGGAGCTTACCGTCTGCAACCTGTTCGGCTACGAGAGCCGTATCGCCATCGACTTCATCTACAACATCGAGGTGGACGGCGATACCGCAAGACTGGACTTCAACGAGACTCCGATGTTCTACTCGACACACCGCAGCGACTTGGAAACCATCTACCCGGCTCCATCGAACACCCGTAAGGTAGCACCTCTGGCTCGTGGCTGGAAGCAGCTAGCCTCTGGCGTGTAGCCGACTGGTTAGATAGGAACCGCGTCATACAGGTTGCGGAGCTTCTGGATCTTCTTGTTCGCCAGCGAGTGTGCAAGAGCCTTCTGGAACGGGAAGATGCCACAGGCGTATGACCAGTAATCCTGTCGCACCCATGCACCGTGTTCGTTCTTGCGCCAGAAGTAGACATCGAAGTGCTCGTCTGCGTGGAATACGTTGTAGCTGTAATCGGTGCTGAATGCGAACTGTGGTTCTTTTTCCTGTGACATGACATCTCCTGACTGGGTGGGTACAGAGTAGCTTCACGCGGTTGTGCTGTCAACCGTGGTGGCTATCGCGCCCAGCCCATTACGACACGGGCATTCCCTGTCTCGATGTCGCGGAGGTGGATGTTAGCCGACTCTCCCATGATGCGTGCCCAGATGGTTCCACCGTTGAGAAGCTCCGCTGCGTCACTGTCACTCACGTCATAGACGTAGGACTTGGCTAGCGCCGGACGGACTACTGTGTCTATCTGCTCGGAGTCGTTGAGTGTCATGCAGCAAGAGTACCCAGAGGCGGTGACAGTAATAATGCCGTTGTGGGATATCTACAACTTTTAGGCGCGACTATTAGAGGATTCCTACAAACCCTCATGCGATAGCTCGATTGAGCCGGTTCTGACTGACAAGTAAACCTTATCAATAGCCACTGACATTTCTGTCAAGCGCGGGGTTAAAGAGAGAAAGACCCGGAGCCTTCTAGGTAGTCCGGGTCTTTCTCTATGACCGGTCGGTATTACTCACAATCCCCATTGTCATACGGTTTTCACCGTACTGCCTCTCATACCGACCTCGGCAGCGTATGCTCAACTGCCGGAGGCGAGAATAACATGTCTACCCTGAAACCGCAAATGGTTTCTCTAGGAATTTTCGGAATAGTGTCGAGCAACGTTTCTCCACAGTGTATCCGCGTCAACACCGGTCAGTCCGCTCATGTTGGCATCGTTTAGCTCGATGACATCCCATCTGCCATCAGGGTGCTCCGCGAGGTCGATGACCACGAAGCTCGCTTTGTCACCGATACGGCGGATAGCCTCGTTGAGTGTTGCGTCGAAGTTCTCGGGAATAAGCGGCTTGGTTGCTTCTTCACTGAACCGGCTGCGCTGTAGCGACCAGTAGAACCCGCTTGCCATCACCTGACCATCGAGGACGAACACACGAACCTCGTTGAAGATCGGCTGACCGGTCGGCTGCACACCAAGCTGGCGGTAGCGAACAAAAGGTCGGATAACGATCTCTTGTTCCTTGATAGTGCTGCTTCCTTGGAGGTTCCCAATAATACCGTCGATAGCATCGAGGTTGGCTGCGAAGGCTGAGGTGTTCCAGTCGTCTTTCTTGGAGTTCGTCTCACCTTTGACGAAATACTCGCCTTCGGGCAGATTGCCGATCTCACTCACCTGATATGCAGCAGGAGTAATCCCACTAAGGTCGTCCACCCAGTTGAGTAGGCTGGCTATGTAGGTGTACTGTACCCATGTGTTAACCAGACGTGAGCCGTTGGCAACTGCGGAGGCAGCAAGTTCCTCTCCGAACGGAATAGAACGGAAGCGAGGGAAGATGACAGAGCCGGACGGAATAGCGTCCATGTCATCAGTGGTTGAGAGGTAGCGCTGCATTGCAGCGAGTTCTGAGGTTTCCGAAAGAGTGCTGGTGCGGAACAACACAAAAGGTGTTGTAGACATAACTACTCCTTTTAAAAATTTCAGCCAAATCCTATCACCCTCGCCGCCGAGCGGTGACAAGTTAGAGTTGTGCTGGATCGAGTCCGTGCTCCAAGACGAAGACATCGAGCATCTCGATTGCATCCTCGTAGGCAAGGCGTTCCTCGGCAGTAAGGTCGAGCTTGCTGTCATCGAGGGTGCTAGTGAATGCCTTCTTGGTGAGAGTGAGGCATTCAAGCGGCGTGCGTCCGTGAAGGAAGTTGTTGACCATGCCTTCCGCGCTGTCGAAGACGAACATGCGCTCGAACTTGCCGTAGCCGAGGGAGCGCTCACGCTCAGCGTGGAACTCCTGCATGAGCAGGTAGGGGATGGATGCCATGTGCTGCTCCTTGTCTACGGTTTGACTATATTTCGAGCTTAGTCCTATACTCGTGTCTATGTCAACCACATGAGTTGATTAAACAGAGAACGCCCAGCCTCATCATCGTGGCTGGGCGTTCTTCGTGTTCCGCTTAGTTCTCGTTGCGCTCCGCGTGTCGTGCGAGGGCTGCTGCGATGGCGGCATGGGTGTTCTTCTCTACGGTCGAGAGGTGAGCGACGCTGACGGTAGCTGGCTTGTCATCGAAGTGATCGTTCTCTCGGGTGACGTACTCGGTGGCTGAGGACATGGTGTAACTCCCTTTGTTTCGGTTTGCTCAGGACTAGTCGGTTAGACCTGAAGTTGACGAACTCTGTATGTAACAAGAATATAACGAGCCGGGGACATCTCTCGTTCATTCTGCGTTCAGCCGTAATGAGAGCCTATATACCCACCGTAGACCTGCATCATCGATGTGTCAACAAGAACCCCGTATGTCGTCGGTCTACGATGACTGGTATAGTCAAGACATGAAGACTCCGAAGTTCCTCGCGCATATCATCGACAAAAACGGTGTGCTCACCAAGCGCCACAAGAACGTTTCTTCTACGCCAGCCAATGCGCGTTCGCTTCCTCAGCCCAATAAGGGGTTCAAGAAGTTACGCGATATCGAAAAGCCACCCGTCGAGCCATATACGGATATTGCAGCGCAGAAGCACGTAATCGCTTCTAGTCAGGTTCCAGAGAAGAGATTCTTCGGCTTGAAGGTTTCGGAAGCCGCCCGGATAAACAGCCTGCTCCTTGCCAACAACTACATGCTCGATCAGTGGGCTGATATCCAAGATGAACTCATTGAGGCGCATTACCCGCTCAGGAGCGAGAAGTGGTCAGCTAATGAGAACCCGTTCCCCGGCGATGAGCCTGCTAACAAGGCTTACAGGAGCTTTGCGGAAATGATGGACACGAGATACCCCGGCGACCCGAGATACCCGGATATGAGCGAGCGTGAGAAGGAGATTATTGCATTTGCCTTTGCCCTTCCGAAGTTCGGTGGAAAGATAGGCAATATGTCTATCAGCCCCGTGAGGTGAACTTTCATCTGACAGCTATCGCTGCTATAGTTGAGCCATGACAAACCCCAAGGTTCCTACCCCCATCGTAGACAAGAACGGCAAGCAGACCACTGTTCACCGTTCCGCTGACAAGCCTGCCGGTGCGGGGCGCAGCATCCCCGGCGTAGTCCACGGTGTTGCGAAGAACTCGCCGCTGGACAAGCTACAGCGAGCCATGAAGCGGGCTGGTCTTCCGAAGGACTCGGGCAAGCTCTCCATCATCGTCCGGGCGCTCGGCAGTGGCACCGTTGCGACCGCTGGTGACCGCTACGACTCGTTTGTGCGTCTGGTGGGAACCACATACGGTCTTGACCAGCACAAGGCTAAGGCGGCGGCTGACGGCATCTACACGGCTGTCGGCATGGCTGATGGCATCAAGCAGGTCAGCCACAGCGAAGTCCTGCACGCTGCTGCGAACAAGAAGCTCGTCGCCAACCACAAGGTTCGTTTCCCGCGTCAGGGTTCTGAGCCTGTTGTCGCCGCGCCTGCTGCCGCCGACCCATCACAGGTCAACGAGAGCATTAAGGCGATTGCTGAGAAGCAGCCTGAGCTTATCGACGCTGTTGCCGCACTCGCCTCCATCGAGCCGGAGAAGCGCACCACTCTGGGAAGCATCAACGCTCTGTTCGCCGCGACCGACAAGGACACGCTGGAAGCCATCAAGGAGGGCTTGGAGTACCACGGCATTGACGCGCCTGTATCGGATCTCTATGCGCTCTACCATGTTGCCACCATCGACGGCATCAGCGTTGAGGCTCGGGACAAGGCATTCGACATGGTTCTCGGTGTGAACGTCAGTGTTGTCGAGACTTTGAACAAGAAGCTCGCCAGCATCTAGCGTTTGTTGCTATGCTCGGGACATGAGCATCCCGCCAGCCAGCTACAACCAGCCTGCACCGCAGAAGCCGATGAGTCCTAAGACGAAATTGGTGTTCATTGCTGTGCTTCTGGTGTTTGGTTTCCTCCTGCTCATCGGCGGAGGCATTGCCATCAGCGGCTTTGTGGACAGCGGGACTCGCCCTCATGGTCGAGGCGCTCTGGGATTCCCGTTGTTCGGCATCATCGGAGGGCTGACCTCTATGATCGCGGGACTGGTTCTGGGTATCAGGCTCGCTGTGAAGCACTAGCCGTAAACGCATATTGCGTTTGCAGTGTGTATCGGCTACGATGAAGGTATGACTACCGATATCCTCGTCAAGCAGCCGTCTGTCCGTGAGCGCATCTCGAACGTTGTCCAGTACATCGACCCGCGAGACAAGTCGGTTACGAAGCTCGGTGCCAAGGTCATCGCCTTCATCATTGCCAAGCACGTCATCTTCTTCGCCGTGTTCCTCATTCTTGGCGGCGGAATCCTCGGAACCGCTGTTGCCTTCGTCGTCACGGTGGCTGTCGGACTCATCGGGTACTCCTACGGGATGAAGCGACCGCGCAAGCCGAGCGACGCGGAGCCTGTGACCACCGCATAGCCTTATCGGATTGGATAAGGCTTTCTGCCTCTCCATGCTGTAGGATGTGTAACAACATTCGGGCGCTTCGACTTCGTAAATGGGTCGAAGCGCCTTTCGTTTGCTCAACCAGCCGACATGCCGATTTGACAACAACATCGGTCTAGGTCTACTGTTGTAGTAGCGAGGTTTCTTCTACGCTCGCATCGAACAACAAGGAGAGAATAATGCAGGACAGCGAGACTTTAGTTCACGTCACCAGTGTCAACTCGGATGGCACTGAGGGGCGTGGCTGGGCAGTGCCGGTGGGAATTTGGACTGAGATCGAATATGCCGTCAGCTTCGGGTTCCGTCGTGAGGCGTATGGTCGTCCGGCAGACATCAACAGCTATGCGCTGAATGTCCTCTACCACGTCGGCAAGAACCCTCGTTCGCAGTATGACGAGCGCATCTGGGGCTATCACAAGGTGGCGGACAACGAGTTCGTCTACGGCTACCTCGATGACCGTGAGTACCCGAATGGGTATGCGGAGTTCAAGCACTACCAGAAGCTCCGCCGCGAACTGATGTCGTCTGGAGATATTGAGAAGGAAGACATCGCTAAGCACGCTGCTGAGCGCGCACGCATCATCGAGGTCATGCCCACTGATGTCATCGTGTTCTGCGTTGCGGTGGAGGGCACAGGTCGTATGGGCGACTACAGCTATCCCGCCGAGTTCACCAGAGGATACTTCGACAACCTCGCTGGTGCGCGTGTGAAGGCTCGCGCGCTTGCCAAGTCCACGAAGGCTGTCGTCCGTATCTACGCCAACCCCGCGAACGTTGACCTTGGCGACCGTGGCTTCTACAACCGCGAGCGCATGGTTGCCGAGTATGATGGAACGGCTGCTGCCGCTGTCGTGAACAACAAGCAGGCGGAGTTGGAGCGACTGCGTAAGGTGTACGGCTAGTCGCCAATTGATATAAGCCGCTGAATGCGGTATCGTTGTTTATCTAAATGAGAAAGAGAGGTCAACTCCTATGACCACATTGAAGGAAACCCTACAGGCTGACGTTGTGAAGCACCTCAAGGCGCGGAGCACGAACGAGCTTACGACCGTGCGTAACGTTCTCGGTGAGATCGAGCGCAAGGAGCTTGCTGGCAAGGAGCGCGTCGAACTGAGCGATGTCGAGGTCATAGCCGTGCTCAAGAAGCAGGCTGCTAGCCGTCGTGAGGTTGCGGCGAACTACGAGTCGCTGGGTCGTCCCGAGGATGCTGCACAGGAGATTTCCGAGGCTGTCATCATCGAGGCTTACCTTCCCGCTGCGCTCACCGAGGCTGATGTCGAGGCTATCGTCGTTGACGCTATCGCCCAGACCGGCGCGGAGTCGATGCGTCAGATGGGTGACGTGATGAAGATCGTCACTCCGGCTGTCGCGGGTCGTTTCGATGGCTCCGCTGTCGCCGCGCTCGTCAAGGCGAAGCTGGCGTAAGTTGGCTAATCCGCTCGAAGCAAAGGTAGCGCTCTCCGTGAAGGAGGGCGCTACCTCGCTTTCTGCATCCTTGTTCCTACAGACAACCTTCGGCGTTGTCGCGGATACTGTCAAGACCGCCGATGACAGGCTGGTTGTATCCGTTACCTTCCGGGTTGACTACATGACAGTCGAGCAGATTCTTGCTGAGGTCAAGCATCGTATCGGGAAGACGGCTGAGGAATACGATGGGGTTGAAGTTACGTTATGGTTCCCTAACTTCAATCCTCCGCAGACGCATCCTGTTTAGAAAACTTGATATCTTTGTGATATCGGCTAGTGTGAATATAACTCACTGCTAGAATATGCAAACTGAACCCGGAGTTTGCTATGACCAAAGAAGATTCATCACGCACTGTTGCACCTAGCCTATTTCTGGATGTAGGTAGAGAACCTAAGAAAGAAATCATAGAGGGGTTTACAGATTGGTTTCGCAATGTAACTTCCCGTGGGGGTAATGTCAGGCTTGAAATAGCCGCGCCTTACTTTAATATAGATGGATGGCGAGAACTCATGGCGGTAGTTTCTCAATACCCGCTGGCGGAAATACATGTATATATGGGCGTAGAGCCAGATAGCGCTAGTGACCCGAAGTTGGGTTCTGATTTCAATATGTTGATGAATAGGAATGGTATTAATAATCTTTATCAATTTCTAGAACAAATAAAGATGCCGAATATCGGATTTTTTCTAGTCAATTCTTCGAATCTAATGCACGCCAAAGTAGCACTTTTGTCTATTAACGGAAGAGCCGAATCCGCTCTAGTTGGTTCCATAAATCTTACATGGGCAGCATTCAAGAAAAATGCTGAGGCTGGGAACACTACGGAAGAGAGCACCAAGCTACATTTGATTAGAGAATGGTTTGATGCCATTCAACTTATTTCTGATCCGTACAATGACCAGATAAGAGCGCTTTATGCACAAAAGATTCAGCTTGCGGAACCAGAAGATGTGCTGATTTGGATGTTGATGGCTCTGGGCTACGGACGCGCAGCTAAGGACGATGACGTACCTAATGATTTATGGCTTAGCGACTTACTTATGCATCAATTCGATGGAGCGTTTAGGCTGAGAGAGATAGTTGACAAACATGGTGGTGCTATCGTATCCGACGAAGTTGGACTGGGCAAAACCTATACTGCGGGAGCGCTGTTACGGCGTAATACGGCTATCAATAACAACTCACTGGTAGTCTGCCCCGCTAGCATTCTGCACAACTGGGAAAAATACATCGAGAAGTATGGACTCGGTAAGTATGTTGAATTAGTAACATACGGGAAATTAGGAAGGCTGCTTGGATCTTCCAAAACCCAATATTCCTTAATAGTGTTTGACGAAGCCCATCTTCTTCGAAACACACGGACTAAGAGATGGGAGGTAGTGAATTCTATGTTTTCAGAAGAGATAGAATTGTCACCAGATGTCCTCTTACTTACTGCCACGCCGATCAACAATGAAATTAGTGATCTAAAAACACTACTCAGGATGTTCGTAGATGAAGCCAACATTACCGAACAATTAGACGGTATAGCTGATATGGATGAGTTATTTAAGTTAGCTGATTCCACAGAAGAAGGTCAGGTTGAGCATGCTACTGAAAGATTAAAATACATTCTCAAAGAAGTGATGCTCAAACGCAACAGAAAATTCGTTAGGGATAATTACTCTGACGAAGGAGTGCTCTTGGATGCCAAGGGTATACCAAATGAATCATTTACCTTCCCCGAGATAGAAGCAAAAGGAATTTCCTACACGCTAAACACCGAGCAGTTTCTCTTGGTAGAAGAGATCACACAAGCGATTGATCCGGATAATTCCACGAACAGGAAGCTCACATTGGCGGCGTATCAGCCGGGTCAATATTTACTTCATGGCAATGGAGCCGCAAAAAGAGAATTTAATAGCGAAAGAAACATCAACCACCTCATGCGAGTCTCTCTTCTAAAAGCGCTCGAATCTTCGCCTCCTGCATTTATTGAGGCTTGCACTAGAATGAAGAAAGTTAGCGAGTTGCGCAAAAGGGAAATCAAAAGTAAGCGCCGTCACGAAGAGAAATTGAACAGCCCTTCAAGCATGGTAAACACCAGCGAGTATTATGATCCTTGGGGCGAAGATTCTGCTGAGGAAGTTCTCATCACATTTGTTGAGGATGAGATATCGGATTTGTCCGAGGAAGAGGTCGAGGAAGATGATGCGTTGCTCCGTGATTTGAAAGAATATGCAAAACATAAATTGCGTTGGGATGCAGTAGAGATAAGTCTGCATTACGATGAAAATATTGATTCAGATATCGAAAGGCTGGCTGAGTGGGTAGAGCGTATGAGAGTAGTGTTTGATCCGGGTGAGGATGACAAATTGATGAAGTTGGGAGATCAAATAGCCAAGATATCTAATCATTCTAAGGACGAGGCAAAGGTAATCATATTTGCCGCTCGTCATGCTTCTGTTAGATATCTAAAGGAACATATGAGCTTCTTTTATCCTAACCTAGTAATTGAGTCTATTAATGGAAGTATGCCCCTCGCGGCGCGCAGCGACATACTAAATAGGTTCTCTCCGCTATCCCGAGAAGAGTCGTCTACTGGTGAGGACGTTTCTGTTCTAATCACTACAGATGTACTAGCCGAAGGTGTTAATCTTCAACAGGCACAAAATGTTATTCACTACGACTTGCCTTGGAATCCCATGCGTATGCTTCAGCGAACGGGACGAATAGATAGAATTGGTAGTCCGCATCGTAAGGTATTTAGCCGTCATTTTGCATCAATACAAATGGAAGGCTGGCTGCGACTATTAGCAATGCTCGAACGAAAGCTAAGCTTGGCTCAAAATTTAGTAGGCGCTCAGTCACCACTTACAGGAAAGGCTGATTCTGGGGTATTCATATCTGATGATGGGGTTGTTGTTAGCAAAGGTGATGCAATGGGTTCAGACAAAACTAGTCCAGAAACCCTAGCGGAATGGCTCGAAATATTACATCTTTTTATACTCAGCAAAACCGGTCGGGGATCAACAGCAAAATCCTTGCATTATCGTTTTGGTTCCGGCGCTATTTTATCAGAGAGCGTGAGTAACAATTCTACGTTCATTTTCGTTTCTAGATTTGGGGAGTCCAGATATGAGATGGGTGTTTGTGATAAAACTGGAAAACTTTATTTGGGTGACGACGCAGTGAGGTTTTTGATTCAAGCCTATGAGTCTTTAGGACAGAGATTCAAAATTGGCGAAATGAGTCTCGAAGATTCTCTGTTAATCAATAGAAGATGGTCAGAGATTAGGAATAAACTTCACGAGTTTGACAAATCAAAAGTTGAATCCGAACGCAATTTATTGGTACCTAAAGAAAATTTAGATAATCGTTTGTTGAGAGTATTGGATATCTGTTTGGAGGATGACGACAGCTTAGTTAAAGACGCATTACTGGTGCAACAGCGTAAGGAAATAACAAGGGGTATACAGCGAAAGATGGCAAATATTGATGCTGATTCTTCAGATAAGGACGTTGAATATGCTCGTGACCAAATAGCAATTTATGCCTACCGCAACCGAAAGCTTCTTAGACGTAGAGCGGATATACCTACTCAGTCCAACTCTCCCCAGATGGCTCTTTGGTTGGTCTTTTAGAAATCAAAACGCCGTTATGAACCGGATAATCCGTTTCCAGAGCACATCAACGGCTTTACATATTTTGAAATAGCGAGCTAACTACGGCAGCCGAACGCCCTTGTGCATCGGCGTATCAGGTCGAGCATCAGCAGTCAACGGAACGGTAATCGTGAACTCTCCCCGATGTAGCCTGTCGCTGAGTTTCTGGATGTAGTTGACGCGCTTGCGCCCTTCGAGTTCTTCCGGCACCTTGATGTAGACGAATCCGCTGTGTATCGCGCTACCGTTCTCGTCAACAAGGCTGATGTGATGCTTGACTGTATCTGACATAACGGAAGATTACCATGCTGAAACCAAGCCAACCACGGTAGCCGCAATCGTGATAGCGTAGCCCCATGACCGAGAACCTAGATGAGCTAACGGCGGATGCCGAGAAGACGCTCGACACTCTCGAAGCCGACATCGACAAGAGCCTCTCTGCGCTTCAAAGAGCAACCAATGCGCTTCTCACCGAGCTTGACTGGAATCTCGCAAAGATCGATGAGGGCTATGAGTTCCGCTCCTACGAGACAGCCAAGAAGTTCACCCCCGCAATCTCTCGTCCCACGGTTAGCGAGCTTCTAGCGCGCATCTCCAAGTTGTTCGTCTACAAGGGCTACCTCCGCCTCACGGTGAAGGATGGCGAGCGCTTCTGGGCTGTCAGCAAGCTCAAGCACGCAACACCGAAGATACTCGCCAAGGAACTCCGAACTATCGACCGCAGTGAGAAGTTCGCGTCCAAGCTCGACAACAGCATCACCGCCATCTATCTTGATGAGAACAAGGACACGTTCGACAACCAGCTACAGCCTGCGCGCTTCCTGCTGACCGACCGCGAGCAATACAAGTGGGGTTCGGGCTACGTCTCCATCGAGGAAAACTTCTTCGGGAAGATCGCCTGATCACCTGTACTTATGTGAGAATACGGGTATGTCAACTATTCAGCCGTCACCTCGGGGCATCTCCCAGTTCAAGGTGTTTGTCATCATCTTCGGTGTCGTCGTATTCATCGCCCTCGCCATCGGAATTCCGGTAGTGGCGAGCATCATCGCTGAGAACAACTACGTCAAGGATAACGGCGTGAGTGCGGTGGGAACACCTACCGGAAATATAGTTGATACGCACAGGGGTTTCGGCAAGAACAACCGTGGCGCTGACTGGCGTGTGGAATATGAGTTCTATGTTGACGACGAGCGTTACACCGCCCTTGGATCGAACAGCGAGAACGTGAAGAGCCTCGCTCAGAAGCGTGCTGACTACACTGATGAGGTTACTGTCATCTATCTGCCGGAAGATCCCTCCCGCTACTACGTCTCCGACTTCAACCACATCTTCTAGCAAACCGAGGTTGATAGTGGATGGTCAATCCGCTACTATGAGGGTAAATAAGGAGCAGAATATGTCGGATTACAAGCCCAAGAAGAGCAGGTTCTTCCTCACCCCGATTGAGGTTCTGGTCATCGTTCTCATCGTAGCCGTCCTCGCAGCCATCCTCATCCCTGTGTTCCTTGGCGCGGCGGAAGCGAACCAGCCTCGCTGATAGACACGTCTATTTGCGCCAGTTGGGTTTTGGCGATAGCATGGTGTCATTCGATAAGGAGTCTTTATGCCTGACGGCTTGGTTACCACTGTAGCGCTGGGCTTCTCCGCGCCTCTTGCCTCCATCACCGAGGCTGATGTCCGGTCACACCTCGACCCGGTTTTCGGTCAGGGTGATAACGGTCTTTTCTATACCGAGGATGGTAACCTCATCGGCACCTACGTCATTGGCGTGAACCATCCTGTTGAGCGTATCGGAACCATCCTGAATGTAGTGGTCGGGGCAACCAAGCTCACCGATGGGGTTATCTGGGCTGCACTCTATGCAGAAGACAAGGACTCTCCGACGAACTTCCTTGTCCGCACCGCGCTTGACAGGGACTTCCGCGAGGTTGACATCCTCACGTTCTCGGCGCTGGCAAAAGCCGCTATCGGTGTCTAGTGAGATAATGGCTGTAGACCCAGAGCCGCGTTTGACATTCCGATAGATGCGCATTAGGGTTGATGCAATAGCCATCCACAAGTACCAACGGAGGTAGTGACAATGAACGTCACCAGCGGAATGATCGGTTTCATCGTCAAGGACACCAGCCGCAACCCGGCTGACTACACCAACGCCTTCCGCCCCAGCGGTATCAGTCTCATGTCCCGTCATTCCAGCGACAAGAAGATGGTTGTCGCTTCCGGCACAGTCAAGGTTCAGGGTTGGCTCGATGAGGTTGTCCGCAGCCTCCGTGACACCATCATGGCTTCCGGTCTTCCCCACGGGCTTGTGAGTCTCGCCCTCGATGTCACGAATGAGGAAGGCTGGCGCGAGGGTCGTCGCTACCTCATCGACACCGAGAACGGTCACTTCCGACCTGTTGCCTACCACGAGGTCTACAACGCTATCGCTGAGTACAGCGCTTAAGCAAAGAAGCCGGAGCAACGTATTGTCGCCCCGGCTTTCTCTTTGCTCTGTTTAGAAGTCTGTTGCCGAGCAGATGACGAAGGCGTTTGCTCCTGTCGCCTTCATGGTCGAGATAACGACATCATCGAACTTGATCTCACATTCGAGGTCGCCCTTGTAGTCGGTACCCGCAGTTGCGAGGACGGTGGCGTAGTTAGTCCCACTCCCTGCTGAGACATCAAGGGTGGTTGTCCAAGGGACTTCGATTCCTTCGAATTCGTCACTCTGTGCATCTGCCTTTCCGGTGATGCTGTAGTTTCCGTTTCTGATAACCCCATCACCCTTCAGTGTGATGGTGATGGATGTTGCCGGGGCAGCAGCGGCGGGTACTCCCGTGTCTGCCTTGCTTGGGTCTGCTTCGGGTGTCGTGCTGGCACAACCGGTAAGGATTCCGACGAGCATGATGGCGCTGAACCCGATGGCAGCGATTCTAGATTTACGCATAGTGCGACCTCTTTCAAAGATTTTGGTAACGCAATGATGACATACCTCGTTCCCGATGAGACGATTTGTTGGCTCATATAGATCGGATGTTGTAATTGAAGTCTGTGGTTATCAGGTAGAATAGACGCAAGCCTTCACTCAGAGGGCTTTCTACTTCTCACGAAAGAATCCCTGCACCCATGAACAAGAAGCGCTTCCTCTCGGTCATCGCAACTGCTGTTGTGACCTTCGCCCTCGTTGCCGGAGTATCGACCTCCGCTCAGGCAGCAGCATCCGCTGATGACGTAAAGGTCACCGCAGTCACCGGAACCTATTCCAGTGATGGCAAGTACCTCAACATCGTTGTTACCGGCAAGAACTTCAAGAACTCGAAGAACACCATCTCTCCGAGCGTTCTTGTATGGGAGTCCAAGTCAGCTACCTCATCCGAGCAGGGTCGCACGTGGACTGCCAGCAAGAACTCCATCGTCTCCACCACGGATACCAAGATCACGTACAAGGTGAGCCTCTCCAACAAGAAGCCGAAGAAGACCGTTCTTATGGCTATCGTGAACTACACCCAGAAGATCACTGTTCCCAAGAAGGGTACCCAGACGTTCAACAAGCAGGCATACTTCGGTTACGACTGGAACGGCAAGGTCGTCAAGAGCGCCTAGTCTTTATCCCGAGAAGCCCCGCACTGATTCTGGTGCGGGGCTTCTTTGTTTCTGGATAGCGGTGTGGCTCTGGATGCCTACTGCGGGTCATGCTAGAATCCCGTCATGTCCCCATTCTGGCGCAAGCGGAGCAATGACTTCATCGTAGCTGTCATATTCGCCGCTCTCATCTTCCTTTTCAATATCGTGTTCAGTGGGGATCTTTTCCTCAGTCTTCTGATGAGCGGAATAGCGTTCGTAGCCCTTGTCGTGGTCGCCCCCATCATCGGCATGATTGTCGCTTCTGTAGTGGATTTGTTCCGTCAAAAGAGCTAGACGGAACCTGTGAGAATCCTGAGTATCAACGTCTTTCTTTTCAAAACAGCCCGGTAATCGCAATGACCCCCGAATGAGGGGTAAAATTAGTTACTACGCATGGTCGGCAACACCGATCGATTCTTGAAAGGAACATAAACCATGAGTACAGCACTAGACACACCAATCCAGACCACTGATGAAGTGGGAACAACCACCATCGCTGGCGGTGATACGCAGATTGCCCTCGACCCGGAGTTCTATCAGACTTTGGCAGACCTCGGCATAGAGATCAATACTGCTGGTATCGCAATGCTAGGCGATGAAGACGACTCCCTCAACCTTCCCATCACGGGCGGCGAGATAACCGACGAATCCATCAAGGAATGGATGGGAATGGCGGAGTTGGAACACAGCGGCTCGGGGCTATCTTTGTCCCGTAACGGAGTGACAGTAGAACTCGATGACTGGACACTCAACACAGGTACGGGCGATATTCACGGCTCAACCCTGATACGCGGAATGGACAATCCGCGAGATATCTCCGAGCTTGAGCCTGTCCTGTTCACCCTTGCTGAAACCGCTGACCTGAGCGCGGGGTTGAATACGGACTCAACCGACGAGGTTCTCATCTTGGATGAAGCCGACATACTCTTGACCGCTGAGGCGGCTCGATTGCTCAACACGGCATTCAGTCTCGATGAGGGGCTGAATGGAGACTCACTGGTGGGGACGGCTACCGTAAGGATTTCGACAGGGTAGGAACTGCCGGGTAGGACTACACAACTGAATATAGAGGGCGGAGGGCGTTGGCTGAAATAGCTGGTGCCTTCTGCTATTTAACGGGCAGGTTGGCAACACCGGTCGGTGCTATCCTAGTGGTAGCCGACAGGAGCGCATCATGGCAACCCAGCCCGAACAGATTATCGACAAGAACGGCAAGGCAACTACCGTTCACAAGAGCACGGGCAAGACCCCAGAGTCAGCCAAGAAGCGCTCAGCGCCTCAACCCAAGCTCGCAGCTAATGGACTTCGCTCAGTAGATGAGTTAAACGATAACATCGCTCGTTTGGAGAGCCAGCCCGGAGATGTTGCCGCTGAGCAGGTGTTGATTCTTCAGGAGATACGTGGCTGGTCGGAAGACGGCTCTGACATGATGAGCGTTGACGGTGTTCTTGACTACTTCCCAGAGAACTACAACGAGGATAACGAGTTCTTTGAGGCTTCTGAGGAAATCCGCAACTGGGTACTCGGTCGCTAGTTGATGCTGTAGCATTCGCCGTATGACTTACCAGACACCGGCTCCGAACAGGCTCAGCGATGGTGCCAAGGTTGCGGTGATAATTTCCTCTGTCATCGCTGGCTTTCTGCTTCTCGTTGTAGGCGGACTGGTTGCATTCAGTGTCTTTATTCAAGCGAAGACGGATGCCGAAGAAGCAGATCCCAACCACCGGACACGTCAGGACAATATAGCGATCTACGATGCTGAGTTGGAAAGGCGTGGTGTGCCTGTTGATAGGAGCCTGCTGAGCATCGGGCTAAACACGTGTGATCTCATCATTCACAACGGCGCATCTATGGAAAGCCTTGTCCACAACATCGGGAAATCGGTGGATGAGCAATATGTCAATGACGTTCTCTATGCATCAGTTCTCGGATTCTGCCCAGAGTATCTACCTGCCGTAGAAGAATATTTGGGCTGACACACAAACCATACTTGCAAGCTTCGTGTAATTGCGTTACAGTGAAAATATCAAATAACCGACTTATGAAGCTAAGGTGAAGATAATGACCGCAGAAGACACAACCATTGCCGAAAACCCCACCATCCAGAGCGCGCTCGCCAAGATGGAGGAAATTTACGTCAGCGCCTTCACCGAAACCATCCTTCCATTCGTCGTGAAGGTTTCCGGCTATAACCCCGCTGGTCACGTCACCACCAAGGCAACGGCTTCGAAGGAGGGAATCAGCCTTGCGGTGGGATTCGACTTCGACGTGAAGCACCCGGATCTTTTCGAGGCTGCTCAGCGCTACATCTTTATCGAGATGTTCAACCGCTTCGTCAACGACTACAACATCACTAAGTAAGGACAGCATCTTGACTGATTCAGAAAAGCTCGCCGCCCTCATCCTGCTCGTCAAGGAGCAGGGTGCTGATTTCGACCACATGGTCAAGTCGTGTGAGGACGAAGCTGCTGTCGAGACTGCCAACGGCAACACTGAGGCTGCTGCCGTTCTTCGTGGCAAGGCTGACGCATACGACTACTCTTCGCAGATGTGCCGCGACCTGCTCAAGCCCATCGGAGAGTTCTAGACTCCATGTTCGTAAAGAAAGCCGCTCTGGTAAAAGCCGGGGCGGTTTTTTCGTTAACGGTAGTCTGCGTTGATTGCTTCTATCGCGTAGCTCTGCGGAACATCTACGTTTCGGAAGTCATAGAGCACGCTTGCCAGTATGTGCTTTGCCTCATCGCTATCTCTAGTGATAACGCGGTCTGTCTCATCGTTGACGAGAATCCAGTTATCGGATGCCGGTAGTGCGGTTACTACGAGGTTATACTGCGTGAGCGTTACATTCTTCTCGTAGCCGAGGACGATGATGCCACCTTCATGCCACTCTATAAGAGCTTTGGCAAGGTCTGTAGCGAGCCTCAGCGCCTCGTCAGGACTCAGAACGGGTGAAACCGTAGCTCTGTCCACTGCGCCGATAATCCAGCTTACGATGTCACCTGTGGTCTTGAAATACTGCATGGGGTTGCCCATCACGCCTTCAGGAACGTAGTCGGGTAGCGCAGTTAGCTGTCCGAACTCCTGATCTTCGATGTAGGCGTGCAGGGTTCGGGTCTTATCGTATACAAGAGGGATAGTGTATCGGGATAACATGATTCCACGAGCGTACTACCAACTTATGAATCTAGTAGTATTTTCCGTGCCGACTGCATCACATTTTCAATGACCGGAATAGAACCTTCGTCTTTGGTCAGATATGCCTTCGTGATGAGTTTGTTCGCGTTGGTTTCGAACTTCCGAGCAGCCTCAGCCAGAGTAGAGGATTCATTGACAGCCTTCTGCCATTCATCTCTCAGAGTGTTGAGGGTTCCGAACCTAACCTCTCGGCGGAGCCTAGTGATTCCTTCTGGCTCGTTGGGACTAATAGCGCCAAGATTGCGATAGTAGAATGCGTGATCATTGAGCGCTTCCTCAAAACGCCCGAATCTGTCTTCCTTGTCATCCGAGAACCACGGGTTGTGGTCTTCTAGATTGGCGAACTCGATACTGCTGTTGTCGTAGCTCAACTTCTCCACAAGCTTGAGAACGAATTCATTCCCATCGCGGGTGTGATCCCAAAGTCCCACAACCCTTCCCTCGACTCGGGGCTTGACATCTTCGATGAAGGCAGCGCGAGCCTCCATGATGTTTCCGTGCTTCGACACCTGTTCATCGAACATCTCTAGACCGTGAGCCAAAGCCTGTAGGCGACCGGCAACCGAAGCTATCTCATCCGACGACTCCAAGCCGTGCAACTTGTTGACTTCCTTGTTCATCTCTGTCCGTACCGCAGAGCGGAGGGCGCTTACTGCCTGTGCATCGCCGCCCACGGTCATGCGGGGCTTGGGGAGGGGTCGTGTTGCCTTGGCGCTCTTATCGACCTTCTTGTTTCGGCTGGTTACAACGCCGTTGACATCAACGATGGGTGTTTTCTGTAGGTCGGACATGTCTATAGCTTAGTGGATAGAGCGGACAAAGCATAGCTATGCGATTTGAAACATAGTGCTTGTAGCACTTGCGTTATAGTCTTTTGGGTACTAGTATCTAACTAGACAACATTCACCAACTTGCGGAGGTCATCATGCCCACCTACGAAATCAACGTCCCACTGCCTCACCACGATGTCAACGAGTTCATCGAGAAGGTTCAGGAACTCGCCGGTATCGCGCATGTCACGATCACCATCGACGCGCCCGACCGTCGTGCCGCTGTGAACGATGTCACCACCGTCCTCGATGAGTTCGAGAATACCTACAGCCGCAGCCCCCGCTGGCGCGACACCATCAAGGATGACGTGAAGGCTCGACTCATGCGCGTTATCACCCCGAACGCTCGCAAGGTCGCCTGACCCCAGACACGAAGAAAGCCCCAGACCGGAGTAGTGGTCTGGGGCTTTCTGGCTTTATGACTAGGCGAACTCGCTGTATGAGTAGTAGTTAGGGCTGTGTTCGAGCCATGCCTTATCCTGCATGGGGGCAACCCTAGCCCAGTCCTCGGTATCAGCCTCGCGCCCGATGTGCTTGAAAAGCT
>Ga0247808_10000252_pt1 | contig 29361 bp, 25 predicted proteins | sample UWRJL089202R1_FD_179914 | JGI IMG/M metagenome (GOLD analysis project Ga0247808, IMG submission 179914) | Plant litter microbial communities from Arlington Agricultural Research Station in Wisconsin, United States - UWRJ-L089-202R-1 | ecosystem: Environmental > Terrestrial > Plant litter >... | reverse complement strand
TCCCACTCCCACTCCCACTCCCACTCCCACGCCCACTCCCACGCCCACAGGCACGCCCGTTCCCGATCCGTCCACGACTCCTGTCCCGCCGACCCAGACGCCGACGCCGACGCCCACGCCCACGCCCACGCCCGATCCGTCCGCGACTCCACTCCCATCAACGCCAACGCCAACGCCAACGCCGACGGATTCGGCAGGCGCGCCGACGCCGACTCCCACTCCCACCTCCTCCCCCACCCCTGGCGTCCCCGGCAGCGGCCCGGACCACGGGACCGACCCCGGCTCGGCCGGCACACCGGAGGCGACCCCTCGCCCCGAGGCGAGCGCAGGCCCGACCGCTCCGCCCCAGCTGGAGGCGGGCCCGCCTCCGGCGAGCATCGGGGACCCGCAGGCGACCACCGAGTCACCCCCGTCGAGGACGCCCCGGGGACCGGGTGCTGCGCAGACGAATTCCGCCCAGGCGGTGCAGAGTCAGGACTATGCCCGCGCCGCCACGGCCGTCGCGACCGCGGAAGGCGCCCGGGCCGCCGCGCAGCGCGCCTACGACGCCGCCAGGGTCGACCTTGCGGCAACGGTGGCCGATCATGTGTCAGCGACAACCCGAGTCGACGAGGTCCGCGCCCTGGCCGAGGCGGCATCCACCCAGGCAGCGATCTCGTCAAGAGCCCTGGCCACCCTGGTCCGAGCGATGGTCCAGCGCGGGGCCGACACCACCACGCTTGATGCCCTGCTGGGTGACCAGGATTCCGCCGAGTTGCTGTCCCGGTTGGGAATCGTCGACAGGATCTCGGAGCTGACGGGGAGTCTCGACGAGCTGCGGGAGCGGGTCGACAAGGACCAGCTCCGAGCATCTCGCCTGCAGGCGGACTTGGAAGCCGCACAGGCCGCCGCCCAGTCGTTCCCCCTGGCCGACAAACAGGCTGCCCTCTCGACGGCAGAGGTTGACCTCGGTCAGGCGACCGCAGCCCTGGCGTCCGCGACGACTGCGGCGCAGGCGGTGCTGGCCGAATCAGCGTCCACCGCCGCGCTTCGCTCCGCTGCCGCATCCAGCCAGCTGGCCGGTACCGTCGGCGCTCGCCTCAGCGGGCAAGGCTGGGCCACGCCGGCCGTCGGCATCGTCAACGACGGATTCGGACCTCGCCCCAACCTGCCGCTGCCCGGGGTCGAACCATTCCACTCCGGCACCGATCTCGCCGCCGCCTGCGGCACGCCCGTGTATGCGGCCAGCACAGGAGTCGTGGCCCAGACCGGCCAACTGGGCACGTACGGCAATTGGATCCTGATCGATCACGGCGACGGTGTGGCCACCGGGTATGCGCACATCCGGGATGGCGAGACATGGGTGAGCCTGGGCGAGACGGTCACGGCAGGCCAGGTCATCGCCGGGGTCGGCAGCACCGGCGCGTCGACGGGCTGCCACCTGCACATCGAGGTTCGGGTCGACGGCACGCCGATCGATCCGCAACCGTTCTTCGCCGCCCGCGGTATCACGCTCGGCGCCGGCTGATCAGGTCGCTCCACAGTGTGCGCTCAGCGGGTCGCTCGGCGCAGCCGGCGGTTCTCCCGCCCGCCCTCGACGACCAGGTAGAGCACCGGCAGCACCACCAGGGTCAGCACCGTCGACGACACCAGTCCGCCGATGACCACGAGCGCCAGCGGCTGGGAGATGAACCCGCCGTGACCGGTGAGCCCGATCGCCATCGGCAACAGAGCGAAAATCGTGGCCAGAGCTGTCATGAGGATCGGGCGCAACCGTCGTGACGCCCCGTGCACCAGGGCGTCGAACACACTCTGACCCCGTCTCCGGTACTGGTTGACCAGGTCCACGAGCACGATGGCGTTGGTGACGACGATGCCGATGAGCATCAGCACCCCGATGAGGGAGGCCACCCCGAGCGGGATGCCGGTGATGACCTGCAAAGCGATGGCTCCCGTGGCCGCGAAGGGCACCGACACGAGCAGCAGCAGCGGCTGCAGCAGCGAGCGGAAGGTGGCGACCATGACGATGTAGACGATCAGGATGGCGACGAGCATCGCGATTCCCAGCTGCTGGAAGGCATCCGTCTGGTCGGCCGACACGCCACCGAGTGACGCGGATGCGCCGGTAGGCAGGTCCGTGTCGGCCAGCGCGGTCGACACGTCGGCGGTCGCGGTGCCCAGGTCATCGCTGTTCGGGGTGGCAGAGATCGTGGCCGTGCGCAGCCCCTTTGTCGTGGTGAGGGTGGACGGACCGTCGACCTGCTCCACGGTGGCGAGGGTGTCGAGGGCGACCGGGCCGGCCAGCGTGGGGATCTGCAGCGCCGCGAGATCGGCCGTGGTGGCCGGGGAGGTGGCGGACTGCAGGTAGACCGAGAGGGTGGCCTCGTCGATCACTATCGAACCGATCGTGCTCGGCTGCATCGCCTGCGACACCAGGGTGCCGAGGGCGAGCTCGCTGAGCCCGGCCGTGGCCGCGGCCGTGCGATCGATGGTGACCGCCACATACGGGCGGGAGGCGGCCAGGTTGCTACTGACCTGGGTGACGGAGCCGAGGTCGCCGACGGCCGCGAGGATGTCGTCGGAGGCGGTCTGCAGGTCGGCGCCGGAGGCCGCGGTGATGTCGATCTCGATGTCGGACGATCCGCCGAACCCTGAGCCGGCGGACACCGTGACCTCGCCGGCGTCGTCGAGGCCGTCGAGCTGCGTGCGCACCTCGGCCTGCACGGCGTCGGAGTCGGCGGAATCCTCGGTGGTGACGGAGTAGGTGACGGTGCTCGACGACGAGCCGCCGCCGGCGAAGGCCGCGAAGGCGCTGCCGCCGCCGATCGACACCTGCACGATGCTCACGCCGTCCACCTCGCGGATGGCGTCCTCCACGGCCGTGGACGCGGAGTCCTGCGCCGCGAGGCTGGTGCCCACCGGGAGTTCCTGGGTCACCTGGAAGGTGGACTGGCCGGTGGAGCCCAGGAAGTTCACCTTCATGAACGGCAGCAGGGCGACGGTGCCGACCAGCACCAGGGCGGCGAGCAGCAGCGTGCTCACGTAGTGCCGCAGGGTCCAGCGGATGATCGGCAGGTAGCCCTTCTGCAGGCGGCTGGGCTGTTCGCGCGCATCGCGCTCGTCGAAGCCGTCGGCCTCGGGGGCGGCGTGCCGGTTGCGGGGCAGCACGGCCGTGGCGGTGGTCACGGTGCCGGTGGCGACCGAGGCCAGGGTGGCCGGACCGGTGGCCGGGTTCGGTCTGGTGCCGACCGGGGTGGCGGCATCCGTCACGACAACGGCCGGACCGGTAGCGGGAGAAACCGTACCGGTGGAGTCTGAGCCGAGCGTGCCGGCCACGGCGGGCTCGGCTACGGGCGAGGCCACGGCCGGCTCGGCGACAGCGACGGGCTTCGGTGCACGGAGGAACCAGTACGCCAGCACCGGGACGATCGTGAGCGCGACGAGCAGTGACGCGAGCAGCGCGATCGTGACGGTGAGCGCGAACGGGCGGAAGAGCTCGCCCGTGGACCCGCCCACGAAGGAGATCGGCAGGAACACGGTCACCGTGGTGATGGTGGACGCAGTGATGGCGCCGGCCACCTCACGGACGGCGCGCACGATGGTGTCCGCGCGGTCGGCACCCCAGACCAGATGTCGCTTGATGTTCTCGATCACCACGATGGAGTCGTCGACGACCCGGCCGATGGCGATGGTGAGGGCTCCGAGGGTGAGGATGTTGAGCGAGTAGCCCACCGTCTGCAGGCCGATGAAGGTGATCAGCACCGACGTGGGGATCGAGATGGCGGTGACGAGGGTGGCGCGCACCGACAGCAGGAACACCAGGATCACGAGGACGGCGAAGACCAGGCCGAGGATGCCTTCCTGGGTGAGCGCGTCGATGGACTCCTGGATGAACGGGGCCTGGTCGAACACGACGGTCATGCTGGTGCCTGGGACGGCGTCTTCGAGCTGCGGCAGGATGGCGCGCACGGCCGTGGATACGTCGACCGTGTTGGCGGCCGGCACCTTGGTGACCGAGATGGTGAGGGCGGGCTCGCCGTTGACCCGGGAGATGCTGGTGACGGGGTTGTCCTGCACTGTGACCGCGGCGACGTCGCCGATGGTCACCGGTGCCGCCGCCGCGGTGGGGCGGGCGGTGGGATCCGCGGCGCCGATCAGCGGGAGGGCGGCGATGTCGTCGGCCGAGCCGAGCTTGGTCCCCGCCTGAACGGAGAGGGTCTGGTCGCCCTCGGTGAGCGAACCGGCCGGGATGAGCGAGCCGTTCTGCTGCAGGGCGTCGCGGATGGCGGCGGTGGTGAGGCCGCGCGCGGTCAGCTGCGCGGCATCCGGCGTGATGGTGACGCGCTGGCCGATGTCACCGACGAGAGTGGCGTCGCGCACCCCGTCGACGTCGCGGATGTCACCGAGCACGCTGCGGGTGAGCTGGTCGGCGACGGTGTCGGCGTCGCCGCCGGACACGGCCAGCGACAGCACCGGGAAGTCATCGATGGTGCCGCTGATCACCTGCGGGTCGAGGTCCTCGGGCAGCGTGGTCTTGATGCGGTTGATGGCCTGGCTGATCTTGGATTCGGCCTTGACCAGGTCGGTGCCGTAGGTGAACGTGGCGTTGACCAGCGAGGAGTTCGTGCTGCTCGTCGTGGACGTGGACTCGAGGCCCTCGATGCCCTGGATCGCCCGCTCGATAGGCGTGGAGACGTCGTCGTTGACGACCTCGGGCGAGGCCCCCGGGTAGCTTGTGGAGACCAGCAGCGTGGGCAGCTGCAGGGACGGGATCAGTTCCTGCTTGAGGCTGGTGAGGGCCAGGCTGCCGAAAATCGCCGCGACGATGGTGATGAGCGCGATGAGCGCCCGGTTCTTCATACTCAAGACCGAGAGAAAATACACCCGATCAGTATCTCATCGAGCGCGCGCAGACCCCCCCCCGGCGTGCGGGGCCGCAGAAGTGACGGTCTCGTTACGGTTACACGACGTCGGCGAGGTAGCCGGTGTCGGGCAGCGGATGCCGCAGCAGCGACTCCCAGGCCAGCGCCAGGGCGTCCAGAGCCCGAGGCATCTCGTCGGGTCCGTAGCAGAACGGGATTCGCAGGAACCGTTCGAAGGCCCCGTCGATACCGAACCGGGGCCCGGCCGGCAGCAGCAGGCCCTGGGCGCGTGCGGCGAGCGCCAGCTGCGAGCTCACCGGGCGGCCGAGGTTGACCCAGAGGGTGATGCCGCCGTCCACCGCCGGCACCCGCCACTCGGGGAGCCGCTGGGCCAGGCCCTCGGTGAGCCGGTCCCGGCCGGCGCGGAGGAGCACCCGCCGGGACTCGAGGATGTCCGGCAACTGCTCGATCAGCCGGGTGACGATGAGCTGCTCGAGCACCGGGGTGCCGAGGTCGTTGGCCAGGCGGGCCGCGGCCAGCTTGCGGATGAGGCCCGCATCGGCCCGGATCCAGCCGACCCGCAGCCCGCCCCAGACGGACTTGCCGACCGATCCGACGGTGACGGCGAGGTCGGGCCGGGCGGCATCCGCCGAGGCGGCGAACGGGCCGAAGTCGCCCACCCGGTCGATGTCCAGTTCGCCGATGGTCTCGTCGCTGATCAGCAGGGTGCCCTGGCGGGAAGCGGCGGCCAGCACCCGTTCGCGCTGGGCCACCGGCATGGTCTGCCCGGTGGGGTTCTGGAAGTCGGGCATGAGGTAGCCGAGCACCGGGTTGCTGCGCTCCAAGGTCTGCAGCAGGGCGGCCTCGTCCCAGCCCGGGTCGGCGCCGGGCAGCGCGGCGGTGACCGACACTGGCATCAGGCGGCCGCCGGCCGCGCGGACGGCCTCATAGGCGTGCGGGTAGGTGGGCGTCTCGATGAGCACCCGGTCGCCGCGGTTCACCAGCACCCGGGCCAGCAGGGCGATGGCGTGCTGCGCCCCGACGGTGACCATGATCTGGTCGGGGTCGGTCGGCAGGCCCCTGGCTCGGTACCGCTCCGCGATGGCCTGCCGGAGTTCGGGCAGTCCCACCGGGTCGAAGCCGGATCCGCCGAGGTACCGGGGCAGGTCGGCCGCGGCGAGCGCGGCGACCTCGGCCAGGCCGGGCCAGGCCGGCAGCACGGCCTGGCCGAGGTCGAGCACCGGGGGCTGGGACGGCGCATCCGTCGGCTCGGGTGCACCGGGAAGGCGGGTTACGCTGCCCGAGCCCTGCACGCTGTGCAGGTACCCGGCGCTGCGCAACTGGCCGTACGCCGCTGTGACGGTGGTGCGGCTGAGCCCGAGCCGGGTGCCGAGGTCGCGTTCGGCGGGCAGCCGGCTGTCGGTGGGGATGCGGCCGTCGAGGGTGAGCAGCCGGATGCGGTCGGCCAGTGCCCGGTAGGCGGTACCGTTGGTGCGCCACTCCCCCAACAGGGTTTCGAGGGCGCGAGCGGTCAGCTGATTCGGCGACATAAGGCCACTCTAGGCAGATTGGCTACTTGATTCCAAGCCTTTCACGCAATTGGATTGGTGCTTATGACACGTCGCTTGATTCAGCTCCTCATTGGCCTCTTCCTGTATGGAATCGGCATCGCATTGATTGTGCGCGGAGCGATTGGCGTGGCTCCGTGGGACGTGCTGACCCAGGGCATCGACTCCCACGCGCACCTGGGCTTCGGCGTGGTGACCACGATCATCAGCGGCTGCGTGCTGCTCCTCTGGATTCCGCTGCGCCAGAAGCCGGGAGTGGGCACCATCGCCAACGCTCTCCTGGTGGGGCCCGCGGCAGATGTGGGGCTCTGGCTCATTCCCGCCGATCTGGCCCTCTGGCTGCGCGTGCTGCTCTTCGCCGCCGGACTGGTGCTGCTGGCTGTCGCCTCGGGCATCTACATCGGGGCGAGTCTGGGCCCCGGCCCGCGTGACGGCCTGATGACCGGGCTGCACGCCCGCACCGGCTGGCCGATCTGGGCCGTGCGCACCGGCATCGAAGGCTCGGTGCTGGCCATCGGCTGGCTGCTCGGCGGCAACGTGGGGCTGGGCACCGTGGCGTTCGCACTCTTGGTGGGGCCGCTCTGCCAGTGGACGCTGCCTCTGTTCGCCCGGCGGCCCGTTCGCGAGAGCGGCGAAGTGGTCGCCTCCGCCGCCTGAGCCGACCATTCGACCGCTTTCGCGAGAGCTTTAGAGGTGCTCGGCCGCGTAGACGGTCAGGGCGTCGCGCACGAACGCGGCGCCGGTGGGGCCGCCGTAGTTCGCCGCGAACCTGTCGTCGGCGACGTACATCTCGCCCAGGCCCCGCACGTAGTCCGCCGCCGGATGCCCGTCGGTCCGCGGAAGACCGGGGATGGATCCGAGCCACTCCACGTGGCGACGGGCCAGGAACTGCGCCTCGTCGCCGGCCGGATCGAGCCCCCGGGTGGCGGCATCCGCCCAGTCGGCCTGCAGCGTGCCGGATGCGGCCTGCCACTGGTCGCGCTCGGCGGGGGACTTGGACCGCCACCAGGCGTCCCCCGTGGCGTAGGCCGTCTGGCCCCAGCGCTCCTCCACCTCCTCCTTATAGTGGGTGTGGTCGAAGCCGTCGAACATTGTGTCTGCCATGAGGGGTCCCTCTCCTTCCAATGCGGTGATCGTGCTGTGCACCGAGCGGATCTGGCGCTGCAGGCGCGATTGCTCCTGCTCGAGCCAACCGAGGTGGGCGCGCAGGGCCGCTCCCTCATCGACCTCGCGGTCGAGAACCTCGCGGATCGCCGGGAGGCCGAGACCGAGCTCCCGCAGCAGCAGGATGCGCTGCAACCGCACGAGCGCCCGCTCGTCGTAGTAGCGGTAGCCGTTGCTCCCGATCCGACTGGGCGGCAGCAGCCCCTCGGCGCCGTAGTGGCGCAGGGTGCGGCTGGTGGTTCCGGCCAGGCGGGCGATGTCCTGGATCGAGTAGTCCACGAGTCCTCGCTCTCCCCCGGGCGGAGCGGCGGATGAGCTGCGGTGTCCGGGTCGTGTGGTGCACGGTGCCGGGCGGACTGCCCGACGGGTTCCACGCTATTTCTTGACGTTACGTCAAGGTCAAGCCCGTGCCACAGAGATTCTCCCGGATCAGGCGCAGATCGAGACGATGGTTGCCTCCAACACCTCGGCCACCTGGTGGATGGAACGCTCGGTCGCCCACTCCTCGGTCGCGTGCGCCCCGCCGCCGTCGACACCGAAGAGCAGGCACGGGATGCCCGCCTCGAGCACCAGCGCCGCATCGGTCCAGAAGGGCTCGCCGCGCTGTTCGACCGGGTGCCCGAGAACCCGCTCGGCCTGTTCGGCCAGCTCGAGCACGATCGGCCAGTCGGGATCGGCCTCGAAGGCCGCCCGGGCCACCAGCCGGGTGAGGGTGTAGCCGAAGTCAGGGGTGCCCTGCGCCAGGTGGTCCAGCAGGCGGCGCAGTTCCGCCTCGACCGCGTCCGGCGTCTCGCCGGGGAGCGTGCGCCGCTCGATCGTGAGGGTGCAGGACGGGGCGACCGTGGCCGCATCCGTGCCGCCGGCGATGACGGCCACCCGCACCGTGCCGTGGCCGAGCAGCGGATGCGGGGGTTTCTGCTCGAGCCCGGTGCGGAGGTCGTCGAGGGCGCGCAGCACCAGGCCGGCGTGCCGGATGGCGTCGACGCCCTGCTCCGGCATCGAGCCGTGGGCGGCGCGGCCGAGCAGGGTGAGGGCGAACCAGGCGAAGCCCCGGTGGCAGACGGTGAGGCTGAGTTCGCTCGGCTCGACCACGACGGCCGCGTCGGCGCTGAAACGCCGGAGCACCTCCTCGGTGCCGGAGCTGCCGAACTCCTCGTCGGCGACGAGGGTCACGACGAGGTCGCCGGCCAGCGGCGTGAGCGTGGCCCGGTGCGCGGCAACGAGCACGGCGGCCAGACCGCCCTTGGTGTCGAAGGCGCCGCGGCCGTGCAGCCGGCCGGAGTGCCGCTCGCCCGCGAAGGGGTCACCCTCGTAACCGTCGACGCCGACGGTGTCGAGGTGGGCGTTGAGCATCAGCGACCGTCCGGCGCCGGTGCCGCGTTTGATCCCCACGATGGAGGGCCGCCCGACGCGTTCCTCCAGGCGGTGCACCTCGAACCCCCGGGTCGCGAGCCACTCGGCGCACCAGGCGGCGATCTCCGTCTCACCGGCACCGCCGGGTGCGAGGTCGGGGTTGACCGAGTCGATCGTGATGAGGCGGGCGGCCAGCGCGACCGGATCGAGGTGACCGTTCGCGGCAGGCTCGAGCGTGCTGTGCCGACCGGTGTCGACGGGACCGGGCTCGGTGGGGGTCGCCATCTACCGAACCTACTGCCGGACGGCCGCGCCCGGGAGGGACGGACGTCCCACCGCGCCGTCCACGAGCCCCTCACGCTGCCGTGCAGGAGCATAACTCCTGCAATTAGCCCGCCGGGGCTGCAGGATGTGCCGCCTGACCGGACCCCACCGAAATCCAGCAGGAATTATGCATCCCGAGGCGTGGGTGAGTGGTGGGACAGGGGGACTGTTTACCGGGAGGGGGATGTCCGCCAGACTTGCTGGATGGGACATGAAGCGACCGTGACCGTGCCGGCGATGCCGGGGCGGGCATCCGGGCGGGCACTGGTTCGCGTGCTGGCGGCCGCGCTCGTCTCGGTGTCGGCGGTGCTGCTGTTCGGGCTGCGACTGCCCCTGCCCGGCTACGCGGCACTGGCGGCGGCGCTGCTCGTGGCGTTCCTGGCGGACCGCGCGCTCTTCCGGGACCTGGCCCTGATCGCCGTGGGGCTGCTCATCATCAGCACGATCTCGGTCGAGGCGAACATCAGCTACCCCAACATGGCGTTGATGGGTGTGGTGCTCTCGGCCGCCGTCTTCGTGCCGTACCTGCTGTCCCGCCGGTTGCTCGGCGACCAGGAGGTGTGGTTCCCGATCCGCACCGGGCAACGCTGGACGACCCTGGAGCGCTGGTACCTCGTAGGCGTGCTGCTGCTGGGCTACCTGATCCTGCCCACCTATTTCATCCGCTCCGGCGCCTACCTCAACTGGCCGGGCATCAGCGCTCCCGACGAACTCGGCCGGCTGTTCGTTGGCGTGGGCTTCGTGGGGATCTGGGACGAACTGTTCTTCATCTGCCTGGTTTTCGCCCTGCTCAGGCGGCACTTCTCCTTCTGGACGGCGAACCTCTTGCAGATGGTGATCTTCGTGTCATTCCTCTGGGAGCTCGGCTACCGCAGTTGGGGGCCGCTGCTGACTATCCCGTTCGCGCTGCTGCAGGGCTACACCTTCTCGATCACGAAGTCGCTCACCTACGTGGTGTGCGTGCACCTGCTCTTCGACCTGGTGGTGTTCCTCGTTCTGGTACACGCCCACAACCGGGACTGGCTCGCCGTCTTCCTGTACTGACCCCTGCTCGGATGTCCCGCTCCACTGCGGCGCCGGCCTTCCTGTACCGACCCTTCGGGTTTGCCGAGAGGGCATTGCGGTCGGCGCAGACGCGATATATCTTGAGATCCAACAAGACGCGATATATCGCGAAGGAGAATAGTCATGACGCAGGAAAAATGGTTGATCGCCCCGGGGCAGACGAAGATCATCGACGTGGAGCTCGTGCGCTCACTCAAGGTCAGCCTCATCGGCGGCAAGATCGACGTGATCGGCAGCGATGACCCCGGCGCGCGCATCGAGGTGCACAGCGTGACCGGCAAGGACCTCAAGGTCTCGGTCGTGGGCGACACCCTCGAAATCGATCACCCCCAGCTGCGCTGGGACAACTTCATCGACGTCTTCGCGTCCTTCCGCGGCAGCGCGAAGGCCGAGGTGAGCGTCACCGTGCCCCGCGACGTGGCACTGAAGTTCGGCGTGGTCACGGCGGATGCGCTCGTCACCGGGCTCCGCAACGACGCCAAACTCAGCACGGTCTCCGGCGACCTCGTCATCGACGACGTCACGGGCGACCTCGAGCTCAACGGCGTGAACGGCGAGATGTCGGTGCGCAACCACACGGGCAACATCTTCGCGCACACGGTCTCCGGCGACATCACCGCGAGCGGCGGCATCCGCCGGTTCACGGTCGACGGGGTCACCAGCGCGATCTTCCTCGATGTCGAGGGCACCCCCGACGAGATCTCGACCAACCTCGTGAGCGGGAACCTCACCGTGCGCCTGGGCGCCGAGGTGCCCACGCGCTACAAGATCAACACCGTCTCTGGCACCCTGCAGCTGGACGAGCAGACCATCCGCGGCACCCTGGGCAAGGGCTACGAGGGCAGCACCGGGCAGCTCGACGGCGCCTGGCTGGACCTGCGCGCGAACTCGGTGTCCGGCAACATCTCCGTCGTGCGTCGGCACAACGTCGACGTCGGCGAAACCGGTGGTGCTTCGGGCGGAGCCACCGGTGCGACCGGTGAAGGAGCCTGGTCATGACCCCGACATTCGCCCACGGCAGCCTGCGCCTCTACCTGCTCAGTCTGCTGGCCGAGCGCCCCAGGCACGGCTACGAGTTGATCCAGGCGCTGAGCGACCGCTTCGGCGGCACCTACAGCCCCAGCGCCGGCACGATCTACCCGCGCCTGGCAAAGCTCGAAGAAGAAGGCCTGGTGACCAAGACCGCCGGCGACCGCAAGACCGTCTACGAGATCACCGACGCCGGACGGGCCGAACTGGCCGCCCGCGCCGACGATCTGCGCAACATCGAGGACGAGGTGACCGACTCGGTGCGCCGCCTGGCCGACGAGGTGCGCACCGGTGTGACCGAGGCCATGAAGAGCCTGCGCGCCGACCTGGCCAGCGCAGCCCGGCAGGCCAAGGCTGAGCACGCCCGCGCTGAGCACACCAAGCCCACTCCGGACGCCCGCCCGGCCGGCGACGCCAACCGGGCGCTCCGCGAGGCCGACATGGTGCTCAACGACTTCCGGCAGCAGTTGCGCGCCGACCTGCGCACGCAGGCCTACCGCTCCACGATGCCGGAGGACACCGTGCCGGAGCTGCGCCGGCAGCTTGACGCCGTGCGTGCGAGCATCCTCGACTCGCTCAAGCGGTGACCCGCGCGACGGCTGGGAGGCTCCAGGCCCGCTGAGGGCCCGGCCTCCCGGCACGCTCACGCCGATCTGCGCGCCCATCAGCACGAACACCAGGCCCGCCTGGGCCCGAAGTTGCTGCTAAAACGCCCAAGGCAACCTGGGTATTCCCCGGCAACTTGACAGTGGGATGCATCGGAGTAGTGTCGTCCCTCGTGACTCCAGAGGGGAACCCCCCAGCACCAGAAGCCCGATCACCGAAACGGTGGATAATCGGCGAACCGCTCCCCAGCGAACACCTGGACGGGCAGCTGCTTCCGAAGCACCTGGCGCTCCCGATTTTCGCCAGTGACCCGCTCTCCAGCGTCGCCTACGCGCCGCAGGAACTGCTCATGATCCTGACCCTCGGCGGGCTGGCCTTCCTGAGCTTCGCGCCCTGGGTCGCCGCCGTGGTCGTACTCCTCCTCGTGGTGGTCGTGGCCTCGTACCGCCAGCTCATCAAGGCCTACCCGAACGGCGGCGGCGACTACGAAGTCGCGTCGAAGAACCTCGGCGAAAAGGCCGGCCTCGTGGTCGCATCCGCCCTGCTCGTTGACTATGTGATGACCGTTGTGGTCTCGGTGGCCAGCGGCGTGGACAACATCATCTCGGCGCTGCCGGGCCTCGCGCCCTTCCGGGTAGAGCTGGCCGTGATCTTCGTGATCCTGCTCGCCGCGGTGAACCTGCGCGGTGTGGCCGAATCCAGCAAGGCGTTCGCGCTGCCCACCTACCTCTTCATCGGCAGCGTGCTGCTCATGATCGTGGTCGGCCTGGGCCGGGTGGCCCTCGGCGACGCACCGGTGGCCGAGTCGGCCGGCTTCGATGTGCAGGCACACAACTTGGCGCAGACGGCGTTCATCCTGCTGCTGCTGCGGTCGTTCGCCAGCGGATGCAGCGCCCTGACCGGAGTTGAGGCCATCGCCAACGGCGTGCCGGCCTTCAAACGCCCCAAGATCAAGAACGCCCAGATCACCCTGACCCTCATGGGCGCCATCGCGATCACGCTGTTCGTGGGCCTCACCGCGCTGGCGCTGTTCTCCAAGGTGCATTACGCGGAGAACCCCTGTGACCTGATCGGCTGGGCCGAGTGCGCGACCGAGCCGCAGCGTAGCCTGATCGCGCAGATCGCGGCCGCCACCTTCGGCAACAACTCTCTGATGTTCTTCGTGCTGCAGGGCGCCACGGCGATGGTGCTGTTGCTGGCCGCGAACACGGCGTTCAACGGCTTCCCGCTGCTCGGCAGTGTGCTGGCCCGCGACTCCTACGCACCGAAGTCGCTGAGCACCCGCGGCGACCGCCTGATCTACTCGAACGGCGTGGTGCTGCTCGCGCTGGCCGCGATCCTGATCATCGTGGTCTACCAGGCCAACCTCACGGTGCTGATCCAGCTGTACATCATCGGCGTGTTCGTGTCATTCACGATCGGGCAGACGGGCATGGTCAAGCACTGGCTCACCCTGCTGAAGACCGACCCGCCCAACCGGGGTTCGATCATCCGGAGCCTCTCGATCAATGGTTTCGGCGCCCTGCTCACCGGTGTGGTGCTGATCGTCGTCACGATCACCAAGTTCACCCACGGCGCGTGGCTGGTGTTCCTGATGATGCCGATTCTGTTCATGCTGATGCTGGGCGTGAACCGCTACTACCGCGACGTCGCCAAGGAGGTCGAGGTCGACCCGATCACGACGTTCGGTTCGCAAGGCGACCACGCCATCGTTCTCGTCGGCAAGATGCAGAAGCCCGTGCTCAAGGCCCTGGACTACGCCATCGCGGCGCGTCACGTGAGCCTCGAGGCGGTACACGTGTCGATCGACGAGGAGGAGACCGAGAACCTCATCATCGACTGGGCCAAGCAGAACATCCAGGTTCCGCTGAACATCGTCGCGTCGCCGTACCGCGACATCAGCTGGCCGCTGATCTGTTACATCAAGGACCGCCGCGAGGAATACGGCTCCGAGGTCGTCACCGTGTACACGCCGATCTACATCGTCGGGCACTGGTGGGAGTCGTTGCTGCACAACCACAAGGCCCGTCGCCTGCGCCAGAAGCTGATGCTCGTGCACGGCGTGACCATCGCGCTCGTGCCGTGGCTGCTGGACTCATCCGAGCTCATCTACGGACGCCGGTCCCGGCCGATCCCCGGCCAGGAGCGTCGTGGTGAGCCCGTGCGGTCGCACCCGATCCCGCGGAAGCCCCTCGAGCCGGTGGCGGTCGACACGACCAGCGTCACGGTGTCCGAGGCGCCGACCGGCCCGAAGTCGAGCCCGGCCAGCCCGCCGATGAAGCCGCGCTCACGGCCGGTCAACCCGAACCGGCGCAAGCGCAAGTAGCGTCGCGCCGCCATTGGCACGAACGCCGCCGGCTCGCGGGGATCTCGACAGGCTCGATCGGCGCCGGGTCGCCTGCCCGAGGCTGTCTGCGCGGCGGTTCCGCCTCGGTGGTCGAGCTAGTCGAGACCCGGTGATGTGCCGGTCGGGGCGAGCAGCGCGAGGGTCAGAGCAGGGCGATGATCTGCCGGGCGATCACGCGGCCAGCCCGGCGGGCGCCGATGGTGCTGGCCTGCGGGCCGTAGCCGGCCAGGAAGATACGAGGGTCGGTCCAGGACGACCCAGCCCCGACCACGAGTCCGCCGGCCTTGTCCCTCAGCTTGAGCGGCGCCAGGTGCCGCAGCTCCGGCCGGAAGCCGGTGGCCCAGATGATGGCGTCGGCCTCCGTGAACGTGCCGTCGGGCCACCGCACACCGGTCGGCTCGATGGCGGCGAACATCGGTCGTTCCACGAGCAGGCCCCGGTCGATTCCGGCCTGGATGCGCCGGCTCACCGGCACGCCCGTGCCGCTCACGATGCTGGGCAGGGCCCTGCCGGTGCGAGCGGCCTCGTCCTGCATGGCCACGGCCGCCGAGGCGCCTTCCAGGTCGAGGTGCTCGGTGTGCACCCAGTCGACCGGCCGTCTGGCCGCCCAGGTCAGGCTCGCGGCCACCCCGTCGAGCTCCAACAGGAACCCGATGGCGGACGTGCCGCCTCCCACGACCACCACGCGCTGACCGGCGAACTCGGCCGCATCCACGAAGCCGTTGGTGTGCAGCTGGCGACCGGTGAAGGACGCGGCTCCCGGATAGTGCGGAACGAACGGTGCACCCCAGGTGCCCGTGGCGTTGACCAACAGGCCCGCCAAGGTCTCGCGTTCGCCGTAGGCCGGCGAGCTCGTGCGCACGACCAGGTCGGCGCGGCGGTTGAACACCGAGTGCACGGCGACCGGGCGCACGACGTTGAGCTCGAAGTGCTCCTCAAAGCGGCGGTAGTACTCCGTCACGACGTCGCGGGCCGGGCGGCTGCGATCGGCGGTCTCGAAGCTCAACCCCAGCTCGGAGAGCCCCGGCAGGTCGTTGACGCGGTGTGCGGCTCCCAGCCGGAGGGACTCCCAGCGGTACTGCCAGGCCCCGCCGGCCTCGGCGCCGCGGTCGAAGACCACGAAGTCCCGGCCCGCCGTGAGTCCGAAGCGTTTGAGGTGGTAGGCCACGGAGAGTCCAGCCTGTCCGGCGCCGATGATCACGACGGGCACAGTCGTCGTTGTGGCTGTGTTCGTGGCCATGCGGATTCCTCCCCCGGTCCGGGCGAGAACCGCGTCATCGGGGCGACAGGCCCACCATGCTAAACTAGCGGCTAGATTTCACCATTCCGTTCGGCAACTCCCGGGTGACTCATTCCTCACTCGGCCTGGCATCGTTAGGGGGTCACGCATGGGGCGCGGCCGTCAAAAAGCAAAGCACACCAAGGTCGCCCGTGAGCTGAAGTATTTCAGCCCGGACACCAACTACAACGCGCTCGAACGCGAGCTCACCGGGCATCCGGTGACCGACCCGCGGCTCGACGAAGACCTGGCCAAGTGGCCGGAATACGAAGCGAACAAGACGACGTCAGACGACCCCGACGACTACGTCGACCACTACGACACCGAGGACGAGAAGAAGCGCGCCTGAGTCGATGCACCGCCCTCGGCGGTGAGTGGATGCGCGCCGGCTTCGAAGGCGCGCCCGTAGCCGGTTTTTCGGGCAACTCCCAGCGTGCGCGCTCGCGGATACTCGTCGTCCCCCGCTTGCCGTGGTGCGGCCTCTGTTGGGGCGCCCTGAGCAGCTTCCGCCGTGCGGGGTACCTCTGCCTCAGTGCGTGAAGCACATCGCAGCGCGTGAAAAGTGTCGCGGCGCGTCAAAAGACTCACGGCGCAGGATAAACAGGTGTTTATCGTGCGCCGCGAGACTTATCGTGCGCCGCGAGGGATTCCGCGCCGCGAAGCGGTCGGGCTACGCGGCGTAGGCGCCGACGAGGCGCACGGCGCCGCCGTTGACGCCCTTGGCGCCCTGCTCGAACCCGGTGAGCTCGTGCGGGGCCATCGACACGCGGCCGGCGACCCAAGACGGGATGCCCTCGGACTTCAGTCGCGCGATCACGGAGGAGGCGGCGTTCGCCGCGACGACGGCGAACATGCCCACGCCGAGGTTCCAGGTGCCTTCGGCGCTCTCCAGCGTGGTGCCGGCCATGTCGCCGAGCACCCGGAAGACGGGCGCGGGCGACCAAGTGGACCGGTCGACCTCGACCCAGCTGCCGACGGGCAGCACGCGGGCCAGGTTGGCGGCGATGCCTCCGCCGGTGACGTGGCTGAGCGAGTGCACGACGCCGGCCAGCTCAGGGTCGGACAGCACACTGAGCAGCGGCCCGGTGTAGAGGCGGGTGGGCTCGAGCAGGGCCTCGCCGACGACGCCGCCGAGCTCGGCGGAGGTGTCGGTGTAGCCGATGCCCTTCTGGGCGAGGATGTGCCGCACCAGGGAGAAGCCGTTGGAGTGCAGGCCGGAGGAGGCCATCGCGATGACGACGTCACCGGACTGCACCCGCTCGGCGCCGAGGACCTGGTCTGCCTCGACGACACCGGTCGCCGCGCCCGCGACGTCGTAGTCATCCGGCCCGAGCAGACCGGGGTGCTCGGCGGTCTCGCCGCCGACGAGGGCGGTGCCGGTCGCGGCGCAGGCCTTGGCGATGCCCTCGACGATCGACGCGATGCGCTCGGGGACGACCTTGCCGCAGGCGATGTAGTCGGTCATGAAGAGCGGGCGCGCGCCCACGACGATGATGTCGTCGACGACCATGCCCACGAGGTCTTGCCCGATGGTGTCGTGCTTGTCGAGCGCCTGGGCGATGGCGACCTTGGTGCCCACGCCATCCGTCGACGTTGCCAGCAGCGGTCGGGTGTAGCTGGTGAGGAACGACACGTCGTAGAGCCCGGCGAAACCGCCGAAGCCGCCGAGGACCTCGGGGCCGTGCGTGGCCGAGACGGCCTTCTTCATCAACGACACCGCGAGGTCACCCGCGTGGGTGTCGACTCCGGCGGCTGCGTAGGTTGCGTTGCTCATTCTGGTCTTCCGGGATCGCCGAACGGGACCTGGCCGTGCTGGGCGAGGGAATCCGCCAGCGTCGACTCAGGGGTGAGCACGCTCTCGAACTCGGCGTCGGGACCGGGGTCGCAGCCGTTGGAGGAGAAGTCGCGCTCGAGGAGGTTCTTGCCCAGGTGCTGGGACTCGGGCAGTTTGATCGGGTACACACCGGTGAAGCAGGCGGTGCACAGGCTCTCACGCGGCTGCTCGGTTGAGGCGATCATGCCGTCCTCCGAGAGATAGCCGAGCGAGTCGGCGCCGATGGACCGGCGCACTTCCTCGACGCTGATGCCGGTGGCGATCAGTTCGGCCCGGGAGGCGAAGTCGATCCCGTAGAAGCACGGCCAGGTGATCGGCGGGCTGGAGATGCGCACGTGCACCTCGGCGGCGCCGGCCTCGCGGAGCATGCTCACCAGGGCGCGCTGGGTGTTGCCGCGCACGATGGAGTCGTCGACGACGATCAGCCGCTTGCCCTTGATGACCTCTTTGAGCGGGTTGAGCTTTAGCTTGATGCCGCGCTGGCGGATGGTCTGCGAGGGCTGGATGAAGGTGCGGCCCACGTAGGTGTTCTTCACCAGGCCCTGGCCGAACGGGATGCCGGACGCCTGCGCGTAGCCGATCGCCGCCGGGGTGCCGGACTCGGGGGTTGGGATGACGAGGTCCGCCTCGACGGGGTACTCCGCTGCGAGCTGGCGGCCCATCTCGACGCGGGCCTCGTGCACGCCACGGCCGGCGATGGTGGTGTCGGGCCGGGCGAGGTAGACGTACTCGAACACGCATCCGGCACGCTTCACCTCGGCGAAACGCTGGGTGCGCAGGCCGTTCTCGTCGATGGTGATGAGTTCGCCGGGTTCGACCTCGCGCACGAAGCTGGCGCCGACGATGTCGAGGGCGGCGGTCTCGGAGGCGACGACCCAGCCGCGCTCGAGCCGGCCCAGCACCAGCGGGCGCACGCCCTGCGGGTCGCGGGCGGCATAGAGGGTGGTTTCGTCCATGAAGACCAGGCAGAAGGCGCCGCGCAGGCGCGGCAACACCTCCATCGCGGTGGCTTCGAGGGTGTGGTCGAGGTCGCCCGTGAGCAGCGCGGTGATCACGGCGGTGTCGGTCGTGTTGCCGCGGGCGAGCTCGCCGTCGACCTTGGGGTAGCGCTCGCGCACCAGCTCGAGCAGCTCGGCGGTGTTGGTGAGGTTGCCATTGTGGCCGAGCGCGACCGTGCCCCCGGCAGTGCGGCCCAGGGTGGGCTGCGCGTTCTGCCAGCTCGACGAGCCTGTGGTGGAGTAGCGGGTGTGACCCACCGCGAGGTGTCCGAGCAGGGTGCTCAGCGAGGCCTCGTTGAAGACCTGGGAGACCAGGCCCATGTCCTTGTAGATGAGGATCTTCGAGCCGTCGCTCGTGGCGATGCCCGCCGATTCCTGGCCGCGGTGCTGGAGGGCGTAGAGCCCGAAGTAGCTGAGCTTGGCCACCTCTTCACCTGGGGCCCAGACACCGAAGACTCCGCAGGCATCCTGCGGGCCCTTCTCGCCAGGAAGAAGATCGTGATTCAGTCGTCCGTCGCCACCGGCCAAGCCGCAGCCCCTTTACTAGGAATTCTCGTTGGAAGGTTGGGGGTCGGATCCAGGATCCGGAGCCTCGAAGGCGCGTGTGAAGTTCGCGTCAAGTCTATCCGCGACGACGGTCGTCGCCGAGCGTCCCACAAACCGGTCGAGCACGATAGCGATCAGGCAGCTGAGCGCGACCCCGACCGTGACGCCGCCGAGCAGCAGGAAACCGAACACCTGCGCCGGGTCGAATTCGGCGTTCTGCGGGAAGAGCACCGTGAGCAGCAGCGCCAGGACGGCACCGGCGACGGCGCCGACGATCATGAAGCTGATGTAGCGGGGCGACCGGCGCACCACGAGAGTCTCCTCCGAGACTACGGTCTCGGTGGGTTCGGCGGGCACCGGGATTCCGGTTGGGCCGGCCGGGACGCTGGGCGTCTCCGCGGCTGGCGAAACACTGCCGGGCTGTCGCGACTCGGCGTCACCGTGCTGATCTGCAGAGCTCACGGTTCTATTGTCGCACGACGGCGACGGATGCGGCCCGGCCCAGTGCGCCCCCGGCCGCTGCGACCCCGGCCAGGCCGGCGGGTGCGAACTTCGCGGAACGCGGGGACGGCGCCGTTTCGCTGGGCGCGCGCCACGCGCGCTTCGGCGCGGGACGCGCGAATCGCGCATCCGTCGGCAAGAGAGGGGCGGCGTGCCGCCGCATCCGTCAGACTGGGCGGGTGAACGATGTGAGCAATACCACCCGGATCGCCGTGCTCGGCAGCGCCAACATGGACCTCGTTGTGCGGCAGCCGCGACTGCCCCAGCCGGGCGAGACCATCTTCGGCAGCGGGTACGGCACGGTGCCCGGCGGCAAGGGACTCAACCAGGCCGTCGCCGCGGCCCGGCAGGGCGGAACCGTGGACTTTCTCGGGGCGGTGGGCACGGATGCCTACGGTCGCGAGCTGCGCGATCTCGTCGCCGCGGAGGGAATCGGCGCGGCGGGTCTGGCCGAGGCCGGGGAGCCCACGGGAACCGCGCACATCTCGGTCGTCGACTCCGGCGAGAACTCGATCGTCGTGGTGTCCGGGGCCAACGCCACCGTGACGGCGCTCACCGCCGACCAGGAGGAGATCATCCGGCAGTCCGCGTTCCTGGTCATGCAGTGCGAGCTGCCCGTCGGCGCGCTCGCGGCGGGCATCGCGGTGGCCCGGGCCCATGGCGTGTTCACGGTGCTCACCCCGGCCCCGGTGGTGCCGCTGCCCGAGGGCTTCCTGGCCTCCGTCGACCTGGTGGTGCCCAACCAGATCGAGGCCACCGAGCTCACCGGCGAGAGCGACCCGGTGCGGGCTGCCGAGTTGCTCAGCGCCGGGAAGACCTGGGCGATCGTAACGCTCGGCTCCGAGGGCTGCGTCGTGGCCTATGACGGCGAGGTATTGGGCCTGGCCCCGGCCCGGCCGGTTACGGCCGTGGACACCACCGCCGCAGGCGACACCTTCGTGGGCGCGCTGGTGGCCCGGCTGGCTTCGGCCGGCGGTGTGCTGGCCGGCGGTGTGCTGGCCGGCGATGGGCCCGGTAAGGGTGGGCCCGTTGACGCCGCGTCTGTCGGTATCTCCGACGAGCGGATGATCGACGCCGTGCGCTGGGCCACCGTGGCCTCGTCGATCTCGGTGACCCGGCCCGGAGCCACGAGTTCGATGCCGACGCTGGCAGAGGTCGCCGCGATCCTCGCCTGAGCCTCCACTGCGCGACAACTGTTGCCGTTGCGGACAAGCGCGGCCGGTGCGCAGGACGCACTTGTCCGATCGGGCAACAGAAGCGGGCCGGGCCGGACGGGCGAGCGGGGCTAGGGGAAGAGCGGCAGCTCGGTGGCGAGGTCGGCGCGCGCTCCGGAGGCGTGGATGCGTCCGGAGGCGATGCCGTCGGCCCAGAGGAGGGCGCCTGTGGCCAGTGCCAGCCACGTGGCAACGTCCGTTTCGACCACATTGGGCGGGGTGCCGCGCGTGTGCCGGGGGCCGGCGATGCACTGCACGGCGCCGAACGGCGGCACGCGCACCTCGACGGTGTTGCCCTCGGCCTGTTCGGCGAGCAGCTGCAGGGTGTACCGCACGGCGAGCGCCTTGGTGTCGCGGCTCGCGCCGGCTTCATCGGCCAGGTAGGCCTTCACCGCGGTGCGGCCCAGTCCGTCGTCGATCCTCGCGCGTGCCATGGCTCCAGTCTGCCCGCTCCGAGGCCCTCCCGTGACACCGCGTGGCGGCCGAGGTGCGCGCCACCGTGTGGGCCGGGTAGCCTGATCCGGTGAGAATACTGGTCCTCGGTTCCGGCGCCCGCGAGCACGCCATCGTCACTGCCCTCCTGCGAGAGGAGCCGCGGCCCCACGTGATCGCCGCGCCAGGCAACGCCGGCATCGCCGCCGACGTGCCCGTGGTCGACCTCGACCCCACCGACTCCGACGTGGTGACCAACTTCGCCCAGGAGCACAACATCGACCTCGTCGTGGTGGGCCCGGAGGCCCCCCTGGTGGCCGGTGTCGCCGATGCCCTCCGCACCCGCGGCATCCCGGTGTTCGGCCCAGGCCAGGCTGCGGCTGCCCTCGAGGGCAGCAAGACCTTCGCCAAGCGCATCATGGACGATGCCGGCGTACCCACCGGCCGTGCCGTGCGGGCCGGCAACCTCGCCGAGGCGCAGGGCGCGCTCGACGAATACGGCGCCCCCTACGTGGTCAAGGCCGACGGCCTGGCCGCCGGCAAGGGTGTGCTCGTGACCACCGACCGCGACGACGCCCTCGCCCACGCCGTGCGCTGGCTGCAGCACGGCGCCGTGCTGATCGAGGAATTCCTCGCCGGCCAGGAGGTCTCGTTGTTCCTCCTCAGCGACGGCCACACGGTACTACCGCTCTCCCCCGCGCAGGACTACAAGCGTCTCGCCGACAACGACGAGGGCCCCAACACCGGCGGCATGGGCGCCTACTCGCCGCTGCCCTGGCTCGACGCCGGGTTCGGCAGCGAGACCGCTTTCGTGGACGAGGTCATCGAGACCATCGCCCTGCCCACCGTGCGCCAGCTGGCCGGCGAAGACACCCCGTTCATCGGGCTGCTCTACTGCGGGCTGATTCTCACGGATGCCGGCATCCGCGTGATCGAATTCAACGCCCGGTTCGGCGACCCCGAGACGCAGGTCGTGCTGCCGCGACTCGTGACGCCGCTCTCGGGACTGCTGCTGGCCGCATCGACCGGTGAACTGGCCGGGCTGCCCCGGCCGGAGTTCTCGGCCGACGCCGCGGTCACCGTGGTGATCGCCAGCGAGAACTACCCGGAGACCCCGGTGACCGGCCGCCCCATCACCGGGCTGGCCGACGCCGCCCGGGTGCCCGGGGTGACCATCGCGCACGCCGCGACCGAACTCTCGGGTCGAGACCTGCTCGCCACCGGTGGCCGGGTGCTCAGCGTCGTCGCCGTGGGGAGCGACTTCACCGAAGCTCGCGCCCGCGCCTACGAGGCCGTGTCGCTGATCGGCCTCGAGGGCTCTCAGCACCGCAGCGACATCGCCGCCAAGGTCGCGAACTGATGGCCGCGCTGCAGCTGGACGGCTGGCAGCACGTGTACTCGGGCAAGGTACGCGACCTCTACGTTCCCGCGGACGACACCGACCTGGCGACCGCCGACCGGGTGCTTGTCGTGGCCAGCGACCGGGTGAGCGCGTTCGACCACGTTCTCGAACCCGGCATCCCGGGCAAGGGCGAGCTGCTCACCACGCTCAGCCTGTGGTGGTTCGACCAGCTCGACGGCGTGCCCAATCACCTCGTACCCGACCACCGAGTGGATGCGTCGAGCCTGATCCCCGCCGCCGTGGCCGGCCGGGCGATGCTCTGCAAGACCCTGGACATGTACCCGATCGAGTGCGTCGTGCGCGGCTACCTGACCGGTTCGGGCTGGCTCGAGTACGTGGCCAGCCGCACCGTCTGCGGCATCCCGCTGCCGGACGGCCTGCAGAACGGCGACCGGCTGCCCGAACCGATCTACACCCCGGCCTGGAAGGCCCCGATGGGCGAGCACGACGAGAACATCTCGTTCGAACGCACCGTGGAGCTTGTGGGAGCCGACGTGGCCGCCGCGCTGCGCGACGCATCGCTGGAGATCTTCCGCCGCGCATCCGCGATCGCGGAGGCAGCCGGCGTGATCCTGGCCGACACCAAGTTCGAGTTCGGCGCCGACCGCGCCACCGGGGTGCTCACCCTGGGCGACGAGGTGCTCACGAGCGACTCGAGCCGGTATTGGGATGCCGCCCAGTGGCTTGCCGGTGCCACCCCGGGAGAGCGGATGGCCAGCTTCGACAAGCAGATCGTGCGCGACTGGCTCTCCGCCCACTGGGACCAGACCGGAACCCCGCCCGTGCTGCCCGCCGAGATCGTCGAGCAGACCGCGGCCCGGTACCGCGAGCTACTCGGTCGGCTCACCGCGGTCTAAGCCTGCCCAGGCCGGCAGACCGGCAGACCGGCAGACCGGCAGGCCCTAGTCTCGGGGGATGCCCCTGAACACCCGCGTCGATACCGTCGCCGGACCGCACGGCCCTATTCCGGTGCGACGGTACGCACCTGCGGGAACCACGGCCGGGCCGCCGATCGTCTGGGTGCACGGCGGCGGGTTCTTCAAGGGCGACCTCGACCTGCCCGAAACCCACGAGGTGGCCCGCGCCCTGGCCTTGGCCGGATTCCCGGTCGTCACGGTCGATTACCGACTCGCGACCGTCGGGCCCAGACTCGGGCGACGCGGGATCCGTTACCCGGTACCGATCGACGACGTGGTGGCGGTGCTGCGGTCCGTTCAGGCGGAGTACCCGGACGGTGTGATCCTCGGCGGTGCCAGCGCGGGTGCCTGCCTGTCAGCCGCGACGGTCCTGCGGCTGGCCTCCGAAGGCGCCCCGCCGCTCCGCGGGGTGTTCCTCGCCTACGGCTTCTTCCACGCCGCCCTGCCCGTGCGCTCCCGCGAGGTGATCGGGCGCCTGCGCGGCCGCCGTAAATACACCCACCTGCCCTTTCTGCTCAACCTGACGAACCTCAACTACGCCGGCACCGCGGCCTCGTTGGCCGATCCGTTCGCCTTCCCGGGCGGGCATCCGCTGCACGGGTTTCCGCCGGTGCTGATGCTGGACGCCGAGAGTGACTCCATGCGCGCCTCGGGCGGTCAGTTCGCCCGCGAACTCACCGATGCCGCGGTGCCGGTGGAGTACCACGTGCTCCCCGGCACCGCGCATGCCTTCCTCAACCGGCCGGGCGAACCCGTTTTCGCCCGGGCCACCGGGATGATCGCCGAGTGGGCCCGGCGGGTCTAAGGCCCGGAGCCCGGCGTGGAGGCGGACAGAGCCGGTTGGCACCGTCACGGGGAATACCCGGGCGGGCGCATCCGTTGTGGCAGGCGTGACCCGATCATCTGCTGAACTGCTCGCCGCCGACACCGGAATGGGTGCGGTGACCCTCCGGGTGGGCAACCTCGACGCCATGATCGCCTACTACCGCGACGCCGTGACCCTCACGCTGCTCAGCCACGACGGCCCCGTCGCGGTGCTCGGCCGCGGCACGACCCCGATCGTGATCCTGCAGCATGCCCCCGAACTGGCCGCCGCCGAGCCACGCGCGGCCGGGCTGTTCCACACCGCGATCCTGTTCGACACCCAGGCCCAGCTCGCCGCGGCCGTGTACTCGGTGGGCACCAGGCATCCCGGCACCTTCACCGGCAGCGCCGACCACCTGGTGAGCCAGGCGTTCTACTTCACCGACCCCGAGGGCAACGGCATCGAACTGTACTGGGACCGTGACCGCTCGGAGTGGAGCTGGAAGCACGGCCAGATCGAGATGGCCACCCTCTACGTGGATCCGAACGCGTTCATCTCCGAACACCTCACCGAGCAGGGCCTGAGCGACCCGTCGGCCGGCCACGCCGTGGTGGGGCACGTGCACCTGTCGGTGGGCGATGTCGCTACCGCCCGCGAGTTCTACGTGAACCGGCTCGGTTTCGAGACCACCGCCGAGATGGGCGGCTCGGCGCTGTTCGTCTCCGCCGGCGGCTACCACCACCACATGGCCATGAACACCTGGAACAGCGCCGGCTCCGGTAAGCGCCGCCTGGCGCTCGGCCTCGGCCAGGTGGAGATCGTGCTTCCCACCAGCGACGACCTCGGCCAGCTCGGCGAGCGGATGACGCACTACGGCGTGCAGACCAGCAACGACGGTCAGGTGCTCGGCTTCGACGACCCCTGGGCCAACCGGATCCGGGTGCGCACGGCCTGAACCGCCGGGGTCAGTGGGCCGCGCGGGCGGCGCGCGTGGCACGCCGGGTGAGCCCGTGCACGGTGGCCTGGAACTCCTTAACGCTCAGGGGACGCCCGGGCAGCTTCGGCCGGGGCTTCTCCGGCATCCGCAGTCCGTCGAGTACGAGGGAGAGCTGCCGGCGCCACTGGCCGGTGTAACCGCCACCGAGGGTGCCGAGGGATCCGATCATGGTGACCAGCACGGCCAGGTCCATCGAGTCGACATCGGGGCGCAGGTCACCGTCCTTCTTCGCCTGCGCCACCAACGACGCGATGAAACCCTCGAACTCGACCGACGGCCGGGCCGTGGGGTCGATGGTGGCCATCCGCTTGAGGATGGGCGGCAGTGACGGGTCGGCGACGAGCCATTCGGCGAGACGCTCGGTGTAGAGCACCACTCCGGCCCAGGCCGTGGGGGCAGCGGCGATCTCCTCACGCACGGCGAAGAGTTCGGCTAGCGCGATGTCGTAGAGCGCCCGCACGAGGTCGTCGCGGGTGGGGAAGTTGCGGTACAGGGTGGCCACGCCCACGTCGGCGCGGCGGGCGATCTCCTCGAGCGAGGCGTCCACCCCGTCCTCGGCGATGAGCCTACGCGCCTCGTCGATGAGGCGTTCGCGGTTCTGCCTGGCGTCGCGGCGCCGCGGCTGGGACGCGTCCTGCGGGGGCCGGGCAGAGGTAGTCATGGGGTTGATTCTAGATCCCCTTCCTCCGAGGCCTCGGAGGGTGGCCTCCTCGCCGGTCAGTGCGGGCGAATGGCGCGCAACACTCTGGCGTGTCGGCCGCACACCTCGTGTTGCACCCTGCAGTGCCGAACAGACACAATTCAGGGACAGCCGCGGCGCGACGAGTTCCCGGCGGGAAGGCCACTGTGTCAGTCGAGAACAACACCCGCGACTTCGAGGCGGAGATCGTCACCGATTTCCGGGAGCGGATGAGCTACGGCGGCTACCTCGACCTCGACACCCTGTTGTCGGCGCAGAAGCCCGTGAGTGCGCCGGAGCACCACGACGAGCTGCTCTTCATCATCCAGCACCAGACCACTGAGCTCTGGCTCAAGCTCGTGTTGCACGAGCTGCGCGCGGCCGCGGAGAACCTCCGCAACGACAGGCTGCCGCCGGCGCTGAAGGGCATCGCCCGGGTCAAGCACATCCAGCGCACCCTCACCGAGCAGTGGTCGGTGCTCGCCACCCTGACCCCGACCGAGTACGCCCAGTTCCGGGACTTCCTCGGCAGCTCCTCGGGATTCCAGTCCTACCAGTACCGTGCGGTGGAGTTCGTGCTCGGCAACAAGCATCCGCGCATGCTCGAGCTGTTCGCCGCGGATGCTGAGGCCCATGCCCTGCTCACCGAGGTGTACGAGGCGCCGAGCATCTACGACGAATTCCTGCGCTACCTGCACCGCCAGGGCTTCGACGTGCCGGCCACGGTACTCGACCGCGACGTCACCGAGGCCTGGGTGCTGCACCCCGAACTGGTGCATACCTTCCGTGGAATATACGAGAACCACACCGACAATTGGAACGTGTACGAGGCCTGCGAGGAACTCGTCGACCTCGAGGACAACTTCCAGCTCTGGCGGTTCCGGCACCTCAAGACCGTGCAGCGCATCATCGGCATGAAGCCCGGCACCGGCGGATCCAGCGGAGCCGCATTCCTGCAGAAGGCGCTCGAACTCACCTTCTTCCCCGAGCTGTTCGCCGTGCGCACCGAGGTGGGCCGGTGACGGTGCAACTGCCCGGGTTCCTCGACGCTCACGTTCATCTGGCGTTGATCGACCCAGCAGGGCTGGCCGCCGGTGGTATCTCCCGGGTGCTCGACCTCGGCGGCTGGACGCCCGGCTCGGCCGGCGACGCCGGCCCCGCTGCCGACGACGCGCCCGAGGCGCGCTTTGCCGGGCAGTTTCTCGGCGCCCCCGGCGGATACCCGAGCCGGCAGGCCTGGGCCCCCGCGGGCAGCGCCTGCGCGGTGGCCGGCCCGACCGACGCCGCCGCGGCCGTGGCCCGGCAGGCCGCCGCCGGCGCATCCGTGATCAAGGTCACCCTCAACTCCGCCGCCGGGCCCGTGCTCGCCGCCGATACCCTCGCGGCGATCGTGGCCGCCGCACACGACCGGATGCTGCCCGTCACCGCCCACACCGAGGGCGCCGGCCAGGCGTCCGCCGCGTTCGACGCCGGGGTCGACCTGCTCGCACACACGCCGTTCAGCGAGCCCCTGCCGGAGAAGTTGCTCACCGCCATGGCCGGCCGGATGACCTGGATCAGCACCCTGGACATCCACGGCTGGGGCGACCCGTCCAGGGCGTTCGGGGTGGCGAGCGACAACCTGGCCCGATTCCACGCCGCGGGCGGCCGGGTGCTCTACGGCACCGACCTGGGCAACGGTCCGCTGCCGGTGGGGCTGAACCGGCGCGAGATCGAGGCGCTGCTGGCCTGCGGCCTCACACCCGACGAGGTGCTCGCCGCGCTCACGGCAGACTTCCCGAGCCGCACCCCGGCTCACCGCGCCGCCGGGCCGGACGCAGCCGGGCACCGGGTTACCGTTATACCCGGCGACCGCCCCGCCGACCCGCGGGACCTGGCCGGATTCACCGACTGGCTGCTCGGCGCTCGCTCACAGCCCGTTCCCTCAGTGACCACCCGTCCGCCGCACTCCCGCTCGCTCACCCGGCCCGACCTCGAGGACCACCACTCATGACCCAGCACGACAGCAGCGTGACCGAGGGCCTCGACGCCCACCTCGCCTTCGCCCGCCGGATGGACCGCATCGACGGCCTCGGCCACTACCGCCGCCGGTTCGTGGGGCTCGACGACAGATCGGCCGGCGTGGCCGGCGCATCCGCCCCGGCGAACCCGGTGGCCTATCTCGACGGCAACTCCCTCGGCCGTCCCACTATCGCCAGCGTGGAGCGCATCAACGAATTCCTCACCGGCGTCTGGGGTACCCGGCTGATCCGCGGCTGGGACGACGAGTGGATGCAGCTGCCCCTCACCATCGGCGACGCCCTCGGCCGGGCCGCGCTCGGCGCCGCCCCCGGCCAGGTGTACATCGGCGACTCCACCACCGTCACCCTGTACAAGCTCGCCCGCGCGGCCGTGGACTCGCTGCCGGCCCGCAGCGAGATCGTGCTCGACACCGACAACTTTCCGACCGACCGCTACGTGCTGGCCGGCATCGCCGCCGAACGCGGCCTCACCCTGCGCTGGATCGAGTCGAGCACCACAGGCGGCGTCACCGTGGACCAGGTGCGCGCCGTCGTGGGCCCGCAGACCGCGCTCGTGGTGCTCAGCCATGTGGCCTACCGCTCCGGGTTCCTCGCCGACGTGCCCGCGATCACCGCCGCCGTGCACGAGGCCGGCGCGCTCGTGCTCTGGGACCTCTGCCACTCGGCCGGTTCGGTCCCGATCAACCTCGATCTCGACGGCGTCGACCTGGCCGTGGGCTGCAGCTACAAGTACCTCAACGGCGGCCCGGGAGCTCCCGCGTACGGCTACGTGCGCGCCGAGCTGCAGCCCGATCTGTCCCAGCCGATCCAGGGGTGGATGGGCGCCGCCGACGTGTTCGCGATGGGGCCGCAGTACGTGCCGGCCGAGGGCATCCGTCGCTTCATGAGCGGCACGCCGGCGATCGTGGGCATGCTCGCCATGCAGGACACCATCGCCATGATCGACGAGGTGGGCATCGACCAGGTACGGGCCAAGTCCGTGGCGCTGACCGAGTTCGCGCTCGAACTGGTGGATGCCTGGCTGGTGCCGCTCGGCGTCACCGTGGCCTCCCCGCGCGAGCACACCCACCGCGGCGGCCACCTCACCGTGGACCACCCGGCGATGCGCCAGGTCACCCGGATCCTCTGGGAACACGACGTAATCCCCGACTTCCGCGCCCCCGAGGGCCTGCGGATCGGCCTGTCGCCGCTGAGCACCAGCTTCGTGGAGACCTACGAGGGCGTCGCGGCCGTGCGCGACGTGCTGCGCGGCATCCTGCTCGGTCAGGCCGGACTCGCCCCGGCTGCAGGCCTGTAGAATCGACGCATCCGCCCCCGACGTCTTACGGAGTGAGCCATGCCAACCATCGTCGTAGAAGTTATGCCCAAGGCAGAACTGCTCGATCCCCAGGGCAAGGCCGTCGCCGGCGCCCTCCGCCGCCTCGGCAAGACCGAGTTCA
>Ga0247808_10000251_pt1 | contig 29369 bp, 25 predicted proteins | sample UWRJL089202R1_FD_179914 | JGI IMG/M metagenome (GOLD analysis project Ga0247808, IMG submission 179914) | Plant litter microbial communities from Arlington Agricultural Research Station in Wisconsin, United States - UWRJ-L089-202R-1 | ecosystem: Environmental > Terrestrial > Plant litter >... | reverse complement strand
TAAGGCGAAGAACACACAAGCGAAGGTCATGATGGCGTAGCGAACATTTTTAAACAAGAGGAACAAAACAAACCATACCATTAAAACCGTCAGCGGAATAGCAAACATCAATTGTTTACTCGCACGTTCAAGGTTTTCAAATTGCCCACCGTAATTGATGGTATAACCTTGAGGCAATTTGATCTGGGCTGCAATTTTATCCTGAGCTTCTTTTACAAAACTACCCTGGTCTCTTCCTTTGATGTTCGTGCGTATGGTAAGCAATCGTTTGCCATCTGCGCGATAGATATTTGTTTGACCTGGAGTAAACGCGATATCCGCCAATTGACTCATGGGAATCAATGCGCCGTTTGGGGCCGGTACTTGCAGGGAACGGATCACATCAATGTTGTTTCTGTTTTCCGGAAAAAAGCGAACAACAATGTCGTAACGTTTTGCCTGGTTGTACAAGGTAGAAATGTACTTGCCACCGATGGCGGCTTCAATCATCGTTTGTATATCGGCCACATTGATGCCGTAACGCGCAGCCTGTTTACGGTTGATTTCGATGGTCAGCTGATCTTGCTGCCCCTCTTGTTCCATACCTGTAGAGGTAGAACCTTCTATTTGTTTTACGATGGCAACAATACTGTCCGCTTTGGTGCGCATAAATACCAGATCGTCTCCGACAATATTGATGGCAAGATCCGCAGCGGATCCGTTTACAATTTCTGTTACCTGATCAATGATGGGCTGGCCAAATGATAAATAGGCTCCAGGTAATTCACGTTGAAATTCTGTGCGCAGGACCTGAATCAATTCTTCTTTCGTAGTGTCCTCTACCCATCCTTTGTAATCCTTCAGGATCATGAGGATCTCTGTACGATTGGAAGGGAAGGGATCTGTACCGTCATCGTTTCTGCCGCTTTGTGTGATGATGCTTTCAATCTGCGGATGGCGGGCAGCGATCTCCCGGATTTTCGGTGCTATTTTTTGATTCTCAGTAATGTTTGTTCCGGCCGGTAAAAAGGAACGCATAAAAATAGATCCTTCATCCAGTGTCGGCAAAAACTCTGTTCCAATCTTAGCTGCTAATCCCATCAGGATAAAAACAATGGCAAAAGCGGAGAGGACAACCACTTTATAATGTGCCATGATTTTTCCAATCGTGTCTTCGTATTTTTTCTCGATCCATAATAAAGGTGAATACTTACGGACCAATTGCGTTTTCTTACTTTCAGGAACTTGTACTTCGTGCGGATGATCGAATCTCTTGTGGTAGATAATAGAAATTAAAACCGGAATTAAAGTCAAGGCACAAATCAAAGAGCCTATCACCGCGAAGGCCAGCGTTAGAGCCATCGGAGAAAAGAGCTTGCCCTCCACTCTCTGCATGGTAAGAATAGGAAGGTAAGCCAATATGATGATCAGTACAGAGAAGAATATTTCACGGCCTACTTCTTTGGCGGCATTGGTCGTTACTTTTATAATGCCTTCTTGTCTTTCCGATGGGGTAAGGTGTTTAAATTTATGAATCAAATGTGCCGCCATCACACAGGCTCCATCTACGATGATCCCGAAATCAATCGCTCCCAAAGACAACAGGTTGGCGGGGATGCCGCTGATTTTCATCAGAAGAAAAGCAAACAACAAAGCAAATGGAATAGTGAGTGCTACGACCATGGCACTGCGTACATTTCCTAAAAATAAAATGAGGATAATCAAGACAATGCTTACGCCTTCGAAGAGTGTGTGTGAAACCGTCGTCAGTGTATAATTCACCAAAGTGCCGCGATCATAAATTACGCGCAGCTTTACATCTTTAGGCAATTCATTGGTTTGCAAGTCTGCGATTTTCTGAGACATTGCTTTCAATACTTCCGTGGGATTTTCTCCTCGGCGTATAGAGATCACTCCTTCTACACCGGAACTCACATCGATGTCTTCCGCAGGAATGGCATAGCCTAAGATTCCTTGCGGCTGTGGTGGATTGACTTCCACACTGGCTACATCTTTCAGGTATACCGGTGATCCGTGCACATTGCTCAAGACGATGTTCTGTATGTCTTCTGAGCTTTTAATCGCTCCCAAACCACGTACAGCAAAACCCTGACCGCCTCGCTCTATAATATTTCCTCCGGTATTTAAATTGTTGGATTGCACGGAGGAAATAACCTGCTGCAATGTTAGTCCGTATTTTCTAAGTTTATCCGGAGACGTTAAGATATGATATTGTTTGACCGGTCCACCGAACGTAATGATATCTGCCACGCCCGGTGTTTGCAATAAATAAGGCCGGATCACCCAATCCTGCAGATCACGCAATTGCATGGGCGTATAGGTAGGAGGAGCAACGACCACATAACGGAAAATTTCTCCTACAGCAGTAGTCAAGGGACCCATCTCCGGTGTCACACCTTCCGGTAATTCTGCCGTTGCTAAACGCTCGTTGACTTGTTGTCTGGCAAAATAATCGTCGGTACCGTCTTTGAAATTTAACTGCACTACGCTCAATCCGAAAATCGTACGGCTTCTTCTGGAGATGACATTGGGTACGTTGTTCAATGCACGTTCCAAAGGAACAGTGACCTGCTGCTCTACTTCTTCGGCTGCACGTCCTTCGTAATTGGCAATGACAATCACGTTGGTATCGGCAATATCAGGGTAAGCTTCTATTTTAATCAGTTTAAAACTTATGAATCCAATGATCATTAACGCCGCGGAGGCGATAATGATGATCCATCTGTTTTTAAGGGCTAGCGTAATTATTGTTCCAATCACTTGTTAAACTATTTATTCAATGTTCAGAAATTAATAACCAAACGATAAGCCTTTCAACTGCATCGCGCCTTTTGTAATGACTTTGTCTCCCACATGCAATCCTGAGAAGATAATGATGCGGTTGTTGATTTGCTGACCGCTGATGATTTCTCTTCGTTCGAATTGAGTGGTGCTGGTTTGAACAAACACATAATTTTTTCCCTGCACGGTAACAATGGATGTATTGGGAACGGATAATAAATCTCCTTCACTCAGACCAAAAGAAACAACGGCAAACATTCCTGCCTTGAAACGGTTGTTGCTGTTGGGCAAGCTGATTCTCATCTTCACCATGCGGGTCAGGTTGTCAACTACGTTTCCAAAATCTTCAATTTTACCGGAGAAGCTTTCATCCGGAATGGAAGAGAATTGAACTTTGCAGGTGCTTCCGATTTTCATTTTATTGATTTGACTTTCCGGTATGTCGCAAATCATCCAGATGTTTCCAGCTTTCGCTTTCAATAACGCGTGCGGATCAAAACCCGCCAGTTTCAATTTAGCTTCCTGTTCAATGATGGCTGCTTTCTCGTTTTGCAAATTGGTTTCTTCCGCTGCCAAATCCGTTTGTGCTTCGAGCACATCCTTTCCTGTGGCCGCGCCATTGTGCTCCAGGTCTTTGTAGCGCTCCAGGTTTATCCTCTTTTGTTTGATGTTGACATTCGCAATTTGGTTGATGTTGATCTGGTGTTGAATAAAGGTGGTGTAATTTCCCGTCAGATCAGGGTTATCAAACAATACCAGGTTGCGGGATGAGTTTTCTTCCGATTTGATAATCGTTGCCGCTACTTTTGCCGGTGCTGTAAATTCCGCTGACAGATTTTCTACTTTTATTTCTTCTGTTTGAAAGAAATGAAGTGTGGCTGTATCGTTTGGAAATTCAATCACGCGACCTTGTTCCTTGATTTCGGCTTTGTGATTGACAGGCTTTTCTGTGGTGCTTGCTTTCTCTTTACAACTGGTGAAGAGAAGAACGAAGGCGATAAAATAGAGAGGCTGCTTCATTTTTATTGAGCTAACTGGTTGATCAATCCGGTGACAAATAATAATTCGATGGTGGCTTTGCGGTATTCCATTTCGGTGTCGTAATACTGCTGTCTGGTATCCAACCAGCTGCGTTGTGCCTCCAGCAAGTCAATGATTGTTGTACCTCCCTTGAGGTAGGCATAGCGAACACTGCTCAGGATACGTTCTGATTGAACCAATATTTTTTTATAATGTTCGATGTTTTTCTGTTGCGTGAGGTAGGTGCCATAGGCATTGGAAACTTCTATCTCTATCGTTTTTTCAATTGTTGTCAGGTTTTGTTGTGTTTGTGCTTTCAGGTACAAAGATTTTTTAATCTCTCCCTGGTTTCTGGAAAAGAAAGGGAGATCTATCGTTCCATAAAAACCCACATACGGAATCGTGTTTTGCGGATTGTAAATCATTCCCAACTCCGGCTGCGGCAAAGCCAATGACTTCTGAAGTTTCATATTGGTGTTCGCCAGTTCAATGTTTCCCTGAGCAACCTGAAGGTCCGCTCTTTTAGCATAGGCTTCTTTAATCAGACTATCCAGCTGAGCCGGTAAAGAAAGTATCAGCGAGCTGGAAGTATCAATAGCTACGCTATCCGTCACACCCAATTCCAGTTTAAGTTTTTTCAACTCGTTACTGTAATTGCGTTCGGCTGTTTCAATTTGAATTTCATATTGATCGGCCAGCAATTCCGTGCGGAGCAAATCGGATTGGGTGATTACCTGTTTTTCGTAACGCAGTTTATTAATGTGCGCCAGAGAGTCAATGTTTTTGTTGGCCAGCAATAGAATATCCAACTGCTTTTGTGCAATCCACACTTCCAGCCATTTATTGGCTACATCATGAAAAAGGTTTCTTTCTGTCTCTGTATAGTTTTTTTGAGAAAGCGCATAGCTTTGTTGCGCATAACCTACTTTGTACTGACGTTGAGAAGGCAGCTGAAAGGTTTTCGTCAATTGCCACCATACCTGCTGGTTCTTGGCATTACCCCAGCCTGTATTGGGCGCGAAGTGATCCTGATTGACCAACTGTAGCGTCTGATTATTCAATGTCAGGTTTGGCCGGAGCTTGGCGGTGATGATATCACTCTCCGCAATGTTCATGTTGTATTGCTCGGCTTTGAGCACAGGATTGGAAGACCTCGCTTGTTGCAAAGCTTTTTGCAGGCTGAGTGTATTCTGCGCCATCGACTTTTGAAAAGTAAACAGGTAACATACCGCACACAGCAGAAAAATAGCGGAAACTCTCATGGTGTTTTTCTTTTAAAAGGGCAATTACTATAAATAATTATATACCGGAACAAGCTTTGTCTACGCTTCATTCTGTTACTTACTTATGATGCCTTTCAAAAATAAAGAAGGCTTCTGTAGCAATCTTGTAGAGGACAAATAAAAATGCTGTTTCCTACTTGACGATTTTCTTTGTTTCCCTGCCTACTTCCTTGCCTGTTCGTTTTGCTTCCCTTCCGACTTGTTTTGCCGGCTTTTTGAAAGCATGACCTATATCCTTGCTGGTCTTCCCAATATCCTTGCCGACTTTCTTACCGGTGTGTCCGATCTCCTTGCCCGTTTTCTTTACTTCTGCCTTTGTACTTTGAGCATGGACGGCACAATGAAGTAAAAAACTAAAAAAAATAATGGAGTAAAAACGGTTCATGGTTACGATTTAATTTTACAAAAATAGAGTTTGGTCGGAGATTTCCAATTTACAGGATTGGTCTTCCTGCTAGACTGCCTGTTTTATTCCAAAGGCCTTTCCCTTATAAGTTATAATTTTTTCCGCTTCTACAGCCAGAAAAATCAATGACGGAGGAATGAAACATATTCCAACTTCCAATAAAGTGAGCGCTTTGGTTCTGAAAATATCCTGCATAAATGGAAGATAAACGAGGGCGAGCTGTGCGATGATGGTGATAACGATACAAAATAGCAACGGCAAATTGCTCCACAGTCCATGTCTCAGTATAAGGGTTGATTCACTTCGGATAGCAAAAACATGGAACAACTGTGTAAATGACAAGGTACAGAAAACCATGGTTTGCCAATGATCCTTATCGTTCTCTATGGCGTAATACTGAACGGCTACGCACATCAAGCCAATCAATAAGCCCACCCATAAAATATGAATGCCAACACCATGTGCAAAAATACTTTCCGAAGGACTTCTGGGCGGGCGATTCATGTTGTTTTTTTCGGCTGGTTCATTCGCCAAAGCCAATGCGGGTACTCCGTCTGTCACAAGATTTACCCATAAAATATGGATGGGTAAAAGAGGAATGGGTAACCCTAAAAGAGGCGCCAGCAGGATTGTCCAGATCTCACCGGCATTGCCAGTCATGATATACCGGATGAATTTGCGAATGTTATCAAACACCCTTCTTCCTTCTTCCACCGCTTTGATGATGGTCGAAAAATTATCATCCAGCAAGATCATATGTGCAGCCTGTTTGGAGACTTCTGTCCCTGTAATCCCCATGGCAATACCAATGTTTGCCTTTCGTAAGGATGGTGCATCATTGACTCCATCACCGGTCATCGCTACGTAGTGTCCTTTGGTCTGAAGTGCAGTAACAATGGTCAGCTTCTGTTCCGGACTTACTCGTGCATACACTTTAATGTGTTCTATTCGCTCTTGCAATTGTTCGGGACTAAGGGTACTCAGTTCTTCTCCTGTCATCACCTGATCTGCTTCATCTCTTAAGATGCCAAGATCCTTTGCTATTTTTTGTGCCGTCTTAGGGTAGTCGCCTGTAATCATTACAGGTACAATGCCTGCTTGTCTGCATTGCTGGATGGCTTCCTTGGCTTCTTTCCGGGGAGGATCAATCAGTCCTGCAATGCCGAGGAATGTCATGTTGCTCTCCATCTTGTCAAGGCTTTGCTGCTGTTCGCCTTCATTGACAATTTTATAGGCATAGGCCAACACGCGCATACCCTCCTCCGCCATTTTCTCTGTTTCGCTCAGTATGGTTTCCTTCTTTTGACCGACCAGTGACAATACGCTTTCTGTAGCTCCTTTAACAACAACAAGGTAGCGTTCTTTGAAGCGATGCACGGTAGTCATCATTCTACGCTCGCTGTCAAAAGGCAATTCATGTACACGCGAAAATGAGCTTACATCCCGGTCCCCAATCTTCTGCCTACCATGTTCTACTAAAGCCAGTTCTGTAGCATCGCCGATTCGCTCGCCCTTTTCGTTCTGATGCGTATCCTGATTGAGTAGCAATGCGAGGTGAAACAACTGTTCCACTGTGAATTCATCCTCCGCTTTTTTATCTTTATCCAGTAACCATGATTGCTGAAATGTCATTTTGTTTTGCGTCAGGGTGCCGGTTTTGTCTGTGCAGATATAAGTGACTGAACCCAGTGTCTCCACTGCAGGAAGTTTACGGATGAGTGCTTTTTTCTGCACTAATTTTTTTGCCCCCAGTGCCAAAGCGATCGTGATGACAGCAGGCAATGCTTCCGGTATCGCTGCAACAGCGACGGAAATGGCGGTAAGCAACATTTGCAGGTGATCTTCTCCTCGCAAAACTCCGATGCCATAAATGGCAGCACAAATAGCCAATATCACAAAAGCCAGTTTCTTGCTGAAGTCTGCCATTCTTTTTTGTAATGGTGTCTGGGATTCTGATTGCTGAAGCATTCCGGCAATCTTACCCATTTCCGTTTTCATACCTGTTTCCACAACCAATCCTGTGGCTCTGCCATTACTCACTATGGTTCCTTTAAAGGCTATATTGAAACGATCTCCTAACGAAGCTTTTTCATTTTCTATTACTTCCGCATGCTTATCTACCGCGTGCGATTCTCCGGTGAGCGAGGCTTCTTCTATTTTAAACGCGTATGCTTCGAGTAGTCGCAGATCAGCAGGTACTATATCACCTGCCTCCAGCAATACGATATCACCGGGAACCAATTGTCCTTCTTCTATTTGTTGACGCTGCCCGCTTCGTAAAACCTTGGCGTGCGCGGAGGATAATTTATTTAGTTCTTCGATTGCTTTTTCTGCTCTGTATTCCTGTAAGAAACCCACAGCCGCGTTGAGTACAATGATAACAAGAATCACTAGTGCATCACTGACTTCTCCTACGGCAGTAGAAACAATTGCCGCAACAAACAAGATGATAATCATCAACTCTTTGAATTGAGCCAGAATAATAAGCCCAACAGATTTTTTGTTTTTCTCTTCTAGTTTGTTTGCTCCATGTTCGAGTATTCTCTTCTCCGCTTCCTGCGTATCCAAGCCCTTATCTGAGGACGACAATTGCTCCAGTGCTTTTTCTTTGGTGATGCTGTGCCAATTCATAATGTATCCATTTATGTGGGCATGCCATGCATGCCGGAACAAGGTATGATGATTTGTTGATTAAAATTGATCCACAACTTTTAAAGAATAAAAGTCCATTTGTGGATGTGTGATCTCCGTAAAAATTCTTACTGGGACAAATTAAGCCAATGCAGGAGTTCCTTCTTCCTTTGATAATTCAAAAAAGAAAGTGGCTCCCTGCTCTTCTTTTGCGTCCGCCCAGATTTTACCGCCGTGCTTTTTAATGATGCGATGCACGAAAGACAAGCCGATCCCAATGCCTTCATACTTTTCCTGCGAATGCAGGCGTTGAAAAATTTTAAATAATTTGTCTGCATAATGCATGTCAAATCCTACTCCATTGTCTTTGATACAATATATGATAGTCTTTGCTTTCTCTTCTGCCCCGATTTCAATGACTGCCTTTTCCTTATACTTCGTGTACTTGACAGCATTAGAAATCAAATTGATCCAAACCTGTTTCATGAGTATACTGTCTGCTGCTGCGTCTGGCAAAGGATGAACGATAAATTGTATGTCTCTTGTTTTTTCTTCTTCTTTTATAGTCGCTATTAAATCCTTTACCATTTTTGACATAGAAATCTTTTGGTAAACCAATTCTTTTTTGCCCATTCGGAAAAACTCCAATAACTCTTTGATGAGTTTTTCCATGTTTTGCGTTTTACTCAACAGCTTTCCCACTAATCTTTTTCCTCCTTCATCCAATTGGTTGGCATAATCTGTTTCCAGCATGTCCGTGTACAATTGAATGGAACGAAGAGGCGCACGCAAATCGTGGGAAATAGAATAGGAAAAGGCTTCCATCTCTTTGTTTGCCTCTTCCAATTGCTGCGTACGTGACACAACACGTTGCTCGAGCTCGTTGTAAAGTTTTATGTTTTCCAGCGTCACGGCGGTAACATCCGCTAAAGATTGCAACAGCATCACTTCTTCCGCTGTAGCGGCATGTTGATGGCCCCAGTAATTACCTATTGCACCTACAGGGTCTATCGTTCGAATGGGCACCATTACTAAGCTTTTTACAAAAGTAGGTTTGTAAGCCTCCTGAGGAATACGCTCATCCAATGTGATGTCTTCAATGATGACTTGCTCGCGATGAATCATGGACCATCCACTGATGCAATCCTTTATTGGAAAACGAAGACCTTTCCACAAAGGGCCAATGGCATCTTCGTCTGCATAAAAACACTGGTCACCATCGCGCAAAATAAATGTTGCACCATCTGCTCCGGTTAATTCTCTTGCTGCCGATCTCACAATGGCCATGACGGTATCAAGGTCACGAGCCAGGGAGAGCTGCTGCACAGCAAGGACCAAGCGTTCCATACTATTTTTAGTCTTTGTTTGCACGTTTCAGATCATGGTGTCCGATCTCGCCTTCGGACAGTGTATATGAATATAGCATAAAAATCCATCGTTCAATCATGAGTGCCAGGCAAAGAACTATTTTTTATTTTGAAAATCAGTTTGTTGTTGTAGAATTTGTTCTACAATCTTCTTGCCGCATGCTCTATTGGGTGCAGAAGAATGATCTGAAAAAGAGATCATCATATTACCAATCTTATAGTTATCATCCAATCTTGGTGTTTGAGGCACACCACCTACAAGGGGTATATAAAAATAAAGTTTGCGCATGTGGTAATCGTCTTTGTGCGCGCTGGATCTGGAGTTGTGCAAATTGATTTGACTCAATAGAATTTCCTTTTCACTCACCTTTATCTCACTGAAACTACCCGGACGATAATCGTCTCCCGCCGCGCAGTATTGGGCAACTCCAGCAATTTCATCTGCCATATTGATATAGCCGGTCACTATTTCATCGTGGTACCAGGTGTTGTTCGGCTCCTTGTGCCAATGCACATCGTGCAGGACTTTGTTGCTCTTGATTTGTTTTTCCAGCGCTTCTTTTTCAGATTCCTCTTCGCAATAGACATTCGTCAAATTGACTTTGTCTCTCTGAATTTCAAAGGTAATCTGAACAGCTAATTGTCCGCCTTCTTCGGATTCATTCTTTGATACTTTATTAAGTTCAAGCTTAATGAAATTGTATTGACTGCTTAAACTTTTTGTCCATACCGAATCTGATTTTTCCTTACTTGCTTTTTCATACAACTCATCCAATAAGTTTTGATAAGGACTGAGGTTGTATAAGATTTCGATGGCTTTCATGTGTGGTTATTTATTAGCAGATCAAAATAGAAAAAGCATTTGAAGAATATTCAAATTGTTGGTTATTAAATACGGTCTCGTCTCAAAATCTGCTAAATAAGACTTTCTATTATTCTTTTAATTGCTCTTTTTCTTTTTGTGCGGTGGACGTCCAGGAAAAGAGCGAATGTGTGTTGACATTCCTATCAATTAACTGCGTGCCCTATAAAGAACCACAATGTCAACACACATTGCTTTTGGTGGCTCCCTTTTCTTTTGTTACTTTTCTTTTGGGTGAGCAAAAGAAAAGTAAAGGGGAATGAAAAGAAATCTTCTAATAAAAAAGGGTTAGTTTTTCAACTAACCCTTTAACCAATGCTCTTCTAAAACCTATTTCTCATCATCCAATTCATCCTCTTCCATGGTTGGCATAGAAAACATAGAACTCAATAAATCTTTAAACTGTGCACCCGTTTCTAATTCGTGTTTGCTCAGCATACTGTATTCAGCCAAACCATACAGGGCGAATTCCATCAGGAATAATTTTTCTTCTTCCGATTTGTCCTTTTGATAGAATTCTACCAAATCTTTCAATCCCGGAATCGAAGCCAATGTTTTTGCATATTCTGCCCCTTTCAAATCGTGCAGCAAGTCCACCATGTTTCCTTTTTCAAACCAACTGGTAATCGCTTTGTAGGGATTTGGTTTGTTCTTTAGTTTTTTAATTTCTAAAGGATTCGGGAAATAATTGATGAACTGTGTGCGAATCGCTTTGCTGATCAGGTTGTGTGCAATGTTGTTGCTGCCTTCCTGCTCACCTTCGTATACTAATTCGATCTTTCCTGTTATGCTTGGAATAGCTCCGGCTAAATCGGATATTCTCAACACTGTTTTTTCTTCGCCGTTGATCAAGGCACGACGCTCTGCAGTGCTGATCAGGTTTTCATAGGCAGAGATGGTAAGACGTGCAGACACACCGCTCTTGGCATCCACAAATTCACTGGTTCTGGCTTCCATCGCGATTTGTTCGATGAGGTCTTTTGTCAATTCAAATTGGCCGACTCTTTCCAATTGTTCTTTTTTGAAATCCGCTTCCTGTCCTGTGATCTTTCTTCCGATCTCAATAGACTTCGGATAATGTGTAATGATCTGACTATCGATACGGTCTTTCAAAGGCGTGACGATACTTCCTCTGTTGGTATAATCTTCCGGGTTGGCAGTAAATACAAATTGGATGTCCAAAGGCAACCGCAATTTGAATCCACGGATTTGTATGTCGCCTTCTTGTAAAATATTAAAAAGTGCTACTTGTATCCTCGCTTGTAAATCAGGCAATTCGTTGATGACAAATAATCCCCTGTGCGCACGTGGAATCAAACCATAGTGAATCACACGTTCGTCTGAATAAGGAAGTTTTAATGTCGCTGCTTTGATCGGATCTACATCACCGATCAAATCCGCAATGGAAACATCGGGTGTAGCCAGTTTTTCTGTATAGCGCTCGTCACGGTGCAACCAGGCGATGGGGGTCTTGTCGCCGTGTTCAGCAATTTGTTGAAAGCCGAAACTAGAAATCGGATTCAACGGATCATCGTTCAATTCAGATCCTTTGATGACCGGTACATATTCATTCAACAACTTCACCATCATACGCGCCAGACGGGTTTTTGCCTGCCCACGTAAACCCAGAAAATTGATGTTGTGGCGGGAAAGTATTGCGCGTTCAACTTCCGGAATAACCGTGTCTTCGTATCCCCAGATGCCGGCGAAAACAGATTTTTTTTGTTTTAACTGAGCAATTAAATTGTTTCTCAATTCTTCTTTAATACCTATGGGTTCGTAGCCTGCTGCTTTGAGTTCGCCGAGTGTGGTAAGTTGCGTCAGTTTATTGGAAGGAATGTCGTAATAATTCATATAAAATTTTATTGTGGAATAAGGATTAATTTTGTCTATTGTTAGTAGAGTTAAGCTTATAGGGAAGAATATAGAGTTGGGCGTGTCCCTTCGGGTCGGGCTTTCGCCACTCGCTTTTTTCTTTGAATCAAACGCTAAACATTTTACATCCAAAGAATCAAAGAAAAAGAGCTCAGACAAGGAGCATCAATCCCTCACGCAATTCGCACCGAGATTTTGAATAATCTACCTTTTCTTTCTGTTCTTCTTATAATCTTCAAAGATCAAATCACCCAAGCCATTGAGGTCGCTATAGTAAGCGCGGCCGTTATTGACATCGGTAAACTCTTTAACAAATTCTTTTAAGTAAGGATCTGAGGCAATCATGAACGTCGTTACGGGAATTTTCAGGCGACGGCATTGTGCGCCGAGGTTCAAGGTTTTATTCAGGATTTGCGGATCTAAACCAAAACTATTTTTATAGTAGTTGATCCCTTGCTTCATGCACGTCGGCTTGCCGTCTGTGATCATGAAAATTTGCTTATTCTTGTTTTTTCTTCTCCGCAGCAGATCCATCGCTAGTTCTAAGCCCGCAATAGTATTGGTATGATAAGGTCCCACTTGTAAATAAGGCAGGTCTTTGATTTCTATCTGCCAGGCATCGTTACCAAAAACAATGATGTCCAGTGTATCCTTCTTGTAATTTTTTGTGATCAGTTCTGCCAAAGCCATCGCCACCTTCTTCGCCGGTGTGATGCGGTCCTCTCCATACAAAATCATCGAGTGACTGATGTCAATCATGAGCACGGTCGATGTTTGTGTTTTGTATTCGTTTTCGATGACTTCCAAATCATTTTCCGTCAGCATGAACCCGCCCATGCCGTTATTGATTTGTGCGTTGCGCAAAGAGTCCGTAATTGAAATCTGATCGATGCCGTCGCCGAATTCAAAGGCGCGGTGATCGGAACCTTGTTCATCACCCACACCAGTATAGTTCGTAGAGTGACTACCCTTGCCGGATTTTTTAAGTTTGCCGAAAATTTCATCCAGTGCACTGGTTCTGATTTTCTGCTCGCTCTTCGGTGTGATTTTAATTTCACCTTTCTCTCCACCTTCTGAAATATATCCTTTGCTTTTCAGGTCCTCGATGAAATTGCCGATGCCATATTCTTTATCTGTGAGGTTATATTGCTTGTCGAGGTTCGTTAACCAGCTCAATGATTCTGCCACATCGCCACCACTCATGGTCACGAGTTCCAAAAATATTTTCAGCAAGTCATCAAATTTGTTTTCCTCCTTGGTTTTAGGAGGAATGTATTCTGTGAAACGGTAGCCTACCATGCTGCGATTGGATTTGGGTAAATGTTTTTCTGTAACAGTTTTTAGGGCCTTTTTGTTTCAACGAGCCAATAATTGACAACGTCGATGTATACGAAAGGATGCATTGTCAATTATACATTGTATTTGCAGGCCCAATCCACCATAGCTCCCAAAATAGGAGTCAGTTCCAGGCCCTGAGCCGATAAACTGTATTCTACATGCGGCGGTACGACCGGCATAGCTTTGCGATGCACCAAGCCATCTGCTTCCAGTTCCTTGAGGTGTTGAATCAGCATTTTTTCACTGATGTTGGGAATCGCTCTTTTCAATTCACCATAGCGTTTGGTACCACCCATGAGCTGAAAAATGATTAATGGCTTCCATCTTCCACCTATTCTACTCAAGGTGAATGTGACAGGACAAGATGTAAGTGCTTGTTCTTTATTAAGTTGATTAGTAGATGAAAGTTTTATAGCAGTCATATCTATACCTACTTTAGGGTGAGTACTTGTATAAAAGTAAGTACAAATATACATTTGTTCATCAATCAACCAAAACAATTTCAACTTATGAAATACATCATCACAGGATCACTCGGAAATATCGGCAAGCCCTTGACTCAGAAATTAGTAGAGGCTGGCCATGACGTCACTGTCGTTACGTCTAAAGAAAATAGAAAAGCGGAAATCGAAGCATTGGGTGCCAAAGCAGCTGTTGGTTCAATCTCTGACGTGGCTTTCTTAACGAACACTTTTAAAGGAGCGGATGCCGTTTATGCCATGGTTCCTCCAACGCTTGAGCCTTCCGATTGGAAGGGTTATATCGGTAAAATGGGACAAAATTATGCCGATGCCATAAAAGCTGCTGGCGTTAAAAAAGTTGTTCATTTAAGCAGCATCGGCGCGCACTTAGCTGAAGGCGTAGGACCGGTAAGTGGTATACACCGTTCGGAAGAAGCGTTGAACAAACTGGAAGGTGTCGACATCAAACATTTACGTCCAGGGAATTTCTACACCAACTTCTACGGCAACATCGGAATGATCAAAGGTGCCGGAATCATCGGAGGTAATTATGGTGAAAATACCAGCATTGTTCTAGTACATCCGACAGACATTGCTACGGCAATTTTTGAAGAATTAACTAGTCTCTCCTTTACAGGCAAAACCGTTCGCTACGTAGTAAGCGACGAACGTACAACAACAGAGATTGCTAAAGTATTGGGTTCAGCCATCGGTAAAGCAGATTTGCCATGGATCAATTTCAGTGACGAAGATGCTTTAGCCGGTGCAATTGGAGCAGGTTTGCCGGAAGAGATTGCTAAAAACTACATCGAGATGGGAACATCCATCAGATCAGGAAAAATGTTTGAAGATTATCGTAAACATCCAACAACGCTTTCTAAAATCAAACTGGAAGATTTTGCGAAGGAGTTTGCGGGGGCGTATAATGCTTAGTTGTTAGTTGTTAGTTGTTAATTGTTAGTTGTTAGTTATAATAATAATTTTTGATTCTATTATAACTTGTACTAAGGAATGGTGCGGCTGGCGTCCAGGAAAAGAGCGAATGTTTGTTGACATTCTCATCAATTAACTTCGTGTCCTTTAAAGAACCGCAATGTCAACAAACATTGCTTTTGGTGGCACCCTTTTCTTTTGTTACTTTTCTTTTGGGTGATCAAAAGAAAAGTAAGAGGCTTGCATGAAAATTTAATTTAAATAAAAAGAGCTCTCGTAGTGTTACGAGAGCTCTTTACTTTAAAAAACTAATTACTTATTCTGCATCTGCAAGTTCAAGTCCTTCGCAGCTTTCAAGGTCATGATCTCCATGAAATTGTGCGCTGCGTTGTAACCGCCACCGGTGCCGCCGCCACCCATCATGTAGGTAGGCGCTACTTGTCCCTGGTAGGCAGCAAAAGCGCTGGCCCATGATTTTTGAACTTCGATGTAAGCGTTCAATTTTTTATCCAGGGCACCGTCGGCCTGCATGACACGGGCTTTAGAATACGCCTCAGCATCCGCTAACTCTTTGATCTTTTTCGCTTCCAGTACGGCCCCTTCGTAAGCAATTTTTTGCTGAATCTTATCTTGCTCCGCAATCATTACTTTCGTTTGCGCTTCTACTACCTGGCGCGTCTGTTCTTGCTTCTGCGTGTACTCAATCTCTACGAGCGCCTGTTCACCTTTCGCTTTCGCTGTCAGGGCCTGTTGTTGTGCCGTCATCAATTCTTGTTTCGAGACAGACGCTTTCGTTGCGGCGTCGATTTTCTTCGACAACATCATGTCTACTTTTTCTTCGTAGTCTACGTCTGTGATGGCAGCATCAGCTACTGTAATACCATACTCTTTGATCGACGACACTTTGCGTTTCGGTACTTTTGTTACAGGATCGTATTGGATTTTTGTTTCGTAGATGCGTTTGTTTTCTTTTTCCAAACTGTCATATACAATCTTTTCCTGCACACTCAGCAAGTATACACCTTCTTTCAATTGATCTCCGAAATCCTGTGCCATCTGCGCACGGCCACCACCGTAGTGCATTTCAGAGCTCATCAATTGTGCGGAAGACTGCAAACATTCTTTCGTGTAAGGAGCTAAACGTTTTGTTACCAAAGACAAAGGTGCACGGTGTGCATTGTGTAAGGCCACCATTTCCTTTTCGTCCTGTGGTAAAATATACTGTGTAATTCCCTTGATCGAAGAAGTGGTCGCGTCATTGAATCGCACAGAAATTTGTCCGATTTCAATACCATTATCAGCCAATTCATAATTTGGAATAGAGTCCTGGTAGACTACTGAAATCTGATTCGGCCATTCTTTTTCTTTAGAAAAAAAACCGGCGTAGAAAACTCCCGGCGCAAATTGTACGATCTGTGTACCGTCGGCACGCTCTACCACTGTTCTGTTACCCGCGTCATTCCAACTGAAAGGATTGACGATGGAAAATAAAACGAAAGCAAATATCAAAGCGATACCTACTATGATTGTTTTTTTGTAGTTCTGTATCATGTTTTAGCAGTTTAAATTAGTTGTTGTTGTCTTTATTATTGTCTTTATCTTTCATGGCTTTGGTAAGCAAGAGAACCAAAGCATAAGAAACAAAGCCGAATACGGCCATGAAGCCAATAGCTAACGCAAGTCTAATCATAGATTTTATAGGTTAATTGTTTGAAATACGAAGGAAGAAGAAACGAAACGACAAGGCCCTGGATCTTAACTTAAGAAGTTAAGCATGTTAAAAGTCGTGTTGGCAAAAGGCCTTAAAAGGTGTTACATCGTGTAGGTTAAAATCTTTTTGCAGTTTTGTTTTTAGTGCGCTGCATGGTGAAGATTAGACGACAAAAGATAAGGAAGGTTTATTCCTTTTTTCTGAAGTTTTATAATTGCCTTATAGTAAGGTTAATTTGATAAAAATGTTTGAGTGGTTGTATGATTGCGTTAGGGATTGAGCCATTGTGTGAGCTCTTTTTCTTTGATTTGCAGATGGATGTGTCCTTAAGGTATGATGCAAAGAAAAAAGCGAGTGGCGAAAGCCCGGCCCGAAGGGAACGCCCAAAGAAAACTTTATTGTTTGGATACTATCACTCTGTAAACAATCTTCCTAAAACTTGATTATAAATGATCTTTGTACTCTCAGGGATAAGTGCAAAGATAAAGAATATGGCGTTCCCTTCGGGCCGGGCTTTCGCCACTCGCTTCCCGCATATCGAACAAGTACTTATTACAACCTAAAGATGCGGGAGAGCTCAGACAATGGCTCAATCCCTAACGCAACCCGTATCCTTTATACTCTAATCTTGTGTTTCCACAAACTTATCTACGCATTCCAAAAAACAACCTGGATCAAGAAAACAACCAGTGACATCACAGCCATCAACGAAATGATCAGGAAAGCAATTCCTTTACTTTTTAGTTCTTCATGACCTGTTGGGATGATTTCAAATAAACGGAATAACGTTTTGGTTGCTCTCCAGGAAAAAACGATGAACAGCGCCAAAGACAAAAACAACCCACCGTATGCCGCCGCTGCCAATCCACCGGAAATTAAAAACGCCGTTAATAAAACCAATCCGCCTGCAGTGCCTCCGGAAATTAAAGCTGTTTTCGCTTTCATTCCAATAAAAATGACAGACACAATCCCGCTTGCAATTAGAAAGAAACCGTAAAATAAAAGCAGATGAACTAATGGACTACCGTACATGTCGAAGAAATTTTATCTCTAAATATAATGATCTTTTACGAATCACTTCATTTGCGTTTAAAAAAAGCTAAACCCTTGTAATTCACACCAAGTATTGAGTATTTTTCGCTTTCAAATGATTTCTATGAAACACTTCTTTCTATTTACTGCTTTTGTCATGTTAATGTATCCTGTTCATGCACAGGTTTCTCCTACCTTGATTCAAAAAGCACAACAGGCTTTATTGGATGCAGATTACACTACCGCTGCTTCCTTAGCCAGCCAGGGAATCAACAGCTCTTCTTCCAAAACAAGTCCCGAATACAGAGCGCTGGTAGATGTACTGATTGAATCCAAAATAGCTACGGACCAATTGGAAGAAGCAACTTCCGTTACTAAAAACTACATCGTTGTATTGAGCAGCGCTTACGGAAAAGAAGATACTTCACTTGTTTCTTATATCGCAGCCTTGGGTTCTATTTCTCAAATGAATGGCTATTATGAAGAAGCCATTGCTTTTTACGAACAAAGTGCCGATATCCTCCAAAAGAAATCGTTGACAAACACGCGCGACTATGCCGAACTTGAAAACAACATCGGCATGCTGTATTCTCAAACCGGAGAACTGGCAAAGTCTATCCGTGCATTAGAACTGAGCCGTGCTTTTTTTGACAAAGATCAGGAACACTACAAAGCGGAGTTAGCCATTATTTACAACAACCTCGGTGATGTCTACCATAATAAATACGATTATTCCAAAGCCAATCAATACTATAATTTGTCTTTGACCTTTTTTGAAAAACTAAAAGACGCCACTTCCCCTGACTACCTGAATACTTTGGGTAATTACTCTCTACTACTCCTTGATCGCGGACAGGAAAAGGAAGCGATTTCAAATTTGCTAAAGGATAAAAGTATTGCTGAAAAAACAGTAGGCAAGGATTCTCCCGAATACGCAGCCGCCGTGAATAATCTTGGACAAGCCTATAAGCAAGTGGGCAATTACAGTCTGGCTCAGGAGTATTTAACGGAAGCGTACGAAATCAAACGAAAAATTTACGACAAGGAACATCCCAGCAGGATGACAGCCGGGAACAACCTCGCTATGTTTTACTATAGCATCGGCCAATTGGACCGTGCCGAAATCATGCTGGATGAATTGGTCGACATACAAAAATCATTTCATCCTGATGACATACAACAAGAGTTGTTGTATGCTAATAATCTGTCAGCCGTTTATTTCGCTCAGGGAAAAATAAGCAAGGCACAACAGAAAGCACAACAGGTAGTAAAGGCCGTCGAGAAAAGTCAGGGGGTTAATTCCATTGAATATTTTCAAGCGATGAATGGCTACTCTGCTCTATTGCTGGAGGACGACAGCAAACTGGAAACCGCTTACCAAAACTATGTACAGTTAGGTAAACTCTATGCCGGTATAAAGGCCACGTTGCCGGTTGAAGATGCGATCACCTACCTCAATAACATAGGTTCTGCTGCGATGTATACCAACCGTCATAGCGAAGCAGTTGCAGATTTTCAAACCGGAATGAAACTGGCGGAAGAGCATTACGGTAAACAACACGATTATTATTATTTATTTAAATCCAATCTCGCATACGATTACAACCTTCAGGGTAAATACCAGGAAGCTGCTGTTCCTTTGTTAGAGAGTGCACAATTTCGTTTGGCAAAAGTCACGGAAGTTTTCCCCACACTGACAGAATTTGAAAAAGAGTTTTACCTGCAAAAGTCACAGGCTGATCTCGGTTATTATTATACCTTCTGCCTTAAAAACTACACGCAATATCCCGCACTCACCGGCGAAATGGCTAACCTTCGCCTGCAATCGAAATCACTGGTGATGCGATCGCTGAGTGAAACGAAAAAGAAAATTTTAAACTCTAATAATACGGCATTGATTGATCAATACCATCGTGTCATGGATGCTAAAAAAGAGTTGGCCAAATACAGGAGTTTAAGCAAAAGAGACTTGCATAAATTAGGTGTTGTACTGGAAACAGAATTTCAAAAAACAGAACAGCTGGAGAAAGACCTATATAAAAACAGCGAATACTTAAATGTCAAATCAGAAACACCGAATTGGAAATCAATCGCCAACGGACTAAAACCAACCGAAGCGGCCATAGAAGTCATTCGTGTAACGGATAACAACTATACACAATCACGCATCCTCTACTATGCCTTCCTTATTATTAAAAACGGACAAACGCAACCTGAACTGATTGTATTGAAAAACGGTCGCGAGTTAGAGAAAAAACAATACAACTCTTACCGCAACAACATCCAATATAAATTGGAAGACAAAAGTTCTTACTCCGCTTATTGGAGTGAAGTCGCTAAGAAATTAACCGGTGTCAATAAAGTTTATTTTTCTGCTGATGGGATTTATAATAAAATTAACCTAAACACGCTGTTCAATCCGGAAACACAAAAATACCTGTTGGAGGAGTTGGATATTGAAAACAAAGCCAGCCTCGGCAAACCAATTGGTGCACTGAACAAATCATCGAATGAAGCCTTCCTCATTGGTCATCCCAATTATTACCTGGATTTGAAAGAGGCACTGAACAATTACTCCAGAGGAAAAGAACCGGTGGCCAGAACAGTTACTTCCGATATCATGACCATTAATGATTTGCCGGGTACCAAAGAAGAGGTTTTAAAGATCGAAGAGATTTTAAAAAAATCACAATGGAAGGTAAATACCTTTACGGAAGAAAAAGCCATCGAGAACAAAGTAAAAAATTTGAATCACCCGCGCATTGTACACTTGGCCACGCATGGTTTCTTCGAGGAAAGCAGCAATGATTCTTTATCACAATACTCGCAAAATTATTTTATTGATCCTTTGTTGCGTTCGGGTCTTATCTTTTCGGGTGCTGGAGTTTCTTTATCTCCACATGAACTGGAAGACACGAAATTCTTTGACGACGGTATTCTCTATGCCAATGAAGCGTTATCACTGAATCTTACAGGCACAGAATGCGTGGTACTCAGCGCCTGTGAAACCGGTTTAGGAGAAATGAGAAATCAGGAAGGCGTCTACGGATTGCAAAGAGCATTCCTGATAGCCGGTGCCAATTCCGTGATCATGTCTTTATGGAGTGTGGACGACTTGGCAACGAAAGATTTAATGATTGCTTTTTATGGTCACTATACCAAAACAAATGACTTGCAGGATTCCTTCCAAAAAGCCATGTCTGAAATGCATCTGAAATACAAAGAGCCCTATTATTGGGGAGCTTTTGTGCTGAAGAAAAAGTAAAATAAAAAAAAGCCCGTTTGAAACGGGCTTTTTTTTATTTCGATTTTGTTTTAGGCGGAGCAACTACAGGAACAGGAAACTCTTTGAAGAGTCTTCTCATGTCAGAAGGGAGTTCGTATTCAAAACTTGATTCATCTGTCACCGTGCCTACAGACCAGCCTTTCCAAACCAATGTGTTTGTTTTTCGATCTATAATTAATATAGTTAGTGTTCCTTCTTCGTAAGGAATATCCTGATTGTTATAGCCAACAACTACCGGCACCGTATTGATATAGGAGTTGTTGTTATAGTATGAATTACGGTAAGAGTACATGTTGTTGTTATAAGCACCTCTAAAATTACCGTTGTAGTTATAGGGATAACCATATACCGGCGTGCTGACATGATCGACTTTATTGGCGACGTCTACATAGAAGTCAATCAATAAATCCGGCTCGTTGGTATCCACTTTATAACCACGTGATTTCAATTCACCGCTTCCCAGATTTTTAATATTGGTCTCCACAATTTGATTGTCGAAAGGACCATCATTTTTAGGATCGTGGGTTTTGGGTAACCAGGCAAATGTTTTGTAAGAGTTGAAATCTAAGGAACGGTTATAGTCCGAAGAGATGGACGTAGATGCGCAAGAGGATAATAATAAAATTATTAATCCCGGATAAACAAATAGCACCTTTTTCCTGGTGAGTAATCTCTTATTTCTTTCCATAGAGAAAAGATAATAAGTGATTCTGTTTCAATTCTGAGTAATTAATCTGCTTCTTTTATTCTTAAATAAGCGAACAATTGTACTCTTAGAAACAGCAGTCTATCAAATAGAAGATAATATCAGAATCATCAATCCCAGATAAACAAATAACGCTTTTTTCTTGGTGAGTAATCTTTTCTTTCTTTCCATACTATCAAAGTAACATGGAATTCTGTTTCAATTCTGAAGAATTACCGCTCCATTTTTGATTTAAAATTTTTCCAATACTTCCTTCCGTAACTGGTAAAAATCTCTTCTCCAGCTTTAATGTCCCTTATGGCGATCAAATAAACAATATCTCCCCTGCCACTCAATTGAATTTCTGAATTACTTCTGAATTTTGATCTGCCCAGTCCATGGGCATCATTAGCATATTTCGCAAAACATTCCACATGCATGGAATCCAGGATAGTGCCGTTGGACATGTTGATGAAATAACCGTCTTCTTTCTTCGCTGCTCTTAACTCTGCTTCTTCATAAGTCAATACTTCCCCTCTGAATAAAGCCACGAGCTCTCCTTTCTTTTTATCTGTGCGAAGAAACAAACCCTTACCGGAATCTGGAATTTGCGATTCCTTTACCAGTAAAAATTCTGCTTCCTGTTCATACAACAAATCAACGTACTGCATCTATTCTTCCTGATATCGTTGGAGTCTGTTTCTAAGCGTAGTCAATTCGCCCTGCATACTTTCAATCTGCTGCAACAGGTGCGTAATGGCTTCTATCCCGGGCAGGTTGATTTCCAACTCATCGTGCAGGTGCCAGATGCGTTCTATTTCTTTTATTTTTTCAATCGGGATATATTGTACTTCTTCCATCACAACAATTTCAATCAGGCCGTATTCCTGTAACGAATCAAAAAATGAAACCTCAATGTTGTAATGCGTAGAAACTTGTTGAATAGAGATCAGGGATTCCTTTTTCATACTATTGTTTGTTTGCCAGCTCTCTGAATAATTCTTTTTCTTTTTCTGTCAGGTTGGTAGGGAGTTTCACCTGATAGGTCAGGTACAAATCGCCGAATTGCCCGTCCTTCTTGTATACTGGAAAGCCTTTGCCTTTTAGTTTTACCTTGCTTCCGTTTTGCGTTTCCGGCTTTACCGTCAATTTGACTTTGCCGCCGTCAAAAGTATCTACCATGAGCTCTCCACCCAAGACAGCGGTATAAAGATCTAAATCCACATTGGTATAAAGATCATTTCCATCGCGTCTGAACATGGTGTCATTGGTAATGGTAAAGGTAATGTACAAATCGCCGCTAGGGCCTCCATTGGCGCCCGGGCCGCCGTGACCAGGAATCTTGATGGTTTGTCCGTTCTCTATACCAGCGGCTATCGTGATGCGAATATTCTTGTCAACTTTGATGGTTTGCTGATGTGTCGTGTAAGCGTCACGTAAAGACAATTGAAGTTCTGCCTGAATATCCTGTCCGCGAAATTTCGGTTGTGCGCCTCTTCTTCCCCCGCCGCCAAACATGGATTCGAAATAATCCGAAAAATCATCTCCGCCCATCGAACCTGAAAAGCCCTGTCCTCCGCTACTACTCTGCTGCCTTTGCTGTTGACGTGCCTGTTCATATTGCTCGCCATGCTGCCAATCCTTGCCGTACTTGTCATACTTCTTTCTTTTCTCCGGATCACTTAATACTTCATTCGCTTCGTTGATCCGCTGAAACGTTGCTTTTGCTGCGGCATCATTCGGATTCAAATCCGGATGGTATTTCCTGGCCAGCTTGCGGTATGCTTTCTTGATGTCCGCATCTGTAGCGTTTTTATTCAGCTCCAGTGTCTTGTAATAATCGATGAACTCCATGTGTTTTCTTCTCCTGGACCCAAAGTAATGAATTTTTGAATCAAGGGAAATAGTAATGAATCAATCCTTCTACTAAGTATGAGTAAATAAATGCCCACTACGTATGGGCATATGTGCTTCAATAAGCTTTCTCGGGCCCGTCTCCATCTCTCTGTTATGGTCTTAGGAGTTATACCATTTCTCTGCATGGTTCTTGAAGAATTGAACAGGGCATATGCCCTGTAATTATACTTTTATTCATGGAACTACCTCGTAGCAGTGGTGTCATTCTCCACATTTCTTCTTTATATACACCACATGGAATCGGTGATTTCGGGCCATCGGCTTATATGTTTGCTGATTTTCTTGAACGCACAGGGATTCATTTCTGGCAAACCTTACCGCTTAATTATACCGATGCCGGCAGGGGCTATTCGCCTTACAGCTGTTTGTCTGCTTTTGCCGGAAATCCATTGTACATCAGTTTAGATGGACTGGTAAAAGAAAATTTACTGGATGCCTCCGATTTGAAACCACCGTCCTTTGAAGAACACAAAGTGGAGTTTGCAAAAGTACATCCTTATAAAACAGCTTTATTTGAAAAAGCTTTTCAGGCTTTTCAACAACAAGATCAAAAAGACTATTTGCTTTTTTGTAAAAAGAATAAATACTGGCTCAATGATTTTGCGCTGTTTCTCGCTTTGAAAAAACATTATAACGACAGTTGGTGGCTCGATTGGCCGGCAGGTATCAGAGACCGTGAGGCCAATGCGTTAAGAAAAATAACGAGAACGTTGGAAGTAGAAATTTATAGAGAAAAGTTTCTGCAATACTTCTTCTTCAAGCAACTGGATGAATTGCGTGCCTATTGCAAAACAAAAAATATTCGCCTCATCGGTGACATGCCCTTCTATGTCAGTCACGACAGCAGTGACGTGTGGAAGCATCCTAATTATTTCAAATTGCATTTCGATAAACGTCCCGCTAAAGTTTGCGGGGTACCTCCGGATTTATTTTCTGAAACCGGACAGCTTTGGGGAATGCCGATCTTCCGTTGGTCTGAATTAAAAAAAGATAAATACAGCTGGTGGGTTGATCGTATCAAGCAAACACTTAACATGTGTGACATCGTAAGACTCGATCACTTCCGTGCCTTCTCTGCCTTTTGGGAAGTGGATGCTTCGGAACATACTGCTCAAAATGGAAAATGGATGAAAGGTCCTGGAAGAGTTTTCTTCAAAACGCTTAAAACACACTATGAAGATTTGCCTTTCATTGCAGAAGATCTGGGAGACATTGATCAGCCGGTTTGGGACATCATGGATGAATTTCATTTACCAGGAATGAAAATTTTACAGTTTGCCTTTACAGAATATACACCGGATAGTATTCATAGTCCGCACCATCACGTGCCACATGGCATTGTGTATACCGGTACGCACGATAACAATACCGTAAAGGGTTGGTACGATAACGAAGTGAACGACGAAAAAAGAGAAAATATTTCACTCTATTTTGACAAAACAGTTACCGCAGAAACGTGTCATAAAGATTTTATCCGAATGGCAAACTCTTCTGTTTCTCAGGTGGCCATATGGCCCGTGCAGGATATGCTGGGATTAGGGCAAGAAGCGATGATGAACAGACCAGGGACCATGGATGGAAACTGGCTGTGGCGATTGTCTTCTCGTGATCCGTTGAGTCCTGAATTATCTAAAAGTATCACGCAGCAATTGGCGATGTACAATCGCCTGGTACCTAAAGAAGAATAATTAGCTTATAATAAATACGTTTTTGCAAGTGTTGCATTCGTAGGTTTTCTTTACATCATTCGGCCTGGAAAACAAAGAGATAAAAACGGAAAGCCAGCTCGGTTTGCTTTTGTGTTCCGTTACATCGTACACATCGTGAAATCCACATTGCGGACATTGTACTTTATGCTCTGCCGAATTGGTAAGTAATAAGGCATGTGCTCTTGCCCCGTCTTCTATTCTCACCATCAGTTTGATTCCACCTAAGGCATTTGCATAAAGAGGATTAATGCCTATAGAATGCTCGTCTTGCAAAAAACAAAACACATCATTCGATTCTAAGAACCCTTTTACAATATTGGCTTCTACCGGACTGTCGAATCGCTTTAGAATGATGGTTTCCATTCTTTAATATATCAAAATCTCAAGACATTAAAAACTACCGTCAGCTGTAAACTCACAGCGATAACAAGGCAAAGCAGCCAGCCAAGCCACCAATACCTTGAAATATTGATTTTTTTTATGGCTTGATGATACAGAAAGATCATGGTGACAACAGCTAAAATAAGCGATCCAATAAAAAAATCGGTATTCCCCGCAAGATGAAAGGATGCCGCAAGACAGTAGGGTACAAGTAACAGGGAGCCTATCAGGCAAACCCATCCGATGTTCCGCATGAAATCCCATTTCTTTTCTTTTAAAAACAAAAAGCCTGCTATCAATTGAACCATCCATTTACCACCAGCTATTCCGCAGGACCACAACATCTGATCGAAGCTGATGTATAATGGAGACACAGCAATGAACCACCAGGTGAATAGCGTCGACAAGGTAAAGTATAAAAAAATAAGGATTATGTTTTTTGCTGTCATATTCCTTAAACCCTCATGTGATCAGGCATCCAAACGCGGATAGCTTTCTTGATATCGTTTGGAGATAGATTTTCTTTCACCGCACGTTGCGTTAAATCAGCCAATTCATCATCAGAAGCAAAACGCAAAGCGGCTACTTGTCCAAAAGAAAGTTGTGCCTCCAACGGTTCAAATCTTTTCTGTGTCAATACATAATAACGGAAACGCATTTCAAGTCTCACAATTCGATTTTGATTGTTCAGCGCATAATGTTGTCTCAGCATATAAGAAAGCCAGGCAATGACCAATAATGTTCCGGTAATGGCTATCCATATCAACCGGTGGCGGCTTTCTGTCATCAGTGCGAAATAGCCGCACACACTCGCAGCTGCGCATACGACAGGATAAAAGATAAAATGATGCGTGGTATAATACCGGATATGGTGTTTGTAATCCTGAACGGCCATTGATTTTATTTTTTTGTAAAGAAAAAGAAAAAATCAAGCTATGCTATTACCTTCCAAAAATATAATGGGATAATTTAATCCGCCTTATTCTAAAATTTCCTGCACCCTTCCGATCTGCCCATCCTGCAGACGCACTTTGATGCCGCGGTGGTGCTTGGGCACGCTGGTTAAAAGGTCTTTTACAATTCCTTCTGTCAGTTTACCTGTTTTCTGGTCTTTCTTCAATACGATTTTAACGCGGGCTCCCGGTTGGATGTTGGCTCTGATGGTACCGTTCATGCAAGGACTTTAATAGATGGTACAAATCTACGAAAATCCAACTTAATATGCCCGGTGATTATTCCACCACTATTTTTGAAGATAAGGTCGCGTGCTCATCTGTTACACTCACGATGTATAGACCAGGCTGTTGGCCGCTAAGAGAAACGGGTAAATTAATCGTTTGTGCAGCAGCATGATTACTTTCATAGAGCAATACTCCTAACGCAGTATGTACCTGAATGTTTACAGCAGATGTTTGTCCGGTCAAAAGTATGGTGAACGTTCCGTGGTTAGGATTAGGACTGATGATCAGTGCTGCTTTGGTATCTCGATATACGGCTCTGATTTCGCTATAAGCATACTTCCCATCCAGGTCTTCTTCTCTCAAACGGTAGTACGATGTTCCCTGCGGCACCTCTTCGTCTTCGAAAAAATAAGTATGACCTGTTTGCTCTGAGCCTTCTGTTGCGACAGTACCAATGGTTACAAAATGTTCTCCGTCCTCACTTCTTTCAATGACAAAACGGCTGGCATTAATCTCCTGCGCGGTACGCCAATTCAATTCGCTGTATTTACCGTTCCATAGGGCGTTGAAGCTTACTAATGTTACAGGCAAAACGTTGTCTATGCAAGGCGAGAATTCTGATGTTCTGCAATAGCCACTGTTGCAATCGGCACCGCCGCCGGTAGCCAGGCCGCTGATGTCGTTGAACATGGTCGCTCCATAATTAAAAGACCAGTTTGTGCCGGCTACATTAGCAGCAGAAGGAGTGTAAGTACCGTTGTATCGGTATTCTGATTGTGCAATACAATTTGTAGCCACTGCTGCACAAGATCCCGTGCCATAAATGTCTATGATGCTATTGGCCGGACGGGTACCGCTCACACTGGAGAACGTTGCACTCACCGGTGTGTTTATCGATACATTATTTCTTCCAAAATTATTATTGGCTGACAACGTAGTTCCATAATTCAAATCGATTCCTTTCAACCCATTACAAAACATGACATTCCAACGCATTTCTACGAAATCACCATTCTGTACTTCTATGGCGCTGGAGCGATTGTAAGAAATAACATTTTGTTGTCCGGCATTCATGCCTCCGATTCGAATGCGTTGTGACAACGCTCCCGAGATAAAAATTCCTGTCCCTCCATCAATGTTCATGCCCTGGTTCTTTTGTCCTGCCGGACCTGCTGAAGTAAAGCCCCCGAGTGTATTGCCTTGTATCACGACGTCTGTTGTATTGGTAAACACCATACAGGCATTAGGAATACCAACACGTTTTCCTTTGTTGAAGCCTATAACATTACCCGTGAGTGTATAGTTGCTTCCTCCTGAAATGGTAATGCCTGAACAATAATTTCCCAAATCCGCACCGGCAGCGTTGGTGCCGATGTAGTTGTTGGTGATGATCACGTTAGTACAGGCTTGTTCCAGAGAGAGTCCATGCGATTCATCACCTGTTGTTAAGGTATAGCCGTTGCCGCCAATTACATTGTTGTCAATGGTTACAGCGCTACACGTACCATTGATAAAAATACCCGTGAAGTAATTCCCAGCGATTTGAAAGGTGGGTGTCACCCCTACAAAATTGTTTTTAATGTTTACCGTCGTACAAGCGGACAACACATACAAGCCGCATTTTTGTATGTCGGCTCCGGCAACCAAGCCGTTCTGGCAAACGATGTTTCCATTGAACGTAAAATTATTACACGTGGTGGATTCCACTGCCACACCACCGTAAGCGTTACCCCAATTGGTGCCTCCATCTGTTCCGTCGGAACGAACGCCTATTTTATTATTTGTAATGGTTAATCCATTCGCACTGGCGCCATCTGTATAAATACCGAACCCTCCGATCGGACCGGCAGGACGTGCGCCGCAAATGACATTTTGATCAAAGGTGATGCCTGTTGAATTGTTAACCCAGAAAATATGATCACTGTTTTGATTGAGCAGGGTGGTCATTCCGGTTTTATCTGTTCCGAAATAATTCCCTGTAAAACTATTGTTATTACAACCGGTGTTCAATCGTATGGCACCGGAAGAAGTATAGGTCGCACCGCCCATAGAAAAAACATTTCGCGTACCGCAGGCGGAGCCCCCGATGGTATTGCCTGTTGAGCCTGTAAAAGTCATAAGGTTATTTCCCATGTTATTTCCAGAAACGCCTGTACCTGTATCATTTAAATTAAACCAGCAACCTTGTACCGTATGAGAGCCTCCTCCATTGAACGTAAACAATACATTGCGAAAGGAAATGCCTTTGATGGTATTGCCTGTTCCCTGTACATTAAAAGTACAAGGCCAGGCTCCGCCCAATTCAATGATAATGGTCGGATTGCCACAGGTATAGCCTGTTTGTGTGGTGGCGTCGATGGTCAGGTTGTTTTGCGTCACGCCAATGACGGACGTCAGGGTAATCAGGTGAACACCACTACCTGCAATCGCAAATTGGATCACGTCTCCGTTCCCCGAGGCCAAAAGGGTGTTTCTGAAACTTCCTGCGCCATTATCGGCTGTAGTGGTGA
>Ga0247808_10000250_pt1 | contig 29388 bp, 27 predicted proteins | sample UWRJL089202R1_FD_179914 | JGI IMG/M metagenome (GOLD analysis project Ga0247808, IMG submission 179914) | Plant litter microbial communities from Arlington Agricultural Research Station in Wisconsin, United States - UWRJ-L089-202R-1 | ecosystem: Environmental > Terrestrial > Plant litter >... | reverse complement strand
TTCTTCTGCTGCGCGATGTTGTCGTAGGTCCAGCCGCGCGGGTCGATGCCGCGCTTGATGGCGGCGTTCTCGGCGGGCAGGCCGAAGGAGTCCCACCCGATGGGGTGCAGCACGTTGAAGCCCTGCTGGCGCCAGTAGCGCGCCACGACGTCACCGAGCGCGTACACCTCCGCGTGGCCCATGTGCAGGTCGCCCGAGGGATACGGGAACATGTCCAGGACGTACTTGCGCGGGCGCTTGTCATCGGGGTCGCTCGTACGGAACGGTTCGAGTTCATCCCAGATGGGAGCCCACTTCGCCTGGATGGCGGCAAAGTCGTAGCCGTCTTCCTCTTCCGGACCGTTGGACTGGGTGTCGTGCTCGTGTGCCACGTGGCTCTCATTCATTGTGGTGAGGTGACGTTCTGCGCAGCGAATTCGGGCCGCTGGCGACGCCCAAGCTCCTAGGTTACTAAACCCTGGCCATCCGCCGCTTCAGCCGCCGGGGAGGACGCCATGATGGCCGCGATCAGAGCCCTGGCCTTGATGTGGGTCTCCTCGATTTCCTCCGCAGGGACGGAGAGTGCCGTGATGCCGCCGCCGGTGCCGATCGACGCCCCGGCCGGGCCGAGGACGATGCTGCGGATGACCATGGCGAGGTCGACGGCGCCGTCCACCCCGAGGTAGCCGAATGCCCCGGCGTAGACGCCGCGATCGCCGCCCTCGAGCGTGGCCAGGATACGCATGGCGCTGGCCTTGGGCGCCCCGGTCATCGACCCGGCTGGGAAGCAGGCTTCGATGGCGTCGACGGCGCTCAAGCCGGGGGCCAGACGGGCCTCGACGGTGCTCACCAGCTGGTGCACGTGCGGGTAGCTCTCCACCTGGAGCAGCGCAGTCACGGCCACGGAGCCGAGCGCGGCGACCCGGCCAAGGTCGTTGCGCATCAGGTCGACGATCATGAGGTTCTCGGCTCGTTCCTTGTCGCTGGCGAGCAGCTCGTCCCGGAGGAGGCTGTCTTCGGCGGGGTCGCCCGAACGCGGCCGGGTGCCCTTGATCGGCCGGGTCCGCAGCCGCCCGGCCGGGCTGACCGACAGGAATTCCTCCGGCGAGGCGCTGAGCAGGGCGAACGGGCCGAACCTGAGCAGCCCGCCGTGGTGGCTCGGGCTTCCGGCACGCAGCTGCCGGTAGACCTCACGCGGGTCGAAGCGGCCGGCTACCGTGACCTCGTTGGTGAGGCAGAGCTGGTAGGCGTCGCCGGCGACGATGCGTTCCTGGCATGCCCCGATCAGGCGTGCGTACTGGACGGGATCGTGCCGCCAGCGAGCCGAGATCGGGTCGGCGGATGCCCCGGCGTGCGCGCCTCGTGCCGGCGTGGCGACGCTGCCGGGCTGTGCGCTGCCGGGCTGTGCGCTGTCGGACTGTGCACTGTCGGGCAGGGTGGCGGCGGACGGGGCGGCATCCTCGAGTCCCGTCGCGAGGACCCTCGCGGTGTCGCGTACCCAGGCGTCGAGGCCGGGCGAGGGGATGTCCGGCCCGGTGAGCGCGAGCAGGGTGACCGTGCGGGCCGCATGGTCGAAGGCGATGGCACGGTCGACGAAGAGCAGTGCGGCGTCGGGCGCCCCGGGCGTCGGGTCACCCCGGCCGTCAGTCGCGGAGGGCGCGGCCAGAGCGTAGCCGAACCAGCCCACCCAGCCGAGCCGGAATCCCTCCCCGGCGTGAGGGGCGGCGCCGGCCGCCGGAGCGGCCCCGGCGGCCACCAGATCCGCACGGAGGAAGTCGAAGATGCTGCCTGTCGTGGTGCGCGGCGCATCCGTGGCGCCCAGCGGCCGCGTGCAGGTCACCGTGCCGGCCGTCGCCGACGCTGTGACGAAGAGTGAGCCGGCGTGGGCCGCCGCGAGATAGCTCACTCCGGCCGTCGCACCCGCCCCGGCGTCGAGCCACACGGCATGGCTGGCGTCGCCGTGCAGCAGGTGGAAGGCCACGGCCGGCTCGATCCAGTACGGGAGCCGACGGGAGAACATATCAGCCGGCCGCACCCGCGCCGGGCGCGCGGCGTCGTCTTGCTGCGGGAGGATGGGGGTCGACGGCACCCCACCAGCCTAGAGCCGTGGCCGGAGCGGGCCGGAAGGACAGGTCAGCCGTTCCGCCAGGGATAGGGTCCGTGGGTCACGAGGGCGATGAGGACGCCCCAGCAGGCACCGATCAACACGGCCAGGAGGATCCGGAAACCCTGTGTGCCCGAGCCGCGTGAGCGCACACCACCCGCGCAGGCACACGCCCTAGGCTGGCGAGGTGAACGACGTACTCAACTGGATTCTGGACGCCGTCGGGGCCGTCGACCCTATCGTGCGCACCCTGCTGGCCGGGGTGGGCATGCTCCTGGAGACCTCGGTCCTGATCGGGCTGGTCGTGCCGGGCGACACCATCGTGATCGTCGCCAGCACGGCTGTGGAGGGGCCGGTCGAATACGTCGCACTCGTCGTCGCAGTGATCCTGGGCGCGCTCGCCGGGGAGAGCATCGGTTTCTACCTCGGCCGCCGGTTCGGCCCAGCGATCCGCGCGAGCTGGCTGGGCCGGCGCATCGGCGAGAAGAACTGGGCGGGCGCCGAACGATATCTCGCCCGGCGCGGCGGCATTGCGGTGTTCCTGTCGCGCTTCCTACCGGTGCTGCACTCGGTCATCCCACTCACGGTCGGCATGAGCACCATGCGCTATCGCACCTTCCTGAGCTGGACGGTTCCCGCCTGCGTGATCTGGACCCTCGCCTACGTCTCCGTCGGCGCCGCCGCCGCGGAGGGCTATCGGGGTATCTCGGACCGGTTGCACTTCGCCGGGTACCTGTTCGTGGCGGTCATCGCGGTCTTCGCCGTCGTCGTGGCCCTGGTCAAGCGCTGGGTCAAGCGCCGGGAAGCCCGGTTCATGGAACACGAGCTTCCCCCGGAGTGAGACCTAGAGCACGGACGCCTTCCGCCCAGCGGGCGCCGTGAGCGTGACCGTGCGGGTGATCAGGTCGGCCGGAACCGGGGTGTGGGAGATCAGGAGCACGGCCCGGCCGCCATCCGCGGCCGCGGACAGGATGTCGCGCACGAGCCGGTCGCCCAGGCCTGTGTCAACGTTGGCCGTGGGTTCGTCCACTATGAGCACCGGGAAGTCGGCGAGCAGGGCCCGGGCCAGAGCGATCCGCTGGGCCTGCCCGCCCGAGACCAGGGCGCCGCGTTCGCCGACCCGGGCGTCCAGGCCGCCGCGCTGGCCCACCCACTCGGACAACCCAACCCGGTCGAGAACCGTGAGCAGCTCGGCGTCGTCGGCCGACTCCCGGGCGAAGAGCAGATTCTGCCGGATGGTGTCGTCGAAGAGCCATGGGCGCTGCTCGCACAGCCCGACGACCTGCCGCACGTCGGACGGAGTCAGGTCACTCGCTTCGACGCCGTTGACCCGGTACGACCCTGTGTAGTCGAGGAAGCGCACCAGGGTCTGTGCGAGAGTCGTCTTGCCCGCGCCGCTGGCGCCGGCCAGGTGCACCCGATCGCCGGCGTCCAGGCGCAGGGAGAGCCCGGCCACGGCCGGCGCGAGGGCGCCAGGCCAGCTGGCGCCGAGGCCCGTGAGCTCGAGCAGCGGGATGCCCGGCTCGCCCGGCGCGGCTGTGACCGGCGCTGTCACGCCGGCGGCATCCAGCGCAGCCTCGGCGGGGATCTCGGCGGGAACCTGCTCCGGCACCGCTGTCGCCACACGTTCTGCGCTGGAGCGCACCTGCCGCCAGGCGCTCAGTGCGGGCGGGATCATCCCGAAGACCTCGAAGACCGCCATCGGCACGAGCACCACCACGGCCAGGGCAGGTCCGGAGAACCCACCGGTGCCCAGCGCCGGGATCGCCGCGATGAGGGCGAGGACGGTGGCCGCTCCCGCGCCGAGCGAGATCACCGCGGCCTGCACTCCGGCCCCGGTCGAGCGCCGCAGTGCCGCGCGGCGCAACCGGTCCTCCACGACCCTGAGATCGTCCAGGCGTGCCTCGAGCGCCCCGAAGGCCGTGAGCACGTCCAGGTTCTCCACGACCTCGAGCACCTCGTCGGCCAGGGCGCCGCGCAGCGGGGCCAGGGCGCGCTCGGAGCGAGCGGCCAGCGCCGCGGAGGCGAGGGCGCCGACGACGCCTGCGACGACGAGGCACAGGGCCAGGGTGAGGCCGGCAGCCGGCAGGACAGTCCAGACACCGATCACGCTGAGCAGGGCCACCAGGCCCGAGGTAGCGAGTGGCTGCACGACCCGCAGGGGGAAGTCCTGCAGGTCGTCGACATCGCGCACCAGACGCGTGAGCAGGTCACCCCGGCGTGTTTCCGACAGCCCGGCCGGGGCCAGCGGCAGGAGCCGGGCGAAGATGCCCAGCCGGAGTGCGCCGAGCTGGCGGAAGGCCGCGTCGTGGCTGGTCAGGCGCTCCAGATAACGGAAGGCCGAGCGGGACAGGGCGAAGGCGCGCACGCCGACGACGGCCGTGCCGAGGAACATGATGGGCGGCATCTCGGCGGCGCGGGTGATGAGCCACGCCGAGCAGGCGAGGAGCGCCACGGCGCTGGCCGCGCTGACCACGCCGGCGGCGAGTCCGGGGAGGCTGCGGCGGGCGGGCGGCTGCGCCAGCCGGAGGATCGACCGGGCGGCCGGTGTCGGCAGCCAGGTGGAGCGATTCGGTGAGAACTCAGACATGCGCGACCTCGCTCAGGCGGACGACGTGCTCGGCCGCGTCAACGAAGGCGCCGCGGTGGCTCACGACGATGACGATGCGGCCCTGGGCGGCCAGGCGCCGCAGGCCCGTGATCAGGGCGGCCTCGGCCGCCTCGTCGAGCGCGGAGCTCGGCTCGTCGAGCACCAGGACGGCGCAATCCCGCGCCAGGCACCGGTAAATGGCCCGGGCCGCGGCGACCCGCTGCGCCTGACCGCCGGAGAGTCCGGCGCCGTTGACGCCCAGATGCAGGGCCGGGTCGAGGTCCGCCGCCCCGGCCCGCCGGAGCGCGGTGAGCACGAGGGCGTGGTCCACGACGGTCTCCCCCAACGCCACATTGGCGGCGATCGTGCCGGCGAACAGCCCGGGGCGTTGGCCGGCCCAGGCGAGCCACTCACGGTGGTCATCGGAGGCCACACGCTCAGTCCCGAGCCACACGGCACCGTCGAAGGGAACAAAACCCTGCAGGGCGCCGATCAGGGTGGACTTACCGACACCGCTCGGGCCGCTGATGACGCTCAGCTGACCGGCCGGGAACTCAGCGCTGAACCCGGCGATGGTGGCGGTGTCGCCGCGGCGAACGGTCACCTCGGTGAAGCGGAGGGACGCGGGGCGCCGGGCGGGCGGTGTCGCACGCTCCACTCCCCCTGACGTCTGGGTTCCCGCCTGCGCACCGGAGTCACCGTCCAGGATCGCGAACACCTCTTCGGCCGCGGCCAGGCCGTCGGCGGCGGCATGGAACTGCGCGCCCACCTGGCGCAGCGGGAGGAATGCCTCCGGGGCCAGCAGGAGGACGAACAGGCCGACGCCCAGCAGCAGCGAGCCGTCAACCAGGCGCAGCCCGATGGATACGGCGATGAGCGCCACGGACAGGCTGCCGGCCAGCTCCAGCACGAAGCCGCTGAGGAAGGACACCCGCAGGACCGTCATGGTACGTCCGCGGTATTCGTCGGTCAGGCCGGTCAGCCGGGCCGCCTGGCGGCGATCACGACCGAAGATCTTGAGGGTGGCCAGGCCGCCGACCACGTCGAGGAAGCCCGAGGACAGCCGCTGCAGGGCGTCCCACTGCTGCCGTTGCACGGTCTGGGTGGCCTGCCCGATCAGGATCATGAAGATCGGGATGAACGGCAGCACGATGATCACGGTGATACCGCTCGCCGGGTCCTGCCAGAGCATGACCAGAACCAGGATCGGTGTGGCGATCGCGGTGAGCAGCAGTTGCGGCAGGTACCGGGCGAAGTAGTTGTCGAGGGCGTCGAGACCGCTCGTGACCACCGTGGCGATCCGCGCATCCTGCTGCCCGGCCAGCCAGTCCGGTCCGCGCTCCGCCAGCCGGTCGAGCACAGCGGTGCGCAGCTGGCTCTTGACCGCCGCCGCGCCCCGGTTGGCCGCCACCTCGAGCAACCAGACGATCACGGCCCGAACGACCACCACCCCGGCCAGAGCCGCGACGGTGCTGCGGAGGGAATCGAACGATTCGCCGCCGACAGCCAGGGTGATGCTCTGGCTGAGCAGCCACGCGAAGGCCACGATGGCGAGGGTCTGGGCCAGGCCCAGGAGCGCTCCGACGAGGAGGAACCAACGCGCGGCTGAGGCGTGTTTGAGAAGCCGGGGATCGAGGGGGCGCATGCCGATCTAGTGTACGGCGGCTTCGATGTGCGTCCGCGTGATCCGTTTGCGGAAGACCCAGTAGGTCCAGCCCTGGTAGGCCAGGATCACGGGGGCCGCGATCAGGGCGGTCCAGCTCATCACCTGCAACGTGTACGGGGTCGAGGAGGCGTTCTCGATGGTCAGGCTGTTGGCCACGTCGTTGCTGGCCGGCATCACGTCGGGGAACAACGATGCGAACAGGGTCAGAACGGCGAAGCCGATGGTCACGGCCATGAGTCCGAAGGCGGTGCGCTCGTTGCCGCGCAGATTGGCCAGGTAGGCCGCGATCAGCGCGACGGCGGCGACGGCGGCGAGGATCCCGGACGCCAGGGTGCCGTAGGCCAGGGTGGTCCAGACCAGGAAGCTCGCTGCGACGACGATGGTCACCACGCCGGACCGGATGGCCAGTGCCCTGGCCCGCACCCGGATGTCGCCCTCGGTCTTCGTGGAGACGAAGATCACGCCGTGCGTGAAGAAGAGAAGCAGGGTGGTCAGGCCGGCCAGCAGCGAATACGGGTTGAGCAGGTCGAAGAACGTGCCGATGTAGTTGAAGTCGGCATCGAGCGGCACACCGCGAACGACGTTGCCGAAGGCCACACCCCAGAGCAGGGCCGGTACAGCGGAGCCCACCACGATCATGGTGTCGAAGGACTTCTTCCACTTGAGCTCTGGGCGCTGGTGGCGGTACTCGAACGAGACCCCCCGGGCGATCAGCGCCAGCAGAATGAGCAGCAGGGCGAGGTAGAAACCGCTGAACATCGTCGCGTACCACTCGGGGAACGCGGCGAACAGGGACGCCCCGGCCACGATCACCCAGGTCTCGTTGAGGTCCCAGACCGGGCCGATGGTGTTGATGAGCACCCGGCGGTCGGTGTCGTCCTTACCGAGGAAGGGCAGCGACATGCCCACGCCGAAGTCGAACCCGTCGAGCACGAAGTACCCGATGAACATCGCGGCGATGATCCAGAACCACAGGATATTGAGTTCCATGGTGAGCTCCTAGTAGACCGTGGTCGTTTGCTTGATTTCGCCGGACACAGCGTCGGGTACCGGTGCGTCGTCCGGGCCCTTCTGCACGGCCTTGAGAATGAGCCTGAACTCCACGACGGCGAGGGCGCCGTACAGGAGGGTGAAGGCGATGAGGGAGATGAGGATCTCCAGGCCGCTCACGTTCGGCGAGACGCCATCCGCTGTCTTGAGCAGGCCGAACACCAGCCAGGGCTGGCGACCCATCTCGGTGAAGACCCAGCCCACGCTCATGGCCAGCAGCGACAGCGGGAAGGACCAGATCGCGACCTTCCAGATCCAGGTCTTGGGGTTGCGCCCCTTGCGGGTGACCCAGAGGCCGCCGACGGCGACGAGGATGTGCGCGATGCCCAGTCCGATCATCCAGCGGAAGGACCAGTAGGTCACCCAGATGATCGGCGAGTAGTCGCCCGGCCCGTACAGCTGGACGTACTGCTCCTGGAGGTTGTTGATGCCCTCCACCGTGCCGTCGAAGGTGTGGGTCGACAGGAACGACAGCAGGTACGGGATGCGGATGGAGAAGAGTTCGCTGACGCCGTCCGGGGTACCGAGGGTGAAGATCGAGAACGACGCGTTGGCCCCTGTGGCCGTGTGGTACATCGCCTCGGCCGCCGCCATCTTCATGGGCTGGGCCTGGACCATAGCCAGACTCAACTGGTCGCCCATCAGGGTGGTCAGGGCGCCGGCGATGACCATCATCCAGAGGCCGAACTTGAGCGCTGGGCGCATGGTCTCGAGGTGCTGGTTGCGGGACAGGTGCCAGGCGGCCACCGAGATGATCAGGCCGGCGGAGACCATGAAACAGGCGAAGATCGTGTGCGGGAAGGCCGCGAGGGCGATCGGGTTGGTGAGCAGTTCCCCGATGCTGGTGAGCTCGGCCCGGCCCTTCACCTCGTTGATCTGGTACGCCACCGGGTTCTGCATGAAGGCGTTCGCGGCGATGATGAAGTACGCCGACGCGATGCTGCCCACCGTGGTGAGCCAGATGGTGGCCAGATGCAGCCCCTTGGGCAGCTTGTCCCAGCCGAAGATCCACAGACCGATGAAGGTGGCCTCGAGGAAGAACGCCGTGATGCCCTCGAAGGCCAACGGGGCCCCGAAGACGTCGCCGACGAACCGGGAGTAGTCCGACCAGTTCATGCCGAACTGGAACTCCTGCACGATTCCCGTGACGACGCCCATGGCGAAGTTGATCAGGAAGATCTTGCCGAAGAAGTGGGTGAGCTGCAGGTACTTGGCCTTGTTCGTGCGGTACCAGGCGGTCTGGAAGATCGCGACAGTCGTCACGAGACCGATGGTGAGGGGCACGAAAAGGAAGTGGTACACCGTCGTGAGGCCGAACTGCCACCTCGACAGGAGTAACGGATCAAGCCACTCGTTCATGTGCCCTCCCGGACCTCAGATTTCTACGTGCTGTAGAACACTACTATTCTACGAGCCGTAGAAACACCCATTTCGCTTGATAAACTTGTGCACATGGGAAGTTTGGGTGTGCTCGAGAGACTGTTGATGGACCTGCTGTGGTCCGCCGACCGGCCGTTGTCGGCCAACGAGCTGCGGGACGCCCTGTTGGATCCCGCCGCCACCGGTACGAAGCCGCTGGCCACGACGACGGTGCTCACGGTGCTGTCCCGCCTGGAGAACAAGGGCTTCGTGACCAGGGACCGCGGCAGCCGTCCGCACGGCTACACGGCCGTGAGTTCCCGTGCCCAACACACCGCCGAGCTCATGCACGAGGTCCTGGGCTCCACGAGCGACCGCACGGCCACTCTGGCGCGGTTCATCGGGGACGTCAGCCCGCAGGAGGCCCGGATGCTGCGCGAGCTCCTCGAGAGCGTCGGTTCGCCATCAGCGGACTAGGCAAGGTCGCGGCGGCGTGCTGACCTGCGCGCTCGCCTTGATGGTCCTGGCCGTGATCCTGGCTTGGCCGCTTCCCATCGTGCTGGCGTCGTCGGCCTGGCCGGCAACCGCGCCCGGACTCGCGCTGGCCCTGTGGCAGTCCATCGCCCTGGCCGGCGGCGTGTCGATGATCGGCTCCCTCCTGGTCTTCGGCCTGATCCCGTTCGGGCCGACTCCGCTGCTGGCCCTCGGCGCCCTCGCCAGGCATGTGGGGGCAGGCACCCTGCCGGCGGGTGCCACCTTGGCCGGCGTCATGGCGCTCTGCCTGGCGCTCATCCTCGCCGCCCACCTGGTGTTGAACCTCGGCGCCACTTTCGTCAGGGCCGAACGGCAACGGCGCCGTCACCACACGCTGATAGCCCTGCTGAGCGAGCCGATGCCGTTCGATGAGACCGGAACCCGGGTGATCGACCATGCCGCCCCTGTGGCCTACTGCCTGCCCGGCGCCACGCGGTCGGCCACGGTGCTGTCCCGAGGTCTGCTGCGCCTGCTGGATGCCGACCAGTTGCGCGGTGTCGTCGCCCACGAACGCGCGCACCTGCGTCAACAGCACCACCTGGTGCTGTTGGCCTTCAAGTCCTGGCACAGCGCCCTGCCCTGGTTCCCGATCGCGAACCGCGCCGAGACCGCCGTAGCCCTGCTCGTGGAGATGCTCGCCGATGACCAGGCCAGGCAGGTTGTCGACGACCGCACCCTGGCCACGGCCATAGCGCTGGTCGGAACGGCGCCCATCGACGGCACGGCCGCCTCGTCGACGCGGGCGGGCACCTCTGCTGCCGGCCGCGGCGACGGGATCAGCCCTGACGGCGCCCCGAGCGGAGCCGCCGCAACCGGGCTCGCCCTCGGTGGGTTCGGTGTGGACGGCCTGGGTGACCGGCGGCGCATCGAGTCACCCGCCGATTGGTCCGCCGAACTGGTGGCGCCCAGGGTCCGTCGCCTGCTCGGGCAGGGCCGGGTGCTCCCGCCACTCGGCCGCGGAGCCGTGGTCGTGGCCACGGCCGGGCTCATCCTGCTGCCCGCCGTACTGCTCGTCAGCGCCTGAGGCCAGCGCAGCACGAACGGCCCCGTGGAATCACGGGGCCGTTCGTGGTGAAGCCGGGTGCGGTGCAGAGGACTGCGCCGCTGAGCCGTTTAAAGCTGAGCCGCTAGATCAGGTCTTCTTTGGTCAGCCAGTCGGTCGCGATGGTGTCGGCCGCGGCCTGGTCGTTGACGCTCTGGGCGTTCAGCGACACGAGGACATCCGCGCTCAGCTTGGCGCTGACGGCGTTGATGATCTCAGCGGCGCCGTCGTCGACCTTGTCGGAGACCACGGGGACGACGTTGTCGGGGAAGAACAGCCCGTCGGGGTCGTCGAGGGCGACGAGGTCGTTGGAGACGATGTTCGGGTCGGCCGTGTAGATGTTGGCCAGCTGGATGGTGTTGTCGACCAGAGCCTTGACCGTCAGCGGCCCGCCGTTGTCCTCCACCGGGGTGAAGCCGGCGATGTCGATGCCGTACTTCTCCTTGAGGGCGGTCGGTCCGTACGGGCGGGTCTCCAGCTCGGAGTTTCCGCCGACGGTGATCGGTTCGGTCACCTGGGTGAGCGAGGCGATGTCGGTGAGGTCATAGGTGTCGGCGAAGGCCTTCGTCACGGTCCAGGAGTTCTGGTCGGTCGCATCCGCCATGTCGAGCACGGCCAGCCCGTCTGGGAGGGCGTCCTGCAGCTCGGCGTAGGTCTCGTCGGCGGTTCCCCCGGCGGCGTCGGGCTCGAGGGCCTGCAGCAGGCTGCCGGTGTATTCGGGGAAGACGTCGATGGAGCCGGCTTCGATTTCGGGGAGGTAGGCCTCGCGCTGGCCGATGCGGAACTGGCGGTCGACGGTGTAGCCGCCGTTCTCCAGCGCCTGGGCGTAGATCTCCGCGATGATTTCGTTGGAGTAGTAGTCCTGCGAGCCGACCACGATGGTGTCCGGTGCGCTGGAGCTGTTACTTCCCTCATCCAGCGGATCGCCGGATGCACACCCTGCAAGGGCTACGACAGCCCCAACCGCGACCGCGCTGACAAGCGCGAGCCGGCCTCGTGTGATTGTGAACATGCTGTTGTCCTTCCTCAGGTACCGATGGTTCGGTAGTTGTGTCACCGGAGAGCTGTGCGGCGGTCCGGGCGAAGTGTGCTGGTGCTGGTGCTGGTGCTGGTTGTGGCCGTTGGGCTGCCGGTCCTGCCGGTGCGCAGGCGCCCGGAAACACCCCGTGGTACGACAAACCGTTGGATCAGCGCAAAGATTCCCTCGAGCACCAATGCCAGCAGGATCACCAGGATCGAGCCGCCCAACATCTCGGCGTAATCGCGATTCTTCAGGCCCGCGAACAGGTACCGGCCCAATCCGATGTCGGCCACATACGCCGCCAGCGTCGCCGTGGCGATGACCTGGAGGGTAGCCGAGCGCAGGCCCCCGATCAAGAGCGGCAGGCCGAGGGGAACCTCGACCTTCCGCACGATCTGCAGCTCCGACATGCCGACCGCGCGGGCGGCATCCACCGTGCGCCGGTCGATGGCCTCGAAACCGGTGTAGGCGCCGGCCAGGATGGGCGGGATCGCGAGCACCGTCAGGGCCACGTACGGGGCGACGACGCCGATGCCCACCCAGAGGGCCACGAGGGTGAGCAGGCCGAGGGTCGGGATGGCGCGCAGTCCGCCGGAGGTGGTGACCGCCAGGCCCCGGCCCCGTCCGGTGTGGCCGATCAGGTAGCCCAACGGAATCGCGATCGCGGAGGCGATCACGAGGGTGATGAGCGTGAAGACCAGGTGCTGGCCGAGGCGCAGCGGGATGGCGTTCAGACCCGTCCAGTTGGCCGGGTCGAGGATCCAGTCGATGGCGTCGACGAAGAGGTTCACGCGGCAGCCACCTCCGCCGGGGCGGGCGCCCGGACGGCGGCCACCTTCCGGGTCCACGGCATCAGCACTCGTCCGGCGAGCACCAGTGCCCCGTCGAAGATCAGGGCGAGAGCCACGGTGGCCACGAGTCCGGCGATGATCTCCGCCTGGATGCCACGCTGGAAGCCGTCGGTGAACAGACTGCCGAGGCTTTGCACCCCGATGACGGCGCCCACCGTCACCAGGCTCACCGTGCTCACCGCGACGACCCGCATCCCGGCCAGGAGCACCGGACCGGCCAGCGGCAGTTCGACCTGCCAGAACCGCGACCAGGCCGAGTAGCCCACGGCCGATGCCGATTGGCGCACATCGGCGTCCACGGACTCCAGCCCGTCGGCGACGACCCGCACCATGAGGGCGACCCCATAAAGGGTCAGCGCGATGATCACGTTGAGCGGGGAGCGGAGACCGGTGCCGATCACGGCGGGCAGCACGAAGAAGAGGGGCAGCGACGGCACAGCGTAGAGCAGGCCTGCACCGGTGAGGATGATGCCGCGGCTCACCCGGTAGCGCCGGGCCAGCCAGCCCAACGGAACCGCGATCACGAAGCACAGGACGATCGGGGGCAGGCTCAGCACGACGTGGTCGAGCATGCGCGCCCAGATCAACCCGAGGTTGGCCAGCACCCAGGTCATCGGGCGCCTTCGGTGCCGGTGGCGGCGCGGCTGGCCGCGGGGTCGTTCAGCACCCCGGCCAGCCGGCCGTCGCTGTCCACGAGGACGTCCTCCTCGCCGTGGCGCTCGAGGTGCAGCACGCGTCGGCCGCGGTCGGCGCCGACGAAGCTGGCCACGAAGTCATCGGCCGGGTGGGCGAGGATGTCCGCGGGGGTGCCGACCTGGGCGATGTGACCGCCCTCACGGAGGATGACGATCTGGTCGCCGAGCAGGAACGCCTCTTCGATGTCGTGAGTGACGAAGACCACTGTCTTGTCGAGGTCCTTCTGCAGCCGCACGAGCTCCTGCTGAAGTTCGGCCCGCACGATGGGGTCGACCGCACCGAAGGGCTCGTCCATGAGCAGGATGTTGGGGTTCACGGCCAGCCCCCTGGCCACGCCGACACGCTGCTGCTGACCGCCGGACAGCTGGCTGGGGTACCGGTCGGCCAGGGAACGGTCGAGCCCGACGGTGTCGAGCATGGCGAGGGCATCCGCTCTGGCCTGGCGTTTCGGGGTGCCGCGCAGCAACGGCACCGTGGCGACGTTGTCGACGACGGTGCGGTGCGGCAGCAGGCCCGAATTCTGCATGACGTAGCCGATGCCGCGTCGCAGCTTCACCGGGGCCAGCGTGGAGATGTCCTCACCGTCGATCTCGATCGACCCGCTCGTCGGGTCGACCATGCGGTTGATCATCCTCAGGAGGGTCGTCTTGCCCGACCCGGACGAGCCCACGAGCACCGTGGTCTGGTGCGAGGGCAGGACGAGGCTGAAGTCCTCCACGGCCAGGGTGCCGTCCGGGAATCTCTTGCTGACGGAATGAAACTCGATCATGGCTGGCTCGGTCCTCCAAGCGGCTTGACGCTCGACGTCACTCCCCGGGTACGGAGGTGACGGAAGCGGGCAAGTACGGAAAGACTAGCCAACCATTGTTCGGAGCCAGATCCAAAGCGGATTGCCGGTGATGACGCCGATCACGCCAGAGGCGAACGTCCCGATCAGGTCTCGGCCGGTCAGGAGTCGGTGCCGTAGAACCCCTCGAGGTAGTCGTGCATGATGCGCCGGCACTCGGCGATGAAGCGTTCGTCGCCCTGGCTGTTCCAGGTGAAGGCCCGCGACAGCAGGGAGTCGGCCATTTCCACAGCCACTTCGAGGCGGAAGATCAGCTCGGGTCCGCCGGAGAGGCCGAACTGCTCGGACAGGACGCCCGCGATCTGGTTGGCGAAGAATCCCGAGTCCAGTTCGTCGGGCACGCTGGCCTGGGCCCGCTCGCGGTCGGCGAAGTGCAGGATCCGGAAACCGGGTTCGGCACGGTACAGGTCGACGAAGGCGGAGATTCCGCAGTCCACCGCCTCCCACCAGGTGCTCGGCTGGGTCTCCTTAAGCGTGTCGGCGACCCGCTGGCGGTAGCGCATCACTGCGCGTTCGCGGAGCCCTTCGAGCACGGCGACGCGGTCGGGGTAATAGCGGTACACGGTGCCGATGGAGGCTCCGGCGCGTTCGGCGACCATCGCGGTGGTGATCCGGTCGAAACCGACTTCATCGACGACCTCTGCCGCCGCGTCGAGCAGGGCGGTCAGACGGGCCGCACTGCGCTGCTGGATGGGTTCGGTGCGAACCTGTCGGCCTTGTGCCACAGAGTCTTCACCGAAAAGGTCGATCAGCGCCACGTGTCCTCCTTGAATATACGTCACAATCCTAGGGGTCCCCGCGAGCGGCTCAGCACTATACTTGCCCCCCAAACGGGCAGAAACCCGATAGCCGGGCGCGTCGCATGTCGGCCCTGTCGCCGGCTGCCCGGCCCCGCTCGTCCCGGACAGCCGCGCCGCCCGTGAGAGACTCTAGGTGTGTCAAAGTTCCCCGCCACGGCCTCCGCCCCGCTGAACCCTGCACGCATGATGCACCGCGCGGCGCGAATCGAGGATTGGCTGCACGACAAGAGGGAGAAGTTCGCCCGGCGGCGTGGACACAAGCCCATCGTCATCCCGTACACCGGGTACGGCACCCCCGAGCGGGTCCGGGTTCTCTGCCGGGTGCTGCTGGCCAAGCCGGCGACGGCCGCGGCGGTCGCACGCAAACGGCGCCGCAACGACGGTCGCGACGCGAGCATCAGGGGCTGGCGGAGCTTCCTGAGCGTTCCCGTCAACGACGTCACGGTCACCATCGACATCGGCGGGCACGCGCACCGGGTGCAGGCCGACCGCGGCGGAGTGGTCGACACTGTCATGGACGTGGCCCTCGAACCCGGATGGCACACCGCCCTGCTGCACACCGAGGCATCAGCCCCCGTCGAAGCACCGGTGTTCGTCGTGGCGCCCGACGTGCGCCGGGGGATCATCTCCGATGTGGACGACACCGTCATGGTGACCACACTGCCGCGTCCGCTGCTGGCCGCCTGGAACACCTTCGTGCTCGACGAGCACGCCCGGGTTCCCACGCCCGGCATGGCGGTTCTGCTGGACAGGCTGGCGGATGCGACACCCGGCGCCCCCGTGATCTACCTCTCCACGGGCGCGTGGAACGTCGCGCCGACACTGAGCCGTTTCCTCTCCCGCAACCTCTACCCGGCCGGGGCTCTCCTGCTCACGGATTGGGGCCCCACCCACGACAGGCTGTTCCGGAGCGGCCGGGAGCACAAGAGGGAGAACCTGCGCCGGTTGGCGCAGGAGTTCCCCGAGATGCAGTGGATCCTGATCGGCGACGACGGTCAGCACGATGAGGCGATCTACAGCGAGTTCCAGCAGGACTTCCCGCAGTGCGTCGCTGCCGTCGCCATCCGCCGCCTCTCCCCCAGTGAGGCCGTCCTGGCCGGCCGCCGGGCCAAGGATGCCGTGGAGGCCAAGCCTGATCCGCTCTGGGTCTACGGTCCGGACGGTGCGAGCCTGGCCACCCAACTGGCCGATCTCGGCCTGATCGCCGACCCCGGACTGCCCGGTCCGGCGGAGTAGCCGTCCGGCGCGGGACGCGTCGCTTCCTGTCAGCGCCGGGCGAGCAGCCGGTCGAGTCCGCGGTTGATCTGGCGGGCCCAGAGCGGACCCCGGTAGAGGAACCCCGTGTAGCCCTGCACGAGAGTGGCGCCGGCGGCGAGACGCTCGGCGACCTGCTCGGCCGTTTCCACCCCGCCCACCGAGATGACGCAGAGGTCGGCCGGGACGGTGGCCCGGATGAGCCGCAGCACCGCGAGGGACCTGGCGTGCAGCGGCGCCCCGGAGAGCCCGCCGGCGCCGGCGGCTGCCACGACGGCGGTGTCCGTCGCGAGGTTGTCGCGGCTGATGGTGGTGTTGGTGGCGATGATGCCGTCCAGGCCGAGTTCCACCGTGAGGCCCGCGATACGGGTGACTTCGTCGTCGGTGAGGTCCGGCGCGATCTTCACCAGGAGCGGGGTGCCCCCGGCCTCATCGCGCACGGCGCTCAGCAACGGGGCAAGCTGGTCGAGTTCCTGGAGTCCGCGCAGGCCCGGGGTGTTGGGGGAACTCACGTTGACCACGAGGTAGTCGGCGATGGGCGCCAGCAGGCGCGTGCTGACCAGGTAGTCCGCTGTGGCGTCCTCGACGGCGGTGACCCGGCTCTTGCCGATGTTGATGCCGAGGACCGGGCGCTTCCGGGTGGCGCGCACCCGGGCCAGCCGCTCGACGGCCGCGGCGGCGCCGCCGTTGTTGAAGCCCATCCGGTTGATCACGGCGCGGTCGGGAATCAGGCGGAACAGGCGGGGCTTGGGGTTCCCGGGCTGCGCGACGGCGGTGAGGGTGCCCACCTCCACGTGGCCGAAGCCCAGCCGGCCGAGGCCGATGACGGCCTGGCCGTCCTTGTCGAAGCCGGCGGCGACGCCGAACGGCGAGTCGAAGTGCAGCCCGAGGGTGGTCACCCCGATGTCGGTGCGCGGGCGCGTGAGCCCGTGCACGAGGGGGCCGAGGCCCAGGCGGGGAATCCAGCGAATGACCTCGAAGGCCAGGTGGTGAGCCCGTTCGGGGTCGATGCGGGTGAGGACGTGTGTGAAGAGGGTGGGGTACACGGTCAGCTTTCGGCCCGGGAGCCGGTCTCCACGGCCCCGGCATCCGCCTCGGCGTGTTCGGTGCGCAGCTGGCCGATGGCGGCTTCGAAGTCCTCGAGGGAATCGAACGCCTGGTAGACGCTGGCGAAGCGCAGGTACGCGACCTCGTCGAGCTCGCGCAACGGGGCCAGGATGGCCAGGCCGATGTCGTTGGCCTCGATCTGGGACGCGCCGGTCTGGCGGATGGTCTCTTCGACCTTCTGGGCCAGCATCGCCAGGTCGGAATCGGTGACCGGGCGGCCTTGGCAGGCCTTGCGTACGCCGGAGACGATCTTTTCTCGGCTGAACGGCTCCACGACACCGCTGCGCTTGATGATGTTCAGGCTGGCGGTCTCGGTGGTGCTGAACCGGCGCCCGCACTCCGGGCACTGCCGACGACGGCGGATCGAGAGCCCGTCGTCGCTGGTGCGCGAGTCGATGACACGGGAATCAGGGTGGCGACAGAACGGGCAATACATGGTGGGAAAAGCCTACCGCGCCGCATCCCCCACGAAACGCGCCGTGACGGCGTCGCCGTGCGCCGGCAGCGCCTCGGCCGAGGACAGCGCCAGGATGTGGTCGGCCACGCCGGCCAGACCCTCACGGCTGTACCGCACCACCTGCTGCGGGCGCAGGAACGTGTAGGCGCCGAGGGCCGAGGAGAATCGCGCCTGTCCCCCGGTGGGCAGCACGTGGTTGGAGCCCGCGGCGTAGTCGCCGAGGCTGACCGGAGCGTACGGGCCGAGGAAGATGGCTCCAGCGTTGTCGATCTGGCTCAGGACGGCGTCGGGGTCGACGGTCTGGATTTCGAGGTGCTCCGGGCCGAAGGCGTTGCTGAAGGCGGCGGCCTGGTCGAGATCGTCGACGAGGACGATGGCCGACTGCGTGCCGCTCAGCGACGCCGTGACCCGCTCGGCGTGGGTGGTCGTTCCAGCGAGGTCGTCGAGCAGGTCCTCGACGGCGCCGGCAAGCTCGGCGGAGTCGGTGACGAGAACGGCCGCCGCGAGCTCGTCGTGCTCGGCCTGGCTGACCAGGTCGGCGGCGACGAACGCGGGGTCGGCGGCGGCATCCGCGATCACCAGGATGTCGGTCGGGCCGGCTTCGGAGTCGATGCCCGTCACACCGCGGACGAGGCGCTTGGCGGCAGCGACGTAGACGTTGCCCGGTCCGGTGACCAGCTGCACGGGGTCGAGCCCCAGACCCGGTACCCCGTAGGCGAAGGCCCCGACGGCGCCTGCCCCGCCCATGGCGTATATCTCGTCGACGCCGAGCAGGCCGGCGACGGCCAGGATCGTGGGGTGCACACGGCCGCCGAAGTGGCTCTGCGGCGGAGACGCGAGCGCGATGGAGCCGACGCCGGCGACCTGGGCCGGCACCACGTTCATCACCACGCTGGACGGATAAACGGCCTTGCCGCCGGGGACATAGAGCCCGACACGCTGCACGGGCCGCCAGCGCTGCACGATCTCGGCGCCGTCGGCGATGGTTGTCGTGACCTGTGGCGGCACCTGGGCCAGGCTGGCCAGGCGCACCCGGCGGATGGTCTCTTCGATGGCTGTGCGCACCGCGGGGTCGAGGGCCGCGAGGGCCTCCTCGACGTGGGCGGCGGGCACCCGCACGAACTCGGGGCGCACCCGGTCGAGGCGCTCGGCCTGGTCGAGCAGGGCGATTTCGCCGCGTGCGCGCACGTCGTCGATCAGCTCCGCGGCGACGTCGCTGGCGACCGTGACGCTCGTCAGAGCCCGGGGTACAGCGGCCAGCAGATCGGCCGGAGCAGGCCGCGTTCCTCGGAGGTCAATCGTCTGAATCATGTCGACCCAGCTTATCCAACAACCGTCAGGGCACGGGAATAGGCTGGTAGGTGAAACGATTGGCACCAGTATGAACGAAGGCACCATCCGGTCGGCCGCGCTCCCCCAGGCGACCGCTCTCGACACCGATCCCCACGCCCCCGGCGATCTGGCCGCGTTCAAGAACGCGTTCCGTCGGCATGCCGCCGGGGTGTCGGTCGTGACCGCCCTGGATGCAGAGGGCTCCCCCGTCGGTTTCACCGCGACATCGCTCGCATCGCTGTCGGCGGTGCCGCCCCTGGCCACCTTCAACATGGCCAGGTCCGCGAGCTCCTGGCCGGCCATCTCCGAGACGGAGCGGGTGGTCATCCATCTGCTCGGGCTGCGCAATCGCACGCTGGCCGAACGCCTCGCCGGACCGGGCACCGAGCGTTTCGTCGGCGATCACTGGCGCGTGGGCCCGCACGGCCTCCCGGTGCTCAACAATGTGACGTCCTGGATGGTCGGCCGGATCGTCGAGCGGGTCTCCGTGCACAACGCGGCAGTGATCGTGGTGCAGATCGAGGGCGGCGGGCTCGGCGAGGACGACGAGGCGCTGGTCTACCACGAGCGCCGCTACCGGGCGCTGGGCGAGACGCTCTAGGCGCGTCAGCCGGCGCCGCCGTCAGAGCGCGCCCGTCAGCGGGCGGCCTGGGCCTCGCGTGCCGCGGCCTTTCGGCGCTGGCGTTCTGCTTCCGTCGCGGCAGCTTCGGCCGGCGTCGGCGCGGTGCCGCCCAGGTGGGCGGGCTGCCACCACCGCCCGGATCCGGGCTCGGGGTACCGGGCCTGGGCGCCGTCGACCAGGGTCTGCAGTGTGGCGTGCAGCCTGTCGGTGACCTGCTGCGGGTCCTCGTCTGCGCCCACGTGTATGGGTGCGCCGATGGCGAAGCTCACCGGGGTGCGGTAGGCCTCCCCGAGCGAGGGCTTGTGGTTCTTGGTGAGCAGCCGGTGGCCGCCCCAGACGGCCACAGGGATGATGGGCACCCTCGCTTCCTGGGCCATGCGTGCGGCTCCGGTCTTGAGGTCCCGCACGGTGAACGACGCGTTCACGCCGCCCTCGGGGAACACCCCGACCAGCTCACCGGCGCTCAACGCGCGCACAGCGTCGGCGTAGGCCTGCGCGCCGGCGGTCATGTCCACGTTGATGTGTCGCATGCCCCGCAGCAGCCAGCCCACGACGGGCTTGTCGAAAGCGCCCTTCTTGGCCATGAAGCGGATGTGCCGGCGGTTCTTCCGCCAGGTCATCCACTCGACGAGGGCGAAATCGGCGTAGCCGAAGTGGGTGATGGCCATCACCGCTCCGCCGGCATCCGGCAGATGGGTGAGGCCGGTGACGGAAGGCCGCAGCCGGAAGAGTCCGAAGATGCCTCGGCCGGCCGCAATGGCCGTGCTGTAGATCGGTTCCCTGGTACGCGTTCTCATGCCCTCAGCGTAGGACCTGAGGCTGTCAACCTCCTGGTGTCCGCGCCGTGCTCGCCCGGGTCTTCGGGGGCGCGCGCGGACGGCCTCCTGCTCGCCGGCGTGGCGCCCGCGCTATCGTGTGCGCATGACTGAGCCGGTGACCACCGGATGGACCGATTTCGCCCTGGCGACGGCCGGGGCCGCGGCCGCCCTCGCGGGGCTCGTGATGGTGGCGATCTCGGTCAATATCCGCCAGATCCTGGGCCTGGCCGGGGTGTCCGCGCGGGCAGCGGCGGCCATCGGGTCGCTCGTCCTGGTGGTCGTGTCCAGCGCGCTGATCCTCGTCCCCGGCCAGCCGGGCTCCGCGCTCGGGGCGGAACTGCTCGCCGCCGCGGCGGCAGCCGTGCTCCTGCACGGGGTGTCCCTGAGCCAGAGCATGAGGCAGGCGACCCGGCCACGGGCCGCGCGCCTGCTGTCGCTTCCGATCGCGGCCGCCCAGCTGGCGCCGCTCATCGTCGGCGCGCTGCTCCTGGTGTTCGGCGGCGACGGGTCCCTGGCCGGTGCCGCCCTGTACTGGGTGGCCGCCGGCCTGATCCTCACCGTGATCGGTTCCATGCTCGATGCCTGGGTCCTGATGGTCGAGATCCTGCGCTGACCCTTAACGTGCCGCGGACTGTGAGTGCGGCCCCGGAAACGCGCCCGTCCCGGCTGAGCTCACCGTTCGCGGGGTCTAGGTGAGGCAATAGGGGCCGAGGAGGCTCTTGAGCTCGCCGAACAGGTCGGCCGTGACGGTGACCCGGCTGGGCAGCTCGAAGACCCGGGCCACATCGCCCTTGATGAGCTTGAGGCGAACCTCGGAGGTGCCGCTGTGGCGCTTCAGCACCTCGCCGAGCTGGGTCACGGTGTCCGTGGTGGCCCGCGCCTCGAACAGCGTGATCGAGAGCGTGCCGTGATCCGAGGCCTGACCGAGGTCGGGCGCGAAGATGCTGTACGCGTGCAGGTTCATGCCGTCGTCGCGCATGCTCACCCGTCCTCGCACGACCACGACGGAGTCGCTGATGAGGTCGAGGGAGAACTCCTGGTACGCCTTGCCCATGAACATGACATCGATCTCGCCGCCGAAGTCCTCGACCGAGATGATGCCGTACTGGTTGCCGGACTTCTTGGCGATGCGGTGTTGCACGTTGGTGATGAGCCCGGCCACCGTGACGGTGTCGGCATCCTGGGTGTGCTCGGAGCTGATCAGGTCCGTGATGGTGGTGCTGGCGTGCTTGGCGAGCGGGATCTCGAGCCCGGCCAACGGGTGGTCGGACACGTACAGCCCGAGCATGTCGCGCTCGAGGGCGAGCTTCTCCTTCTTCGTCCACTCCGGCCGCTCCGGCACCTGATCGGTCTCCTGCGGGTCGTCAAAGAGGCTGTCGAAGTCGAATCCGACCATGCCGTGCGACTCGTCGCGCTTGATCTTCACGGCGGAGTCGACGGCACCCTCGTGGATCTCGAACATCGCCCGTCGGGTGGCGCCGAGGGAATCGAACGCGCCCGACTTGATCAACGACTCGACGGTGCGCTTGTTCGTCACCTGCAGCGGCACCTTGCGCAGGAAGTCGTGGAACGACTCGAACTCGCCCTTCTCGGTGCGGGCGGCGCGGATGGACTCCACCACGTTGAAGCCGACGTTGCGCACGGCGCCCAGGCCGAAGCGGATGTCGGTACCGACGGCGGCGAAGAAACCGATCGACTCGTTCACGTCCGGCGGCAGCACCTGGATGCCCATGCGACGGCACTCGTTGAGGTACAGCGCCAGCTTGTCACGCGCGTCGCCGACGCTCGTGAGCAGCGCGGCCATGTACTCAGCCGGGTAGTGCGCCTTGAGGTACGCGGTCCAGTAGCTCAGCACCCCGTACGCGGCGGAGTGAGCCTTGTTGAAGGCGTAGTCGGAGAACGGTAGAAGGATGTTCCACACGGTGGTAACGGCTTCCATCGAGTAGCCGTTGGCCATCATTCCGCCGGAGAAGCCCTCGAACTGCTTGTCCAGCTCCGACTTCTTCTTCTTACCCATGGCACGCCGCAGCAGGTCGGCCTGGCCCAGGGTGAACCCGGCCAGCTTCTGCGCGATCGACATCACTTGCTCCTGGTAGACGATGAGTCCATAGGTGCCGCCGATGATGTCCTTGAGGGGCTCCTCGAGCTCCTTGTGGATCGGGATGATCTCCTGCTGGCCGGTCTTGCGCAGGGCGTAGTTGGTGTGCGAGTTCGCGCCCATGGGGCCGGGCCGGTACAACGCGATGACGGCCGAGATGTCTTCGAAGTTGTCGGGCTTCATGCTGCGCAGGAGCGCCCGCATCGGGCCGCCGTCGAGCTGGAACACGCCGAGAGTGTCGCCGCGGGCGAGCAGCTCGTAAGCGAGCGGGTCGTCGAGGCCGAGGTCCTCGAGAACGGGCCGGTGGCCGCGGTTGGCCTCGATGTTGTCGAGCGTGTCGTCGATGATGGTGAGGTTACGCAGCCCCAGGAAGTCCATCTTGATCAGCCCGAGGCTCTCGCAGGCCGGGTAGTCGAACTGGGTGACGATCTGGCCGTCGGCCTCACGGCGCATGATCGGGATGATGTCGATCAACGGGTCGGAGGACATGATGACACCCGCGGCGTGCACGCCCCACTGGCGCTTGAGGTTCTCGATGCCGAGAGCCGTGTCGAATACCGTGCGCGCCTCGGCGTCGGTCTCGATCACAGCACGGAAGTCGCCGGCCTCGCGGTAGCGCGGGTGGTCCTTGTCGAACATCCCGGTCAACGGCATGTCCTTGCCCATGATCGGCTGCGGCATCGCCTTGGTGAGCTTGTCGCCCATCCCGAACGGGAACCCGAGCACCCGGCTGGAGTCCTTGAGCGCCTGCTTGGCCTTGATGGTGCCGTAGGTGACGATCTGGGCCACGCGCTCCGAGCCGTACTTCTCGGTGACGTAGTGGATGACCTCGCCGCGGCGACGATCGTCGAAGTCCACGTCGAAGTCGGGCATGGAGACGCGGTCGGGGTTGAGGAACCGCTCGAAGATCAGTCCGTGCACGAGCGGGTCGAGGTCGGTGATGCCCATGGCGTACGCGACCATCGAACCGGCGCCGGAGCCACGGCCGGGACCGACCCGGATGCCGTTGGCCTTGGACCAGTTGATGAAGTCGGCCACGACGAGGAAGTAGCCGGGGAAGCCCATCTGGGTGATGACTCCGACTTCGTAGTCGGCCTGCTTGCGCACGGCGGCGGAGATACCGTTCGGGTAGCGGCGCTGCAGCCCGAGTTCGGTCTCCTTGATGAACCAGCTCTCCTCGTTCTCACCCTCCGGGGTGGGGAACCGGGGCATGTAGTTAGCCGAGGTGTTGAACTTGACCTCGCACCGCTCGGCGATGAGCAGGGTGTTGTCGCAGGCCTCCGGGTTGTCCCGGAACAGGTGCCGCATCTCGGCGGCCGTCTTGAGGTAGAACTCGTTCGAGTCGAACTTGAACCGGTTCGGGTCGTCCAGCGTCGAGGCCGACTGCACGCAGAGCAGGGCGGCGTGCGCCGTGGCGTCGTGGGCGTGCGTGTAGTGCAGGTCATTGGTGGCCACAAGGGGCAGGTCGAGCTCCTTGGCCAGCTTGAGCAGGTCGGTCATGGTGCGGCGCTCGATGTCGATGCCGTGGTCCATGATCTCGCAGAAGAAATTGTCCTTGCCGAAGATGTCGCGCAACTCCCCCGCGGCCTGCCTGGCCTCGTCGTACTGGCCGAGGCGGAGACGGGTCTGCACCTCGCCACCGACGCACCCGGTCGTGCCGATCAGGCCCTTCGAGTAGGTGCTGAGCAGCTCGCGGTCCATCCGGGGCTTGAAGTAGTAGCCCTCGAGCGACGCGAGCGAGGAGAGTCGGAAGAGGTTGTGCATGCCCTCGGTGTTCTCCGAGAGCAGGGTCATGTGGGTGTACGCGCCGCTACCACCGACGTCGTCACGGTTCTGAGCGTTGGTGCCCCACTTCACCCGGGTCTTGTCCCGGCGGTCGGTGCCAGGGGTGATGTACGCCTCGGTGCCGATGATGGGCTTGATGCCCGCGTCGGTGGCCGTCTTCCAGAAGTCGAACGCGCCGAACACGTTGCCGTGGTCGGTCACCGCGATGGCGGGCATACCCTGCTCCGCGGCCGCCGCGATCAGGGGTTTCACCCGGGCGGCACCGTCGAGCATGGAGTACTCGCTGTGCACGTGGAGGTGGACGAACGAATCATTCTGCGGTGACACGACTGCTCCAGCTGCTCTGGGGTTGTACTGATGAGAAGGAGGGGTGGTATTCCAGCCTAATCGCCACGAAGGATGCGCAGGGCGTTCGCCAGGTCGTCCGGGTACTCGGCGTCGAAGGTGACCCATTCGCGGCTGGACGGGTGCTCGAAGGAGAGCTGCCTGGCAACCAGCCACTGGCGGGTGAGGCCGAGCCTGGCCGAGATCTTCGCCTCGGCACCGTACATGGCGTCGCCGACACACGGATGCCGCTGGGCGGCCATGTGCACCCGGATCTGGTGGGTGCGACCGGTCTCCAGGTGCACCTCGAGCAGGGATGCGGACGGAAACGCCTCGAGCGTCTCGTAGTGCGTGATGGAGTCCTTGCCGCCGGCGATCACGGCGAACTTCCAGTCCGAGCGGGGGTGGCGGCCGATCGGCGCGTCGATGGTGCCGCTGGACGGGTCCGGGTGGCCCTGCACGACGGCGTGGTAGATCTTGTCGACCTCGCGGTCGTGGAAGGCACGTTTGAGGTGCGTGTAGGCGGTCTCCGACTTGGCCACGACCATCAGGCCGCTTGTGCCGACGTCGAGGCGGTGCACGATGCCGGCCCGTTCGGACGCCCCTGAGGTGGCGATCCGGTACCCGGCGGCGGCGAGGGCGCCGAGCACAGTGGGGCCGGTCCAGCCCACACTGGGGTGCGCGGCGACACCGGAGGGCTTGTTGATCACGACGATGTCGTCGTCGTCGTGCACGATCGTGAGATCCGGCACCGCGATGGGGACTATCACCAGGTCTTGCTTGGGTGCCCAGCTCACATCCAGCCAGGCCCCGGCCCGCAGCTTGTCGGACTTGCCGACCACGACGCCGTCGAGGGTGACGCCGTCGGACTCGGCGATCTCGGCCGCGAAGCTGCGGGAGAAGCCGAAGAGCTTGGCGATGCCCGCATCCACGCGCACACCGTCCAGGCCGTCGGGGAGGGGAAGGGCTCGGTTTTCCATGATGCCGTTCAGTTGGGGGTGACGAGGGGGGCCGGGGCAGCCGGCGACTCGTCGGTGGCTGATGCTGCTGCATCCGCCGAGGTGGTGCGGCGACCGTCGAGGCCGATGCCGCGCAGAGTCAGCAGCATGAAGAGCACCATGCTCACGACGATGCAGGAGTCGGCGATGTTGTAGATAGCCGGCATCATCCAGGGTGTGGAGATGAAGTCGACCACGTGGCCGAGGCCGAAGCTCGGCTCTCGGAACAGGCGGTCGGTGAGATTGCCGAGCACGCCGCCGAGCAGGAGCCCGAAGACCGTGGCCCATCGAAGCGAGCGGATGCGGCGGGCGAACCACACGATGAACACAACGACACCGGCCGCAATGAGTGAGAACACCCAGGTGAGGCCGGTGGCGAAGGAGAAGGCCGCGCCGGGGTTCCGGATGAAGTGCAGTTGAAGCACATCACCCAGAACCCGGGCGGTCTCGCCCTCGGTCATCGATGAGACGACGAGGGCTTTACTGATCTGATCGAACGCATACCCGCCCACGGCCACGAGGGCCAGGACGAGAAGGGCGCGGTAACTGACCTTCGTGGGAGTGTTACGCGCCAAAGCCCTGGAAGCTCGCCTTCGGCGAGTTGCCCGAGTCCTTGCCCGCACCGGCGCCGACAGGCGAGGTGGAGTCGAGGTCGCGAAGCTGACCCTCGATGTAGCTCTTCAGCTTCTGGCGGTACTCGCGCTCGAAGGTGCGCAGTTCCTCGATCTTGTTCTCGAGGACCGAACGCTCCTGGTCGAGGATGTTGATCTGCGCGCGCTGCTTGGCTTCGGACTCCGCGATGACGCGGGCCGCCGTGGCGTGGCCCTCGGCGATCAGGGCGTCGCGCTTCTCGGCGCCTTCCTTGACGTGCTCCTCGTGCAGGCGGCGGGCCAGCTGCAGCAGGTTGGTCGTTCCGGCGGTCTCGTCGACCTCGGCCGCCGGGGCGGCGGCGACGGGCGCGGGAACCACAGCGGCGACCGGCTCTGCGACGGGCTCCGGGGTGTTCACGGGCTCTGCGGCCTTGGCCGGGGCTGCGCTGACGGGGGCAGCCGTCTCGCCGCCGGAGAGACGGGCCTTGAGGTCCTCGTTCTCCTGGGTCAGGCGTCGCAGCTCGACAACGACCTCGTCGAGGAAGTCGTCAACCTCGTCCTGGTCATATCCCTCACGGAACTTGGTCGACTGGAACCGCTTGTTGACTACATCTTCCGGAGTTAGCGCCATGGCTTTCCACCTCAAAACTTATTTGCGAACAGTTGTGCGAACACGTGCATAGGCGCAATCCGCACCCGGTGGGTACCGGGGCGGTTGGCCGCCATCGATCCAGAATACATGCCGGGGCCGTCGTCGGGCTCCGGGTCAGAACAGAATCGCCGTAATCCACATGCCGATGATCACGCAGAGCATCGTCAGGCTCCAGCCGAAGTCGAAGGCAATCGGGCCTACGCGCAGCGGCGGGAAGATACGGCGGAAGAAGTTGACCGGCGGATCCGTCACGGTGTACACGAACTCGATGAGGACGAGAACCACGCCGTGCGGGCGCCAGGACCGATTGACACCGCGCACCAGGTCGACGATGAACCGGCCCCACATCACGAAGAAGTAGAGCAGGAGCGCGTAGTACAGAAGCGCCCCGATGAGGGAGACTACGTTCACGTTGCGTTAGGACTGGGCGAAGAAGGAGGAATCGGCGTCCCCCTCCTCTGCGGCGTTGTCACCGGAGATGACGACGTGCGACGGCGACAGCAGGAAGACCTTGGCGGTGACGCGCTCGATCTTGCCGTACAGCCCCTGGGACAGCCCGCTGGCGAAGTCGATCAGACGGCGTGCATCCGCATCGCTCATCTGGGAGAGGTTGATGATGACCGGGATGCCCTCACGGAAGGACTCGGCGATCACCTGCGCGTCGCGGTACTGACGCGGGTGGACGGTGAGGATCTCGTTCATTTCAGACACGACAACATTCTTGGGGGTGGAGGTCTTGTGCAGGGGCGTGACCGGAGCACGGCCGGACGAGTGCGAGGCATTCGCCGTGCTGGCGTGCGACGGCGCCGCGTGCGCGGACTGGGTGGGGAGCGTGGAGACGGGAGCCTTGGCGGGCTCCTCATATTCCAGCTCTTCGTCTGCCAGACCCAGGTAGACCATGGTTTTCTTGAGCGGGTTGGACATCTCTACCTCCGTGTTGGTATTACGACGTTTTCAGATTAACCGGTGCCGGGCGATTCCCGGTGATTGCGGTGCCAATTCGCAGGTGTGTCGCGCCCTCGGCGATGGCGGCTGCGTAGTCCTGGGACATGCCCATGGACAGATATCGGGCGTCGGGGGCGATCTGGCGCATCTGCGCCCCCAACTCGCTGACCAGGGCGAACGAGCGCCGCGGTTCGGTGCCGAGCGGCGCCACCGCCATCAGCCCGAGCAGGGTGAGGCCGTCGGACTCGAGCACCCGCTCCACGAGCGGTGCGAGGTTGGCGATGGAGACCCCGCCCCGTGCGGGATCGTCGGTGAGATTGACCTGCACGAAGCAGTCCACCGGCGCTCCCGCGTTCGAGCCGCCGGCAGCATCGACGGTACCGCCCAGCGCGGTTACCAGCGATTCCCGGTCGACCGAGTGGATGACCGACGAGTAGGCGCGCACCTGGCGCGCCTTCTTGCCCTGCAACTGTCCGACGAAATGCCACCGGATGCCAGAGCCCGCCAGGTCGGCGGCCTTGGCCTGGGCCTCCTGGTGGCGGCTCTCGCCGAAGTCCCGCACCCCGAGCGCGAGCAGCTCGCGAACCAGACTCACCGGCTGGAACTTGGTCACCACGACGGTGGTGATCTCCTCGACCGGACGGCCGGCGCTGCGGGCGGCGGCGGAGATGCCGTCGCGCACACCGGCCAGCCGCTCGTTCAGCCCGGGGTCCGTCATGACGGACCCCGGGCTAGCGAACGAGACCGCGGCATCACTTGAGGAAGTCGGGGATGTCCAGGTCGTCTGAATCGTCCTCGAAGGCCGGGTCGGCGACGGGAGTGCTCGCGGCGGCATCGGTCGACCAGACCGAACCGGCGGGCTCCTCGACGGCGGAGGTGTCGGAACCGGTGGCACCGACGGCGGCGACGCCTGCGGCAACTCCGGCGGCGACCAGATCGGAGCGGCGGACCTCGGCGACCTTGGCGCCGGGCTCACCGCCGTCGAAGCCGGCCGCGATCACGGTGACCCGCACCTCGTCGCCCAGGGTGTCGTCGATGACGGCACCGAAGATGATGTTCGCCTCGGGGTGCACGGCTTCCTGCACCAGGCGGGCGGCATCGTTGATCTCGAAGATACCGAGGTTGGAGCCGCCCTGGATGGACAAGAGCACCCCGTGGGCGCCGTCGATCGACGCCTCGAGGAGCGGGGAGGCCACGGCGAGTTCCGCCGCCTTGATGGCCCGGTCGGCGCCGCGGGAGGAACCGATACCCATGAGGGCGGAACCGGCGCCCTGCATGACCGACTTGACGTCGGCGAAGTCGAGGTTGATCAGGCCCGGCGTGGTGATCAGGTCGGTGATGCCCTGCACACCGGCGAGGAGCACCTGGTCCGCGGTGGCGAACGCCTCGAGCATGCTGATGCCGCGGTCGCTGATTTCCAGCAGCCGGTCGTTCGGCACGACGATGAGGGTGTCGACCTCGTTCTTGAGCGAGGCGACGCCGGTCTCGGCCTGGGCCTGGCGGCGCTTGCCCTCGAAGCCGAACGGCTTGGTGACCACACCGATGGTGAGGGCGCCGATGGACTTGGCGATGCGGGCGACGACGGGAGCGCCACCGGTTCCGGTTCCGCCGCCCTCGCCGGCGGTGACGAAGACCATGTCGGCTCCGGCCAGCGCCTCTTCGATTTCCTCGGCGTGGTCCTCGGCGGCTCGGCGGCCGACCTCGGGGTCCGCTCCGGCGCCGAGACCCCGGGTGAGGTCACGGCCGACGTCGAGCTTGACGTCGGCATCGCTCATCAGGAGTGCCTGGGCATCCGTATTGATGGCGATGAATTCGACCCCGCGGAGGCCGAGCTCGATCATGCGGTTGACGGCGTTGACGCCGCCTC